>ERZ791875.405-NODE-405-length-48894-cov-3.445361_pt1 | contig 48894 bp, 40 predicted proteins | sample MGYA00510278_ERZ791875 | MGnify/ENA primary metagenome ERZ791875 (study PRJEB30046, sample SAMN00792078) | human gut metagenome | study: EMG produced TPA metagenomics assembly of the A metagenome-wide association study of gut microbiota in type 2...
AAGAGTGGTGCATTGGCTGTATGGAAGAGTTCCGACACGGATCCAAAGTTTGCAGTAACATACGGAAAATCTGGGGATGATCCTACAATGAAGATCGAAATGACAAAGGCAGGATTAAATGAACTAAATAAGAAATATTCCGACAAATATATCGTTGTATATTACACCGCAAAAGTCAATACGAATGATTCTGTAGTGTTAGGAGATAAGGGAAATCCAAATGATGTATCTCTGACATGGAAGAGAACAAGTACAAATTACTATGACATCTTAAAAGATAAATGTATCGTATATTCTTACGGATATGATCTGACAAAGAAATTCTCTGACGATAAAGGTGATGCGACAAAAGTAAGATTCGTTGTAAAGAACAAAACAGATAATTATTATCTGGTAGCAACAGGAAGCAATGGCGTTTACCAAGTAACAGGAAAATCCGCAACAGAAGCAGATGCGACACAGTTTTCTCCATCTTCCGCAGGAAAACTTGTAATCAACGGAATTGAAGCAGATGAGTATGCATTCACAGAAACACATTCCGATGCAGGATATTCTCTGTTAAAGAAAGATATTACGGTAAAGGTCACAGAAACAAAAGCAAACATCACACCTACGATCGCCAATATCACAGGAATCCAGAGTAAAGCCGATACAGATTCCACAGCAAATGATGGTGTAGCAAATGGAACTGCATTAAATAACAACGTGACCGTCCAGACGATCGCTGCAAGTGCAACAGTAGATGATACCAAGGCAACCATGACAAAACAGGGAGAATCTGATAATGCCTACATTAACATGGAACTGACAAACCAGAAACAGTTCTTGCTCCCACTGACAGGTGGAACGGGAAGTTATCTGCTAATCATTGTCGGAGTTGTTGTGGCAGGCTGTGGAGTGATGGTACTTCGCAGAAATAAAAAAGCAGCATAGGGATGAGACAAAAGATCATACCAGTGCTGATCGTCCTGGCAGGTTTTTTACTGTTATCTTATCCATTTATGAGCAATTATCTGTTTGAGAGAAGTGCCGGATCGATGGTAAGAAGTTATGGAAAAAAGACTGCAGGGATGGATCAGGAGATGAAAGAAAAGGCATTGGATGAAGCAAGACGATATAATGAGGAGCTGTTAAGCTCCTCTATACAGCTGACAGACCCATTTAAGGCGAAGAAAACGGATGGGGAAACGTTGTTTTATAATAACATCTTAAGTCTGGAAGGTTCTGGGATCATGGGGTATGTAAAGATCCCATGTATCTCGGTCAATCTTCCGATCTATCATGGAACGAGTGCAGAAGTATTGGAACGGGGGATCGGACATTTGGCCGCATCATCATTTCCGATCGGAGGGAAAAGTACCCATGCAGTGCTGACCGGACATACAGGGCTTAGTTCTGCAAAACTCTTTACTGATCTTACCGAGATGAAAAAAGGTGATCTTTTTTTTATCCATGTATTAGATAAAAAACTCGCCTATCGTGTTGATCAGATCAACGTGATCAGACCAGAAGATACAAGGAAACTACAGATCATTGATGGAAAAGATTATGTAACATTACTGACATGCACCCCGTATGGGGTGAACGATCATCGTTTGCTGGTACGTGGAATCCGTACGGAGTATCACGAAAAAGAAGAGCTGACGAAAGAAAGACCGCATCATTCCCAGTGGATGGTAGTTTACAGGAGGGCGATCTTGATCGGTTTGTTGATCGTATTTTTACTGGTTGGATCAAGAAAGATGTATAGAAGGATCAAAGGAAGGAGAAAGAAATGAAACATAAACTGATCACGATCACTGGATGGTTGTTCCTTTTCCTGAGTATCGGTTTACTGCTCTATCCGGAGATCATTTCTTTTATCCAACAAAAAGAATCCGACCAGGTTGTGCAGAAATTAGAAGAAAACAGGAACAGAGAGAAAAAGAATGATCTGCTGTATCAGAAATCCGCCAGATATAACGATCGAATATCGAAAAACGGACAGAAAGATTTAAAGGATGTCTGGAGTTATAAGCAGGCACCGATCATCTTGAGAAATGAAGATAGGACCTTTGGATATATAAAGATCCCAAAGATGAAACAGAAACTTCCACTATATCTTGGTGCCACGATGGAAAATATGAGAAAAGGAGCAGCGATCATGGGACAGACTTCGCTTCCTTTAGGTAAGAGGGATAGTAACTGTGTGATCGCAGCCCATCGTGGGTATCAGGGGATTCCGTATTTTCGGGATATCGAAGAATTGAAAATAGGTGATCTGGTGATCATCCGAAATCCATGGGAGAGATTAAGCTACAAAGTGACAAAGATCAAAGTGATCGATCCATATGATACGGATAAGATCCTGATCCAAAAAGGGAAAGACATGATAACACTTTTAACATGTCATCCGTATCGGGAGCATGGAAAGTACCGATATCTTGTGTACTGCGAGAGGAATCATGGACAAAAGATAAAGAAACAGGAAAGGACACAGCTCGGTGATTCTTCCAGAAAAATGATAGAGGAAGAAAAATGGATAAGATATGCAGGAATGTTCCTGCTGATGCTGACAGGAGGGGTATGGTTACGAAAAAGAGAACAAGGAAGATGAAGATAGATCAAAAATGAAGAGAAAGGAGGAAGATGATGAAAAAAGAAAAGAAAAATATGAGATGGAAAATCGTTGCTGCATTAGTAGTAACGACCTTTGTTTCTGTTTTGACATGGCATCAGATGAAAAATGCACATGCATATGGAACGTATGATACTGGTGGAAATAAACATTTTGTGGATGGACATTTAACGGTAAATATGAGCGGACCAAATGGGAAAAGTGATAGTCTGACAATGTATATTCATAGCGATGACTATGAGAAAAATAAAAATGTCAGCGGTGGGAAATTTAATAATTCCAAACATCCATATACGGTAACGACGTATTCCGGTGGAGGTGGAGACTATAAGCTTACAGTGAATAAACAGACGATATATTCAGAGAAGAACAGTAATAACAACTATACGCTTTTAACGATCAAAGTCTGGTATCTGTTACCAGCCCATGAACAGCATCGTTCTTGGGAATGGGTAACGGTGGATAAACCAACATTTTCAGATCCAAGCAAGGATATAACGCTTTATTGCGGAGGAAATGATGGATTTTGGGAAAATTCCTATCATGATACTCAAGAACATTGGAAATCAGTAAATATTCATGTCAGTACTGGATTGGTCGGAGTGGCTTCCACTGACAGAGATGGATGGAAAACTTATGACTGGTGTTCGATCAATCTAAATCTGGAAAAACCAAGTCGAAGCATTTATTACAATGGAAATGGAGGAACCGGTGCAGATGTAACCTGGAATTTTACAGATGGAGATAATTTCTCATTTCCAACGGTATCCAGAAGAGGTTACACATTGGATGGATGGCTGGATCAGGAAACGGGCTGGATGTCAAACACTGGGTGGCTGGTATGTAATAACTATACAGAGATCGCCCAATGGACTGCAAACAGCTATAACATCTATTATGATGGAAACGGTGAGGATTCAGGATGGGTTTCTGATGGAACAGCAACTTATGATTTAAATTACACCTTTGCAACAAACGGATATAAGAAAAAAGGTTATTCGTTTGTTGGGTGGAGCACAGATAAATATGCAACAACAGCACAGTATTCTCCTGGACAGACGATCACATGGACAGATATTGATGGAATGACACTTTATGCCATCTGGTCCAAGAGTTCTTATGAAGTAAGTTTTGATGGCAATGGTGCATCCGGTGGCAAAAAAACTGCAGATCTTAAATATGGTCAGGATGATAAGCTGCCGGCAAACACGTTTGAACGTCCGGGTTATACCTTTATGGGATGGAGTGAAAATCCAGATGCAGTAAAACCAAAATACACGGATGGACAGACGGTCAACACCCTGTGCGATGCGGGAAAGACCTATGAACTGTATGCTGTCTGGAAGAAAACGGATGGTTCCTTTGACACGCATAACATCATCCATGATGATGGCATGTTCAATGGATCGATCGAACTAGAAGGACAGAATGGTACTGGATTTTCGAGAGACCACGTAGATTCTGAGTATGGAAGAATCGATAAAGATGGTCAGCCGGGATACTTTACAAACCGATATAAATAAGGGAGGAAAAAAAGGATGAAACAACTGAAAAAAATCTGTAGAAAGATTTCTGTATGCATTCTTGCCCTTCTGATGATCATGACAACATATCTGAGTAATTCAGGGGGATCTCTGTTTTTAAAAGGCAGAGAAGTTAAGGCTTCCACAGGAGAAGCATCACTGGCGATGAGTCAGGCATTATCGAGCAATAAGATCCCCGCGATCAGCCGTCCGGCATCAGAAGGTTTGTGGAGCATGACAGCAGACGGACGCAGGGTGTTCTGTCTAAACTCTGGAAAAACTATGTGTTCCGGGGATACCTTGAAATACAAGACGATCAATGCGGCAACATATGAGAAAAAAGGGATTGCAAGGGCATTAAACTGGTATTTCAGATTTAGCAATAAAAACAAAAAATCCATGGCGTTATGCCAGGCATATATCTGGGCATGTGGACATGGAGCAAACAAGCAGGATACAGTCTATCAGGCAGGAAAAAATGTAGATAAAGGGTATTCACAGAAAGATGCGAAGAAATTTTGCGAAACGATCAGTGATCAGGACCCGGAAGGAACGATCTACTATTACACAGTGAAGAAATGCGTGAAAAAGAAAAAACTGGATTCCCATCAAGTATTGTTCGGATTCCGTCATACACCGCCACCGATCAAAAAAGCAAAGACAAATGCAACAAAAACGATGGAAAGTCCGGATAATGTTAAGATAAAAATCCGAAAAAAGGATGCAGAGACAAGGGAAGGACTTGCTGGGGCAGTCTTTCAGATTTACATGGATGGAACGCTGAAAGGAACAGTGCAGACGGATGAAAACGGAGAAGCATCTTATACAGTGCAGCGTACCTTAAGCAGTAAAGGATCTTCCAAAGATAAAACATATGTAACAAACTGGAACGATCTGTCCAAGGCACAGAAAAAAGAAGCTACCAAAAATGGGTGGTATGATTCCAAGGCAAAAGCTTATTCCGTTGCAATGCAGGAAGCCGTAAAGGATGCACAGAATAAGATCGCAGCGATAAAGAGTGCGTCCGTTCATACCTGGATGACAAGAGAAACGAAATCCGCATTTGGACATTTACTTCCAGATCAGACGGATCAGAGTAAGATCGAACAGGGTGGAGTCAGATCCTTTACATTTAATTACATGAATGAATTCCGAAAAGTGGATCTTGAGATCATCAAACAGGGAAAGGTACAGAACCCGAAAGGTGACCATGGAGTGGAAGCAAGTCTTAAGGATGCAGTCTATGAACTGTATGCAGCCCGTGATATCACAGGATCTGATAATAAGAGTGTTGTTTATGCGGCAGGATCCTATGTCACACAGATTGTGACCGATGCGAACGGTTATGGAAAGATAACAGATCTGTATCCAGGATATTACCGTCTGCATGAAAAGTACGCTCCATTAGGGTATAAGACATCCAGTCAGGATGTTTATGTCACGATCGACCAGAATACAACACAGTATCTGCCGGAGGAAGAGTACGAAGGAACGATCAAAGTCCTGAAGACATTCGGCGGGAAAAATGTTCCAGAAGCACAGGCAGTCTTTGAAGTTTATGATTCAAAGAACAACTTGAAAGAGACGATCACGACCGATGATAAAGGAATCGCACAGACATCAATGCTTCCATATGGAGCCTATCGGATCCATCAGACAAAGACAACCGATGGATATGAGATGGTACCTGATAAATGGGTAACGATCGATGGATCGAAAGCAACGTATCAGATTGAATCGAACGATCCAGAACAATATGCGGCCATTGCGGTGACAAAGGTCACAAGGATCTCCGATAAAGAAACGGCTCAATACACGAAGAAAGAAGAGTATAAGGCAGAGTTTCAGATCATCAATAAGGCAACAAAGAAAGTCGTTGAAACACTTGTCACAGATGAGAACGGATCTGCTCAGTCAGGAAGATTAGATCCTGGTACTTATACGGTCCATCAGACAAAAGGAACAGATAATTATAAGCTTGCCGATGACTTTGATGTAACGATCAAGGACGGTGATAAAACATTTAAGAAGTTTGAACTGGATAATCCATACAATGGCCGGAAAGTCCGGATCAGAAAATCGATGGTGAAAAATGGAAGATCCAAACCGGAACAGGGAGCGGAGTTTGTTCTGCTGGATGAATCACTGGTAAAGGATTTCAAGGACCAGACACTTGCAACTTCACAGGACCGACTGGATTATATCGAAAAACTACAAAAGAGTAATAAAAAAGCGATCCTTGGAACACTTGTCACAGATGCAGACGGAAACGCAGCCATGTTATTAAAAGATTTTACCAAAGATACTGGATTTATCGTTCTGCAGACAAGAGGTGAGGAAGGATATGATCTTGCAGCACCACAGTATTCTTCCGAGATGAAAGCAGAAGACGAAGATGGAATCAAAGTTTACGAATTCAGTCTGAAAGACGATTACACGAAGTCAGCAAAGATTTCGATTAAAAAGCAGATGTCAGTCAATAAAAACAAATATGTGCCAGAGGTCGGGGCGAGATTTCAGATCATCGATCCACACGGAGATGTGGTCGATACACTGACAACCAACGAAAAAGGAGAAGCAACATCCATTCCGCTGGCAATCGGTGTTTATACCCTGCATCAGACGTATGGAGATCCGAAACATGAGATGATGGAAGATGAAGATGTCGTTCTGATCAAATCAGACGTTCACAAGACGGTAACGTTCGGACCGTATAATGATGATGAAAAGATGATCGAGATCGAACTGACCAAGCGTTCCAAAGAGACAAAGAAACTGCTAAATGACGCTGTCTATAAGATTTATGATGAAGATCATGACGTGGTAGCAACACTGACAACAGGAACTGATGGAGATGGAAAAGCATCATGCTATCTTCCATACGGAAAGTATACGATCAAAGAAACGGTAGCACCTGCAGGATACAACATGGATGATGCAGAAGAAAAGGCCTTTGAACTGAGTGCGGAATCAACGAGTGTCAAGATCACATACGATAATGCCAGAAATGGAACATACAAGTTTGAGCAGACGGATAGTCCGGTTCCGGGACAGATCAGTCTGAGTAAAAAAGGAGAAGTCTTATCTGATTATGACAAGGAAGCACAGAGCTTTGTCTATGAAAATGACAAGGTCACAGGGGCAGTCTATGGTCTGTATGCCGATGAGGATATCAAGAAAGATGATGGCAGCGTTGTCTGGAAGAAAGATACTCTCATTGATCAGAAGACAACGACAAAAGACGATGAAATCTATTTTACAAGAACAGGAGATGATGGAACTGAGACCAGAAATTTTTATCTTGGAAAATATTATGTAAAAGAGATCAAAGCTCCTGCAGGGTATGTCGTGGATCAGGAAAAACATGAAGTCGAACTTAACTGGGATACGACGGCAGGAAATGTCAATGACATGGGAGACAGTGATAAGGTACCAGATAAGGAAGATCCGTTTGGAAACAATGGAAATGATCCAAGCAGTGGCGTTTATGTCCTGGAAAAAGGAGAAAAACTAAATGAGAAGATCAAAGAAGCGGAGACGGTTACCTTTACCTGGGTAACAGCACCCGAAGGAACAAGTACAACGGATGTCTCACAGAATAAGGATGGCAGCGTTGTCTTATGGAACGACGGGACAGATTACTATATCTCCAGTCAGAGAGCCGGACAGGTGATCTATATGAACGCAGTATCCGCAAAGATGTTCAGGGATTGTTCAGAGATCACGAAGATCGACTTTAAGAATATTGACACTGCGTCTGTCGTGGACATGAGCCAGATGTTCTATGGAATGGATTCGATCAAGACGCTCGACTTATCATCCTTTAATACATCCAATGTTGAGGATATGAGCCAGATGTTCTATGGAGACAGCCAGTTAAAGACAACCTATACGATGGATCAGATCTTAAAGATCGAGGAAGATACATTTAAGGAAGAACAGCCGGTCAAGATCAAAGCAATGCCAAAGAACAGCTTCTTAAAAGGTGATAAGTTCAAGGCAAAGGATTTCAGCTGGAGAATTGAATACGACGATGATGGTGCAGAAGATGTGGATGTGACAGATGATGATGTGGAATTTACACCAACTGTTGCAGAAAAAGGCGGAAAGCTGAAACTGAACATCAACTTCAAGAGCACAGGAAAATATGCGAAGTTCCAGACAATCCAGACAACCGTGGATGTGATCGATCTGGACGAAGAAGATATCGCATTAAAGACGGCTAAGAAAGCCAGTGTATCGATCGAAGCAAATGATGTTCTGCAGAAATACAGCATCCATCTGATCAAGACTGATCAGGACGGAAAGAAACTTGCCGGAGCAGAATTTGCCTTAAAGGCGAAAACAGATATCGTAAATGGTAAAGGCAACACGATCTTCAAGAGAGGTGACACGATCGCAACAGCCATTTCACAAGATGACCAGTTTGAATATCTGGAATTTATCGGACTGCCAACGGATATCTACGCAAAAGACGGAACAGGCTGCGATATGTATGAAGTCGTGGAAACATCCGCACCAGCGGGATACGAAGGAAGCGACAAGAAGCTGACACTGAAAGGAGAAGTGATCAACAATACGAAAGAAAACCTGGTCCATGATGTGAAAGCCGAGAACAATACAGACAATGACACAAGTACATACATTCATGATTCCGACATCTTTGTAAACCAGAAATCAGAATATATTGCATTGAAGAAGATCTGGGATGATCATGACGATGCAGCGAAGATCCGTCCGACATCTATTACGATCAAGGCGACACATAACACGACTGGTGAAGTTAAGACGTATACACTGACAAAAGAGAATAACTGGACGACGTTTACGGATATCAAGAAGGATGATAAGGATAACTGGAAGTTTACGGAGGATGTGCCTGCACAGTACACACTGACAAGTACACATTGGGATGATGAAATGTATGTGTTTTCATTTACCAACTTCCATGAAACACCAGAATATGTCAATATTAATGTACAGAAAGTATGGGAGGATGGTAATAATGCGGATGGTATAAGACCAGCTTCTATTAGAGTTCAACTTTATCGTGATGGAGAAAAATATAGGGATTCTATTGTATTAAATGAATCTAATAATTGGACAGATAATACAACATTTCAAAGATTAGATAAATATGATAAAGCTGGAGAAGAACATAGTTATGAGATCAAAGAAGAGTCCTTTGATGGATTAACTGGTGATGCCAAGACAGGTTATGTTGATTCCTACGAAACCAATGAAACAACCGATACAGATGGAACAACAACGAAGAACATCATCATCACAAACACTCATACGCCAGAAACGACACAGAAGAAAGTGAAAAAGATCTGGAATGACAATGGAAACAAGGATGGAATCCGTCCGAAATCTGTGACTGTGAATCTGCTTGCCGATGGAAAAGTAGAAGAGTCGTCTACCTTAAGTGCTGAAAACAATTGGCAGGCAAAGAGCAAGCTCCTTCCGGTGAAAGTCAATGGAAAGAAAGTCAACTATACATGGGAAGAGGTCAAGGAAGATCTGATCACAGGAGAAAGTGAGATCGGATATAAGCCGTCTTATGATACGGACGCGACCGATCAGGATCTGACGCTGATCACAAACTTCCACGACAGGACAGAACCAAAAGGAAGTGTAACGATCACCAAGGCACTGGATCCGGGAAATCTGAACATGGATGTCGGAGATCCATCCTTTACGTTCACACTGAGTGGCATGGATGTCTATGGAAAGAAACACAGCTACGAGAAACAGATCAAGTTTACAAAGGCAGAGGTTGAGAAACAGATGAAAGATCATCCTGGAGATCCGATCGAACTTTCCGTTACCTTTGATGATCTCGAATATGGTACATATACATGTGATGAAGGCGGTATGCTGAAATACTTTAAGTTAAAGAGTCTGACAAGCGACAGCAGCAATGCAATAGTGGATCAGAAGAAAGGAACTGTAACTTTTGAGATCGGACCTACAGGAATGACGGCGAAAGCACAGTTAAAAGGAACAGCGAAGTTTACAAACCAGATGATCCAGGGATCTATCAAACTTGTAAAGAAAGATTCCAACGGACGTGCTTTGAAAGACGTGGAATTTGAGATCCATTCCTCTGACGGAGCCCAGGTAGCCAAAGCAAAGACCGATGCTGCAGGAGAGATCACCTTTGACGGACTGATCCCGGATACTTATACGATCACGGAGACAAAGACCAAAGAAGGAAAGACACTGTTAAAAGAACCGATCACAGCAACGATTCCACTGACCATGTCACAGGCAGAAGTGGACAAGCAAAAGGTTGATACGAGTAAAGCGATCAAAGATGGAAATACGTATTATTTCTATCATATGACTTACGAGGTTACGAATGATGCAAGACTGGATCTTCCAAAGACAGGAGGATGGACGGATTATCTTCCGCTCGCAGGTGGAATGATCCTGATCCTAGGCGGATTGTTCGTGTATTACCGAAAGAAGAAGGGAGGTTTAAAGGAAGAATTATAAACCGAACGGATTTAGGAAAACGAAATCAAACAGGAGAAAGTTATAATTATGAAGAACATAAGTTACAAGAAATTAATTCATTATATAATAGCATTTGTTGCTATTTGGTGTATTGATCTTATCTCAATAAGAATAATTTGGAATGCTGGTTTTATCCGAAAATGTATGTCAAAAGCTTTGATCATATTTCCTATCCAGGCGTTTTCATTGAAGCGATTGTTTGATTTTTGTACTGCTTGGATAATTCTTTTATTTATTATATCAAATGGAGTTTATTTTTACTTTTTCTTGATGCCGATCAAGGTATTCAGAATTTTGCAGATTGCTCACAATAAACAAAAAGACGTAACAGATGAATCAAACACAAACGATCAAAAAGATGAAGATATTCTTTCGGTGAAAGAACTTATAAAATCGTTCTTGACTTTTATAGTAACAATTTTCATAAGCGTGGATTTTTGCATTGCGATAACTCAAACACCATTAGTTTTGACGTTGCTAGATATATTGCAAGATTCATGGATAGCAATTAGTGTTTTAGGCATGTGCATATGTTGTTTTGTCGCATATGTTTCATTAACAGTCATTCCATACATTGTTAAAAATTATTTTTTTATATTTTAAGGTAGGTGTGATTCATGGCGAAGATTTAGAAACAAAGTAGAATTTTTATAGGCTTCAGCATTACATAAAATACAGATAAGAAAAAGCATTCAGATACATGAAATTGCGTATCTGGATGCTTTTCTTTTTATATTGAATGTTCGATTATGAGTTGTTATAATTGGAACAAGGGTATTGCCATAACGGTAGGCGGTTAGTCCTTCAACAGAGGGACTGTGACCCTCTGATTACATAGAAACCTGTAAGGGAATCCACTGGAAAGGAGGGCTAAGCCATGAGTATTATTGATTTTATTGCAGTCGTAAGCTTCGGCTTAACCTGCTTTAGTATAGGATATACTATTGGCCGAGATAGTGATAAAACACAAAAATAGCCGCCCTGTCTGGTAAACAAGCGACTATTTTGAAGCATATACTGGACTAACCGTCTATCGGCAGTATCCTTTTCTACAATTATAGTATCATGTAGAAGAAAAAATGTCAAAAATTTATTGAATCAGTTTATGATATTCAAGAATTTTAAAGTCTGATTGATGAGATATAAAAAGTTTCTCCATAGCAAAGTGGATTAGCTATGAAAAATAGATAAGAAAATAAAATGAAAAATCCTCAGTAGGAATAAATTTAGCTACTGAGGATTTTTTCAATGATGTAAAAATTCCAGAAGATCAAAGATCATCTGGGATTTCAGTACTTATTGGTTGTACTTCGGATCAATAAATATTATAACAGATAAGTTAAGAAAATACAATGAATCCATGAAAAAAAAGTTCAAAAATCCTTGTATTTCTTAGGTTTTTCCAAGTACCTGTGGTAAAATATAAATATAGGGGATCATACAAAGAAAAACAAAACGAGGAGGTTTATTTTTATGAAGCAATGGAAACAAAAAATTGCATGCTTACTGGCAGGGATCATGGTCATAACAGGGTTTTTTCCATGGAATAGTCCGATCAGTGTTCATGCAGAAGAAAGCGTGATCAAGTCATCTGTAGATGACTTTGAATATCGGTTAAGAACATCAGGTACAAATGATTATATTTGTACTTCTGATACAAGACAAGTTTACGATAATTATCAAGAGGCAATCAAAGCGATTGCTGATATATCAAAGAAGATTGTATTAGAACGAAAAATGGATCAGTATTCAATCAGTATTCCGGTTGAAATTAAAGCGGATCAAAAAGTATCAGATATTGATGGGGATAAAGGAGCGAATCCTTTTAATGATGCAGTGCAGAAAGAATTTTATAGAGAAACAGGAAATCCAGAGGAAGGACTAGGACTTCGACAGATTTTTGTTGTTCGGGGAAATCTTATGAGTGATGATCATCAGAAGATTATGTATGATGAAAAAACAAAATCTTATAAAGGAATTTTTTATTATAGTGTTACTTATAATTTGTCAAATGAACGATATTCCAAAACGATCATGAAATTAAAAGAAGTAATGGAAAGCTTGGATCTGGATGGAAAAACTGATTATGAAAAGTGTAAGGCAATCAGAGAATGGATTGGGAAAAATGTAAAGTATGATAGAGAGTTTGTAAAAGATGCAGCTAATTGTCCGAGAAAAAATGCCCATGATATGACGGGAGCTATCTTAGATGGATATGCTGTATGTGATGGATATGCATTTCTTTTTCATTACATGGCAAATGCGGCGGGGTTATTGACACTTATTGAAGAAGGGTATCAGATATCGAGTGGATTGCAACATGCATGGAATCTTGTACGGATTGATGGAACATTTTATTATACGGACAATACAAGTATTTCATTAGATAAAGATGGAAATGCAAATGGAGAATTTTTATTAGGTCAGGATACGATGTTTAATCTAACTGTCACACCGAAAAACAACGATATAGAAAACACATATTCCAACATCTCAAAGGACGACTGGAGTAAAGAACATTCCGTATGTAAAGGAAATCACAATCTGGTAATGACAGGAGAAGGCCCAGCAACGTGTGAAACAATGGGATATACAGGATACTATTGTACAAATCCAGGATGTATCTATCGTTACCGAGACTACAATAAAGCTCCATTAGGACACAATTACGACTACACCAACGGCGAGATCATTCAGTCTCAAGACTGCACACATCCAGAAATAACCAGATATCGTTGTACACGTTGTAAAGATCCGAAGGATGTAGAAACCAAACCATCCCTGGGTGGCCACAAATGGAAGGCAGGAGATATCACAAAAGAGCCAACATGTACAGTCAACGGAGAACAACAATACACCTGCACTGTCTGCAACCAGAGCAAAACTGAACCAGTCAAAGCAACAGGACATGACTGGCAGATTAATAAAATATTAAGTGCAGCGACCTGCACCTCCAACGGGATCGCAAGATACATTTGTAAGACATGCGGATACGGAGAGAATCATACAATTTACGCCACTGGTCACAAACCAGAGATCCGAAACAAGAAAGAAGCCACATGCAGTAGCACAGGTTATACTGGAGACACATACTGCAGTGTATGTAACAAAAAGCTAAGCTTAGGAGAAACGATCGCCAAGAAAGAGCATACCTGGGTAAAACAGGACAACATCCCTGCAACGTGTGAAAAAGGCGAGATGGAAGTAGAAAAATGCAGCGTATGCGGAGAAACAAAAGAAACACAGATCAGTGATCCACTGGGACACGACTACGGAGAATGGAAGATCACCAAAGAACCTACCTGCACCAAATACGGAACGAAAAAACACATCTGTAAACGGTGTAATGAATACGAGATCGACGTGATCGATCCAACAGGCCATCAGCACACAAAGATCATCGATCAGAAAGCTGCAACCTGTGAGGAAAAAGGTTATTCTGGTGATTTGTACTGTGAGGATTGCCGTGTGATCATCCAGTTAGGACAGGAAATTGCCGCAACAGGACACACATGGGATAACGGAGAGATCACAAAAGAGCCAACACAGACAGCAACAGGGATTAGGACATATACATGTAAAACATGCCATAAGACCAGAACAGAGACGATTCCGATGTTAAAAGGACATCACTGGGATAATGGAACTGTTATAAAGGAACCAACGTGTACCGAATCAGGTGAAAAGATCCATCACTGTATCGATGAAGACTGCAACGAATCCTACACAGAGACCATCAAAGCAACAGGACATCAGCATACAAGACTGATTAATCAAAAAGAAGCTTCTTGTGAAGAAGAAGGTAACAGCGGAGATACCTTCTGTGAGGATTGTAAGCAGGTCATAAAGGCAGGAAATGTGATCAATCCAACGGGACATAACTGGAACAATGGAACGGTTAAAAAAGCGGCTACATGCGAATCAGAAGGTATTGAAGTATACATATGTAAGACGTGCAAAAAGACAAAAGAAGAGACGATAGCACCAACTGGACATACAAAGACAGAGATCCGAGATAAAAAGGTAGCAACGTGCAAAGAAGAAGGCTACACGGGAGACACATACTGCGTCACATGTGGTAAGAAACTTGCAGTGGGAAAAATGATCGCAAAGACAGATCACGACTGGACGATCACAGAGATACCAGCGACATGTGAACAGGATGGTGTAAGAACCTATACCTGCGATATCTGCCATACAACAAAGAGCGAACCGATCAAAGCTATTGGACACAGCTACGGAGCATGGACCACGACAAAAGAAGCGACGGTATCTTCCAAAGCAGAACATAAGCGTATCTGCAGCACGTGTGGTAAAGAAGAGATCACGACCTATGGAGAAAAGCTAAGACCAACGATCAGCACGAACGCTACATCACTAAAACTAAAAAAGAAACAGACCACAAAAAAGTTTACCGTCACAGGATTAGCCAAAGGCGACTACATAACATCCTGGACAAGCAGTAATAAAAAAATCGTAACCGTGACAGGAAATCAAAATGGCACATGCAAGATTAAAGCAGGATCAAAGACAGGCAAAGCAACGATCACAATCAAACTGGCCGGTGGACTTACAAAGCAGATCAAAGTCACAGTACAGAAAAAAGCAGTGACTTGCAGCAAGATCAAGAACGTGCCAAAGACGATCAATCTAAAGAAAAAACAGACTTACCAGCTAAAACCGATGATCGAACCGATCACATGTACGGATAAGGCGAAATATAAATCTTCCAACAAAAAAATAGCAAAAGTAACATCCGGAAAGATTACAGCAGTCAAAAAGGGAAAAACAAAAGTGACGGTTGTAGTTGGTAAGAAGAAATTTGTTTGTACGGTAAACGTGCGGTAATTTAATTCAATAGCTCTAATGACTAAATTAGTTATTGGAGCTATTTTAATTTTATAAAAAAGAGAATAAAAGAATAGCAAAATGAATTGCTGCTCTTAGAAAATCTAAAAATTAATTAACGCGAATTCCGTATGCTAAATACCCACCACGATGATCATTATCTTTCTTAAAATCATCATTGCTTGTATCGATTTCTTTGTTATTGATTGAAATCAATTTTATATGATTAGGAATAAGTTCAATAAGATAGAATGGAATCAAATAAATATCATTATCCTCATCGTAAGAAAATAGAAAATATTCTGTATCATTTCGTGTCATATCCATCCATGGAATGAAAAGTGACAATTCTGATAACATTTTATCTCTAGATGTTTTTACTTTTTCTCTACATTCCTGATCAGAATATTGAATACGATGATTTTCTGCAATATCGCTATAATAAGCTTTCATGGTTTCTAGAATATTTTTTGTGCGGTCATCTTCTAGAATCTGGTCCATTTCTTCAGATGAAAAGTTTTTAATCTCTGTACATGCACGTTGCATATTCCATAATGCATCTTTGATATATTCCCTACATTCTCCGCCTGTCCAGTTTCTATACTGAATTGTCTCTTCGATCTTATTTGCAAAAGTTGTAAAAGTACTAATCACATATTTTGTAGTATTCATAATATTATTTCCTCCATTTTTATAAATAGGTATCAATTGCATAAACAGAAGCAGACTGATCTTTCATGATACATTGGTCTTTGATAAAACAATCCTGTCGAAACATGATCTCGTTCAGTGGAATTTTGTGTATTCTCAAAAATTCTGCATTTCCTGCTCGTATTGAATGAACTGGTTTATGAACACATTTCTCATGATGCATCATTTTTAATGCATTTTGAAGCGGAACAGAAAAATAGCTTATTGGATATACTTTATGCTCCTGATCAGAAAACAAAAGATCTGTTTTTGTCTGTTCTACTCGTTTTTTCAGAATTTGAAATGTTGTCGAATCCATTACAATATAAATCGGATGACCTGTTTTCCTTGCAGTTCCAATAATGATTTTCTTTTCTAGATCAATATTCTCCTTTTTTAAATGTAGAATATCTCCAACGCTTATTCCTGTTCGAAAACCAATCTCCAAAAAATCTAAAAAATCTTCGGATAAGTTCTCTATTTTTCTAATCTGCTGAAATTCATCAACAGTCAGGTAATTTCTCTCTATTTTTATTTCCTCTTTCTTCATATTATAAACCTCATTTCCTTAGCTCTTACATTATTCCTGTATTCATATCTATATTATATCATAACAACAGGTTGTAGTATTACTAATAATTGACGAATATAAGAAATGCTGTTACAATAAGCATAGATAGCAACTGGATAATATGTTGTTATAAAGTCTTGGAATCATAATTCTACATTCATCAACCAAGGCAATAATCATATACGAGAAGATCTTTCCCGATATTTATCTATCCCTATCATTATATTAATTGAATGCATAATTATTATATGGATAATGAAAAGCAGATTTGTTCAATTTTGTTTATCAAATGCTGCGATTTCCTATCTTACCACAAACTTTTCATCTGATAAATTACTTAACTTTTGCGTGGCATGGATAATTCTGATATTTATAATATCAAACGGGGTTTATCTATTCTTGTATAAGATTCCAAATAACTTTTCTCCTATTTTCAAATTAATACATAATAATAAAACGATAAAAAAGATATTGAGTTTTGTAAAAGGGACATTGATTATTGTAGTTAATCTGTTAGCTAATATGGACATTTTTTTAGTTTTTGTTAACTCATCACTTATATATGGATTATCGAATATATTATCATTAAAGAGAGATATTTTTTCATTTTTAATAATTACTTTGTTTTACTTATGTACTTGTTGGACTTTTTGTTTTCGAGCAATAAAACATTTTATTGATAATTATTTTTTTATATTCTAAGAAAATATTAGATTAGGAAAAGAAAGCAAAATACAATTTGAATTTTAATAAAAAAAGTGATATAGTAAGAAAGTATTGATTTACAATAGGATCCCTTAAGTGGGCTAGCTTTGTGGATTGATACTTTTTTATTTTACGGATTTTTATTATATAGGGCATTTTAGGCAGAACGCAGAGAGCGGTCTGCCTTTTTTATGTCAAGAAGGAAAGGAGAATGATTTATGCCATATACAGCAATGTATCGGAAGTTTCGTCCCCGTACATTTTCTGAGATTCAAGGACAGGATCATATTGTGACAGCATTAAGAAATCAGATTAGGTCGGATCGGATTGGTCATGCATATCTTTTTTGCGGCACAAGAGGAACAGGAAAGACAACAGCGGCTAAAATTCTTGCAAAAGCTGTGAATTGTGAGCATCCGATCAATGGAGAACCATGCGGAAAATGTCAGAGCTGTATGGGAATTCAAAAAGGAGTGCTTACAAACGTAGTAGAGATCGATGCAGCATCAAATAACGGAGTAGACAATATCCGTGATATCAAAGAACAGGTTAAATATTCACCACAGGAGGGAAAATACAGAGTATTCATTATCGATGAGGTACATATGTTATCTGTAGGAGCCTTTAACGCTTTATTAAAGACGTTGGAAGAACCTCCATCCTATGTAATATTTATCCTCGCAACAACAGAGGTACATAAAATCCCAACAACGATTCTTTCAAGATGTCAAAGATATGATTTTCATAGAATAACGGTAGCTGTAATCACAAGACAGTTAAAAAACTTATCAGAGCAGGAAGGAATTGAAATCGAAGAGAAAGCATTGCGTTATATCGCAAAACTGGCAGATGGATCCATGCGAGATGCATTAAGTCTGTTAGATCAATGTATTGCTTTTTATCTTGGAAAATCAATTACCTATGAGAACGTGTTGGATGTCTTAGGACGAGAAGACATTATATTTTATGATAAGCTTCTTGATGATATCCTCCATTGTGATGTGGAATCTATGATGCAGAAGATCGAAGATGCCGGAAATCAAGGGATTGAATGGTCTAGATTTGTTACAGAGTTTTTGCAGTATATGAGGAATCTGCTTTTGGCCGGAACGAATGATCTGGGTATGGATGCACTAGATCTGTCAAAAGAAAATCTGGATATGCTCCAACAACGAGCAAAACAGTTGGATGAAGCTATTTTAATCCGCTACATTAGGATATGTTCAGACCTATTAAATAAATTGCGTTTCTCTTCATCCAGGAGAATCTTAGTAGAAGTCGAATTTATCAAGTTATGTAAGCCCGCTATGGATATCGAACCAGATATTGGTACAATAAAAGACCAGATGCGTCAGATGCAAGATGAGATCACACAGTTAAAACAAGGAATTATGACAAAAACAATTCCAGTGGAATCTACAAGATTACAGAATAATATCCATTCACAAGAAAAAACTGGAACAGTAGAAGAACATAACGATCGAAAGATCGGACTGGAAGAGTTTTTTAAGGCCTGGTACCAGATTAAACGTACCTTGCCTGTTCAGATACGATCTTGTTTAAATCATGCCTCTGTACTTCCAGGGGAAGAAGGAAGTGTCAGAATCCTGTTTTCTGAAAATGATCTGGTAGAGTATCATTATGTGGAACGAAATTTAGAAGAATTGGAGAAAACAATCAAAAACCTGTTACATGGGGATATAAGAATACAACTTGAATCATATCAGGAAAAAAATGAGTATGATTTAAGTTCAATTCATATGGATGTAACAATCATTTAAGATCTGCTTCGGCAGGTCTTTTTTTAAATCTAAATCAAGAACAATATCTTAAAAAATCAACTTTTAATCAAATAAATTACATAATATTTGATTAAAAGTATAAAAATATTAGATAATGTGTGGTAAAATATATAAATAAAAAACACAAAGGAGCAATAAAAATTAATGAGGAAATTAAAAAAGGCTGTAATTGTAATGTCTGTAGGGAGCTTATGTATTGCTCCTGTAGGAATAGATAATTTACATGCACAAGATCAAATGTTCGGTCAAACGAATCTGTTATCTCAGATAAAAATGAATCAATTGATTGGAAATCAGATCGATAAGACAAGAGGGATCTGTAAGAGAAATTCCGAATGTAAGTGCATCTTATGAATTAACTTATGGAGATTCTCTAAAGATTCAAACGTCAGATGCATATTTTTATGACGGAGAAGAAATAGACGGAATTACGGTTACAAACGAAAAAGAAGATGATATCTACACAACAATCTTTACTGCAGATCGTGCAGGAGTAGAAGCAAACATTGTATCTGGAGATGTCACGATCAGCATCAATACTGTGAAACGTAAATTAACAGCAAATGCCAGCATTAAAGATAAAACTTACGATGGAACAGTCAATGCACAATACGATCAGATTCCTGTTGTATCAAATGTGCTATCAAAGGATGAGGATTCTTTTACTTATACATATTCCGAGCCGACATTTGATACCAAAGATTGTGGAAGTAAGAAGAAAATATCTGTCATTGAATTAGTATCAAATAATGATAACTACACGATAGAAAAGATCAACGGACTGACAGCGTCCATTACAAAAAAAGAACTGACAGTATCTGATGTTGCAGTAAAAGAAAAAACATACGATAAATCAACAGAAGCACAATATGTAGCTACACCTAAGCTTGTAGGGGTTGTGGGCAATGAAGATGTAAAACTTGTGATTCCAGAAATCAGATTTCAGTCAGCAGATCCGGGGGAAGATAAAGATATCTTATATGATGACTTTGCGATTACGGGAGAGGATATATCAAATTATGATTTAAAACAACCAGAGGAATTAAGAGGAACAATTCATAAAGCGAAGCTTGTCTTTAAAGCAAAAGATCAATATCGAAAATATGGAGAAGCATCAGAAAAAGGATCATACAGTGTAACAGGGTTTGTGACAGGAGATGATATGACAACAATTACAGAGCCTACAGTTGAAAACACTGTTCCACGATTAACATCCCTTGGAAAACATGAGGGTGCTGTTAAGGTTATGGATGCCGTTGCACCAGATTACTATGATATCACATATATTCCTGGGGACTTGTATGTAGAAGCAAATGATATAAAAAAGGATGAACATTATACAACAACAACACCTGACGGAAAGAACGATTGGTTTGTATCAGATAATTTTGAAATTTCCCCAATCCAGGGAGAAACAAGTGGATACGATTTAATTTCAACATCAGCGAATGGGCCATGGCTTCAAAAGATATCCTATTCTAAAGATATAAAGAACGGAAGCGTAAAATTCTATCTAAAAGACAGCAAAAACAATGTCGTATCTAAAGTTGGCCAGGAGTCATATAAAATTGATAAGACAAAGCCAGAAGTTGAAAATATCGCATTTGATCTTTTAAGTGGATATGAAAATTATAAAACGACTGGTAAATTTAGAAATTTCTTCGATCATGCTTTTAAAACAACAATCACAACAGATGATAAAACGAGCGGTGTAGAAAGTGTTTCTTCCTATTTAAATAATGAGGGACAGAAATCTGAAAATTCTACAGTAAAAGCAAAAAAGCAGACATTTAATATTCAGCCAGATTTCAAAGGTCATGTATATGCTACAGCAGAGGATACAGCTGGAAATAAATCAGATGAATATCAATCTGCAGGTGTTATCTTAGAAAGTAATGGAAAACATTCCGTGACAAGCTCTATCAAGATATTAGAAGAAACACAACAAAAAGAATATTACAATCATGATGTGTATATCGGTTTAGAAGCAATGGATAGCTATTCAGGAATCCAGACGATTAAATATGATGCCGGATCAAATAATTCAAAAAAAATCAGTTATGACGATATGAAACATAACTATCAGAAAGATCATGTTAAAATTGCAGCTGCAGAAAATAATCAAAACGATGTGAAAGCAAACTTTACAATGATTGATAATACAGGTCATAAAAGCACTGTACATAAAACATTTAATATTGATATTTCTGCTCCTGAAATATCCGTGTCATATGATAACAACGAATCAAAAGGGAAGTATTTTAAACACCAAAGAACAGCAACGATTACGATTAATGAAAGAAACTTTTCAAACAAAAATACGAATGTCTATGTTACAAAAAACGGAAAGAAAGAACAAATAAAATCCAATTTTATAACAGATGGAATACTTCGTGAGAGAGCGGATGGTAGTAAATATTATACTTACAAGATGAATGTAGTATTTAGCAAGGATGGAGAATATTCTTTAGATGTTAATTCTACCGATCTTGCAGGAAATAAAAATAAAGGTATCACATGGAATGGAACGCATGTTCAGGACTTTGTGATCGATCAGACGACACCACAGATAAAAGTAACTTTTGATAATAACAGTGTAAAAAACGGAAAGTATTACAAAGCAGATCGTACAGCGACTATCCGCGTAACAGAGAAGAATTTTAAGCCATTCACAGTTGATACAAATGGACGTAAAAGTTCTTGGAAACAAAATGGTGACGAACATGTCATGACAGTTACATTTGATAAAGATGGAACATATCATTTATCTGTAGAAGGAGAAGATCTTGCAGGTAATGCAATCAAGAAGGTCATGGAGAAAGAATTTATCATAGATAAGACTGTTCCTAAGATTGGAAAGATTACGCCAGGTAATCAGACAGCCAATGCGGGACGGTTACTACCTTCGTTTGTTGCTAGTGACAAGTATATTGATTCCGTAACATCTAAGATTACAGGAGCAATGAAAAATCAGACATTTAAATCATCATCGAAGAAAGAAAAAAATGCAATAACTGTTACATATGAACAGATTCCTAATAAGATTCAAAATGATGACTATTATACTTATAAAATGTCAGTCAACGATAAAGCCGGAAACAAAACAGATAAGGCAATCCATTATAGTGTCAACCGCTATGGATCTGTGTATGTTCTTGGAGATTATGAGAAGAAGCTAAATGGTTCTTATGTAAACGATGCAAAGGATATTAAGATTACTGAGATTAATCCTTCAAAGCTGAAAACTCATGAGCTTCAATTAGTACGGGACAATGAAAAAGTCAATCTTGATCGGACAAACAGTTCCATCAAAATTGAAGGAAATGGATGGAATAAATGTACTTATAGCATAAAGGCAAATGCCTTTAAAGATGAGGGCGTTTATAAAGTGATCACGACATCAAAAGATGAGGCTTCTCATAATTCAAGGAATGATATGAAGCGTAAACATGGATCCTTAAGTTTTGGTGTTGACCGTACTAATCCGAATGTTATTTTTTCAAATATTCAAAATGGAAAAGTTTACGCAGAAGATGGGAAGAGTGTAACGATCCTGATCAAGGATAATTTATTACTGAAATCTGCAAAAATTACTGTCAATGGAAAGGTATTTAAAGAATATAATGGTACGGTTCCTGAAAGTATTGAAGTGCCATTGTTAAGTAAGAATACTGCACAATCAATTGATGTATTGGCAGTTGATGCTGCAGGAAATACTCAGGTACAAACCGTGGATAACATTTACATTACGAAAAATCCATGGATTAGATTCACGCATTATAAATACATGAGACCTATCATCGCAGCTATATGTGGAGTTGGAATTGCTATTGTAGCCATTGTGGTAAAAAAAAGAAAAAGTAAAAATGAATTAAACAATGATGATAAAAATACTAATGAGGCAACAAAGAAGGAGTGATTTGAATTGGGTAACATAGTATTAGATTTGTTATATATAGCACTAGCTAAATGCATAGTTTTATGGCAGGCGGATCGATTTAGAAAAGACCTTATTTCACATTCAACGAAATATGTACTCATAAAATATTTTCCACTCTTCATTCTTGCATTGGTAGCTGCAGTAAATTTTATAATAGATTTTATTAATTTAATCAAATGACTAAAGTTACGAGTTAGTTGATGAAGGAGAATAGATATATTGGACACGCATAATTTTATTTTGTTTATTATAAGAACGATCATTCTTTTTTTGATATTGATATATATGAATCAAAAAATGAATAATATCATGAAAAGAACAGACATAGCACAACAGACAAAACATGAGGTTAAAAAGTTATTTTTTTCTGGTATTGTTTTGATTTCTATCCTTATCATAATGAGTTTATTTGTCATCTTTAAAGAGCTTGTAAAGTAAGGGGGATAAGATGTTACGATACAAAACAACAGAATTAAGAGAAATTGATGATTACGATCCTCATACATCTTACGAAAAAATCATTGAAGTATGGGCTTGGAAGAATAAGAAGAAACGAGGAAAAGGAAAATTAGTTGGAAAAGTAATTAGAGATACTTATTCCAGAATCTTTCGGGTACATTTGATCCCAAAGGCAGAAACAGATAAAACCCTAAAAGCCGCAATGCTCTATGCAAAACATGTATTAGAACAGGAAGCATCAGACGAGATAGCAGATAAGAACGAAAGTTCTGGTGAAGAATTATGAAATTCTACATGGTAGAAATAACATCTTATGAAAAAAAGATAAAAAAGCATTTAAGTTTTTTAGGGTTTGTTCGAGTTGAGAACAAATATAAACAGGAATTTGCAACAAAAGAAGAAGCAGACGCAATGTGTAATCTGTTAGACACCTATAATATTAGTTATTTAGAATACCCAAATGGGATTGTAAGAAGTAACGATTACCGAAAACAGTTTTATCAGAACATAAAACCAATCATAGGTTCCTGGTATTTTTGTGCTTATTGTGGCAAACCTATCAAAGAAGAAGCACTGACAGTGGACCATATTTTGTCAATAAGAAAAGCTCAAAAATCAAAATTTTTGCAATGGATCTTATTGAAAATGAATTTAGATGATATCAATGATTCAAAGAACTTGTGTGCTTGTTGCAAAAAATGTAATCAAAAGAAGGGGCAAAAAGTTTCAGCAGCTTATGTCGTACGAGGGATATTAAGCCGAAAAAGATGGTTTTGGATAACATACTATCTATTGATCTTAATAATCATTATTTGGGTCATATATAACATTGGGAATATATAAGAGGAAGAAGGCGGGATTTTGAGAAAAGGCTACAGAACGGAAAAAAGATTTTTGGTAGTGATGTTATCTCTTATGATGGCATCATCTTCCATATCTATCTGTGCTGCAGAGGAAACAACAACGGAAACAGCCGTGATAACAACGCAGCAAAAAAGTGAAACATCAACAGAAATAACTACTGCAAAGAAAAAAGAGGTAAAGAAGAAAAAGCAGAAAGTTAAAAAAGAAAAAAATAAGCAAAAATATAAAGAAGAAAAGAAAAGTAAGAAAAAGAAATCGGATAAGAAAAAGAAGGGTAAAGATAATGAGAAAGAAAAGAAGAAGTCGAAAAAAGTTATAAAGATGCCAAAAAGAGTGATCAAGAAAAAAGGATGTATATCTATCCAAAAAAGAATTGATCATAAAAAAGAATTGATTGAACGTGCAAAAAAGACAAAAAAGAATATAAAGATTCGGATACGGAAAGAAACAGAAAAGAAAGATAGCTTAAATGCTTTCTATAATAAGAATGATCAAGAGGTAGAATACCAAGGTCAGCTTATCACACCATTGACAAAACTGAATGAGAAAGATAAAGAAATGCGAGATGATCTTTTAAATCTTTCTGATCTTTATCAAGATACACAATTGGCCGAAATTGCAACCAAGTATGTATTTGGTTTACATGAGAGCAATTTTGAATCCGTAATGAATCCAGAGGATACAATCAATTTGAATGATTATCTGAAAACAAAATATGCAGAACCTGTTGAGCGAATGGAAAATGAAATACAAAAGATCGATGAAAAAATTCAATCTTTAAAAAGTGAGATCCAGACAGAGAAAAAGACAAGATATTTTGATCCAAAAGACGTATCGTCTATCAGCAACATCACAGTAGATGATGCCAAACAGATGTTATCTGGAACAGAATTATATCAAGATGCAGCATCTTTTGTGAAGGCTGAACGATTGTATCATGTAAATGCTGTTTTCTTAATGGGAATTGCTGCACATGAGAGTGCGTGGGGTACAAGCCGTCGTGCAAGAGAAGATAATAACTTAACAGGCTATGGTGTTTATTCAGATGATGCAGAGGGAATCAATAAGGATTCAAGAGAAGATGGATTATTGGCCACTGCGAACACATTACATGAAAGGTATCTGACAAAAGGTGGCAGTTATTACGAAGGGACCTCTGTTGCCGATGTTAATAAGCATTATTGTATCGGAGATGAATGGGCTCCTGCAGTAGTAAATTATGGATATCAATTAATGAACAAATTAAATTAAGATTTTATGACAGCAAACTTTGAGGCTGCAAGATGAGGACAAATGTCACTCATTAGAGTTTATGTAGGATTCTGTACAAATAAAGATTTTTACCTATTACATAAACACAAAGGGCATATCTATATAATATATAAACAAAAAAGCAAAAGGAGGAACACAACATGATAGTAAACAAAGAAGCACTTGATAAACTTTCCGTAGAAATTTCTACTACATTTTTAGAGTGCGAAAATCCAACGGAAGTCTGCCAGCTGTATGCGTATTTTCAAAATCTGATCAATGAACAATCGGATTTTATGTTTAAAAAAATAAATATTGACACTATAAACAAATAATTAACAGGCGGGATGTTATGGGAAAAACGTATATTTCAGTAAAAAAATTACAGCTCATTCCATTAGGGGATAAAGAAGAATTAAACAGAGTTTATACATATTTAAAAGATGGTATGTATTATCAAAACACAGCATATAACATTTTGATTTCAACGATCTATGCAGCAATCAAACAGGGATCTTCAAAAGAAGAAATCGCTATGTTATATAAACGAGGATCGAGAAAACCAAAACAAGATGATCCTGAATATAGTCTTTATGATGCAGAAATGTTTCATTTTCCAGTAGGACTTCCAATCGCAGGGGGCCTTGGACACATGGTACGTGCGGATTTGCAGAAAGCCACGAAAGATGGATTGTTCAAAGGAAATGTTACAATCCCTACAAAGAGAAGAACGGCTCCATTAAAGGTGCCAAAGAAGTTTTTTTCTTTCTATCATTCATATGAATCAGATGAAGAATTTTTTGAGGAACTTTATACAACGAATGCAGACATCTATATGAAATTCGTAAACGGTATCGTCTTTAAAGTAGTGCTTGGGAATCCGTATAAATCAAGGGAACTTCGAGCTACATTTGAACGTCTCTTCACGGGAGAATATGAATGTGCAGATAGCAGTATTCAGATCGTGGATAAAAAAATTATATTTATGCTAACGATCAAAATACCAAAAAGAGAAAGAAAATTGGATGAAAATAAAATTGTTGGTGTAAGACTTGGAGTTAATATATCTGCTACTTGTGCCTTATATGATCCAGAAGATTTAGATAATAAATATGTTTTATATTCTGGCGATCGGAAAAGTGGTTATCATGTAAAACAATCGATTACAGCTCAGTATCAGAGAATACAAAAATCATTAAAGTACAGTGGACAGAATGGACATGGGCGAAAGAAAAAGATGCAGCCTTTAGAACGACTAAAAAAGAAAGAACGGCATTTTATTGAAACCTATTATCATAAAGTAAGTAAGGATGTAATTGATTTTGCAGTGAAACACCAAGCGAAAAATCTTTATTTGGAAGATATGAAAGATTTTGATTGTGATTACAAACTTAAACGGGGATGGTCTAGGTATCTGTTAGCTCAATATATTACATACAAAGCGGACAGAGTCGGAATTAAAGTACAGAAAGTTAAGCCGATTACTGATCCGTATAAAGAAACAATCGAATTTGACGATAATAAAGAAACAAGAGCATTGTATTATAGCGATGCAAAAAAAATTGCACTATCAAAAGATTTAGTTAAATAGCAATAAGAACAGCTGACTTTGCAACTGGAATGGGAGACTTTTGTAAATAACACTCTCTCAAAGCTTTAAGCACAAAGTTTAATAAACAAGAAATTTACAATTTGAAGTTATAGGAAGGTAATAATGCGAAAGAGAATCATGACAGTTGCGATGGCAGCTTTTTTTACTTGCTGTATATCATTTGAATCTAGCTATGTTTTTGCAGAAGAAAATGTAACAACACAAACGACACAAGAAAGTATTTCTACTACAACAGAACAAAAAGAAATTACTACAACAGCTAATGTAGATACAGTAGAAAAAAATCTAACAGAACAAAAAAAGCAAGTAGATGTAAAGAAAACATCGCAAACAAATATTAAGAGAAAAAAACAGTTAAGAAAGAAATTACACAAGAAACAACAACAAAAACGATCAAAACCTAAAATGAAATATGCACCTGGTGCTATAAAAGGATATCAACCAGAAAAAACGAACCAGAAAGAACATCTTGGTAAATACCTATACTATAATCAATGTGATTCTATCTGGAATGGAAATGGCTTATCGATTCATTCATCAGGATGTGGGCCTACGGCAATGGCAGTATGTATTGTGAATAAGACAACAAAAAATGTGACACCAATTGATACAGCATCCTGGGCGAAAAGCCAAGGGTTATATTCATCAAATGGATCAATGCATGAAGCAATTCCGGCAATGGCGAATCATTGGGGACTGCACTGTATGGGACTTGGTACAGATTATAACATGATCAAAAAAAGTTTACTCCATGGCAACCCAGTGGTTGCACTTATGGGAGCTGGTTATTTTACAGGAGGCGGTCATTTTATCACTCTTTTAGAAATTGATCAGAATGATAAAGTATTAGTGGCCGATGTAGCAAGCAGAAAACGATCATCACAAAAATACGATCTGCAGTTTCTGATTGACCAGTCTAAGCATGCAGATACTGGTGGAGCATTTTGGAGTATTTATAAGAAATCTTCAAAGATAACAAGTAACAAGCAAACAAAGAAAAAGAAGAAATTAAAACAAAAAGATAAGAAGAATACAATCCGTACGATTCAGAACTTTAAGAACCAGGTAACTGCAAACAGATCATCCATTGAAAAAAATATTCCAGTCGAAAAACTATTGATTGGCCGACAAGTTGCAATTAACGATATTCCATCAGGAACGATCAATGAAGCTTTGTATAACTTGGGAGAACAGCTTGATAGTTATGAACTTATTTATGTTAGTACGCATTATACGTTCGGACAACAGTCATTAACAAACAGTGATCTAAAACTTCAAACGATCGATGTGAATGAGATTTTACATGCATTTGAGAAGAAAGGATGATGATTGGATGGAATGGGAAATTATCGGGACAATCGTACCAGCGGTTGCTTGTTCTTTAGAAAATGAAGAATCAATGTATACGCAGACGGGATCGATGATGATGTATTCAGGGGATATCAATTATAATACGAATCTGAAAGGCGGGATTAAAGGAATTATTTCAAGGAAGATGACTGGTGAATCTGCTTTTGTTACAAATTATTCTGCCGGAAGAATGGGAGGAAATGTAACATTTGCGACTACAGTGCCAGGAACGATTAAATGCTTATATATCACGCCGGATAAATCAATAATATGCCAAAAGACAGCTTTTTTATGTGCGGAACAAAATGTAGATCTGTCTGTTGTCTTTACGAAAAGACTACGTGCAGGATTACTTGGTGGAGAAGGATTTATTCTGCAGAAGTTATCTGGAGAAGGCAATGCGTTTTTAGAAATTGCCGGAGATGTCTTATCTTACGAATTGCAGCAAGGAGATATCTTACGAGTGAATCCTGGAAATATTGTAGCTTTTGCCGATACAGTTGACTTCGATATCGAATTTATTAAAGACTTATCAACGATTGCATTCGGGAAAAAAGGGATGTTTATTTCTACTTTAAAAGGACCAGGATTAGTTGTTCTGCAGACTCAGAACAGAAAACAATTATCATCGTCAATCATAAATGATAATTCGGAGCAGTAAGAGGAGGTCGTGATGAATGCAAATGATATAGAGAAAGAAAAGAAGAAACAAGAAGTACCAATCTGGGAAAAGTTGATGTTAACTCCAGAGGAAGCCTCAGAATACAGTAATATAGGAATCAATACAATTCGTCAGTTATTAGCTGATCCGGATTGTGAATTCCGATTGTACGTAGGCCGAAAAAAATTAATAAAGCGGAAACAATTTGAAAAATATGTGGAAGAGGTGTATGCAATTGATCGAAATTAGAATCTGGATGTGGTATAATTACATACACTATAACCAAATCAGATTCTTTTTCGATAGAAAGGGAAAAAACTATGGGAAAAGATCTAAAAGGACGGGAACTTGGAAAATGCCTGTCCCAGAGAAAAGACGGTCGATATCAGGCACGATTTACAAATCGGTATGGCCAACGAATTGAATACAAAGATAAAAACTTGAATAATGTAAAGGAGTGGATAAAAAAAGAAAAAGCAAAAGACGATTTAGGAATAAATAGTAAACAAAATAATGATACTTTAGATATGTGGTATTTACGATGGAAAGAAATGGCTTTTGTAGATTTATCAGAAGGATCAACGCAATTATATGAAAGTATCTATAAAAATCAGATATATCCAAAGTTAGGAAATATAAAGATTAAAGATATTACAGAATTTATGTTAAGAAAATTTTTTCAAGAGCAAAAGAACTATTATGCAGATAGTACAATAAATGGCATAAAAAACATATTAAATCAGATTATGCAATGCTGTAAAGATGCAAAATGTATACTATATAATCCTGTGAAAGAATTAAAAATAAAGAAAAGAAGAAAAAATAAAAATGCATTAAATGTTGATTCAAAGGCAATATCAATAGAAGATGAAAAAGATTTGTTTATTTATTTAAAAGGACATTTCTATTATAATATGTTTTTATTTTATTTAACAACGGGACTGAGGTATGGAGAAGTTGCTGCATTGACAGTTAATGATATAGATCTGAAAAATAAAGTAGTACATATTAACAAAGCATTAAAATATAAAAAATCAAACAATACAGTCTATATAGGACCTCCAAAAACAGATGCAAGTTATAGAGATGTACCATTAAATGATCTTGCATGCCAAGCCTTAGAAAATCAAATAGAATTAAAAAAGAAAATTGAAAAATCGAAATTTGCTGTAGCTAATTTTGATTCAACTATGCGAGATTTATTATTTGTAACACATAATAACATGCCAGTGCTTAATGGAACATTAGATGGAGTTTTAAAAAAAGCACGTTTGGATATTAATTATCAAAGGGAAGAAAAAGATTATATGATTTCATTGTCAGTACATAGATTGAGGCATACATTTGCAACGAGGTGCTACGAAAATGGGATACCAATTCCTGTGATATCAAAATATTTAGGTCATGCGAGTATTGCTACAACAGAAGAAATATATGTGCATCTATTGAAGACACATTTAGATGCTCAAAGAATTAAATTGAATTCTGCATTTGATGATCCGCTTTATAGAAAAGATGATATATTACGAAAAATTTGTTAGGAGTCAAAAAGGAGTCAAAAAGGAGTCAAAAAGGAGTCAGAACTAATTTTTTAAATTAATTTATGACAATTATGTTATATTTTATAACTTACGAAAAACCTGAAAAACTCACAATAAATCTTGTAAAAATCATAAAAGGAATAAATTAAGATTTTGTACTAAATTAGATTCAAGTTGAATAAATTGGAAAAAAAGGCTATAATATGAATTATAAATCGTATGTAGAATACAATGTACGCATACAAGAATCTAATAATAATCACATCAAGAGTTGACATAAAGAGTAGATGATCAAGAAGAAGGAGAGTAGTATGAAAACAAAAATCGAAGTACAGTTTCAGGAACGCAACATAGATGTAAAAGACACAGAGAAACTTGTTAAAGAAAATTTAAAAGCAGCTGGTATTAAAATGAACACGATCGTAAATTTAGATATCTATTATCAGCCAGAAGAAGGCGATATCTATTATGTTGCAACAACAAAAGATGGCAAAGAGCTCAGCAATGAAGAAGCATTAAAAATCGAAGAATAAACTACATATCTATAAATGCCAAAAAATTAAATTCTAATTATAAAGGTAAAGACCATTTAATAAATATCGCAATGATGAATCTGCAGATGATTTTATTAAGTGGTTTTTATTTTTTATTTTTGGGGATACTAAATGAAATACAGGCAGGCAATATGTGCTTGACAAGCAGACAAAGCTTCTATATCCTATTATGAGGAAATGAAAAGAACAGGAGAAAAAGATTGAATGATTTAAGCATCAAATGGAAAGATTTTTATAAAAATGTATTTGCACTGGTCGTTCCGATGGCATTGCAGAATTTGATCAACGTTGGAGTAACAGCAGCCGATGTTGTGATGCTTGGAAAAGTCAGTGAAAAAGTATTATCAGGGGCCTCTCTTGCTGGCCAGATTCAGTACATTATGGTACTGTTTTTGTTTGGATTAACATCGGGGGCAACCGTTCTTACTGCACAATACTGGGGAAAAGGTGACAAGACAGCGATTGAAAAGATCTTGGCATTAGGGATTAGATCAGCAGTGATCATAACTGCGATATTCACTATCGCAGCATTTACAATTCCAGCATCGTTGATGAGAATTTTTACAAATGATCAACAGGTGATCGCAGAAGGAGTTAAGTATTTAAGGATCGTTGCATGTTCATATATTATCATGGGAATTACCAATGTATATTTATATGTTATGCGAAGCATTGAACGAGTGATCGTGGCAACAGTTGTTTATCTAGTATCATTTTTATGCAATGTGGTTTTTAATGCGATCTTTATTTTTGGATTATTTGGATTTCCAGCTCTTGGAATCCGTGGAGCAGCGATTGCGACATTGATCGCAAGGATTATGGAACTTGTTCTGGTTTGTGGTTATGCAAAAATATATAATAAAGATGTAAAATTCAGAGTTCACTATTTCCTTCATCAGGACAAACTGTTAGTGAGAGATTTCTTAGTCTATTCCCTCCCAGTTGTTTTAAATGAGGTAATGTGGGGGCTTGGAACATCAGCCAATACAGCAGTTCTTGGACATATGGGAAGTTCTGCAGTTGCAGCCAATTCTGTTGCACAGGTGGCGAGACAGTTAGCAACGGTTGTGTCTTTTGGGCTATCCAGCGCCACAGCGATCTATCTTGGAAAGACGATCGGTGAGAGAAAATTCGATCATGCAAGAGCCTATGCCAAACGGTTTATCATTTTAAGTGTGGTGATGGGAGTGATCGGAGGAGGATTGATCTTAATTGCATCTCCAGTTGTAATTTCTTTCTTATCCTTAAGTGCAACTGCAAGATACTATCTGAAGATGATGTTTTATGTGATGTCTTATTTTGTGATCGCGCAGGCATTTAATACAACAATGGTCGTTGGAATCTTCCGATCTGGCGGTGATACGAAGTTTGGCTTGATCATGGATGTATCAACGATGTGGGGATGTTCGATTTTATTAGGAGCATTGGCTGCATTTGTATTACATTGGAGTGTGCCGGCAGTTTATGTATTATTGATGAGTGATGAATTGATCAAAGTACCGATCACATTGATCAGATATCGCAGTTTCAAGTGGTTAAAAGATGTAACAAGAGATAATGTTTAAGAGAGATCATGAACATTTACGGGAGGATAAGGTCTATGGAAACAGAAGTGAAATTAACAAAACTCGCCCAGTGTGCAGGATGTGGGGCAAAAGTTGGAGCTGGAACTTTAGCAAAATTATTAGACGGAATTCCAACAAGATCAGATGAACGGTTATTAGTTGGTTTTGATAAAAGTGATGATGCGTCTGTCTATAAAATTGATGAAAATACAGCACTTGTTCAGACATTGGATTTCTTCCCGCCGATCGTTGACGATCCGGAAATGTTCGGAGAGATTGCAGCAGTGAATGCGATCAGTGATATTTATGCGATGGGAGCAGATCCAAAGCTTGCCTTAAATATCATGTGTGTCACAAAAGATATGCCAAAAGAAAGCATTCAGGCAATTTTACGAGGTGGTTATAAAAAAGCATATGAAGCAGGAGTGATCATCACAGGTGGACATACGATTCACGATCAAGAGCCCAAATATGGTTTATCTGTTTCTGGATTTGTACATCCTCAAAAATTTTTGACAAACAGCGGGGCAAGACCTGGAGATATTTTAATTTTGACCAAACCGTTAGGAGTTGGAATTTTAACAACATCAGCAAAGGCTGAATTTATCGATCAAAAAGTAATGGATAAGATCTATGATCAGATGAGACAGCTCAATAAATATGCCAGAGATATTATGGTAAAATATGAAGTGCACAGTTGTACGGATGTTACTGGGTTTGGATTACTTGGACATGGTTATGAGATGGCACAGGGCAGTGATGTAACGATTCATTTTATGACAGAAGAGATTCCATATCACAAAGAAGCTCTTTCTATGGCAGACCTTGGAATGATCCCGGAAGGTGCTTATAGAAATCGTAAATATGCAAGTGAAGGTGTTTCAAAAACGAAAAAAATAAATAGAGCATTGGAAGATATTTTATATGATCCACAGACATCTGGAGGATTGATGATCGCAGTTAGCGAAAATGATGCAAAAAATTTATTAGAGGATTTACAAAATACAATCCCATGTGCTAAAATAATTGGGTACATAGAAGAAAAAGAAGAAAAATCAATCATATTAGAATAGAAGAACGAATAGACAGGAAGAATGTTAAAACATGGTTTTTCCTGTCTGATTTTAGGCAGGCGTTATTCTTGGTTGAGAATAACGATAGGAGAAAGAGATGAAAGATCAATTTCAAAGAACCATTGATTATGCAAGAATATCGATCACGGATCGTTGTAATTTATATTGTACCTATTGCCGCCCTGATCATGAAGAAATGTTGTCACATGGGGAGATTTTAAGATATGAGGAGATCCTAAGAGTATGTAAGATTCTTACAACGCTTGGAATTGACAAATTTAAGATCACAGGTGGCGAACCGTTGGTACGAAAAGGTTGTTCAGATTTTATCCGTGAATTAAAGAAAACGGATGGAGTTAATAAAGTTACGTTAACAACCAATGCAATCTTATTATCAAAAGATTTAGTGAAATTAGCAGAGGCAGGAGTGGATGGGATCAATATAAGTCTTGATTTTATGGATCAGGAGAAATATAAAAAGATCACAGGATTCGATGGATACAAACAGGTCATATCAGTAATTAATAAAGCGGTCAATATAGGATTGAATATAAAGATAAATGTTGTGTTGACAGAATGGACGACGATGGAGGATATTCAAAAATTTATAGACTATATGAAAGATCATAAAATCTGTATACGATTTATTGAACAAATGCCGCTTGGAAATAAGAAGACAACGATAGCATTAACAAGAAATGAAATCAGAAAGAACCTAAAAGATCAAGGGATCAGATTTCACAAAACCGAACAAAGAATGGGAAATGGGCCAGCAGTTTATGAAACAATGGAAGGATATAAGGGAATGATTGGATGGATCGAGGCATTGCATGGAAAATTTTGTGATACATGCAACCGTATTCGTTTGACTTCTATCGGTGGGATCAAACCATGTCTTTATTATGAAGAAGCAGGAAATTTAAGAGATCTGTTAAGAAAGGCTGAAACGTCAGACGAAGAGATCAAACAGGTTTTAAAAGAAATCATTTATAAAAAACCACAGGCACATCATTTTGAAGAAATGCCGTCAAACAGCAAGATGTATACAATTGGAGGATAAGATAAATGGGAGAATTTTCACATTTTGACCAGCATGGGAATGCGGTCATGGTCGATGTGACGAAGAAAAAAGAAACAACAAGAACAGCGATCGCACAAGGAAAGATCAAAGTTAATGATGAGATCTTTGAAAAAGTCAAAGAAGGAAGTATGGCAAAAGGAGATGTCTTAGGAACTGCAAGGATCGCAGGGATCATGGCGGCAAAGAAGACATTTGAACTGATCCCGATGTGCCATCTTCTGATGCTTACAAAGTGTAAAGTTGATTTTGAAATGCTAGAAGAAACCAAAGAGATCAAAGCAGTCTGTCTTGTCAAAACAACAGGGAAAACAGGCGTTGAGATGGAGGCACTGACAGGAGTACAGATTGCTTTATTAACGATTTATGATATGTGCAAGGCAATTGACAAACATATGGTTATGTCAGAGATACATTTAGTAGAGAAAACAGGTGGAAAGAGTGGTGATTTTGTATGGAAGGAATCATAAAAGCAGTCTGTATCAGTGAAAAACGAGGAACCGTGAAGAAAAATATCAACGAAGTCAATGTGATCAAAGACTTTGGATTAGAAGGAGATGCCCATGCAGGAAAATGGCATCGTCAGGTTAGTTTTTTGAGCGCGGATATTGTGGATGAATTCAATGAAAAAGGTGCTTCCGTGATCGAGGGTGATTTTGGGGAAAATATTCTTGCTTACGGCATTGATTTTAAGAAACTTCCAGTTGGAACAAAACTGATCTGTAATGATGCAAAGTTTGAGATCACTCAGATTGGGAAAGAATGCCATAGTCATTGTGAGATATATAAACGTGTTGGGGACTGTATCATGCCAAGAGAAGGTATCTTTGCAAAAGTATTAGAAAGCGGAACGATCAAAGTCGGAGATAAGATAGAGGTCATTTACCCAGAGAAAGATATGCCATACATGGCAGCAGTCATGACATTGAGTGATAAAGGCTCCAGAGGAGAACGAGTGGATACAAGCGGTCCAAGAGCAGCAGAAATCTTAAAAGAACATGGATTTAAGATCGTAGAAGAAATCCTTCTTCCGGATGAAGAAGCTCAGATCAAAAAACATCTGATCCGTTTAAGCGACAGCCGGCAGGTTGATTTAATTATTACAACCGGTGGGACAGGGCTTTCTCCAAGAGATCGTACACCAGAAGCAACTTTAGCTGTTGCAGACCGCAATGTGCCGGGAATCTCAGAAGCGATCAGAGCAGGTTCTATGACGATCACAAAAAGAGCCATGTTATCAAGGGGTGTCAGTGTAATAAGAAAGAAAACATTGATCATTAATCTTCCTGGAAGCAAAAAGGCAGTGGAAGAGAGTCTTTCTTTTATCATTGATCAGCTGCCACATGGATTAGATACTTTAAGGGAAAACACAGAAGATTGCGGGAGAAACTAAGAGAGGAGACAATGTATGGATATATCACCGATCATCATATCGATGAAAACGGCAACGATCGCGATTTTATTTACCTTTATTTTAGGATTATTAGCAGCAAGATGGATTTTATATCGTAAATCAGACGCAACAAGAATCTTCTGGGATGGGATCTTTACGATGCCATTAGTATTACCACCAACTGTTGCAGGGTTTTTCTTGCTTGTATTTTTCGGATCATATGGACCAGTAGGAAAATTATTTGAAAATTATCTTGGGATCAAGATTGCATTTTCATGGGGCGCAACGATCCTTGCGGCAGTTGTGATGTCATTTCCATTGATGTACCGTTCTGCAAGAGGTGCCCTGGAACAGATTGATGAAGATCTTATCTTTGCTGCAAGAACACTTGGAATGAGTGAGTGGAGCATTTTCTTTCGAGTTATGATCCCCAATGCACTGCCAGGGATCATTTCTGGTGGAGTACTTGCATTTGCCAGAGGACTTGGTGAATTCGGAGCAACAGCAATGATCGCTGGAAATATTCCGGGAAGAACAAGAACTCTGCCACTTGCAGTATACTCTGAAGTTGCAGCGGGAAATATGGATGCAGCATATCAGTATGTACTTGTGATCGTGATCATTTGTTTTGCAATCGTAGCAGCCATGAATATTTACCTGATCATGGAAAAGAAGAAACAGGAAGCGTAAGGAGAGATGTATGAGTCTTGAAGTAAAGATCAAAAAGAAACTAAAAGAATTTACATTAGAGTCAGAACTTAATGTAGAAACAGGTTGTACAGGGCTTATGGGACCTTCTGGAAGTGGAAAAAGCATTACTTTAAAATGTATCGCAGGCGTGGAAACTGCAGATAGTGGGAGAATTGTATTAGATGGGAAAATACTTTATGATTCCGAGAAAAAGATCGATCTACCACCACAAAAACGAAAGATTGGATATTTATTTCAGGGATATGCACTGTTTCCTAATATGACGATTGAAGAGAATATCAAAATAGGATTAAGAGCAAAAGGATTTCCGAAGGATGAAATCGAACAAAAGACAAATGATATGATGAAACGATTTCATATCGAAGAATTAGCAAAAAGATATCCAAGACAGATTTCAGGAGGGCAAAAACAGCGAACAGCATTAGCAAGGATGCTTGTGTGTGAACCGGAAGTCATCTTGATGGATGAGCCATTTTCAGCGTTGGATGAATACTTAAGAGAACAGATGCAAGATGAATTATCCAATATGCTGGCAATGTTGGATAAACCAGCGATCTTGGTGAGCCACAGCAGTAAGGAAGTAGAAAATCTATGTGACAAAAAATACCATATTCAAAGAGGTCATATGGAAAAAGCCACATTACTATGAAATTTTACATAGCATTTTTAAGAAAGTGAGGAAGTTACAAATGAAAAAGAAATTTTTAGCAGTGTTATTAGCAGGAGCTATGGTTCTTGGGGTAACAGCATGTGGAACCAGTAAGGACAGCTCTAAATCCACAACAAAGGCAGTAAAGAAAGAAGAAACAACAACCATCACACTTGCAGCTGCAGCTAGTCTTGAAAAATGCTACACAGAGAAATTAATTCCAATGTTCGAAGAAGAAAATAAAGGAATTAAAGTAGAAGGAAGTTATGATAGTTCAGGAAAATTACAGAGCCAGATTGAAAATGGAATGGAAGCGGATGTATTTATGTCAGCAGCGACTGAACAGATGAACAATCTTGTCAAAGGAAAATACATCAGCAAGGGGGATGTTGTAGAATTATTAGAAAACAAAGTTGTACTGATCGTTCCTAAAAAAGGTGATGCAAAAGTTTCATCCTTTAAAGATATCACAAAAGCTGATACAATAGCATTAGGAGATCCTAAGAGCGTTCCAGCTGGACAGTATGCACAGGAAATCTTTACAAACTTAAAGAACTGGAATGATGTGAAGAAAAAAGCAAGCTTTGGAACAAATGTAACAGAAGTTTTAAATTGGGTAGCAAAAGGAAGTGCTTCTTGCGGTGTTGTATATGCAACAGATGCAGCAAGTAACAAGGATGTAAAAGTTCTTGCAGAAGCACCAGCAGATGCTTTAAAAACGCCAGTTATTTATCCAGTTGCAGCATTAAAGAAAAGTAAAAATAAAGATGCAGCTGATAAATTCGTAAAATTCTTACAGAGTGAAAAAGTATTAAAAGTCTTCAGATCTTATGGATTTACAATTAATAAATAAGAAGTAGAAGGTGAAAAACAATGAAATTAGTGGATACAAAAGATGCTGTAGGAACTGTGCTATGTCATGATATCACACAGATCATCAAAGGTGTTACAAAAGACGCAAGATTCAGGAAAGGTCATGTAGTCAAAGAAGAAGATATCCCAGTGTTGTTATCCCTTGGAAAAGATCATTTATACGTCTGGGAAGCCGGAGACGATATGCTTCATGAAAATGATGCAGCAAGGATCCTTTGTAATCTGTGCAAGAATGAAGGAATGAAAGAGTCAGAGGTTAAGGAAGGTAAGATTGAATTATCTGCCGAATATGACGGACTCTTAAAGATCGACAAAGAAAAACTATTTACCGTCAATTCTTTCGGACAGATGATGATCGCGACAAGATCTGGAAATACTCCAGTCAAAGCAGGGGACAAACTAGCAGGTACGAGAATCATTCCACTGGTCATTGAAAAAGATAAGATGCAGGAAGTCAAAGACAGGGTTGGGGATACACCAATCCTGTCTCTTCTGCCTTATAAGAAGAAAAAAGCCGTGATCTTAGCTACGGGAAATGAAGTGTATTATCATAGAATTGAGGATACATTTACTCCAGTTGTGGCAGAAAAGATCAAAGAATACGGTGCAGAAGTGACCAGTACAAAACAGTTGCCAGATGACAATGAACTTTTAACAAAAACAATCTTAGAAGCTATCGAAAATGGGGCAGAAATGGTATTATGCACAGGAGGAATGAGTGTTGATCCAGATGACAAGACACCACTTGCGATCAAGAATACAGGAGCCGATATCATATCTTATGGAGCACCGGTTTTGCCAGGAGCAATGTTTTTACTTGCATATTATAAAAAAGGAGATCAGATAATTCCGATTATGGGACTTCCAGGATGTGTTATGTATTCAAAGAGAACTGTTTTTGATCTTATTCTGCCAAGGATCATGGCAGATGATAAAGTAAGTGCAGAAGAACTTGCACACCTTGGAGAAGGCGGATTATGTCTTGGATGTAAAGTTTGTACTTATCCAAACTGTGGATTCGGAAAAGGGTGGTAGACATGAAATCATATTTACCAAAACGTTTTGATTTCAGGGTCAGAGTTTTTATGGAAGAACCAGATTTTGGAAAAGGAGTTGCACAGTTATTATCATTAACAAGAGAGAAAGGTTCTTTATCTGCTGCATATAAATCCATGGGAATGGCTGCAAGCAAAGCATGGAAGATCTTAAATCGTGCGGAAGCAGACCTTGGAGTCAAATTAGTAGAACGAAAATCCGGCGGAAAGCAAGGGGGAGGTTCACACCTTACACCAGAAGGTGAAGATATTCTGAATCGTTATGAAAACTTTCAGAAAGAAGTTGCTGAAGCAGTAAAACGTTCTTTTATAAAAAACTTTGGAAATTCAGGAGAATCATAAAATATCATGAGAAAAAAAGAATTAAAAACAGTGATCACATTTGAGACAACAACACAGGCGATCGGTATGGAAAGTGCCTGCAAAAAACATCAGATCGCAGGAAGATTGATCCCAGTACCAAAAGAGATCACAGCAGGATGTGGAATGGCATGGATGACCCCTTTAGAAAATGAAGAATCTGTGGTACAATTTATGTCAGAAAATGAAATCATCCCACAAGGGGTATTTCAGGTAGAAATTTAAATGGGAGGTTAAGTATGAAACAGATTGATGAAAGAGGGAATGCTTGTCCGATTCCGGTTGTACACACAAAGAAAGCATTAGAATCAATGGGTGGAGAGACAAAATTAATCGTTCTGGTAGATAATGAACCAGCTGTCCAGAATGTTACAAGATTTGCAGAAGGTAAAAACTGCGAAGTTAAAAGCGAGAAGATCTCAGACAATGAATTTAAGATTGAGATCATGGCAGAGAATTATACACCGGCAGATGAGGAAGAAGAGATTGTCTGTGCACCATCTGCAAAGGATGATTTTATCATCGCTGTATCATCCAACGAGATGGGACAAGGAGAGAAAGCTCTTGGTCAGACATTGATCAAAGCGTTTTTATTTGCAGTAACAAAACAGGATAAACTTCCATCAAAGGTATTATTTTATAATTCAGGAGCATATCTTACATGCGAAGATTCTGATTCTTTAGAAGATTTAAAAACATTAGAAGCAGAAGGAGTCGAAATATATACTTGCGGAACATGCTTAAATTTCTATGATATTACAGATAAATTAGCGGTTGGTTCCATCACAAATATGTATGATATCGTAGAAATGATGGAAAAAGCAGGAAAAGTGATCAAACCTTGAGGAATATCTATGAAAGATTTAATCATTGTAAGAGGCGGTGGAGATATCGCCACAGGTACAATTTATAAATTGGTAAAAAGTGGTTTTCATGTATTGATCTTAGAAATTGCACATCCATCTGCAATTCGTAGAAATGTTGCATTTTCAGAAGCAGTTTATGAAGAAAAGTGGCAGGTTGAGGATATGACCTGCCATCTTGCACATGATATCAAAGAAGCAGAACAGATCATGAAAGCAGGGAATCCGGCATTAATGATCGATTCAAATGGAGAGATGATCAAACAGCTGCATCCGATCGCAGTTGTTGATGCCATTCTTGCGAAGAAAAATCTTGGTACAACAAGAGATATGGCACCGATCACGATCGCTTTAGGACCTGGATTTACAGCAGGGGAAGATGTCGATGTTGTGATCGAGACGATGCGTGGACACAGGCTTGGAAGGATCATCAAAGAAGGCAGTGCGATCCCGAACACAGGAATTCCAGGAGTGATCAAAGGCTTTGGAAAAGAACGAGTGATCCATTCCCCAGCTAAAGGGATCTTAAGAAATATCTGTCATATCACAGATATGGTAAGCAAAGGCCAGTTATTAGCAAAGATAGAAACACCAGAAGGTACGATTGTTGATGTAGCTGCAAGTATGGATGGATTACTGAGAGGTTTAATTCGTGATGGATATCCGGTGACAAAAGGATTTAAGATCGCAGATATCGATCCGAGAGCTGAAGAATATGATAACTGCTTTACAATTTCAGATAAAGCCAGATGCATTGCAGGTGGTGTTTTGGAAGCATTATTATATTTGAAAAATAATCTTTCTGATCAGCAGGAAGAACCGAATGTTCCTATATGTATCCATGAGAAACAAAAGGTAGAAACAATTTATGCAGATTATGCAGCAACGCATATCACGAAACCAGAGTGTGTCAAGGATGCAGTTATGAACGCATTGGCACTTGGCAACAGCGGAAGAGGTGTCAACGAAAGTTCTCTGGATGCTGCAAGAAAGATTTACGAAGTTCGTACGAAAGTAGATCAGTTTTTTGACGGCTATGGAGCAGAACAAGTTGTATTTACCAGTGGAATTACAGAAAGCTTAAACACAGTGATCAAAGGAAGCTTAAATCATGGTGATCATGTGATCACAACGTTTATGGAGCACAACAGCGTTCTTCGTCCATTATATGAGATGGAACGACAAGGAGTTTGCTTAACGATCACTTCACCAGATGTGGGGGATATCAAACAGGCAATCACAAAAGATACCAAGATGATCGTGATGACGCATGCATCCAATGTGACAGGTGAAATGTTTGATATCCAAAGTGTTGGAAAACTTTGTAGAGAAAAAGGAATTTTATTTGTCGTTGATACCGCTCAAAGTGCTGGAGTGATTCCAATCTCCATGAAGGAAGATAATATCGATATATTATGTTTTACCGGACATAAAGGCTTGATGGGACCGCAGGGTATCGGGGGGATTTGTATTAGAAAAGGTGTAGAGATCCGTCCGTTAAAAACAGGTGGAACAGGAATCTTATCATTTTCGAAAACACAGCCAGGAGTGCTGCCACAGGCATTGGAAGCAGGAACATTAAATGGGATCGGAATCGTAGGACTTGGGGCAGCGATTGATTTTATCAATACATATGGAATTGATAAGATACGTGAACAGGAAATGAATCTCATTGAAATATTTTATAAAAAAATTCAGAAGATCCAAGGAATTAAAATTTATCATGAAAATCAATTGGATCTGACAAAACAAACCGCCATTTGTTCGATCAATCTGGAAGAATATGATTCTGGAAGTGTCAGTGATGAATTAATGGGACGTTTCCAGATACAGACAAGGTCAGGTGCTCATTGTGCACCATTGGTACATGAACATTTCGGTACGATAGAGCAGGGAATGGTAAGATTCAGTTTTGGACATGAGACAACAATGAAAGAAATCAATCAGATAATAAATGCAGTTAAGATTCTTGCAGAAGAATAAAGAGGAAAAAGATATGATCATTGCAGTTGCAGGTTCCGGTGGAAAAACAACGAGAGTTCATAAGTTAGCACAGTATTATAGAAGTCTTGGAAAGAAAGTCTTTGTCACAACGACAACTCATATGAAAAAGGAATCCGATACCGTGATCCCTGAAAATATAGAAGATATTCGAAAGCAATTAAATGAAACCGGATATTGTATGGCGGGAATGCCTGCGACGCCAGAAAATGCATTAGTACAAAAAATCGGACCATTACCAGAAGATTTCTATGAAACTGCAGTAAAAGAAGCCGATATCACGCTGATAGAAGCCGATGGTTCCAGGGGAATGCCGGCAAAGATTCCAGCGGATTATGAACCAGTGATCCCTGAAAATATCGATGAGATTCATATTGTGATCGGAATGTCAGCACTTGGGAAACCAGCCAGCAAGGTTGTTCACAGACTTTCATTAGCGGACAAGGATTTAGAGATTAAAGAAGATACGATCCTTACACCGCTGCATTTACAAAAATTACTGAAGAAAGGATATCTAGGGCCATTGAGAGAGCAATATAAAGATACAAAAATCAAAGTATATCCAGGACAGGCAGATACACTATATCAAAGAGTGATCGCTCGATTCTTGCAGGAAGAAAAAGATGTCGAACAGATCAAGGACGATTGGTTTAAGATTCAGCCGAAATTAGTTATCTTCGGGGCTGGACATGTAGCGATCCAGTTACTCCGGATTGCGAAATTTTTAGATTTCTACACGATTATGATCGATGACAGAGAGGAATTTGCAGATCCAGAGAAACTATCACAAGCAGATGAAGTTTACTGCAGAGATTTTCATGATATAGAAGATATTTTGCCAGAACAAGATAACGCATTTTATGTGGTTGTCACACGTGGACATGCAAATGACAGATTATGTGCAGAAACGGTATTACGAAGACCATATCTCTATCTTGGAATGATCGGAAGCAAAGGAAAAGTTGCAAAAACCTTCGAGATAATGAAAGAAGAAGGATACAGTGAAGAACAGATCAGCACGATCCATGCACCAATCGGATTAAAGATCGGTGCAAGAACGCCAGAAGAGATTGCAATCAGTATCGCAGCAGAGATGATCGCAATCAAAAATCACGAAACAGAAAGTACGATGAGTAAAGAACTTTTTGAGACAAAAGAATCAGGAGTGCTGTGCATTATCACAAAGAAATCCGGTTCATCTCCACGAGGTGTTGGAAGTATGATGCTTGTCACAAAAGATGGAATTATTGGAAGTATTGGTGGAGGAAACTTAGAAAAAACTGTTATGGAAGAAGCACCATCGATGAAAGAGATCACAAGGAAAAAATATGATCTATCGAATGCACAGAGTGCAACACTTGGCATGATCTGTGGTGGTAAAAATGAAATATTATATGTTCCAGTATAAAAAGACAGAAAAAACAACACAGGAGTAGAAAATGGGAAAATACAATTTTGACGAAGTAATCGACAGACATGGAACAGATTGTTTGAAATACGATTTTGGAATGAAGAGAAAAGGAAGAGATGACCTGCTTCCTCTTTGGGTAGCAGATATGGATTTTCGTCTGCCAGATGGGATTCTTGATGAATTTCATAAAAGAATTGATCATGGGATTTTTGGATATACGGATCCCTTAGATGAATATTTTGATGCAATGAACCACTGGTTTTCAACAAGATACGGATATACGATCAAACCAGAATGGGTAACACTTGGAGCAGGAATCGTTTATGCACTTGGAACAAGTGTTAAGGCATTTACCGAAGAAGGAGATGCCATGATGGTTATGCAGCCAGTGTATTATCCATTTAGTGAAGTTATCAAAAATGATGGAAGAAAACTGGTAAACTGTCAGCTTCGTTATGAAAACAATCGTTATTCCATTGATTTTGAAAAAATGGAACAAATGATCAAAGAAGAAAATGTAAAAGCACTGATCTTCTGCAACCCACACAATCCAGTAGGAAGAGTCTGGACAAGAGAAGAAATGGAAAAAGTCGCAGAAATCTGTTTAAAATACAACGTAATCTGGATGGTTGATGAGATGCATTGTGATTTTATTTTTCCAGGACATGAGTTTACAAGCTGTATGAATCTGGATAAAAAATTTCATGAGATCATTGCACTTTACAGTTCGCCAGGAAAGACATTTAATGTTGCAGGATTACAGCCAGCAAATATCATTATTCCAAACGAAGAATTAAGGAAAAAATATCAATGGGCTAATACACAGGCAGCTTACAGTCAGGGAAGCTTAATGGGACAGCTTGCTGTGAAAGTATGTTACACAAAAGGTGCTGACTGGGTAGATGAATTGGTAGAATATATATATGAAAACGTAAAGTATATGAGCCGATATGTAAAAGAGAACTTTCCAAAAGCAAAGATGGTAGAACCAGAAGGGACTTATTTAGTATGGGTTGATTTCTCAGGATATGGATTCAGCAATGAAGAATTAGAACATTTAATGTTAGAAGAAGCAAAATTGTGGCTGGATTCTGGAATCATCTTTGGACCAGAGACAGCACAGTTTGAGCGTTTCAACGTTGCGTGTCCACGAGTGACGGTTGAGCAGGCACTGACACAGTTAAAAAATGCACTGGATAAGCATCTGGCAGAGAAATAAGACAGATTTATCTGAATATATATTAAGATTGAGAGGAAAAGAAATGGAGAAACAAAAGAAAAATCTAGGATCTGTGGCCTTTCTTCCACTGATCGTATTTCTAGTATGTTATGTAGGATGTGGAATTACATTTACCTTGATGGGAGCAGACGACCCATTTGGAAAATTTCCACGTCATGTCGCACTTTTGGCAGGATGTGCGGTAGCACTTCTTTTAAATAGAAGTATGGATGTAAAAGATAAATTAAACATTATGACGACAAACATGGGAAATTCTGGAGTTATGATGATCGTTTTGATCTATCTGATGGCAGGGGGATTTCAGGGAGCAGCAGCGGCAATGGGAGGAAAAGATTCTGTTGTTAATCTATGTCTTCATGTGATTCCAGTAACATTTTTGATTCCAGGTGTATTTTTAATGTGCTGTTTTATTTCTACATCGATAGGAACATCCATGGGAACCATTGCAGCAATGGCACCAATCGCGATCAATGTGGCACAGGGAGCACACTTAAATGTTGCGATCGTTGGAGCAGCAGTGATCGGAGGTTCTTATTTTGGAGATAACCTTTCCATGATTTCTGATACAACGATCTCAGCAGCAGAAGGATGCGGTTCTGAGATGAAAGATAAGTTTAAGATGAACTTCTTTATCGCATTACCGGCTGCGATCGTGGCAATGATCCTTTATTCAGTGGTCGGAGGTACTGGAAGTGGAGCAATCAAGGCAGGAAGTTACAATATCATTGAAGTCCTTCCATATCTTATCGTTCTTGGAGCAGCATTGATGGGGATTAACGTTGCAGTTGTACTTTTTGTAGGAATCCTTTCTGCAGGTATTATCGGACTTTGTGTGGGAAGCTGCGGATTCTTTGACTGGATTCAGGCAATTGGAAATGGTATGAGTGATATGTTTAGTATCAGTATGGTTGCGATCTTGGTATCTGGAATCATTGGTATTGTTCGCGAATATGGCGGAGTTGAGTGGCTGGTAGGAGCGATCAGTGGCAAGATCAAGAACAGACGCGGTGCAGAATATGGAATCGGGCTGATGTCAGGAATTCTTTCCGCGGCAATGGTAAATAACACGATCGCTATTATTGTTACTTGTCCGATCGCAAAAGAAATCGGTGAAAAATACAAGATTGCACCAAAGAGACTTGCCAGTCTGGTAGATATTTTTGCCTGTGCATTTATCTCATTGATGCCACATGATGGAGGTATGTTAATGATCACGGCACTCGCAGATGTGTCACCACTTAATGTGTTAAAATATTCATTTTATATGTTTGGATTGATCATTGCTACTTGTGTGACGATACAGTTTGGATTGATGGATGAGAAGAATTAAGTTGAAAATACGGTAATTCATCAAGTATAAATAGAGATGGGAGTACGAAAAATGAATTTCCATCTCTATTTTTGTGTTTATTTATACCCGAAGGAACGTTGGTTAAAATTAGATTGTTTTAAATGGAAATGGTGTTGATTATGTGATTTTGGGACTTGAAAATCAATCTAAGATACATTATGCGATGCCATTAAGGCATATGATAGGAGATGCTTTCAGTTATTTGAAGGAATATAAGGAACTGGAAGCCAAGAATAAAAAATATAAGAATTATAAGACAAAACATGAATTCTTATCAAAATTTCAAAAGACAGATCGGTTGCATCCGATTGTTACGATTTGTATATATTATGGGGAGGATTCATTGAAATTAGAATAGGAAGGAGTTGAGTTGAATATGTGCAAGGCCTTAGAAGAATTAGAAGAAAGAGGAAGAGAGAAAGGAAGGATAGAAGGAAGAGTAGAGGGTGCAATTAAAATTTATAAGAAGATGGAAGCATCAAGAGAAGATACAATAAAAAATATCATGGAGGACTTTTCTTTGGATAAAGAAGTTGCTGATAAATATGTAGAAGAATATTATTAAATTATATAAAATTTAAACATAAAAATGGAGTTATTGCGTTATCTATAGTTCTTTTTGAACTTTTATTATGATAATGCAATAATTCTATTTTTTATTTATTTTAAAACAAACACCATATAACAGTTGACAACAGTTTGATGCTGTTATACACTGTTTATAAGTAAAGGAGGATGATACAAAATGAAGATCATAATCAACACATCATCCATGGTTCCAATCTATGAGCAGATCATAGACCAGATCAAAACAATGATCCGAAAGCAAGAATTAAAGCAGAATGACCAGCTGCCATCTGTCCGGGCATTGTCAAAGGAATTAAAGATCAGTGCTTTAACGGTAAAGAAAGCTTACGATGAACTGGAAAGAGAAGGCTTTACAGTAACGATTCATGGAAAAGGCAGCTATGTGACAGCGGCGAACACGGAGTTGATGATGGAAGAGCAAAAGAAGGAAGTAGAACAGGACTTAGAACAAGCAATTCTAAAAGGAAGGCGTTTTGGCATCAGTGATGAAGATATCAAAACCTTGTTTGAGTTAATATTGGAGGGATAAGGTATGTTAAAAATTGATAAATTAAAGAAACAATATAAGAATTTCACCCTCAACTGTTCCATGGAAGTAAAAGAGGGGATGATCACTGGGTTTGTAGGTCCGAATGGATCTGGAAAAAGCACAACTTTAAAGGCAGTGCTTGGATTGATTTACATAGATGGAGGAGATATTCAGATTTTTGGAAAGAATGTCAAGGATATAAAACCAGAGGATAAGGAACAGATCGGTGTCGTACTTTCTGATTCTGGTTTTAGCAGATATCTTACAGTAAAAGACATCAAGGATATTCTAAAAAATACATATGAAGCATTTGATGAACAGTTATTTACTAACTATATAGAAAAATATCAGTTGCCAACAGACAAAAAACTAGAACAGTTTTCTGTTGGAATGAAAGCAAAATTAAAGTTAATTACAGCAATCTGCCACAAAGCAAAACTATTAATCTTAGATGAACCAACGGCAGGGCTTGATGTCATGGCAAGGAATGAGATGCTTGATATGTTAAGAGATTATATGGAAGAAGATGAAGAACGTTCGATTCTTGTAAGTTCTCATATATCAACAGATCTTGAAACCTTATGTGATAATATTTATATGATCAATGAAGGAAATATCATCTTGCACGAAGAAACAGACCGGTT
>ERZ791875.418-NODE-418-length-47744-cov-9.232800_pt1 | contig 47744 bp, 42 predicted proteins | sample MGYA00510278_ERZ791875 | MGnify/ENA primary metagenome ERZ791875 (study PRJEB30046, sample SAMN00792078) | human gut metagenome | study: EMG produced TPA metagenomics assembly of the A metagenome-wide association study of gut microbiota in type 2...
TAATGAACGGGCAGCATAACAAAAAAGAAGGTATCCTTTTCAGACACCTTCTTTTATTTAGATCGTTTCCACTTTTTCTTTAGGTAAAACCCATTTCAATACCAGATAACCGCAAAGACCGGATATAAACGATCCCGTGAATACACCCAGCTTCGCCTGATTCAAGAGATCGGCACCCGCCGCCGTACTGCCGTCAAAGGAAAGATTCGCTATGAACAAGGCTACCGTGAAACCGATTCCTCCCAACATGGATACTCCAAATAAATTACGCTTGCTCATCCCTGTAGGCATGGAGGCAAATGGCGTACACGCGAACAAGTAAGAGAAAGAGAATATACCTAATGTCTTTCCTACAAATAGGCCCACGAACACCGCCAACGGTACATTAACTAATGTCTGGGGTTGGATATCCCCGAATGTCACACCGGCATTCACGAAAGCGAATAAAGGAAGTATCACATAGTTTACCAAAGGATGCAACTTATCAGCGATGGTCTGCAACGGACTGATCGTTTTATCCGCCAACGTATGGATGTTATTCAATACCTGAATTTGTGTAGGTGTAAGTACTTCCGCTTTACGGGACTGACGAACCTCGGTATAGTCCAGCATATTCAAATACCCGGTCATATCACACGTGAAATCATCTAGCTTAACAACCGGACGGGCTGGAACCGTAAAGGCGATCAACACGCCGGCGATTGTCGGATGGATTCCTGACTCCAGAAATAGCAGCCAAACGATAAAGCCACCGATATAGAAAAACAATCGGTTATGTACCCGGAACTTTCCTCCCACATACAACAAAGCGAGGACTATCAGGGATATCAACAAAGGCTCGAAAGCGATATGCCCGCTATAAAACAGGGCGATAATTATGATACCTCCAATATCATCCACCACAGCCAAGGCGGTCAAGAAAATACGCATGCTCAACGGCACCCGCTTCCCCAACAAGCCCAATACGGCCAAGGCGAAAGCGATATCCGTAGCCATCGGAATAGCCGCCCCGTTTACCTCGGGAGGCGTATTACATACTAACATATAAAATAAGACCGGCACGATCATTCCACCACAGGCGGCGATAATAGGCAATAGCGCCTTCCGCACGGAACTCAACTCACCGATCAAAACCTCTTGCTTGATCTCCAGACCGATCACGAAAAAGAAAACCGCCATAAGGGCGTCGTTCACGAAAGCCAGCATAGACATGGTCTCGCCATGATGCGCGAAGAAGTTAAACTGCCCGGCTTGCAGATCGATTGGAAAAGCTAATAATAAATGATACTTATGTGCCCAAGGCGAATTGGCCAAGACCATAGCGATGATGGTGGCGGCGAATAGTAAAAGACTGGCGTTCGGCTTCTGTATAGCGAAGCGACGCAACGGTTTAAGGATAACATTAATCGTACGGTCCATAAATAATAAGTTAGATGAAGGTCTTCAACAATTGATCGTACTATGACTATTCCCGTTCCCTCCCAAGAGGGAAACGGGATATCATCTTGAAATACCTTCAAGTGTTTTTTCTATTAATTGACTGCTTTGGCTTTTCCTGCTTGCTCCAGGTTATAAGCGCTGCGTGTGAGTTTCTCTACCCAGATGACAAAGATACCAGTTAAAATTAAATTAAACACAATAGTTAACACAGAAATTATCAACATAGGGCCACCTAATCCATATCCCAAGGCTATGAAAATAACGCCGGCTCCTACCTCTCCACGGGTAAACATACCGATAGACAGCGCCAAACGCTCCCGTTTCATCCGGTCACGGTAGAAAAACAAAGGAAATAGTTTACCGATATTGGATAAGAATGAGACGATTACGACGTGTAAAGCGATCATCGACCATGACATCATCGGCTGGGAACCTGTCACCGTAGTTACTTCCGCCGCTTGCTGAGCGAAATCCACGCCCATAAACACCGGCATGCTCACTCCGACAAGGAACATAAAGAGATAAGAGATAAAATCGGACACTTGGTGCTCGATCTTGGTATCGATATGCTTATGCCGCATGATCATACCTACGACAAACGCAGGTAAAAGTACCTCGATATGGATGCTAGCCTCCTCCCCGTACATATGTTTCGATACCAGATAAATCACTTGCGTGATACCAAACGTCACGACGGCATAGAACAAGATGGCTTTCCAGTCTTGACGTACATTATAATATCCCATTTTCTTCCAGCCCAGGATCAAGAGCAATACCACAACCAGAATAATGACCCCCAATTGCCAGCGCAAGCCGATCATCATGATTTGCAACGGGATCATCAACAGGATCGTATCCAAGTCGTCGAAGATCGCCAATACCTGTACTTTCTTATATACCCAAGAGGCTTTTAGCCCGGCGGCGGCCAACATCGTAAACAAGATACCCGCCGAGGTAGGCGCGGCGAACCGGCTTAGCAACAGGTTCTCCTTCCAAGCGTCCCAACTTCCCCATAAATCGCCCGGAAGCAAGACAAACATATAATATAAAGCCACGAATATCCACGGAAACGCAGCCGTAGCCATCGCTATGAAATAATCTTCGGTATAAGACTTCCACCGGGTCTTATCAATCTCGAACTCACGCCCCACATTAATCATGATAAACGCAAGGCAAATAAACAAAAATGTATTAGAGATCGTCTTTACCAGCGAATACTGTTCCCCCACCATAGCGGGAAGCATTTGCGACACGACCAAACCCAACACTAGAAAAAGAGAGAATAAAAGAACTTTTTTCATTCAGATAAAACTATATTAATATTTACACAATAAAATGCAGGGGCAGGGTTCCTCATGAGCCTTGTCTCTACAAAAAACAATTGAAAATTGAATTAGTTGATCGCTTGCTACTCTTTTAGATAAGCGGTCTCAACCTTTAACAAACGATTTTTGAGGCGTTCAGCCTCTCCTTTACGGATACGAAGCGTCATCTCGCAATCCATCTCGAACTTCTGTGAGATGATAGCGGGGTTATCCTCTTTTACGATACGCATGATCCCGTTCAGGTATGGGTATTCGAAAACGACCGTGATGTCCTCGTCTACCGTACGTTCCTCGATCTCTGCGGCGGAGATAGCCTCGGCGGCGGCCGTGCGATAAGCGACGATCAGCCCACTGGTTCCTAACTCGATTCCACCAAAGTAACGTACTACGACAATCAATAAATCGGTCAGCTCATTCGAGTTGATCTGTCCGAGGATCGGTTTCCCGGCCGTGGAAGAAGGCTCCCCGTCATCGTTGGCCCGGAACGTCTGCCGCTCTGGACCTAACATATACGCCCAGCATACATGGCGGGCATCATAATATTGTTTACGGTATTTCTCCAGTTGCTCCTTCACCTCTTCCACCGTACGCACGGGGATAGCATACGAGATAAAGCGGCTGCGCTTCTCGGTATAATATCCCTCGGCTACTTGCTTGATGGTCTTGTAACTGTCGTCTGCCATAAATCAATCCGGTATTTTAGTGTTAGACACTTCCTCCCGGTACGCCCGGAAATCTTTCATGATCTCTTCGATCTCCTCGATGAAATAAGGATCTTTCACCTTATTCCTCACCTCCTCATAATAGGTCTCTATGGCAGCCAACGCACATACGTCCTGCCCTCTCAGCACGAAGTAAGGTTCCTCCTTCTCCACGCACTGCTTGATCATTTGTATAGGATTCTTCATTTTTTCTTATTTGCTATATCTAACTCTTCTTTCAAGAACGGAGCCGTAAACCCGACGCCACTCTTCGCTAAAGCCTCCGGAGTCCCGGTGAAAAGGACGTTACCTCCACGGCGACCGCCCTCGGGGCCCATATCGATCAAGTAATCGGCGCTTTTGATAACATCGAGGTTATGTTCGATAACGATGATCGTGTTGCCTTTATCCACCAACTTGTTCAATACCCCCAGCAAGACCCGGATATCCTCGAAGTGCAGACCGGTGGTAGGTTCATCCAATACATAAAGCGTCTTTCCCGTATCCCGCTTCGCCAGCTCGGTAGCCAGCTTGACACGTTGGCTCTCGCCACCGGATAAGGTAGTAGAGGGTTGCCCCAACTTGATATATCCCAGACCTACATCCTGCAGGACCTTGATCTTGGATAAGATAGTCGGGATATTCTCGAAGAACTCCACTGCCATATTAATCGTCATATCCAAGATATCCGCAATTGATTTCCCACGAAAACGAACCTCTAGGGTTTCCCGGTTATATCGCTTGCCGTGACAATCCTCGCAAGGCACCAGCACGTCCGGAAGGAAATTCATCTCGATCGTCTTATAGCCATTTCCCTTACAGGTCTCGCACCGTCCGCCCGATACGTTAAAAGAGAAACGTCCCGGTTTATACCCTCTCACCTTCGATTCCGGAAGTTCCACGAACAGATTCCGGATATCCGAGAATACCCCCGTATAGGTAGCCGGGTTGCTCCGGGGGGAACGACCGATCGGAGATTGATCCACATTCACGATCTTATCGACATGCTCGATTCCCTCGATGGCGTCGTATGCCAAGGGGTCTTCCAGCGAGCGATAGAAATGCTGGCTCAAGATCGGTTGCAGCGTGCGGTTTATCAAGGTAGACTTTCCGCTACCCGACACACCCGTGACGCAAATAAGAGTACCCAAGGGGAAAGACACGTCCACATGCTTCAGGTTATTGCCGCTGGCTCCCTTGATCGTAATAAACTGCCCGTTGCCTTTCCGACGCTCGGCAGGAACGGCTATCTCCGTGTTTCCATTCAGATAGGAAGAGGTCAAGGTATCTACACGCAGCATCTCCTTGGGCGTTCCCTCAAAGACGACCTCACCCCCCAGACGACCCGCTTTAGGCCCCATATCCACCACGTAATCGGCACTCAGCATCATATCCTTATCATGCTCCACGACGATCACGGAGTTTCCCGTATCACGCAATTGCTTCAAGGAGTTAATCAGACGGACGTTGTCCCGCTGGTGCAAACCGATACTCGGCTCATCCAATATATAAAGTACGTTCACCAATTGGCTTCCGATCTGGGTAGCCAAACGGATACGCTGGCTCTCGCCACCGGACAAGGTAGCGGAACCCCGGTTCATGGAAAGATAATCCAATCCCACATCCAGCAAGAAGCGCAGGCGGGAGCGTATCTCCTTCAATATCTCCGTAGCGATCCGAAGCTGTTTCGGGTCCAGCTTCTCCTCGATACCCTCCAGCCACTCGTATAATTCCGAGATATCCATGGCCGACAACTCGGCGATATTCTTTCCCGCTATCCGGTAGCTCAACGCCTCCTTATTCAACCGCCAGCCGTTACATTCCGGACAAGTGGCCATCTTGATGAATTGTCCCGCCCATTTCTGCGCCGAGGCGGATGCCTCGCTCTCCTGTTGCATCAAGATATACTTGGCGACTCCCTCATACGACAAGAAATAGTTAGACGATCCTAACGAGTCATTCTTGATCTGCAACCGCTCGTCCGTACCGTTCATGATCTCGTCCATCGCCTCCTCGGGAATATCCCGTATAGGCGTCTTGATCGTCACGCCATGCTTTTGGCAAAGCGCCTCGATCTGCCAGAATATCAACGAATTCTTATATTTACCCAAAGCGACGATGCCACCGCTATATATACTTAAGGATGGATCGGGAACGATCTTGTCCATATCCAACAAATTGACCTGTCCTAAGCCTTTACATTTCGGACACGCTCCTTGAGGGGAGTTGAACGAGAAATTATGCGGAGCCGGCTCACTGTAAGACAATCCAGTCACCGGGTCCATCAAGCGACGACTATAATGGCGAACCTCGTTAGTCTCGGCATCCAGTATCAGCACAAGGCCATCGCCTTGCTTCATGGCGATCTTCAAGCTCTCTTTCAAACGACGCTCGTCTGCCTTGGAGACAATCATCTTATCGATCACCACCTCGATGCTGTGCATCTTATAACGATCCAGCTTCATCCCATGGAAGATCTCTTTCAACTCGCCATCGACACGGACGTTCAGATATCCTTTTTTACGTATCTGCTCGAAAAGTTCCTTATAGTGCCCCTTACGATTACGGACCAACGGAGCCAAGAGATACGTTTTTTTCCCGTTGTACTCATCCAAGATCAGCCGTAAGACTTGATCCTCGGTATATTTCACCATCTTCTCCCCGCTCAAATAGGAATAGGCCTCTCCCGCCCTAGCGTAAAGCAAACGGAAAAAGTCATAGATCTCGGTAGTCGTACCGACGGTGGAACGAGGATTCTTATTGGTTGTCTTTTGCTCAATGGAGATAACCGGACTCAGACCCGTTATCTTATCCACATCGGGTCTCTCCATATTCCCTAAGAAATTCCGGGCGTAAGCCGAGAATGTCTCCACATACCGCCTTTGTCCCTCAGCGAAAATCGTATCGAACGCCAATGATGACTTGCCGCTACCACTCATGCCGGTAATCACCGTCAACTTATTCCTCGGAATCTCTACATCTATATTCTTCAGATTATGAACACGTGCGCCAAGTATGGATATGCGCCCGCCTTCCAATGCCTGCTTATCTTTTATCATCTTTTACCTATCTGGTTTTAGGGGCCGTAAAGATACGAAAAAAACAGAAGCCAATCAAACTTTCCAGCAAATCATAGTGTAATCTCAGCCACTTCCTTCCGCCTATTTACTCCCTTTGTCCTTCACCTCTGGCTGGGGAGAAGGAGCCTGTATGTTCTCATAAAACCTCTTTTTCTCCTCGTTACTTTTTTGGACAAGGCTTGTCACATATACCGTAAATATTGGAAACATCATCATGCCCAAAGCAGCCAATACGACTGAGAGGACTCGTCCCGTAACCGTAATAGCGGATATGTTAGAGCCAACCGTCGTCACATCCATAAACGCCCACCATAGAGCGTCCCCATAATTAGCCACCAACGGGTTCACCTTATGCTCCAAGACAAAAAATATAAGACTTGAGAAATAAACCGTGGCCAACAACATCGTCAAGTAAGAAACAAACAAGCCGGATGCCTTATTATACGATAACCATCCCACCACGATCGCCAACGCATACCCGCCCCGTACCAAAGGAACGAAACGTAAGAAATAACTAAGCTCGGGTGAGGTGATAATATGATAATATTCTATTATATTTTGGTAAGGGATCGCTACGAGCAAGAAAATAAAGTGCGTTCGCAAATAACGTAATTTATCTTTCGATAGGAAAAGTTCCAAAACAAAATCGAAAAGAAAAAACAAACAGATCCATAATTGAATCTTCTTATAAGAAGTTTGCGTGTAAAAGGGAATATTCTTAAATGTATCGATGGAGATACTGATAACCAAGAACAGCGACAACAATAGTATAATGATATGTAACACACCATATACCCCCTTCTTTCTCAATGCGAAATCAAATACGGCCATTTTCATAAGCGTTACTATTTATTTAATTATAATCCTTTTCATTTTGGTTTATGACAACAAACCTCATATACCATTTGTTTAAACAGCGAAATGTGTTAATTAACCAAGTTTTACGTAGCAAAAACAAAACATCTTCTTTGATTCGCTGTTATAAACTCAGACTTAAACGAGAGAAGTAATTCTCATTTTTAAAACATAAATCTATGGCAAATATCAACAAGACAGTAAAGCTAGGTGTGTTTACCCTAGCAATCATGAACGTGACGGCAGTAGTATCTTTACGCGGACTGCCAGCAGAAGCCGTATACGGACTAAGTTCGGCTTTCTATTACTTATTCGCGGCAATCGTATTCTTAATCCCGACCTCTTTGGTGGCAGCGGAATTAGCGGCAATGTTCCAAGACAAACAAGGTGGTGTATTCCGTTGGGTAGGTGAGGCCTATGGAAAACGTCTAGGCTTTCTGGCTATCTGGGTTCAATGGATTGAAAGTACGATCTGGTATCCGACAGTATTAACTTTTGGAGCCGTATCCATCGCCTTCATCGGTATGGATCATCCCGAAGATATGCTGCTGGCGAATAACAAATACTACACGTTAGCGATCGTGTTAATTATTTATTGGCTGGCTACATTTATCTCACTAAAGGGATTGAGTTGGGTTGGAAAAGTAGCGAAAATTGGAGGTATGGTAGGTACTATCATCCCGGCGGCGTTACTCATCATTTTAGGTATCGTATATCTAGCGACTGGCGGGCATTCCAATATGGATTTCCACAGTAACTTCTTCCCCGACTTCAGTAAATTCGACAACTTAGTCTTAGCCGCAAGTATCTTCCTTTTTTACGCAGGTATGGAAATGGGCGGTATTCACGTGAAAGACGTTGACAATCCTTCTAAAAACTATCCGAAAGCTGTATTTATCGGTGCCTTGATCACCGTTGTAATCTTCGTACTAGGAACTTTTGCGTTGGGTATTATTATCCCAGAGAAAGACATCAATCTTACGCAAAGTTTATTAGTGGGATTCGACAATTACTTCAAGTACATTCATGCCTCATGGTTATCCCCAATTATCGCTATCGCTTTGGCATTTGGCGTATTAGCAGGAGTATTGACATGGGTCGCTGGTCCTTCCAAAGGTATATTCGCAGTTGGTAAAGCAGGTTATCTGCCCCCGTTCTTCCAGAAGACCAATAAGATCGGCGTACAGAAAAACATCCTTTATATCCAAGGAGCGGCTGTTACACTTCTTAGCTTATTATTCGTGGTAATGCCATCCGTACAAAGCTTTTATCAGATCTTATCACAGCTTACGGTGATCTTATATTTAATAATGTATATGTTGATGTTCTCCGGAGCGATCGCATTACGTTATAAGATGAAAAAGGCAGGTCGTCCTTTCCGTATCGGAAAAGGTGGCAATGGCTTGATGTGGTTGATCGGAGGTTTAGGATTCTGTGGTTCCTTATTAGCGTTCGTATTAAGTTTCATTCCTCCTAGCCAGATTTCTACAGGAAATAATACGGTTTGGTTCGCCGTTCTCTTCATCGGTGTAATTGTTGTCGTTGCGGCACCGTTTATTATCTATGCGTCTAAGAAAGCATCTTGGGTAGATCCGAACACTGAATTCGAACCGTTCCATTGGGAAGTAAAAAATGACGTATCCGAGACGAATACGACAAAAGCATAACACACATTCATCTCGATAATTACCTAGTCCGGGCTGCGAAAATATTGCAGCTCGGACTTTTTCGTAAAAATAGCACAGAATATTTACGTTTTATTATGTGTATTATAAAAATGTAATTATCTTTGCGATAGTATTCATAAAATAAAATATCAAAAGAACTATGGCACGTACAGTAGATTATTCAAAAAAGGCAGAGAAAATCAAAGAGCAAGTAGATGAATTAGTACAAGAATTAATGGCTGCTAAATCGGCTCCGGTAGTCTCCAAAAGAAGTTTAAAAGTAGCTGACATCAATTTCGAGAACGAGGATGTTAATACATTAATGCAAATACAAGCTCGCCTCGCTCGCGTTATCTTGGAGAAGAGCAAATAAGAAAAAACTCTGCTAAGGTTTTAATAAAAGCGCCTTTCCCGTCTTTAAGGATGTTTCGGGAAAGGCACTTTATTTTTCAGGTCTCGTGCGAACTTTCAAAGAAAAAGCTTATCTTTGAAAACCTAATCAATAACATGTATGGAACTAACACTCCCAACGAAAGTTAATGTGACACATCCCATCATGCTAGACACGAAGATATTAGTCGTGATCGGAGCGAACGGTGCGGGAAAAAGCTCTTTTGGCAGAGATTTATTGGAGAGATATGCGGGTCAAGCGAAAAGAATATCCGGTATACATGCCTTATTCATCAGCGATGACGAATCTAAATTATCGGCCTCCAATGAATTCGCACGTTTACAGTCTATGATCAAAGAACGACTGTTCATGCCACGTATTTCTGAATACGAGAAACTGATTTTGCAACTCCAGAGCGAGGAGTTCGAGGCGGCAGTCAATTTCAAGGAAGCCTGCAAGACTAATAACGAAGTAGATCCTCCGATCACCAAGATAGATATTATACAAGCGATCTGGGAAAAGATGTTTCCGCATAATCGTCTGATACGAAAGTCGGGATTTATCGAGCTTGTATCCACGGGGCGTGATTCAAATTCCTACACCGCCGGACGCATGAGCGATAGCGAGAAACTGGTGTTCTACTTGATTGGGGCCGCATTATGCGCATGCCCGAACGCCTTGCTCGTGATCGAAGAGCCGGAAACCCTTCTCCACAACTCCATAAAGAACCAGCTTTGGGACGAGATTGAGGCGATACGTCCGGACTGTACGTTTGTTTATCTCACACATGACATTGATTTCGCCACCTCCCGCTCCGACAGCAAACGGATCTGGATTCGTTCTTACGATGCGGATCATTCCGTATGGGATTACGAGTTGATCGAGAGTAATGAAAGTTTCCCGGAAGAAGTATATATGGAAATACTTGGCAGCCGGAAACCGATCTTGTTTATCGAAGGGACCGACACGAACAGTATCGACAGCAAGCTTTACCCCTTCATATTCCCCGATTATTTGGTGAAACCGATGGGTGGTTGCCAAAAAGTAATCGAGACAACCAAAGCGTTCGGCCAACTGAAAGACTTCCATACATTAGATAGCAAAGGTATCGTAGATCGTGATAGGCGTACGCAAGGAGAAATAAACTATCTACGGGAACAACATATTTATGTACCGGACGTAGCGGAAGTGGAGAACCTATTGATGATAGAGGATGTGATCAAGACGGTCGCCAAACGGTTGATGAAAGATCCGGACGATGTTTTCAAGCAAGTGAAAGAAAACGTAGTACGTCTTTTCCAAAAAGAACTGGATTCGCAAGTAATCCTTCATGCCAAACATCAAGTCCGTAAAAAACTGGAGACTACCGTTGATCGCAAGATAACGACGGTGGAGCAATTAACCGAACATGTAGAGAGTATCCGTCTGAACATCCATGCGGAAGAAATATACAAAAACATAAAAGAAGAGTTCGAGTCTTATATAGAAACGGAGAACTACAAAAGCATCCTCCGTGTTTATAATCAAAAAGGGATGTTACCACAGAGCCGCCTATGCGCGATCTGCGGTATCAGTAACAAAGAGAGTTATTTAAACCTGATTCTCTCCATATTAAAGGAAAACAAGGAGGATGCGGAAGCGATACGAAAGGCTATCAAACATTCATTGGGCACATAAAAAGTTTCTAAAAATGCGGGGAAAGTCCATAAAAAATTGTTCTTTTGCAAACTGTTTTATAACATTAATGGGCCAAAGCCCTATATATTAATTGTCATATGCGTACACCTACACTTCAATATCTTTACTTGCAAAAGCCGGTAACCATGATGGTAGTAATCTGTATTATATCTGTGTTACCTTGGATTGGCCTCGGCGACTTTTCCACCAAAGGGGAACCTCGGGAAGCGGCCGTAGCGATCTCCATGCTCGAGACAGGTAATTGGGTCTTGCCACAATCTTACGCGAACGAGTTCGCTTTTAAGCCACCGATGGCGCATTGGTTAATGGCTGCTTTCTCCTATCCACAGGGATATGTTTCCGAGTTCACCTCCCGCTTGCCATCGGCTTTAGCCTTTATTACCTTGATCGGGTTCGTATTGGTCTTTTTCGGTAAACGAATCGTAAAGTTTCAGGAGGCATTCATAGCGACCCTCCTATTGGTCACCTGCGTAGAGATACATCGGGCGGCCATGACGACTCGGGTGGATATGTTGCTCACTACTTTCATCGTCATAGGGCTTTTCCAGCTATATCGATGGGAAGATAAATTAGAGCTGAAAGGACTTCCCATATTCATACCTTTATTATTAGGATGCGCCGTTCTGACCAAAGGACCGGTAGGCGTAGTATTGCCCCTATTCGTATTCGGCATTTATCTATTAATGTTAGGTCAATACAGTTATCTCACCATATTCAAGACTTTATTATATGCGGGAATTTCCTCTTTATTCCTACCGATGTTGTGGTATACCGCTGCATGGAAGCAGGGTGGAGATGAGTTCCTTAATGTCGTATTAGCGGAGAATTTCGCTCGTTTCTTACACCTAAACACTCCTGAAATTTCCTATGATCTGGGGCATGAGAATGGTGTTTGGTACAATTTCATGACGTTGGCGGCAGGCTTTATACCTTGGACTATTTTCTTTTTCTTCTCTTTATTCGGGCTGAAACTTAGTAAGCCTGAGCAACCTATTAAAGAGATCTTAAAGAATACGTGGAAACGTATCCGCTCCATGGAAAAAGTTCGTTTATTTAGTTTGGTTGCTTTAGTCGGCATCCTTTTCTTCTATTCGATCCCTTCCAGTAAACGAAGCGTATATTTAATGCCGGCTTATCCGTTCATTGCCTTGTTCTTGGCTCAGTATGCCTTATATATTACAGAATACCGTACGAAAGTAACTCGGGTATTCGCTGCCTTTTTAGCTTCCGTAGTAAGTGTCGTCATGATAGCGATCTTGCTTACGGTATTCAGTATTATTGATCCTGTTGGTATCGTCGGTCAATATACACAAAACGCATCGACCTTGGACATGGTACAAATGGTATCAAAAGTATTAGTTCACCCCAGTACGCTTACGATCTGTATTATCTTCATAAATCTATTGATATTAGGAACGGTCTATTACCAGATGTTCAAGAAAATAAATATCAAGATTCTCTACGCTACGATAGCCTTGACATTCTCGGTTAATTTATTAATTGATGGTGTCATTATGAGAGGTATTCGTGAAGGGGATTCTTGCCGTGTTTTCGCTGAACGTATCCTGAAAGAATATCCATTGAATAAAAAGAATGTATATGTCGTAAATAACCTTCGGATTTATCGGAATCTGTACGGGTTAAACTTCTATATGGGAAATATCTTCCATGACTTCGATAAAGAAACACCCGCCAAAGGTTATTTCCTGATCGGAGAAAATGAGATGGAAAAGGTACTTTCCACATACGGGGATAAATATACCTTCCGTACACTGACTAAGTCAGATCAAACGTTCAGCGAGCTAAAACAAAAAATCGTGCTTAGCGAGTTCGAGTTGAAATAGAAATGTAATATCTAATAGTATACCATGAATAGTTCCTATATTTCCCCTTTCGCCAAGCCGGTCTACATCATGTTGAAACCGGTTGGTTCTGTTTGTAATTTGGCATGCGAGTATTGTTATTACCTTGAGAAAAGTAAGTTCTATCCGGACGTGAAGAATCACATCATGACGGATCAGATACTCGAGAAGTTCATCAAGGAATACATGGAATGCCAAACCATGCAAGAAGTCTTGTTTACATGGCATGGAGGCGAGACGCTGATGCGGCCGATCAGCTTCTATAAAAAAGCCTTGGAGTTGCAGCGTAAGTATGCGGGAGGACGGCAAATAGATAACTGTATCCAAACCAATGGTACCCTATTGAATGATGAGTGGTGCCAATTTTTCAAGGAAAATAATTTCTTGGTGGGTGTATCTATCGATGGCCCGCAAGAGTTCCACGACGAATACCGTAGGAACCGGCAGGGACTCCCCTCTTTCTATAAAGTGATGAAGGGAATCGAGTTGCTGAAAAAACATGGGGTAGAATATAACGCCATGGCCGTCGTGAATGATTATAACGTGGATTATCCGCTGGAATTCTATAATTTCTTCAAGGAACTGGATTGCCGTTTCATCCAATTCGCCCCGATCGTGGAGCGTATCGGCCGGCACAAGGAAGGTACCAAGCTATCTTCTCCCGAGGAGCAAGACGCAGCGATCGAGCTAGCTCCGTTCTCGGTAGATAGCGAGAAATGGGGGGATTTCCTTTGCGCCTTGTTCGACGAGTGGCTGAAAGAGGATGTCGGCAAGTTCTACATCCAATTATTCGATTCCACCTTGGCGAACTGGGTAGGCGAGCAACCCGGAGTTTGCTCCTTGGCCCGCCATTGCGGTCACGCCGGGGTAATGGAGTTCAATGGCGACGTGTACGCTTGCGACCATTTCGTATTCCCGGAATACAAACTCGGGAATATCCAAACAAAGACATTAACGGAGATGATGTACAGTCCGGTACAACAAAAGTTTGGAACGGATAAAGAAGATAAGCTCCCTACGCAATGCAAGGAATGCGAATATCTTTTCGCTTGCCATGGGGAATGCCCGAAAAACCGGTTCCTCCATACGCCGAATGGAGAGCCGGGACTAAATTATCTATGTAAGGGATACAAGAAATTCTTCAAGCACGTAGCTCCTTACATGGATTTTATGAAAAAAGAGTTATTGAATCAACGTCCACCCGCAAACGTGATGGATTGGGCTAAACAACAACAACATGAATATTAACAGACGTGATTTCATTAAAACAGGAAGTATGGTTATGCTTGGAACATTAGCGGCTCCTTCCCTACTAGGAAGTTGCACCGGTAGTGAGAGTGATAAAGCAGCCGGTATTTCATTCGCCATGAATTATTTCAAGGTGAGTGAGGGGGATTTGAGGAAAGTATTGGCGGCAGCCTTGGAGAAAGGCGGGGATTATGCCGATTTGTTTTTTGAGCATTCATACAGGAACAACGTAGGGTTGCAGGATGGTGCCGTAAACCGTGCCTCATCTAACATCGATTTTGGGATGGGCGTACGTGTTTTGTCCGGCGACCAAACGGGATATGCCTACGTGGAGAACGTCAGCTTGGACGAGATGCTAAAGGCGGCTCGTACGGCCGCGCGTATCGCCACCGGATCAGCGAATACCGCTCCTATCAACTTAACGGAAGAAAAGCATACGAACAATTTCTATAGCGTACAAACACCTTGGGACGAGATAGCCATTAATGACAAGATGCCTTTCTTGCAGAAACTGAACGATCAGATATTCGCCAAGGACAATCGGGTCACCAAGGTGATGGCCTCTTTGGGAGACACGACCTCTCATATCTTATTCTGTAACTCGGAAGGGCAGATTTATTACGATTATCGCCCGATGAGCGCCTTGAGCGCCGTCTGCATCATGGAGGATAACGGGAAGATCGAGAACTCGTACGCCGCACGGGCTTTTCGTATGGGAGCGGAATTCCTGACGGACGACCTGATCGACGAGCTTGCCCAAGAGGCGGTGGATAAGACCTCTATCTTATTTCAGGCGATCAAGCCAAAAGGCGGGGAAATGCCCGTTGTCATGGGTGCCGGTGGCTCTGGCATCTTATTGCACGAGGCGATCGGCCATGCTTTCGAGGCGGATTTCAACCGTAAGAACACCTCTATTTTCTCTGATCAACTGAACAAGAAAGTTTGCAACGAGCATATCAACGTGGTGGACGACGGCACGATTCCTTTCAACCGGGGCTCGGTCAATATCGATGACGAGGGTGTGGACGGACAAAAAACCTATATCGTACGGGAGGGAGTCTTGACCAGTTATCTGCACGATCGTATCAGCGCGAAACATTACGGCATCCCCTCTACGGGCAATGGCCGCCGGGAGTCTTTCCGTCAGATGCCTATCCCCCGTATGCGTGCCACTTATATGGAAGCGGGCAACGTGACGGAAGAGGAGATCATCTCTACCGTAAAGAAAGGTATCTATGCCGCCAACTTCACGAACGGGCAGGTACAGATCGGCGCAGGCGATTTTACCTTCTTCGTGAAGGATGGTTACTTGATCGAGAACGGCAAGCTTACCCAACCTATCAAGGATATCAATATCATCGGTAACGGCCCGAAAGCGTTGGCGGATATCACGATGGTGGGTAATAATTACAAAATGGATAACGGCACATGGACCTGCGGTAAGGATGGACAGTCTTGCCCGGTAACCTGCGGTATGCCGTCGGCCTTAGTCAGCAAACTTACAGTAGGAGGAGAAAACTAATATGATAACAAACGAAAATAAGAAATTGGCTCAATGGGCCATGGAATATGCCTTGAAGAATGGTTGCCAATCTTCACGTGTCACGCTTTACAATGGTTCCAGCAGTTCGTTTGAGATACGGGATATGAAAATAGACCGTCTGCAACAGGCGTCCGAGAACAGCATGGTGGTTCATTTGTTCGTGGACGGCCGTTACGGCTCCTACTCTACCAATCGCTTGGATAAGAAAGAGCTGGAGAAGTTCATCAAGGATGGTATCGCCGCCACTCGTTTCCTCGCCGAGGACAAGGCTCGCACGCTGCCGGACGCTTCCTTGTATTATAAAGGTGGGGCGGCGGACTTGCGATTGGTCGACCCGAATTTCGACTCCGTGCAACCGGACGACAAGGTAGCGTTGGCCATGAGCGTCTGTGAGGAAATCATGGGCAAGGACGACCGGATCATCTCCGCCAACGCTTCCTACAGCGACGAGAAGGACTTTAAGTACATGGTAGCCAGCAACGGTTTCGAAGGCGAGGCTTCTGGTTCCTCTTATGGCTTGGTGGGGAGTGTCAGCATCCGTGGGGAGGGTGACGCCCGTCCCGAGTCTTATTGGTACGACTCTTCCTTGTATTATGACGAGCTGGTGAAGACCGGTATCGGTACGAAAGCGCTGGAACGGGTGCTTCGAAAACTGGGACAGCGGAAAGTGGCGTCCGGTAAATATACCATGATCGTGGATAACATGAACTCCAGTCGTCTGCTTTCTCCAGTAATCGGAGCCATTTACGGTTCCTCCATCCAGCAAAAGAACTCTTTCTTGTTGGATAAGATCGACCAAAAGGTAGCGAGCGACAAGATGACCTTGATAGATGAGCCTCATTTGGTAAAGGCTTCCGGCGCACGTTATTTCGATAGCGAGGGTGTTGCCACGAAACGTCTTCCGGTATTCGAGCAGGGTATATTGAAAACGTATTATATCGATACGTATTCCGCCAACAAGATGGGCATGGAACAAACGATCGGCTCTCCCTCGATTCTTACCATGCGGAATGGTGATAAGGATCTGGACGGATTGATCGCCTCTATCGACAAAGGTATATTGGTGACCGGCTTCAACGGTGGAAACTGCAATAGCACGACCGGCGATTTCTCGTATGGCGTGGAAGGTTTCTTGATCGAGAGAGGCAAGCTATCCCAACCGATCTCCGAGATGAACGCCACGGGTAATATGCTCTCCCTATGGAGTAACCTAGCGGAAGTCGGAAACGACCCCCGCCTATCCTCCAGCTGGCGAATCCCTTCCTTGCTTTTCAATGGGGTTGATTTTAGCGGATTATAAATACAAGAAACAACATCCGGAAGAACAAGAATAAAAGAAGCCGGAACCGCTAAACACAGTTCCGGCTTCTTTATTTTTCCTTACACCAAATTATAGATCGCTATAAAATGGCAAACCGTTCCCCCGAGAACGAATAAATGCCATGCGGAATGCATATATTTATATTTATCCAGAAAGAAGAAAATCGTTCCTAAGGAATAGAACAAGCCTCCTCCGATCAACCAATATAAGACATACATCGAATCCGTACGCTGGAAAACATCGATCAAAGGTTTGAAAGCGATAATCACCACCCAGCTCATCAGCAGATAACAAACCGTTTTCAGATTATCCTTTTTCTTCATCCGACGGAAACTAAACCATACGCCGATAACCGCGGCCAGCCAAACCGTAATAAATAATCCCCAGCCCCAGAAACCCTCGTCGCGGAGAGCCACCAAGGTAAATGGCGTATAAGTACCCGCGATATGCAAATAAATAGCGCTATGATCCCAACGGCGCAACTGGCATTTTCGCTTGGGATCGGAAGCGGCGTGGTAAAAGGTAGATGTCACATACGAGGAAGTCATGCACAACGCATAAACGGCGAAACTACCGATCACCCACGGATCACCTGTACGAATCCCGGCGATCATCAAGACGACAATCGCCGTTAAGCCGAACAACATGCCCGCGCCATGCGTAAGCACATTCGCTACTTCCTCACCATGAGTCTGTCTTTGTTTTCTCATCCATCCGATCGCTACGACTACAAGGCGCTGGCCTTGAAACCGGCCTCCGATACGGCTGAAAGAATGGTCTCCGCCGGAAGATCGGTTGTTATAGTCAATGTTTTATCCGGGGATTTCAAGTCGATCGACCATGCGTCCTCTTTTACTAATTTATTCAACTTAGCACCGATAGCCGCCACGCATCCGCCACATTTAGCGTTTGTCTTAAATTTTAATGTTGCCATATCTCTATTTATTATTTAAAGTTTACTCCATTTCAACCGTAAGCTATTTAATACCACCGACACGGAACTGAAAGCCATCGCGGCGCTAGCCAACATCGGGTTCAGTAACAGTCCGTTCACCGGGAATAAGACACCCGCCGCCAATGGGATTCCGATCAAATTATAGATAAATGCCCAGAATAAATTCTGATGGATCGAGCGAACCGTACGTTTCGACAAGCGGATCGCATCCGGCAATAACATCAAATCCGAAGTAATCAACGTGACCATCGCCACATCCATGGCGATATCCGTTCCCTTACCCATCGCAATGCTCACATCCGCACGGGCTAAAGCTTGCGAGTCGTTGATACCATCCCCAACCATAGCCACTTTCCTTCCGGCGGCTTGCAAGGAACGGATATACTCCTCCTTATCGCTCGGCAAGACATCCGCCTTATAATGACGGATATCCAGCATGGCCGCAACAGTCTCGGCAGTCCGTTTCCCATCGCCGGTCAATAAATGAACCTCGATACCCATTTCTTTCAAGGCCTCTACCGCCTCTCCCGACGTAGGTTTCAACCGATCCGAAATAGCCATGACCGCAAGCAATTCCGATTCCCAACCGTAATAAACGATACTCTTGCCATCCTCTTCCCACCGGATGATTTCCCGCCCAGCCTCGGGCGGAACCATCGCCTTGAAGGTTTCCAAAAAGCCTTTGCTTCCTACCCAATACGTCACGCCATGTACCTGCATTTGGATACCACGCCCCGTTACGCTCTCGAAACTATCAGCGTCGATCTCCGCAGCCTCCGTTCCTTTCAACCATGAGAGGATAGCGGACGCCAAAGGATGCTCAGACTTCATCTCGGCGGTATAAAGGATATCCAGCATATCCCGGCTCGCCTCCGATATCCAGAAAGAGTCTGTCACCTCGGGCACGCCCTCGGTCAAGGTCCCGGTCTTATCCAGCACGACGGTATCCACCTTACAAAGGTTTTCCAAGGCAAAAGCGTCTTTGATCAATATATGATGCTCGGCGCCTTTACCCATCCCGACCATCAAGGCAGTTGGCGTAGCAAGTCCCAACGCGCAAGGGCAAGCGATCACCAATACCGATACCGCCGATAAGAGAGCGTACGAGAAGTACCCGCTTCCTCCTACTACCAGCCAGACGATAAAAGTGAGTATCGCCAATCCGACAACGATCGGTACAAATATACCACTTATTTTATCAACGATACGCTGCACGGGTGCCTTACTTCCTTGAGCGGCTTGTACCATCTGTACGATTTGCGATAATACGGTAGCGCTCCCCACCCCGGTCGCCTCCATCAAGAAAGCGCCCTTTTGGTTGATCGTCCCGGCCAAGACCCGGTCACCTTGTGATTTCACGACAGGGATCGGCTCGCCACTCAACATGCTCTCATCCACGGAAGAGGAACCTTGAGACACCGTGCCGTCCACCGGGATCTTCTCACCGGGACGGACACTGACAAGATCTCCCACCCGCAAGAACGAGATAGAGACCTCTTCCTCCTGTCCATCCCGCACACGACGGGCGGTTTTAGGCTGCAATCCCATCAAGCTCTTGATAGCGGAAGAAGTGCTGTTCTTCGCCCGCTCCTCCAGAAGTTTACCCAACAGAACGAACGCTATGATCACGCCGGATGCCTCATAATAAACATGCGGCTCCAATCCTTTCTCATACCAGAACCGCGGATATACGGTATTGAAGAAACTGAACAGGAAAGCGATCGAGGTACTCAACGCCACCAACGTATCCATATTGGCGCTACCGTGCAACGCATGGCGCACGCCGTTCACGTAGAACGACCGCCCGAACACGATCATAATCACCAAGGCCAGCGCCATCATGATCCAGTTACCGCCGGGCGTATGCATAAACACCATTCCCAGCAGGGCCAGCGGAATGGAAAGTACCCACGCCCCGATCGTATTCCGGCGTAGCTTCCGGTAATGCTCTCGTGCCATCTCTTCCTGTACCGCCGTCGGATCCTCTACCTCCACGACCAAATCGTATCCGGCCTCCTGCACGGCCTCTCTCATTTTCTGAGGAGTAATCAAGGATGGATGGTATTTGACGGAAAGCGTATTCGCCGCGAAATTCACCGATGCCTCCTCCACGCCGGGAAGTCCCTTCACCGTATTCTCTACGTTATTGGCACATACGGCACAACTCATCTCGAGAACCGGTAGTATAATTGTCTCCAAATCTTTCATAGATCGTATCACCTGTTTAGTTATATATAAATGAATAACAAAGATACGATAAATATGATTGCAACCAGATTGCAAACTTTACGAAACAGTATTTACGTACGTTAAGAAACCTAGGAACTTAATAGATTTATTTGAGAAATATGACTATTATTTAACAGGGAAATACCCGACATTTGTAACGATTTTCAAACCAATTACTAAAACTTAATAACAATATGATTCTAGACTCACTTGAGAACTCTAAGCGGATCGAATGTATCCATCCGCTGTTTAAGCAGGCTTTTGACTATGTTAAGTCTACTGATTTTTCAAAAATGGAAGATGGTAAATACGATATAGCGGACGCTGGTTTCACGGTTAGCATCGCCAGCCTCTTCGGAAAGGAGAAGTCGGAAGCGGCCATCGAGACCCACAAGAAATTTATCGATATCCAATTCCCCTTATTGGGCGTAGAGAAAATCGGATGGAAACCGGGAGATCAATTACTAGAGGAGTCCGTTCCATACAACGAGGAGCAAGATATCGCCTTTTATATCGACAAACCTACCGCCTATACGAAAATCTATCCCGGACAATTCGCCATTTATTTCCCGGAAGACGGGCACGCCCCGGGTATCGGCCAAGGGAATATCCGGAAGGTGGTTATCAAGATCCCGGTCCAATAGTATCGAATACCCTATCTGTTCCGCAAGAATAATCAGCTGAATACTTATATATTCTATATCGGATCTACTTCTATTCTACAAACCACGGCGTGGTCTTTGTAAACCACGCCATGATCTGTAAAGACCACGCCGTGGTTTATAGGATTCACGACGAGAATCAAGGAATAGATACAGATACGATTATCTTTATTCATAAGAAGATTTCCCTGTTCAACCGTATATTCGCATATATGCGTTTGTAATACTTTATTCACCTCAAATCCACTTAAATCTCGTAAATTCTTGTTACCTTTGATGCCCGGTACAAAATAAAAGTAATACAAAGGAAGATGATTTCAGAAGAATTGAAGAACGACCTAAAGATAAAATGGGATCGGATGAGAGATGGTATGGCAAAAATGGGTATGGATGCCTGTTTGCTTACCGTAGATGTAAATCTTTATTATACGACAGGACAAATCTATAGTGGTTATTTTTATTTGCCGGTAGACGGTGAGCCGTGGTTCCTAATCAAGCGACCGAACGGGCTTTCAGGACATCAAGTGGAATACATCCGTAAGCCGGAAGACATCCCACCCTTATTTGCGGAACGAGGGATTAAGATGCCCAAAAAGCTCTTGTTAGAGGCAGATGAGTTAACTTATAATGAATACATCCGTTTAGATAAGGTATTCCAACCGGAGGAGGCCGGTAACGCCACCGCTTTCATGCGAAACCTTCGCCGGGTAAAAACCCCTTGGGAGATCGGGCAATTCCGTATCGCCGCCCGCAAGCACGAGGCTACTTATAGCGAGATCCCGGAATGTTTCCGTCCCGGTATGACAGACTTGGAGTTTCAGTACGAGATCGAGAAACGTATGCGCAAGAACGGCTCGATCGGTCTTTTCCGTGCTTTCGGAGCCAATATGGATATCTATATGGGTAGTATTCTCGCCGGGGAAAACGCCGAGACCCCATCCCCTTTTGATTTCGCCTTGGGTGGAGGCGGCATAGACGCTTCTTGTCCGCTAGGCGCTAACGGTACGTTATTAAAAGAAGGCACCGCTATCATGGTGGATATGGCCGGCAATTATACGGCTTATATGACGGACATGACCCGTGTCTTCTCCGTAGGGCGCCTGACGGAGGAAGCTTATCGGGCGCATCAAGTGGCCCTTACGATACAGCAGGAGGTAGAAAACGCTACCCGCCCGGGAACCGCTTGTTCGGATTTATATAATATAGCGGCGAATATCGCTAAGAAAGAAGGTCTTTCGGCTAACTTTATGGGAACCGAGCAACAGGCTAAATTCGTAGGACATGGCATCGGTATACAGATCAATGAGCTACCTGTGCTTACCCCTCGCTCGAAAGAGGAGCTTTTACCGAATATGGTGTTCGCCTTGGAGCCCAAATTCGTGATCCCGGGTGTCGGTGCCGTGGGTATCGAGAACAGTTTCCTTGTAACGGAGACGGGCGTGGAGAAGTTGACACGGTTCAACGAGGAGATCATCCCACTTGGAAATTAGGATTTAATAGAAGAATTTGTTATACATTATTAAATTAAAGCACATGAAAAAAACATTAGCTTTTCTACTTTTGCTGGCTATTATCATTATGCCGGCCAATGCCGTGGAAAAGGAGAACGTGAAGCCTGTCAAGAACGTGATTCTCTTAATCCCGGACGGAACCTCATTGGCGACTATCTCTATCGCCCGTTGGTTACAATGGTACCAAGATCCCAGCAAACCGAAATTGAACATCGACCCGTATTTGTGCGGAACGGTGCGTACGCATTCTTCTAACGCCCCTATCGGCGACTCCGCTCCTACTACATCATGCTACATGACCGGACAGCCGAGCCGTACGGGTTATGTATCCACTTACCCGGAGAACGACGGTGATAACGATATCTACCCGACCGACCCGGCCCGTGCCTTCCAACCGCTTACCACCGTATTGGAGGCTGGCAAGATGTTGCAGGGCAAAGCTACAGGATTGGTTTTCACTTGCGAATTCCCACACGCTACCCCGGCGGACTGCTCCGCTCATAGCTACAATCGTGGTAAATACGACTGGATCGCTCCGCAGATGGTTCATAATGATATCGATGTCGTTATCGGTGGTGGAGTTTCTATCCTTACAAAGGATATGGAAGATTATCTATTGGCGAACGGATACAATGTTTATAAAAATGACTTGAAAGGTATGCGTGCCGATAATAATCAGAAGATGTGGGCTTTATATGGCAACAAGGAAATGGCTTACGATATCGACCGCAATCCGGAAGAGCAACCTTCTATCGAGGAAATGACTCGTAAGGCGATCGACAAATTATCCAAGAACCCGAATGGTTTCTTCTTAATGGTAGAAGGCAGTAAGGTAGACTGGGCCGCTCATGGCAATGACCCGGTAGGTATGGCTACCGATTTCTTGGCATTCGATCGTGCCTGCGGTGCCGCATTGGAGTTCGCACGCAATAACGGCGAGACTGCCGTTGTCATCGTACCCGACCACGGAAACAGCGGTATCAGCTTAGGTAGAAGAGATTGTAAAGGTTACGATAAATTGACGAAAGACCAATTGTTCCACCAATTCTCCCTGTATAAATTGACCGCCGAGGGTTTCGCCAACAAGGTAAACAGCGTTCCTAACTCAGAAGTGCAAAACGTATTCCGCACCTACGCCGGCTTCGAGCTGACTCCGGAAGAGATGAACGCGTTAAACAATTGCAAGGATTATAAGAATAGCCCGATACCGGAAGACCAACGCAAACCGGAAGATAATTCCTCCATGTACAGTGGCTCGTTAACCGGATTGATGGCGCATATCATCACTTCCCGCACTTGCTTCGGTTTCACGACCGGCGGCCATACGGGCGAGGAAGTATTCCTAGCCGCTTACCATCCGCAAGGAACCTTACCCCTAGGTATGAATACGAACATCGAGCTGAATGAGTACTTATGCAATTTGTTCGGATTGACACACGAAAACTTGGAAGATCTTACAAACAAGAACTTCGCACGCCACACGGACGTATTCGAGGATTACACTTGCGAGATCGTCCCTGCCGCCGACGAGAAAGGTTCTCCAACCTTGATCGTTAAGAACAAGAAAGATAAGAAAAAACAGCTAACGATCACCCCGTTCTCCAATATCGTGAAGTCCGGGAAGAAAGGCCAAGATGAGATACGGTTAAACTCTGTCGTCGTTTATGTCGATAAAAATAACACGTTCTATCTTCCGGCAAGTCTAGTTGATTTCTTAAAATAAAATATAAAGCGGAGGCCCTTCGGTCTCCGCTTTTTTTATACATTCGCGTACATAAGACAGAATATACACAACCTATGAAAAGTAAAAGTTTAGTTTCTATCGATCAATGTTCCAAAGAGGACATTCTTCGTATTCTGGATAACGCAAGGAAGTTTGAGGAGAATCCGAACCGGAAATTACTGGAAGGCAAAGTCGCCGCCACCCTGTTCTTCGAGCCCTCTACACGTACGAGACTGAGTTTCGAGACAGCTGTAAACCGTTTAGGTGGACGGGTGATCGGTTTCTCGGACGCTTCCACGACTAGTTCCTCCAAGGGCGAGACCTTGAAAGATACGATCTTGATGGTAAGCAATTACGTGGACTTGATCATTATGAGACATCATCTGGAAGGAGCCGCCCGCTATGCTTCCGAGGTGACGGATGTCCCTATCATCAACGCTGGTGACGGGGCAAACCAACATCCCTCGCAAACCATGCTGGACCTGTATTCCATCCGCAAGACACAAGGCAAACTGGATAACCTCACCATCACGATGGTCGGCGATTTGAAGTATGGCCGTACGGTTCACTCCTTGATCGTGGGAATGTCTCACTTCCATCCGACCTTCCACTTCGTCGCACCGAACGAGCTACGCATGCCGGACGAGCAAAAGAACTTCTGCGACAAGCACGGACTCAAATACGAGGAGCATACCGATTTCACGGAAGATATCATCAACCAGACGGATATCCTTTATATGACCCGTGTACAACGTGAGCGTTTCACAGACTTGGAAGAGTACGAGCGGGTAAAGAACGTGTATATCCTGCGTAACGACATGCTGAGAAACAGCCGTGAGAACCTGCGTATCTTACATCCGCTACCCCGTGTGAATGAGATAGCTTACGATGTAGATGACAATCCAAAGGCTTATTACATCCAGCAGGCACGCAACGGGCTGTTCGCACGCCAAGCTATCATTTGCGAAGTTTTAGGTATATCTATCGACGAATAAAAACGAAGTTTTATGTCAGCAGAAAAGAAAAAAGAGTTGCAGGTAGCCGCTTTAGAGAACGGTACCGCCATAGACCATATTCCTCCCAGCCAATTATTCAAGGTAGCCTCTTTACTGGGACTGGAGAAAATGAACAATACGATCACGATCGGCAATAATTTCCATAGCAACAAGATGGGATGCAAGGGTATGATCAAGATCGCCGACAAGTTTTTCGAGGAGGACGAGATCAACCGTATCGCCATGATCGCCCCGAATATTATTTTGAACATTATCCGTGATTATGAGGTTGTAGAGAAGAAGACGGTTACTTTACCCGACGAGCTGATTGGCTTGGTCAAATGTAACAATCCGAAATGTATCACCAATAATGAGCCGATGCTTTCCCGCTTCCACGTGATCGACAAGGAGAAGGGAACCATTAAATGTCATTATTGCGAACGTAAGATTAATAAAGAGGACATAATCATTAGATAATTGAAAATTAAGAATTGAGAATTGAGAATTAGCTTTACGGAATCTTTAATTCTCAATTCTCAACTTTCAATTATAAAAACGCAGTTTTTATTATGAAGCACGATTGGAAACCGGGAACCATGATCTATCCATTGCCTGCCGTAATGGTGAGTTGTGGGAATGAGCCTTCCGAATACAATATAATAACAGTCGCATGGGTCGGTACGATTTGTACGAATCCGGCGATGTGTTATATATCCGTACGTCCGGAACGATTCTCTTATCCGATCTTGAAGAAGAATATGGAATTCGTCATCAACTTGACGAATCGTGAGCTGGCCTACGCCACGGATTGGTGCGGGGTAAACTCAGGGAAAGACCATCATAAATTCGAGGAGATGAAGCTCACTCCCGGAAAAGCGACCGTCGTTAACGCCCCTACGATAGACGAGTCTCCGCTTTGTATCGAATGCCGGGTAAAAGAGGTAATCGCTCTCGGAAGTCATGATATGTTTATCGCTGATGTCGTAAACGTACAGGCCGATGACCGATATCTAGACCCAGAGACAGGGGCTTTTGATATGCAGAAAGCGGATCTTTTGGCTTACTCGCATGGTAAGTATTACGGGTTAGGTGAATTTGTCGGTAAATTCGGCTGGTCCGTGAAAAAGAAAAAATAACGGTATGAAAAAAGTCTACCTTATAGGAGCGTTGCTATCTTTCGGTCTGTTAGCAGAAGCCCAGAGCTTCATGCGTTTCGAGGACAAAGCATTCAACTTTGGAGCCAAAGTAGGATTCAACGCCACTTTCCCAGTCATAAACTCCCTTTCCATCAATGGGAAGGAAGCGGAGAATATAGACATCGAATATAAGGTAGGTTATCTGGCCGCGGTCTTTTGCCGGGTCAATATCGAACGGTTCTTCCTCCAGCCTAGTTTCTCATGGCATCGTTCTGAGGGAAATATCCGTTTTTCCATACCTCAAAGTTTGCCGGAAAATAATATGATGTCCAATACATCGGCAACTACCGACCTCTTGATGATGAAAACCAGTTCCTTAGAGGTTCCCATAATGGTAGGCTATAACCTAGTGAAGAAAGGGCCTTACGGACTTAGCCTTATGGTCGGCCCCAAATTAAAATACAACTATAAGATCGCCTATACGGTAGAGTCTTCCACCACGCACGTAGAATACGTGAATGACAACACCCCGTTCGGAGTCAATATCGCTACGGGCGTAGGGGTTAGCATCGGACGGCTATTCTTCGACTTTGTCTATGAGTTCGGATTGAATCAAGTGGAATCCGATTTCGAGAAAGTCAACAACCCGGTTCCCGAGATTAATTATGATATCAATATTGACAAGCGAACGAACGTGATGAGTATCTCACTCGGCGTACTCTTCTAAAAAGACATTTTACCCATTTTTCAAGTACTTGACCAAAACCTTATCGATCCGGGCGCCATCCATATCTACGATCTCGAACTCAAAGTCCAGCCACTTTAATTTCTCACCCGTCTTCGGTACACGTTCCAATATCTCTAGGATCAAGCCGCTCAAGGTATTATAATCATGCTCGGCATACAAATCCTCCATGTCGAAATATTCCAAGAAATCATAGAAAGAATATTGGCCGTCCACCAACCAAGTACCATCCTCACGTTGTATGATCTCGGACTCCTCTCCGACTTCCGGTACTTGCCCGATCAAGCCTTCCATGATATCCTTCAAGGTTACGATGCCTTGAATGCCTCCGAACTCATCCGTAACGAGTCCATATTTCACGTGTGTCTGCTTGAAAGATTCCAAGGCGTTATATACGCTCTGGTTCTCGGGAACGAACTGTGCCGGGCGAAGTACTTGGTTGATCGAGAAATCCGGTTGGTCGATCCTTCCGAACAAATCTTTCAGATAAACGACTCCTACTATATTATCGAACTTCTCCGAAGCCACGGGATATATATTAAATAAGTTCTCCTCCACTTTCTCCCGAATCTTCTCCGTACTATCCGTCACATCCAGCCAAACCAGCTCGCTACGATGCGTCATGATAGAACCCACGTTACGGTCTCCCAGATTAAAGACCCGCTCTACGATGTCCTGCTCTACCTCTTGCACCTCGCCACCGTCGAAGCCCTCTTTCACGATCGCCTTGATTTCTTCCTCTGTTACCCTATTTTCCTCTTTCGTATCCACGCCCGTCATCTTCACAGCCAACGCCGTACTCTTTGAAAGTAGCCAAACAAAAGGAGAGGATATCAAGGAAAGAAAATTCATGGGTTTAGCAACTAACATAGAGACCTTCTCGGCACACCCCATGCCGATCCGCTTCGGTACCAACTCTCCGAATATAAGTGTAAGATACGTCACGATAATAACGATCGTCGTTTTAGCGATCCCCAACGCATACGGTTCTAGGGCCGGTATTTGCGCTATTATAACAGCGAAATTATGAGCTAACGCCTCGCCAGAGTACAAACCGGTCAAGATACCGATCAAGGTAATTCCGATCTGGATGGTTGAGAGAAACTTATCCGGCTCATTTGCCAGCTTCAAAGCAGTGCCCGCAGATTTATTACCACGTTTCGCTTCGGTTTCCAACCTAGCCTTCCGGGCTGAGACCAAGGCGATTTCCGACATCGCAAGAATTCCATTCAGTAAGATAAGGCCAATAATAATGACTATTTCCATTAATTAATTTATAGTTTGATTATGCTGCGAAGATATATAAATACTTTAATATATAAAACAAGACACCTAAGTGTCTGCGCTTACATTTAACTAAAAAACCTTACGAATCCCTTGCGGTTTCAAAAGAAAGGCGTACTTTTGCATGACAAATACAAAGTGTGATTAGAAATGCTCGATAAAATTAAGGCTCTGCTTCAAGAAGTAGAGAATATGAAAGCGGCAAATGCCGAGGAACTAGAAGCTTTACGTATAAAGTATCTCAGCAAAAAAGGCGAGATATCGGCGTTGATGAATGATTTCCGTAATGTAGCGGCTGATCAAAAACGTGAGGTTGGTAAATACTTGAACGAACTGAAGGAAACAACCCAGAGCAAGATCAACGAATTAAAAGAAAGCTTTGAGAATGTACAGACCGCAAACGATGATATCGATTTGACTCGTACGGCTTACCCGATCGAACTAGGCACTCGTCATCCTCTATCACTTGTAAAGAAAGAAATTTGCGATATATTCGGACGGTTAGGATTCAGCATCGCTGAGGGACCGGAAATCGAGGACGATTGGCATGTCTTCTCTTCCTTGAATTTCGCCGAGGACCATCCTGCCCGCGATATGCAAGATACGTTCTTTATCCAGCATAACCCGGATGTATTGCTTCGCACACATACTTCTTCCGTACAGACCCGAGTAATGGAAAAGCAAGAACCGCCTATCCGTATCATCTGTCCGGGACGTGTATATCGTAATGAGGCTATCTCTTATCGTGCTCACTGTTTCTTCCATCAAGTAGAAGCGTTATATGTAGATAAGAATGTCTCATTCGCCGACTTGAAACAAGCCTTGTTGTTCTTCGCCAAGGAAATGTTCAGTCCGGATACAAAAATTCGCTTGCGTCCTTCTTACTTCCCGTTCACGGAGCCATCCGCCGAGATGGATATCTCCTGCAACATTTGTGGAGGTAAGGGTTGCCCCTTCTGTAAAGGAACCGGTTGGGTAGAGATCCTCGGTTGCGGTATGGTAGACCCGAACGTGCTTGAGAACTGCGGTATCGATAGCAAGGTTTATTCAGGCTATGCGTTGGGAATGGGTATCGAGCGTATTACCAATTTGAAATACCAAGTAAAAGACTTACGCATGTTCTCGGAAAACGATGTTCGTTTCTTGAGACAGTTTGAGTCGGCCAATTAAATTGAAAACCTAAATCATTTACCATCTCCCCGGGCCTTAACCTAGCCCGGGGGAAACACACTAGGTTAATTATGATAAAGGTTTTTCTTTTAATAATAGGAGGAGCTATCGGATCTGCGCTACGGTTCGGAGTTTCCACGTGGGTGCAACGATCGATGCTTTACTCCTTTCCTTTTGGTATCTTGTCGGTCAATGTGATTGGCTCCTTTTTAATCGGCTTCTGCTGGAGTATAGCGGAAGCCTATAATTTTTCTATCAATACAAGAGCTTTCCTATTCACTGGTCTTTTCGGTGGTTTCACGACTTTCTCTTCTTTCGCTCTCGACACGATGGTACTTATGCGTACCGGAGAATACAAGATGGCACTACTCAATGTACTTGCCAGTAATATCCTTGGTTTGATAGCGGTCTTCCTTGGGATCATACTTGGGAAGAATATCATTACAATGATCAAGTAAATAAATAAAAAAACACGGCACAAGTCAGTCATGACAAGGCCGTGTTATATCGAATAAAGCTGTTTCCAAATTATCTATTTACTAACCTCAAGAATACTTTCTTAGAAAAATAAGAAGGTAAAAACAGAATAAAGAAATACAGATACGAAGCCATCGGGGAGTATCCGAGAACCGTTCTATAAACACTTACATTATACTTCATAAGAGCCCCCTTATTCCTTGAGATCGAATTCGAGTGAATCCGGTAAATCGCCAACGGCTCTTTCAAGCCGTAAGCGACCTCACAACGCCTGAGTATGGTAAGCCATAACCCCCAATCTTGCCGTTTACGTAATTCCGGCATAAATACTTTTCCCACTTTCTCCGTATCATAAACTGCGGTCAGACAGCCAATTCTATTATCACACCGCATAGAGAAATAGGTCTCCCTTCTTTTTCCGATAACAATGCTGGAAATCTTGCTACTCTCGTCGCAAGTCATATACGAGGTATAAGATAAGGCACAATCCTTCTCTCGCATAAAAGCCAACTGTTTCTCCAGCTTTTCCGGGCACCATCGATCATCACTATCGCAAAAAGCGATAAATCGTCCTTTGGCCTCCGAGATAGAGCGATTCCTACAAACACCCGCCCCACAATTCTTTTCTAACCGGAACAACTTAATACGGGAATCCTTTTGAATATACCGCTCTATGATCTCAACAGAACGATCCGTAGAGCAATCGTCAGTAATCAACAGTTCCCAATTAAGATAAGTCTGCGAAAGAATCGACTCAATGGTTCCCGCTATAAAAGACGAAGAATTATAAGAAGGAGTAATAATGGAGACCAAACCGAAATTATCCATAACTATTTTCCGATACATTCATAGGTAAAGCCTAGCTCACCCAATTCCTTCGCATCATAGATATTGCGACCATCCAGCAGCAAAGGTTGCCTCATCACTTTCTTGATCACGGCCCAACTTGGCAAGCGAAACTGTTTCCACTCGGTCAACAACAACAATGCGTCTGCATCGATTACCGCCTCATACATATCCTTCGCGTAAACAACCCGATCAGCAACTCTACGTTTGCACTCGCCTATCGCCACAGGATCAAACACCTTGACCACGGCACCCGCTTTCCGTAAAAGATCAATCATCACCAAAGAGGTAGCCTCACGCATATCATCCGTCTCCGGCTTGAAAGACAAGCCCCAGAGAGCGATCGTTCTCCCCTCCAAAGAGTCAAAATGTTTTCTAAGCTTCGTATAAAGGATCGTCTTCTGACGTTCATTCACCTCCTCCACGGCCTTTAGCACTCCCATCGGATAGCCATTCTTTTCCGCCGTCTTGATAAGAGCCTTCACATCCTTCGGAAAGCAACTGCCTCCATAGCCACATCCCGGATACAAGAATTTATTACCGATTCGACTGTCCGAACCGATCCCCTTCCGGACCATATTCACGTCAGCGCCAACCAACTCGCAAAGATTCGCTATATCATTCATGAACGAGATACGAGTAGCCAACATGGAATTTGCCGCATACTTAATCATCTCCGCCGAGGGAATATCCGTAAAGATCACCCGGAAATTATTCAGGAGAAACGGACGATAGAGCTTGCTCATCATCTCCTTCGCCCTCTCCGACTCCACACCGACCACTACCCGGTCCGGACTCATGAAATCCTTGATGGCCGCACCCTCCTTCAAGAACTCCGGATTCGAGGCCACATCAAAGGGGATATCCATCCCACGTTTACTCAACTCCTCTTGAATCGCAGCCTTTACCTTCCGTGCCGTACCCACGGGAACCGTACTCTTGGTTACCAATACCGTATATTTCTTAATATATTGGCCAAACGTACGAGCGACCTCCAACACATAACGCAGGTCGGCGCTACCATCCTCGTCCGGTGGCGTACCCACGGCGCTAAAAACGATATCCACGTTATCCAGACAAGAGGCCAGATCCGTCGTAAAATGAAGTCTGCCTTCCTTGGAATTACGCAATACCATCTCTTCCAACCCCGGCTCATAAATCGGGATATTCCCCTCCAACAAGCCATTTATTTTCTCCCGGTTGACATCCACGCAAGTGACATCAACCCCCATCTCGGCAAAACAAGTCCCGGACACCAGGCCTACGTAGCCGGTGCCGATAATTGCGATATTCATAAGTTATAAGATTATATATTTCAGGAAATCTATAGAGAAGTCAAGTTTTGGTATACGTATATTACGCATACCAAGCCAAATGATATGCGATATTCAATTTTTTAAACTATTTACGGCAAAGAAGACAAGGATAGCCTCATGCTTTTCCCTCTATCAACGAAAGCAAGGTATTCAAATAATTATCAACAGAATCCATCAAGGGAAGAATCTCATTGGCATCGATCACAATCCAATCATCATAATCCCCACTTTGTCTCAACTCAAATAGTTTACTATAAAAACGTCCCAAGTCTTTACTGATTATTCCTGTACTTACAAAATGAAGACCTAATAAACGAATCACTCCTGAATGCGTAGAAGCCTGAAAGCCATTTTTAATTAACAGTGCCGTGGTCATATAATAACAAGCATAATACATTCTATTAGCGGCCGCATGCCAATAACCACACTCTACGATCCCTTTGGTTTCCTCCCAAGTATCAAAAGCTCTAGCCTTTCTTGCTATAACAAGGGCTTCCCGTTCTTCATCTGTTAGATTCATAGTTCTATACCATCTAATTCCACATTCTTGAAAAAAGGAGTACCTTTACGTTTCATCCATTCAGTAAAGGTATATAACTTAGTGCTAAAATATTCGCCAAATTGCCATCCTAGGTCGATTAAAGGATAGGCATAGGTATCAAAATCCGCAGAGGTTATCTTTTCCTTGTCCAACAATATTAGAATATCCCAATCCGATTCATCATGGACATCTCCACGGGCTTGCGAACCAAACAAAAAAACCTTTGTTCCAGCTGGCATCACTTGCTTTATCAAAGCCCTAAGAGAATATAATATATCGTCCTTCCTCATTGTTGTACAAAATAAACATATTATCATACGATCGATCATATTGATTTACAGCCATCGCACGATAGTTACCACCACAAATATACTTACTTTTAGCTAGGCCACAAATATTCTTCTTGATTTTTATCGTATAAGACACCTTGCCTACATAGCCGGTACCGACAATGGCATTATATACAACCCCCGTTTTCCAGTACGAGGCGAATCAAAGCATAGGTACTTTCCAGAAGGGGATACTCTGGGATGTAAATCGCAAGCTATATGGCATTTAAAATCTTTCGTTTGAAACTCTTTGGGAGAATAGATACTTAGCAACAAATCCGCACTTTGAGTATTGATATCAGCCTTATAGATTTTTGCCATCCTATATTTATCCGGATAAGTATCCGCCACAAAAGACGTATCCGAGATAAAGGACTGATGACCATCCGAATTCAACACATCCCCTGCTATTATTTGATAATGATCTACATCTTTCATGTCATACAATACATGACAACTGTTACCATTTATAATGCAAGACGCTATCAATTGATTCCTGTTATTCCATACATAATGAGAACCGGACTCTTGAGTAGGTAAGGTAATAAGTCGCCGATCACGCAAATCATAAATCATGATCTTGGTATGCCGCCTCATATAATCCCCATCGGTTGGTATTTTTCGGTATAAGAAAGAAAGATACCGACCGTCTTTCGAGAACTCCGAATGGGTTACAAAATGCATATACCCCTGCCTATAGGATTCATCTTCCATCTGTGCCAACTCAGACAAAGAGATAAGCAACTCTGAAGTATTCTCCTTTAAATCCACCAAGAACAAACCGCTATCTTTAGGTGCCGGATCATCCAATTTCCCTCCATCCCGATAAGGATAACCATACCCGGGCATACAACGCTCCAAGCGCTCATAACTAAAAGAAGAGGCCAAAGATCTTTGTCCATCATGATAGACCGCATCAATCGGGCAGTCTATTACTTGGTATTCCCCTGTCGATAAATCATGAATCTTAGACACAAGCCGATTCGCTATCGCCGTATTATAAATCATCCGGTTCTTATCCAACCATTGCAGCCTGCATCCTTTATGATAATTCCATGCGTAAGAGGTATCCACCCTATGAAAGTCCTTTATAGGGCCTTGTTCCAAATCAAAATATCCGACATCCAGTCCATCAGACGGTAAAGGCATACGTAAATCCAACCTATTTTGATTCGCCAATAGCTTGGTCTCATCAAAAGAAAAAGGCGTGACATCGTGAAATCCAAAAAAGAAGCCTTCCCGGTATTGATAGGGAGAGGCGAAATACTCCTTCTTCCTTGGCAGCAAATCAAATATGCCTTGATACATATTCCGCACGAACTGCTTTAAGGCTGGATTTTTACGGACGAGGTTATAGATGGTAGATTCTAGTTTATTCATAAATCAACATGATTATTTTTTCAATTCAGAGACAACTGCCTTAAACTTCCCTGCTTTTGTACGGGGAATCTCATCCACATACTCAAATTTTACCTTTATGGTAGGGCTTATCCATTGAGATATATTTACCAACAATTTCTTCTCCGTAGCCACACTATAGGAATTCCTTCTCACAATACGTAAAATCATTTCACCAAATACTTTTTGGACTACTTGACACTCCTTCACCTCCGACGTATCTTTGAAAATATAATCCAGACGCTGAATGTGAAGCCCCTCTGGTGTAACTATATAGTCTTCATTGCGACCAACAATATCTTCTATAATTTGGCTATGTAATCCACATCCACATTCCCGGTCGGAGAACACTGCCGTATCCCCATTTTGATAACGAATAAAAGGCATACCAAGATTAGCGAACCCGGTAGCCAAAATCTCACCCTGCATCCCACTCTCTGTAGGAACAGCTTGATCCAATTCCATATGACCAATCTCGAAATCCTCGTGATAAACCGAGTGGATACAATGGGTAGCGATAGCGGCTTGCTCAGAAAAACTATACAACTCATGGATTTGGACACCTTTAAAAACAGCCTGTAAGATATTTTTCTGATTCTCGTATAACTTCTCGGCACCCGTGAATATGTGTTTAGGAGGAAAATCCAAAGCCATCTCCGCATTAGTCAACTCATTTGCGAAAGCTGCCATAATAGATGGATATCCTATAAACATTTCTATACACTTTGAATTAATCCAATTTACAATATCCCGTATTTTCACTTCATTCAGCTGATGCATATTGATAAAATAACGGTTCAAGACACGATCATATCTCCAGTAAGGAGGTTTTGAGGTTGAAATAGGAACGATAGGACGACCGGAAAAGTTAACGCAAGCCTTTCCCAAAGTAAAACCAAACCTATTTTTATACCTTTGGTCTACCGCCCAATAATAAGCTGCGCTATATTTAGTCCAATAGAAGTCCAACGCTTTTCCCGTTGAACCACTGGTGTTAAATCGTATAAGTTCCTTTCGGGAAATATTATCAGCGACTAGGCCAAGCCAATTCTCACGGATTTCTTCCTTCGTCAGAATCGGGAACTTTTGCAAGTCTCCCAATTGCTTAAAATCAGAAGGGGATAAACCTACGTCAGTATATTTCTTTCGATAATAAGGACAGTGATTATAAGCTTGTTCCAATATTTTAAAGGTATGTTCTTCTTTATAAGAACGAATCTGTTCTTTTGACCAACCATGGGTTGAGTTCAAGAAGTCCAAGATCTTATAAAAGTCATCGTTAAAACGCTGTTTCTTTAGCTTGTATCCGTGAAGAGATATCGCTATATTTTGAAGCCAATAAGGGAGGGAAGAGTAAATAGTAATTTTATTCATAACTCACTTATAGAATCTATAATACAAATATTTTATAGCTTTATAATTGTATAAACACAATTTCTTTTTTCCCAAAAGTCCAGTAGAAACAGATCCTATATTTCTTATTTTAACAGATGGAACATAATATGCTTCTAAACCCTTTTCCCGTAAAAGCTCTGCAAGAAATATTTCTTCACCATAAAGAAAAACAGGATAACTTAATTTTGGATAATATTTAAAGAAATATGATGTTAATATAAAACAAGATCCACATCCAGAATATATTCTTTTTGTAAAAGGATAAATGCGCTTATTTTTATATTTATGTATAGTAAAATAAGATTGAATAATCTGAAACAAATAAAACTTATAAACTAATAAAAACAAAAGTATTTTCCATTTTGGAATTCGCTTATCACGTTCCACACACAATGGTATATCATACTTTTCCGAATATCTATAAGGAGATAACCACACCACATGATTTGGTATATTTAAACACAGCAATTTTTGTAGGCAATCTCTCTCTAAAGAAATATCTACATTAGATATTATAACATACTTATACTGATCAATACAAACTAAATTATTTACTACATAAAAAGCAGCACCAAAATATCCCATATTATCCAGTGATACAATATTCAATTCAAAATTATGATAACTCTGCTTATCTATTTCGCTTTTAACCAAAGAATTATCAGCAACATAAACTTCTACTTCACAATCGATAGCCATATTAGCTACTGCTTCTTCTATTGATTGCAAATAAGCATATAATTCTTTATAAGAATTATAATTAACGGCTATTATTAATATTTTCGACTCCATAATTTTAGTTTTAAATCTTGACATCTAAAAGATCTAGCTATCTCATTAAGAGAAATAGTTTTCTTTAAATCATCAATTTCAATAAGAGATTTATAATATTCATTCTTAAGATCATCTCTATCAGTATACACTATTTCTTTAACTTTATCAGCCATATCTTTTAATGAAAGACAAAAATGACCAACAGAAGAATATTTATTTACATAGTACAATATATAATCATTATAAAATGATAAAAACGGTTTATTATACTTTATTGTATCAAAAAAGCTACCACTAGCAGCAGCCTTTCCTGTTTCATTATCCTTTAGTTGAAGAGTATAATGTAAGCTTTTTATTCCTTCTTCAAAAGCACGAATATCCAATCGAATATCACTATATTCAACAAGGCCATTATCTAAATATCTCAGATTATATGGTAATGCTCCTATTAATTTTATTTTTACAATTCCTTTTCTTATCTCCTTTTCCAACAGGAAAGCTAATTCAAACAAATAATTCGTTCCTTTACCTAGTCCACCAGTACCTATTTGCCCAATAGTAAGTGGATAAAAATCATCATTATGAGTAATAACATTTTCGCAAGAAAAATCATAGGGATGATCTATCACAATCACATTTGAATTAGAATTAAAAAGATATGAAACATTCTTAAATATAGGAGCACCTAAAACAACTGTCTTTATTAGTTTCGATTTTAGCGTTCTTCTTATTAAAGAATAATAAAATTTATTTTTATAAAAGTGACTAGAATTCACAAAAACTCCCAATTCACCATGTTGACATAAATATACATTTCGCTTAAATATAGATTGTAATACTAAAATAAAATTCTGAGCAATAGGATAAGCTAATGCTATAAATATTAAATCATTATTTCGTGATTGTAAAAATATACGTAATAAATAAAAACAGCTTATCAAATCTCGTAAAGGAGTTTTAAAACCTCCAATAAACCTTTCAGAATTCAATCGATAATTATTATATTTTATATTTTGGTATTTCTTCAATCGAATTGAACAGATTTCAGAATGTCTTTTCTCCGCAAAGAATTCAACGTTTTGAATATCCGGATAAGCAAGCATTAAAACCTGTAGACAAGCAGAGTTAAATTCTGAATGAATACCTCCATAAGCAATTAAGTCACAGTATAAAATTCTTTTCATAACAATTATATTGATTTCAAAATATCTTTTACTGTACACCAATAGTTTTTTCGATCTTTATTAAATATACCACACATAAAAATACGAGTATAAACCGTTATCTTGTAAATAGATATCGCAATATAAACATATACTTTACTATGATACATTTCCAAAAAAGTTCTATTACTTTCCAACATCCATTTAACTTTTTTATGCTCCAAAGTAGTTTTTTTCACACTCTTCCCCTCTAAGTGTATTATCTTTGCTTGAGGAACAGAATACAATTTATATCCCATATTCGAAATTCTATAGCACAATTCAGTTTCTTCTCTATACATAAAAAAATGAGAATCAAATCCACCTATTTTCTCTAATACTTCTTTCTTAACCATTAAATCTGCACCTATAATATGCGCTACTTCTAATATTCTATTCGAAAAATTATGATCAGCATTTTTCCCATACAATATCTTTGCTAAAAAATTATAAGACAATATATTTATCTCCCACAATATAGAAGGATAAAAATGTCCGAAAGAATGTGAAGGTTTTTGATGTAGATTATACATATTACCCCCACATGCTCCTGCATCATTATTTTCATCTAAAAAATCAGATAGAATTTTTATCGCATTATTAATAAGTAATGTATCCGAATTTAAGAATAACACATTACGCCCTATTGCTATTTCTAGACCAATATTATTAGCTTGTCCAAATCCTATATTCATTTGATTATAAATATATTTTATTCTATCATCTTTCTCAAACACTACCTTACTTTCATCAATAGAGGCATTATCTATCAAAATAATTTCAAAAGTAATATATTTAGTATTCTCAAATATACTATCTATACATTCTCTTGTCATTTTACAAGTATTATAATTTACAATAATAACAGAAACATCCATAACTAACTTTTATATTTTTTTATTTTTAAACTATCCACTTTAAATATCAGTGACAAAAACAATAAAGTAACCAGTTGTAAATTTCCATCTATATTTGACCAAGGAAAATGAAAATAGCCCAAACACCCATATAATAATATATAATATATTATATATTGATAGAACATCATACAGTTATTTTTTATATTCAAAGAATAAAAGAAAAAAAGCGACGAAATTATAAATATAACTACAGAAAATATTGGGCCATAATCCAATGTAAACTCTCCAACATAAGTATAAAATACGGATTCATTCATATTCATATAAGAGTATTTAGATAGACGATTCGCAAAATATTTAGCTGAATCTAAACCTAATATTTCCTTAAACAGTACAACTGTACGATCTCCATATCTACAACCATTTGCATCTAAACCATAATTATTGAAATTTATAAAGCTCTCACTCCCGTATCTTTCTATAGTATAAATCAATCGATCTATATCACCAGCACTTCTACTCATTGACAATAAAGCAAATGGTATAAACAAAACTAATAAAATAATAATTAGAGTTATTGATATTTTTCTCCTAAGCTCGAAATCAATAAACTTTCTCAAAAACAAAAATAAAAATACAATTTTCAGTATACACAAAACAACAGCAGTTCTTCCACCAGTTGATACAGCATACAATGGGCCTATTAAGGTTGAGAAGAACAAACCATACAAAATAAATTTATTCTTTTTTTTAAAAGTCATATAATAAATCAAGAATAAAGGTGATATTCCGATAAATATATTACTTATAATACTCAACACATCCATGCCACTTGATGTTTTACTCATAAATTTATCTGTTGTATATTGATACATATATCTTCCATAATCAGAATCTATAAAAAGCATAAATAAATTTTCTTTCAATTCTGGGAATAAGCCTACAAATCCCACAATTGAAAGAGATATTATTATATAACATATTATATTAAAAAGACTATTTGTAGGTTTTTTTATTTTGATTATTTTTGAGTTTTCAACCATAAATAAAGGTTTAAAAGACAACATCATCATTAGATACAAATATATATATGGAATTAATGATAAATCTTTAAATAAACCTCTTGCATAAGGATTATAATATAGAAAAATACTCATTACAGATATACTTGTATATAAAAACAAAATACAGCTACCCACACCAAACTGCTTTCTCTTCCATTGATATATCAAAAAAGTGATACTCCACAACAAAACATTAAATACCAATAATATATTATTCCACGTATTGTTCATAACTCAACACCCAATTCTACTTTTTATCCATTTTCCCACACGGGTTCCTATAATCATTTGTATCATCCCCCATATCCCCCCAGCCGATATCACCGCACCTACCACTCCAACAAACTCATTATTTATCCATCTACCACATTCCCAACAAACTACTATACTTGGTAAAGAATACAATACACTCCTCCCTGTTAACTTGATAGGAATAACCGCTAAATCCTTAAATAAAACATACCACATATACGTCCCCGTAACCACTACTTCCGAACATAGCAACACGACAGCGGAGCCCATGCTCTTCATGTGAGGTACCACCAGCAAATTAATCAACAAACTGACAACCGCTCCTATGATCGATGCTACCAATAACACCTTATCCTTTTTCATCGGCATCAATACCTGTATTGCCAATACCTGAGCCACACCTACGGCGAACGCCGCTGGCATGATAATCCGCATGGGTAATATCGCTCCCTCATAACCGGGACCGGATAGGATATAAACAATCTGAGGGGCCATTATCATACTACAGAGGATCAAGGGGATGCAGCAAGTCGACATCACAGAGAACGAACGATTCACCAATTCTTGGAAACGATCCTTCTCTCCATTCGCCAGCAAGGAACTCATCCGAGGCAACATGACATTCGTGAATGCGGTAAAAAAGCCCAAGATCACGGAGTACAGCTTAAACGCTGTTGTATAATAACCTACCTCCGTGTTATTAGACACCAGTCCCAAATACATCACATTAAAGGTGAGATACATCGAGGTCATCAACGTATAAATACCCAATGTCACGTTCTGTTTAAGATACTTGAATAATTGAATATTATTCCATCTAACCCGTACGAATTGTCGAATATATAATTGATTGATAAGAGCGTTCAACACAACCACTCCTACCGTGAGTATAAAATAAAGTCGATAGTCTGACGTATCTCTTACGAATAGGAAAACACTGATTATATAAAGAACTTTTATAAGGATACTTCTCAACGTAATATACCGGAAATTCTCTACTCCCGTAAAAAACCATTCCACTAGAAATACGGTAAAAAGTATCTTTGCCGTTCCTATATAAAACAACTCGTCATATTGACACAGCTTAGGTATTGTAGATATACAAAGTAGATATATACCCAACGATACCAAGGTGAATAACAGATTCAAGGCTAACACGCTTGAATACACTTGATCCCTACGTTTCTTATCCTCTTTTACCGCCGCTATCTCTCGAACGCCTAGGAGCCCAACCCCCATTGTAGCGAACAATAAGAAATAATTCACCGTATTATCCACAAAATTAACCAAACCGATACGTTCAACACCTAGCATCCGAGCCACGTATGGAAACGTAATGAAATTGATCAAATAAGTGGAAAGAGTCAGTACGCTTTTATAAGCGAAGTTTTTCTTTATAGAAGGTTGTGACATAAGTAATAAGCGCCCGATTTAAGGCATGCCCTTTGATTAAACAGTTAGAATCTAAAGTGTTTTGACCGTTCCAAAACGACCTAAATACGCTTTTGGGAACGCTCAGATAAGGTAGGGGTCTTCTTTTTTGCCAAATATTCCGCTTTACGAATGAAATCTTCAGCAACAGCCCCTTCTAAAACCGGAATATTTTTTATAGTAATCGCCATACCATGCTATTTTATAAGAACATATAGAAACCATTTCTTTCTTTGCTGCAAACATTTCCCCTCAAAATAAGCGATTATCTTCCTCAACCCCTCTCTTTCTCCACCCTCTCCCGCACCTTCCCCGATAGCGGATAGCTCAGCTCCAGTATCCGGCTGCGGGAACATCGGAGTTCATTTCGCTCGGGCTCACGCTCCTTCTCCGGGAAATGGAAGGACACCAAGTGGAGGAAGGTGGCGTAGACACGGTCTAGTGATTCCAGCCGCAGACTGCCATCCGGATGGCTTGGACTCAACTTCGACAGTGTGTGGCGGCTGATACCCAAGAACACGGAAGCGTCTCGCACGGAGGACAGACCCCAACGATCTAAGATGAGGTATACCTCGAAGGACGCCACACGAATCCAAGGGTTCAGATCCGAGCTTTGCGGTTCGATCATTACGTCTCAAGGGGGAAATCTCTCCATGGTGAAACGCTAAAACCTTGAAGAAACATTAAAATAGGTTATAATATTCTTAAATTGGCGCACCCATGAGTGCGCCACCCACAAATTCAAAGGCTATATCTTTACCTGCGATCCGAAGCGAAAGCCTTGGATCATCATTGTTTAAACCTTATTAAAAAACAAACACAATGGAAGAATCCATCATGTCTTTTTACAACGCTCCGATTACCAATCAAGTGCCAAACGGAGTGGTCAGTATCATCCAATTGCATGCCTATATCAGCACCAATGAATGGCTACGGGAACGGACGGACCGCACACGTGTCGCACTGGACGACGAGAAACGCTTCAAGCAGTTGAAGCAAAGCCTCCTGCCCTACGTCACGCCCGCCGGGGTATTCTCCTACCGAAAGGAGGACCGGTTGCTTTTTCCCTCGGGTGAACTGGTTATCGATATCGATCATCTCGCCTCGCCCGAGGAGGCTTGTACGTGGCGAGACACGCTGTTCGCCGACGAGCGACTACGCCCCGACCTCGCCTTCATCAGCCCCAGTAACACAGGCGTAAAGCTCTTCGTGCCTTATCGTTTGTCCGTTACCGCCACGATCGAGTGGGCCTTCGACGAGGCACGACGATCGGCTTGGGAATACCTTGAGTGGAGATACGGACTGAAAGCCGATACCTCAAACGCCGACTTGTCAAGGGCTTGTTTCCTCTGCCACGACTCTTCAGCCAAGCTGAGAAATCGTGGCAATTGAAAATTGAGAATTGAAAATTGAAAATTATATATTACCATGAACACTATTCAAGATTTAGAGCGGCTCGTGGCCGCTATCGAGAAACAGGGGGCGAACGTCGCTCCCACCTATCAAGAGTATATGCCGCTGGCCTTCGCTATCGCCAACGATTGCGGCGAGGCGGGACAGTCGTTGTTCCATCGCATCTGCCGTATCTCGGAAAAGTATGTGTCCGACGAGGCGGACAGACTCTTCGACCACGCCCTCAAAGGGGGTAACGGGCGAAACGGAATCGGGTCTGTCTATCACTGGGCAGAGACCGCTGGCGTGAAACTCGACAAGCAACTGGCCGGTACCGCCCGGAGCTACGCAGGGAAGCAGCCCGAAACTTGCGAACTTGCAAACTTGCAGCCCGCTCATCCTCTCACACACACCTGCGCACATGAGGCGTACATTAATATGCCCGTCTTCGGAAACTATGATTGGCCCCCTTTCTTGAACCAGCTCATCGACTGCGGTGACTCCCCGGCGCAACGGGATATCCTGCTGCTAGGTGCCGTCACCGTACTAGGCGCTACCCTCAACAAGCACTTGCGCATACTCTACGGACGTAAATACCATTATCCCTGCCTGCAAACCTTCATCGTGGCGCCTCCCGCCTCGGGAAAGGGGGCGCTCACTTGGGTACGCCACCTAGCCGAACCGATCCACGAGGCAATGATGGAGGAATTCAAATCCCTACGCAAGGAATACCGGCTGGAGAAGGCACGGTGGGGTTCCCTAGGCAAGGAGCGGGCGAAAACCCCTGAGCCGGAAGAGCCAAAGCCTAAGATGTTCCTGATCGCCGGCGATAACTCCGGAACGGGCGTATTAGAGAACCTCATCGAGGCGGATGGCGTGGGACTGATCTGTGAGACCGAGGCGGATACCGTCAGCACCGCCATCGGCACGGATTACGGCCATTGGAGCGATACCTTGCGCAAATGCTACGATCATGACCGACTAGCCTTTAACCGGCGTATGAATCATGAGTATCTGGAATGTATGAAATCTTTTCTCAGTGTCTTGTTAAGCGGGACACCGGCACAGGTGAAACCGCTCATTCCCTCGGCCGAGAACGGATTGTTCTCACGCCAGATGTTTTACTATATGCCCTCCATCACCGAATGGGTAAACCAGTTCGACCTGTCCGATGAGGATTATGATTCCCGGTTCACCGGATGGGGCAAACAGTGGAAGACGTTCATCGAGTGGCTCGGCACTTCCGTGAATCTCATTCAGCTCAAGCTGTCCGAAGAGCAAAAAATCCGTTTCAACGAACGTTTCGCGCAACTTTTCGGCCATGCGGGTTTCACGCATGGGGGAGCCATGAGAAGCACCGTGGCACGTATCGCCATCAACATCTGCCGAATCCTAAGCGTGGTGGCCCTGCTACGAGCCACGGAAAAACTCCTCCCGCCACACAAAACAATTTTCAATTCTCAATTTTCCATTCTCAATTCCCCCGGTCTCTCCCCTTCCGATGACATACCGGAAGAGAATGTCCGAGACGGTATCGTACCGAAACTGGACTTGATAGCGACAGAGGCTGATTTCGAGGCCGTGCTCAACCTCACCGAGCCTCTTTACCGGCACGCTTGCCACATCCTGTCTATCCTGCCCGCCACCGACGTGCAACAACGGGAACCTACACCTCAGGAGGCGTTATTCGATGCCCTCCCCCTCGCCTTCAACCGCCAAGAGGCGCTCCGGGAGGCAAAGAGGATCGGCATGGGTACCGATACCCTAGACTCTCACTTACGGCGTATGCTGGAAAAGGGCGTGATCCAAAAGAACGCACGGGGTGAATATATATTCACGGCCAAACAACGCCAGACACCCCAATCCCCTTTATAATGTACATGTATGTGTGTGAGGTATGGAACCGACTGCAAGTTTGCAAGTTCGCAAGTTTCATTTTCCCAGATTCATAATCCATAAACAATAAATCAAATGTCCTTACCATTAAGAAAGTCCGCATTGGCGGCATCCTATTTCCCGGAGCTGGCCTCCCATCAAGCTTGTAACCGTCTACGCCGTTGGATCATCCGATGCACGGAGTTGTACGATAAGCTGCGGGAGACGGGCTACCGCCCCGAGCAACGTATATTTACGCCACGACAGGTGGGGTTGATCATACTCTATCTTGGTGAACCGTAAATTAGTTGACAGTTACGCACAGCGGTAAATTAAAACGGCCTATTGTCACTTGTCAACTAGAACAGGCATTCTAAGGTCTTTACAATGCCCATCCAAGGCTTCTTATAATGCCTATTCAAAGGGGCTTACGATGGGCAGCGTAAGAAACCGGCGGTTATCACCGTGTCCCATGTTAATTAATCGTTATTCCCTGCCCCGGGCATCAACCGGCATCACCGCCTCTTACGGCGGAACCTATCTTTGTAACGTTGATCAACAAACAATTAATTTTCTATTATCAACTTTTAATTTTCAATTACCATGCCACAAGCATTTCAAGCACGAAAGTTTTTTATCCCCAAGACGGATCCCAAGCAGGAGGTGTACAAGCCGGTTCCCTATTATTTCGGTACCCTGTCCACACAAGATGCGGCCGACCAGATCGCCGAGGAATCCTCACTCACCAAAGGTGATGTATTAAACGTACTCGACCGTTACCAGCGGTATGTCATCAAGAACCTACAGAAAGGTTACAAGGTGGAGCTGCTGGGGTTCGGGACGGTCTATAACCGCTTCGTCACGGAGAAGGGGGTGGCGACCGCCGAGGAGGTCAAGGCTACGCATATACGGACTATCGTACCGGGATTCTCGCCTTCCTATACCATACTGAACGGGGCACGACGCTACTCGCTGCTGGGCGAGAAGACTTCGTTGCTCAAGGTGACGATACTCGGGACGCCGGTGGAGGAAGGGGGCGGTTCCGATTCTGAGTCGCCTGATGAGATCTGATGTGTCACTTTTGGCTTGACCCAAAAGTAACCAAAAGGTCAAGGCTGACGCTGACGGGCTACTTCGAGACCTACGCTCGCTGTCGCATCCCAACTCGCTTCGCTCAGACAGGGATGCTCCTCACGCTCGCTGCGGTCTCTTCGCTTGACGCCCGTCCGCTGAGGCCGTCCCAAGGAAAGCGAAGCTTTCCTCTTATATCAGCCGGGATTCCTAATTCATAACTCATAATTTAAAATTCATAATTCATGAAAAAGTCCGTATGGAGTACTATTATCAAAGTGATCATCGCCGTAGCTACCGCCATCGCGGGAGCACTTGGCATCCAATCCTGTATTCTCTAATTTTCAATTATCATGGGTAAGGCTTATTGTTTCTACCAGAATTATAGGGAGGTCAGACTCCTTGTAATTCATTGCTCGGCCACACGATATGACAGGGATTTTCCTGTGGAGGCGCTCCGTTCATCGCACAAGGCACGGGGATTCGCCGATATCGGGTATCATTTCTATATCACACGGGACGGGGAATTACACCGCTGCCGACCGGTCAACCAGATCGGGGCGCACGCAGCCGGATGGAACGACAAAAGTATCGGTATATGTTACGAGGGAGGACTCGACGAACAGGGCCGTCCGGCCGATACCCGGACCTACGCCCAGCGCTGTACCTTGATGGATCTGCTACGGCAATTACGAAGGGACTACCCGGAGGCACGTATTCTAGGGCATTACCAGCTTAGCCCCTATATAAAGAAGGCTTGCCCTTGCTTTGACGCAAGGAAGGAGTATGAAACCTTATGAAAGCCATACTATGCCTCCACAAAAAATAGTCGTCATTCATCTATTGGATATAAATTATTCTTTACTAATTCATAGAAGGCTTGAACTAAAACATTACGTTTCGAATTATTTTTATTTAAATAAATAGAAACGTAAAGCAGGTAATCATCGATTTGGGTGGAAGCATCGTATTTTATGATGCTTCCATCATTATAAGCAGAATACCATTTAGAGAACAACAATCTGCGCTTTTTTTCTTTGCCATCTAAATTATCACAAACCATTATCATCGCATGGTCGTTCCTTGAGAAGAATATCCGTAATAACGAGACTATGGTCATCGCTATACGATTATCTATCGGATGAGGTCTATCTGACTCCGGCTCTATATTAAAAGTATAGACATTATCAAATGTCGGATGGTATATTGAAAAATCTATAAAATAAGCATGATAAACAATGCCATGCTTAGTCTTAAATGAATAATTCCAATCACTTTCCTCTACTATATCATAAGGGAGTGGCAAACTTGATTCCACGTTGTCGTGCTATTTCTTTTATATCACCTCCCTTTTGAATACATTCTCGAATAATTCGTTTGTCTTCCAATATCTTTTGAAAGACAGACACTGGTCTCATTTCTTTTTTTTTGTTATCCATAGAGGTTTCGTTTTTTATGTTATTACGCAAAGATAGCTATATTATCTTACAAACAAAGTTTTACCACAAGATATTACAGAAATATCAGAATTTCTTACCGAACGCTATATTCAAGAAGGTCTTCACCAATATCTTGAAATCGAACAGCCAAGAGCGATGTTCCAGATAGAACAGGTCGTAACGCAAGCGGCGGAGCATCTTATCGACCGTGTCCGTATACCCATTGTAGAGCGTGGCGTAAGAGGTCACCCCCGGACGGATCTGGTAGAGGTAACGGTAACGGGGATCACGCTCCATGATCTGGTCGATGTAGAACTTACGCTCGGGACGGGGACCGATAAAGGACATGTCGCCCACGAAGACATTCCATAACTGGGGCAACTCGTCCAAGTGATGTACCCGGAGGAATTTTCCGACACGGGTCATACGGGGATCTGCCCCACCCTTGTAAAGGGCCGGACCGAACTTCTCCGCGTCCAAACGCATACTGCGGAACTTATAGATGTTGAACGGGCGACCGAAACGACCGATACGCTCTTGC
>ERZ791875.431-NODE-431-length-47080-cov-12.311707_pt1 | contig 47080 bp, 50 predicted proteins | sample MGYA00510278_ERZ791875 | MGnify/ENA primary metagenome ERZ791875 (study PRJEB30046, sample SAMN00792078) | human gut metagenome | study: EMG produced TPA metagenomics assembly of the A metagenome-wide association study of gut microbiota in type 2...
CGCAAGTGCCGGATAGGAACGGCAAAATTTTTTACACTTCTATTACTTCTTTATCGCACATCAGTAAAATCACAGGGAATTAAACAGCTGATGAGTGGCGGTGGTGTCATCCTGATCGGAACACAGCTGATCCCGCTTCTGAGCAGCTTATTTTAAAGGAAGGAGTAGAAATCCATGTTCGATCAGATTTTTGATGCGATTGAAGAGTGGATGAGGGAACTTTTGTCAGGGGTTATCCATTCCAACCTGGATCAGATGTTTACCGATGTCAATGAAAAAACGGGAGAGATAGCAGGCCAGGTTGGACAAACCCCTCAGGGTTGGAACAGCAGTATTTTCAGTATGATCGAGAACCTGTCAGATTCTGTGATCCTGCCGATCGCAGGGATCATCATTACTCTGGTTCTCTGTTACGAGCTGATTTCGATGATCACAGAGAAAAACAATATGCATGACATAGATACATGGATGTTCTTCAAATATTTTGTAAAGATGTGGATCGCGGTCTATCTGGTCAGCAATACGTTTACCATTACAATGGCCGTCTTTGATGTCGGCCAGCATGTGGTCAATTCGGCGTCCGGTCTAATCAGCGGAAGTACATCCATTGATATTACTTCTGCCCTGACAGATCTGGATGCGACTCTGGAATCCATGGAGATCGGAGAACTGGTCGTACTGGTGCTGGAGACAATGCTTTTAAGTTTAGGCATGAAGATTATGAGTGTCCTGATCACAGTTATTCTGTACGGACGTATGATAGAGATTTACCTATATACTTCAATCGCACCGATCCCATTTGCAACCATGACCAATCGGGAGTGGGGGCAGATAGGGACCAATTATTTCAGAGGGCTTTTTGCCCTGGCGTTCCAGGCATTCCTGATGATGGTATGCGTGGCCATTTATTCCGTACTGGTGGCGGGCATCCAGTATTCGGATAATCTGAGTTCATCCTTATTAGGAGTGATGGCTTATACAGTTGTGCTCTGCTTCAGTTTATTTAAGACAGGAGCGCTTAGTAAATCAATTTTTAATGCCCACTAAAACAAACCTGAAGGAGGTAATGGAGAATGGCATATGTCACGATTCCAAAGGATTTAAGCAAGGTAAAAAATAAAGTAGCGTTTAACCTGACAAAACGGCAGCTGATCTGTATCGGTATCGGAGCCGCTGTCGGGATCCCCTTTTATTTTCTGACACGGGGAGTTCTGGGAAACAGCAATGCAGCTACTGTTATGGTATTGCTGATGCTTCCGGCATTCTTATTTGCAATGTATGAAAAGGATGGGATGCATCTGGAAGACGTTCTGCTGCATGTGATCCGGGTTCGGTGGCTGAGGCCCCCGATCAGAAAATATGAAACGGAAAACTTGTATGAGACGGAGATCTTTTCAAAAGAAAGAGATCCTGTCGTGAAATCAAAAAAGGAAGGGGTGATGCCGATTGGCAGGAAAAAAGATTAGAAGAAGGCGCCTGGAGAAGAGAAGAAAACGCAGGGAAAAAAGAGAAGTGGTAAAAGAGCCCAGAAAACAAAAGAAACAAAAGTCTAAAAAGCAGGAGAAGAAGACGGAAAAGCCTTCCCGCAAAAAAGATGAAAAGAGGCTGTCCGCGCAGAAGACTATTGCCTATAAAGAAATGTCGAGGGACGGGATCTGCAGAGTGAAGGATAAATGTTATTCCAAGACGATCCGGTTTTCGGATATCAACTATCAGCTGGCACAGAATGAGGATAAAAATGCCATTTTTGAGAACTGGTGTGATTTTTTGAATTATTTTGACAGCAGCATTCATTTTCAGCTCAGTTTTATCAATCATAAGAGCAGCATGAAGGAATTTGAAAAGGTGGTACGGATCCGACCGGCAAATGATGATTTCGATGAGATAAGAATGGAATACACACAGATGCTTAAACGTCAGCTTGCCAAAGGAAATAATGGGCTGGTGAAATCAAAATATATCACCTTTTCCATTGAGGCGGACAGTATCCGGGAGGCAAAGCCGAAACTGGAGAGGATCGAGTCTGACATCCTGAATAATTTTAAGATCCTGGGAGTGCCGGCTGTCTCACTAAACGGGACGGAGCGCCTGCAGATCCTGTATGAGACTTTTAATCCGGAAGAGACTTCCGATTTTCGTTTTGATTATGGTTCTATGCTTCGGACGGGGCTGACTACGAAGGATTATGTAGCACCGACCAGTTTTGTGTTTAAGGACGGAAAAACATTCCAGATGGGGAATACGCTGGGGGCGGTCTCGTTTCTTCAGATCCTGGCGCCGGAGCTGACAGACAAGATGCTGGCGGAATTTCTGGATATGGATAAGAACCTGATCGTCAATCTTCATGTTCAGTCTGTGGATCAGCTCAAAGCGATCAAGCTCGTGAAAAGCAAGGTGACGGATATCAACCGGATGAAGATTGAGGAGCAAAAAAAAGCGGTAAGGTCCGGATACGATATGGATATCATCCCCTCTGATCTGAATACCTACGGAGGGGAAGCCAAGAGATTGCTGGAGGATCTGCAGTCAAGAAATGAGAGAATGTTCCTTGTGACGGTTCTTTTTTTAAACACTGCACGGACAAAACAGGAACTGGATAATGCTATCCTGCAGACAGCCGGGATTGCACAGAAATATAACTGCATGCTCCGGAGATTAGATTACCAGCAGGAGGAAGGACTGATGAGCAGCATCCCTCTTGGCGTGAACCATATCCCGATCAAGCGGGCGCTGACAACAACCAGCACCGCTATTTTTGTACCGTTTACCACGCAGGAACTGTTCATGGAGGGAGAATCATTGTATTACGGATTGAATGCCCTTTCAAATAACATGATCATGGTAGACCGCAAAAAATTAAAAAATCCAAACGGCCTGATCCTCGGTACGCCCGGTTCAGGAAAATCCTTTGCTGCCAAGCGGGAGATCACAAATGCCTTTTGTGTGACGCAGGATGACATCATCATCGGAGATCCGGAAGGAGAATATTATCCCCTTGTCCATGCCCTGGGAGGGCAGGTGATCCACATTTCGCCCACCAGTAAGGATTACATCAATCCGATGGATATTAACATGGATTATTCCGACGATGATAACCCGCTGGGTGTCAAATCTGATTTCATCCTGTCTCTCTGTGAATTGGTCATGGGGAGCAGGAACGGCATTGAGGCAGAGGAAAAATCCGTGATCGACCGGTGTCTGCCGCTTGTATATCAGAAGTATTTTTCTGATCCCATCCCGGAAAACATGCCGGTGCTGGGGGATCTGTACGATTGCCTGAGAGCCCAGAAAGAGCCCCAGGCGCAGCGGATCGCAACAGCATTGGAGATCTATGTGAACGGTTCACTGAATGTATTTAATCACAGGACCAACGTAGAGCTGAATAACCGGATCGTCTGTTTTGATATCAAGGAACTCGGAAAACAGCTAAGGAAGCTGGGTATGCTCGTTGTTCAGGATCAGGTCTGGAACCGGGTGACGATCAACCGGGACAGCAGGAAATCTACACGGTACTATATTGACGAGTTCCACCTCCTTCTAAAGGAGGAACAGACTGCGGCGTACAGCGTGGAAATCTGGAAGCGGTTCCGGAAATGGGGAGGCATCCCTACCGGTATTACTCAAAATATTAAGGATCTTCTGGCAAGCAGGGAGATTGAAAACATCTTTGAGAACTCAGATTTTATCCTGATGCTGAATCAGGCCGCCGGTGATCGACAGATCCTTGCAAAGCAGCTGAATATTTCACCCTATCAGCTGTCTTATGTTACGAATTCCGGAGAAGGGGAAGGACTCCTGTTCTATGGAAGTACGATCATTCCTTTTAAGGATAAGTTTGATAAGAGCCTGAAATTGTATTCTTTGATGACAACAAAATTATCTGACATGTCAGATAATTTGGTTAATTAAGTGAGTTACGTTATTCAAGGAGAATGGAAATCCTCTTGAAATATAAGAAAACCGTCCATCCTCCTCGAATAATAATACACTGCTATTTCAGGAAAGCCGGAATACTTTCTTCTTCCTGGGGCAGTGCGGTTTCATCTGGATTATTCTTTGTAAACCATTTTTCGTTCCACCTTTCCATCGAACGGTCAACTGTCTGCTGGGATATATCCAGATAAATCTGTGTTGTTTGTATTGATGTGTGTCCGAGGATGTTTTTTACAATCGCCAATGGCACCCCGGATTCGATGAGATGTGTCGCCGTTGTATGCCTCATAACATGAGGCGTGTAAGGGCCGTGGCAAAACAGTTCAGGATGTTCAGCTTTGGCTCTTTTGGTATATTTTTCGTAAATTTCCTCGACTGCCGCTACTGACAGGTGCTCGTTCCTCTGGCTGGGGAATACATGCCTGTTCAGTTCTGTGCTGATTTTGCGTGATGCAATGTATTTATCCAAAAGCTGTGTTGCACTGGAAGTTATCTTTACCCGTCTGGCTTTTTCGCCTTTACCAACAAGTGTAAGAATCGCATTGCCTTTCTCATCGTGGGTTACGTCCTTAACGGTAAGATCACAAATTTCCTGTGCACGCGCTCCGCTGGAATACATTACACACAGAAGGACAAGGTCTCTCCAGCCGAGTTTTTCTGTTGTATCTGGAAGAGAAAACAGGATTTCCAATTCTCTCCGGGTGAAAGAACAGCGTTGCTTTCCTTTTACCTTACGGAATGTTTTCTTGGAAATCTTCTTGAGGCTGTTCTTAAAAATATAACCGGCTTCCAGATTTCTGCTTTCAGAATAATCTGCAAAAGAAGCGAGCGCAGCCAGACGCTGTTTTGCCGTTGTCCTGCTGTTTTTCCTCGTGGTTATCAGCCAGTCAAAATATTTTGTCAGCAGTTCAAAATCCAATGCCTCAAATGTGATATGCCCGATCTTGATGTCTGTTTCTTCATTCAGATATTGAAACAGCAGTCGGAATGCACACTTATAAGAAGCAATGGTATTCGGGCTTGCATTCACGGAAACCGGCAGATACTCCGTAAAGAACCTCCCAAGCAAGGAGATAAATTCATTTTTAGAATCATTCTTCTTCATAAGGCACCTCCACATCCGGGATCAAACCAGAGGTAAAAGATTCGAAGGCATCGAGCGCCCCGGCAACCTGAACCCCTGAAAACCGCATATATTTATCGGTATCAAGCAGACATTCATGCCCGAGGTATGTCGGAAGGAGTAAATCGTTCATATCAACAGAATGTCCGGCAGCCTCAAGCTGATGCATGGATTTTAAGACAAACAGATGGCGGAAACAGTGCAGACAGGCGCCACGCTCATGGCAGTCTCGCTCACGCTGGTCAATGTCTGCCAGTTTCAGGATTTCTGAAAACCATGAATCCATCTGGCGGGTCGTATAGTGGCTTCCCTCTTTACGTCCCGGAAAAAGAAATGCTTCCGGTTCGTGCATGATACCCAATGTCAGGCAGTATCTCTCCATGACCGCAATGAGGGATTCGTGCACCGGGATAACACGCTCCTTAGAAAATTTAGTCTTTTTCAGGAAAAGGGTTCTGTTTTTGAAATCAACATCTTTACGCTGGAGTGACATTGTCTCCTGGAGCCGGGTTCCGCAACTGTAAAGAATGCGTAACGCCATTGGGATCTTTAACTGAAAGAAACTGCTGCAAGACCGTGGATTCTGGGGAGTCAGGTTATCCGCATAATGAAAAATACGCACTATTTCCTCATCAGAAAAAATATAAGGGATATAGTCCGACTTAACCTTAGGGAGCGTCGGCAGGAAAGACTGGTGCCTGAGTGTATTCAGATATTTTCCAAAGCCACGCACTACTGCCAGTTTTTCTTTTACCGTTTTGCTTTTTCCTGAAAGCGTTTTTGACCATGCAGACAAAATATCTTCCGTCAGTTCTTTCCCCTGAAAGCCTGAAAGGACTAAATATTGATCTAACAGCAGCAATACCCGGCGGTCATTTGAAGCGGAGGATGCAGACAGCACAGCGGTCCGCAGTTCAAGATAATCTGTCATTTCCCTGGCAAACGAGCTGTTAAACATGGTGTTCACCACCTTTCCACAAAAGCATTTCTGCAAAAATGCCGGTTGGCTCTGGCGTGGCAAGTGGACACAGCCGCATATTTTCAATATCTAATCGGGCATAATGGCGGATTGCATGTTTGGTGCCATGCCCCAGCACTTTGCGGACCACCTCGGTTGAAACCCTGTCATTTACCATGTTGCTTGCAATGGACGATCTGAAGGCACGGCTGCCGTGTCTTTTGTCTGTGATATCAACATCCGATTTGGCAACTAACATCCAGATGGCGGTATTGATCGCAAAGCTATCCAGTGGCTTATAGGGAATAGTGGATGTCAAAAACACATTTGGACAGTCAGGCAGGGGCGGCCTTGCGGTCAGGATATAATCCTGCAACGCATCCTTTACTTCCGGGAACAGCTCCATTTCCCATAAATCTCCGGTTTTCTGCTGAATAAAATGAAGCCGGTTGTTTGAAAAATCAATGTTCTCAAAAGTCAGGGCTGAAATATCACGGGAGCGGATACCATAGCGGGACAGTAACAAAAGGATCGCATAGTTCCTGATGCCCGCCGCTGTACTGCGGTCAACGGAATCTTCAATAAGAGAAATTTCATCTTGTGTGTATACCGTTGGATGGGGTGAGTATTTTTTCCGGTTCATAACCAGCTTGGAAAAGTCTCTTTGGACTTGCCCGCTTTCAAAAAGATAATGCAAAAATGGACCGATTCTCTCCCAATAGCGTAAATAACCAAGCTGCAGGAAGGCGGTTTGGATCAGCTCACCAGACAAATCTGGAAGGACGGAACACCCAAGGTTCTCCAAATTTTTCAGGAAACGGCCGCAGATCCACCGTTTGTAACGGAGCGTAGTATCCTTATTCCCATTATGACGGCAGTGGGAAATAAAAGAATCCAAAACATGCAAAAGGCTGTCGGGAAGCTCAACAGTTGTTGATTTACCAGCCCACAAAGCTTCTTCGCCGTCAAGTCCCTGAAACAGCCGGTTTAGCTTAGATACAATTATTTTTGCCCGTGAAACTCTGGAAGCACAGACTTTCAGAGTTTGTTCGCAATAGCGGATTAGGATTTCTCCTATCTCCGGTGAGTATTCATCCAAGCCGTTTGCATCCATGCAGTCTGCAAATGCCCGGAGGATGAAATCCATATCCTTAACAGTACTTTCACTGTAGGATGCTGACTTGAACAGTTCACGCAAATGCGCTGTCAAGTCACTAAATTTTGTACAATTATCCATCATGATAACCTCCTCTGTATTTGTTGTCGGTTCGACACGACTTAATTATAGAGCAGGCATCTAAAGGATTATTGTTATTCAAGAAGATTATTGTAAAAGCACTATTTTTAAGGAGGTATTATGACTTATCGAATAATGTTACTTGTCGAATTAACAAAGCCGGAAGAAATTGAAGGAAGGGAAGTACCGAAAGATTGACAGAGAAGATAACAGTAAAAACAAAGGAAGAAGGTGAAGATATTGGCAGGAACAGAGTACAGAGCAAAGGATAAGATTGTATCCAAGATGACTAGGGAAGGCCTCACGGAAGAAAATATCCGGGAGGGTTCTGTAAAGGAAATCAGCCAGAGAAGCCGGGGACACCCGGCGGAAAGGAAGAAGAGATACGCTCCTCTCAGACACAGCAATGATGATAATGACGGGGACCGTGTGGAAAACCGTTTGGAGCAGGAACCGCATTCTGAAGGAGAGGGCTCCTCTGTGGGAGAAAAAATACTCCGGGAGAAAAAAGAGAGAAAAACGAAAGCAGCGCAAAAGTTTTCAGAAAAGCTTCGTGATCAGGAATCCGTACCTGAAGAAAGTCTGGAGGGACATAAGTCTTCTATTCAGAATAAGCAGAAAAAAGTCCGGCTGATGAAAGAAGAGGCAAAAGCAGGAAAGCTCTCATTTGAAGATGAGGGAAACAGTATGATCCGCGGCGCCGGGATGTATATTGGAAAAAAGATGGTCGGCGGTGCGGCGGAAGCAGCTTCCTCCTATGTAAAAGAGGAGGTAAGGAAAGAAGACGAAGAGAATCCCGCAGTTGAGAGCGTCCGTGCCGGCGGCCTTGCTGCAGAGCGAACAACATCTGTGCTGAAGGAAACTCAGAAAAGAAGTATGCGCTCTGATGTCCGGGCGAGCCGAAGAGGATATCGAAGCGACTCCGGGCGAGCCGAACGATTTCATTTCCATACAGAAGAGAATGCAGGCAGCCAAGCCGCGTCCGCTTCATGGAAGAAAGAGAGACAGTCCTTTCTGAACCGGTTTTTTCAGAAAAATCGATACAAAGAAGCATACAGGGCAGCCAGGTCGGGCGCTTCTGCCGGGAAACTGGGAGGAGCTGCAGCTGCCGGCGGAATAGAAAACATGACAGTAAAAGCAAAGATTGTAATGAAAGATTTGATCCGGAGAAACCATGCCGTGCTGATCGGCTTTGGTATCTTCGGACTTCTTTTTTTGCTGATTGCTATAGCTTTCAGCAGCTGCAGCGCTACCGTCCAGGGTGGAGGTTCTGTAATAGGCATCACGACTTACCCGAGTTCGGATGAAGATATCTATGCAGCGGAAAACGCCTATCTGGAACTGGAACATGCGCTGAACAGTCAGATCAATAACATGGAGTCAGAACATCCCGGTTATGACGAGTATCAATACAACGTCAGTGAGATCACCCATAATCCATATCATCTGATTTCCTATCTTACGGCCAAATACGGTGACTGGACTTATGAGGATGTGGAGAATGAGATAGAAGCCTTATTCACATCCCAGTATTCCCTGAATACGGAATCAAAGACAGAAACTGTGACAGAGACTAAAACAGTCCTTGTAGGGGAATCCATCGGGCAGGTCGTAACGAGCGGGTACTGCAGCTGCAGCATCTGCTGTGGGCAATGGGCGGGCGGACCTACGGCCAGCGGAGTCTATCCGACTGCCAACCATACTCTGGCTGTGGATGCTTATGATCCCATTGTTCCGGTCGGAACGAAAGTAGTAATGAACGGCGTGGAATATACCGTAGAAGATACAGGCGCTTTTGCCAGGTATGGGGTAGACTTTGACGTTTACTATGACAATCATGCGGCAGCCTCTGCTCATGGTCACCAGACCTGGGAGTGTTATCTTGCGGATGATAACGGCAGTAATGAGATTACTGTGACAGAAACCAGTACAAAGAAAATCCTGTATGTGACGCTTTCCAACCGGGGGCTGGATGCCGTTGCCCGGGAAAATCTGAATGAGGAACAGTTAATCCTTTATAATGCCCTGAATACGACTCTCGGGAACAGAAATTATCTCTGGGATGCAGAAAGTATTTCCGGAGGATCCGGAGGCATGGACTATGAGATCCCGCCGGAAGCACTGGAGGATGAAGAATTTGCCAGGATGATCCAGGAAGCGAAAAAGTATCTGGGAGTTCCTTATGTATGGGGAGGATATTCTCCTTCCGGGTTTGACTGTTCCGGCTTTGTATCCTATGTGGTCAACCATTGCGGAAACGGATGGAATTACGGACGGCTGAGCGCAGAAGGGCTCAGGGGGCAGTGTGCGGTTGTCCCGCCTTCGGAAGCCAGACCGGGTGACCTGATCTTTTTCCAGGGTACCTATAGTACACCGGGTGCATCCCATGTAGGAATTTATGTCGGGAACGGAATGATGATCCATTGCGGGGATCCGGTCCAATATGCCAATGTCAACAGCAGTTACTGGCAGCAACATTTCCTTAGTTACGGAAGGCTGCCATAAAGAGGGAGGTGAGAAAGTGAACAAAAAGATCAGACGGTACATGGAAGAGATCGAGAAGACGGAGAAGAAGATCTCCGATCTTCAGCAGTACCTGAAAGGGATCAAAAGCGCTTTGAAAGAGGAAGAGAATAATGAAATGATCCGGGCAATCCGGGGAATGAAACTGGAGGGGGAAGAACTCCTCCGATTTCTGGATGGACTGAGAGGAGGAACTGTCCGTTTTGAGGTCGGGAAAGAGACGGAAGGGCAGGAATCAAATACGGAAAGAGAGGACAAAAACAATGATAAAGAAATGGAATAAGAGGGTAATGGCTGCGGTTATGACAGCGGTCATGCTCATGGGAACTTCAACAACTGTTTTTGCGAATGCGTCTCCACCCGAGGGACAGGAAGCGGCACAGGAACAGAATGTTTTGCCGGTGGAGGGAAGCGAGACGGAATCTGCTTCAACGGAAGCATCGCAAGAGACTCCGCAGACAGAACCGGCGCCGGCGGAAGACGGAAGCGGGGGAACTGCTTTTTCTACGCCCGGAACCGCTCAGGTACAGGATGATATTACAGAGGACGGCAGCAAAGAATTCCTGACGATCACGACAAAAAATAATAATACGTTCTATCTGGTGATTGACAGGAGTGCATCCTCTGAAAATGTTTATATGCTCTCACAGATCGATGAAAACGATCTGCAGGAATTCCTGAAAGAAGGCACAGTAACAGAAAAAACAACAGAGCCTTCAGTCGTGCTGGAAGAAAACAATACAGATTCTACAGAAGCGGATAAGGAAACAGAACCGGCACAGGAGGAAAACCAGGAGGAAGATCCTGACGGCAATATGGCAGGAATTCTTGCAATCTTAATTCTTGCGGGAGCAGGAGCCGGCGCTTACTACTATTTCAGGATCCACAAGAAAAAAGCTGAGGCTGAGGAGGAACGTTCTGAGGGAATCGAACTTGGTGACGGCTTAGAGACTGTGGATGAACGGGAAGAAGACCAAGATTATGAATAAGATTAGAAGGGGAGAGGCTGTGAAAAGGTCTCTCCCTGTTTGGTTCATTGAAGGAGGAAACAACTTATGTATTTAGTGATTGCAGAAAAACCAAGTGTATCAAGATCTATCGCCCATGTGATCGGCGCAGAGAAAAATCAGGAAGGTTATCTGGAGGGAAAAGACTGTATTGTCAGCTGGTGTCTCGGACATCTTGCGGAATATATTCCGCCGGATGCCTATGATGAAAAATTCTGCCGTTGGAATTATGATGATCTGCCGATCATCCCGAAAGAATGGAAACTGGAACTACCGGGAGAGAAAAAGGAGCAGTTTTACGTTTTAAAAAGGCTCTTAAACCGCCCGGATATCCGGTATGTCGTGAATGCCTGTGATGCAGGACGGGAAGGGGAGCTGATCTTCCGGCGGGTGTATGAACTCTCCGGAAACTCTAAGCCGGTAAAGCGGTTATGGATCAGTTCCATGGAAGACAGTGCGATCCGGGAAGGAATGGAACACTTAAGAGAGGGTGCAGATTATAACAATCTGGCAAAAGCGGCAGTCTGCAGGGCGCAGGCAGACTGGCTGGTGGGGATGAACGCGACGAGAGCTTTTACTACAAAATATTACAAGAAGCTGACAGTCGGGAGAGTCCAGACGCCTACTCTTGCTATGCTGGTAGACCGGATGGATCAGATTTCAGAGTTTAAAAAACAAAAGTATTTCAATGTGGAACTGGATTGTGACGGAATGAAAGCGGAGAAACAGAAGATCTTTGATGCAGGAGAAGCAGACCGTCTGCTGAAAAACTGTGACGGAAGCAATGCGGTGGTGCTTTCCGTGGAAACGGAGGAGAAGACTGTGAAACCGCCCAGACTGTATGATCTTACCACTCTGCAGAGAGAGGCAAACCGGATCTATGGAATGACCGCCCAGCAGACGCTGAATGCGGCACAGAGCCTGTATGAGAGTAAACTGATTACTTATCCAAGGACAGACAGTAATTATCTGACGGAGGACATGGAACAGACTGTAAAGACAGTTATCCGGATCATCCACGAAAAATATCATCCGTCAGGTCCTTTCGATCAGCCGAATGTACCGGATACGAAACGTGTTATGAATAACAAAAAAGTTTCCGACCACCATGCGATCATCCCGACAGCGGAGCTTCGGGAAGCAGATCTGACAGAATTAAAAGAACCGGAACAGAAGATCCTGTTCCTGATTTCTATCCATACAGTAGAAGCGATGGAAAAAGAGCATATCTATCTGGAAACCTCTGTTGAAGTGGGATGTAAAGATGAGATATTTCTTGCAAAAGGGAAAAAAGTGCTGCAGTATGGCTGGAAGATCTATGAAGAATGCTTTAAAAACAAGGACGGACTTGCCATAGAAGATCCGGCCGGGGCAGAAAAAGACAGGATACCGGATGTAAAAAAAGGGGATGAGTTTTATCATGTGGAAGCCAGAAAGACGGAACATTTCACAACTCCCCCGAAGAATTATACGGAGGATACTCTGCTCAGCGCAATGGAGACGGCTGGAAACAAGGAATTTGATTCCGACACAGAGAAAAAGGGATTAGGGACACCGGCTACCAGGGCATCGATCATCGAAAAACTGGTCCATTCGCAGTATGCCGCCAGAAAAGGGAAACAGATCATTCCTACTGAGGACGGGAAAGCCTTGATCGAAATCCTTCCGGATTTTCTGAAATCGGCCAGTATGACGGCAGAATGGGAAAACCAGCTGCTGGAGATGGAACATGGAAAGATCGCCTCAGAGCAGTTCATGGAGGGGATCCGGAATATGATCACCATGATGCTTAACGGATGTGATCAGATCGGTGAGGAAGAATCAAGACGTTTTCAGACGAAGGAGAGCATCGGAACCTGTCCGGTTTGCGGCAGCTTGGTGTATGAAGGAAAAAAGAACTTCTACTGCAGTAACCGGGACTGTAATTTCGCCCTCTGGAAAGAGGCAAGATACCTGCAGAGTATGCGGAAGACCATTGATAAAAAGATGGCTGCGGAATTACTGAAAAACGGCAGCACCCATGTGAAAGATCTGTACTCGGCGAAAAAGGACCGTTATTTTGAGGCGGATCTCTTGATGAAACCGGAGGACGGGAAAGTTCTTTTTTCTCTGGCCTTCCCGGAAAACAAACCAAACCATAAAACAGGCAAAAAGACAAAGAAAAGATCATAGGAGGACATAGTATATGAATTTTGAAGAATTTATCAATACCATAAAAGATACGATCAAGGATTACCTTCCGGAGGAGTATAAAGACGCGGAGGTAAATCTTCTTGAAAACCGGAAATTAAATACCCATTATACGGGCCTTACCGTAACCCGCAAAGGAGATACCCTTGCGCCCACCATCAATCTGAATGCACTTTTTGAGAATTACGGACAGCAGACGGAGAATAATCTTGCGTCGGTCATGGAGGAAGTAGCCTCAGTGATACAGCATACACCGGGGAAATTTGATATTGGAAGGGTGATGGATTATGACCGCGTGAAAAAGAATCTTTTTATGAAGCTGTCCGCGGCAGAAAAAAACGCGGATATCCTGGATCATGCTCCTCATATCATAAAAGAAGACCTTGCGATCACATTCCACATCATGCTGGATCAAAGTGAAGCGGGAGCGGCAACCACCATGATCAAGGATCAGATGCTGGAAGCCTATGGGGTGGATCTGCAGCAGCTGTATCAAGATGCTCTGCACAATAGCCCGGTCATTGCTCCGGCGCAGATAGAAAATATGGGAGAAGTCCTTGGAAGAATGATGCTCGAAGATATGAAGGCTGCCGGCGCGCCTGCGGAGGTGATTCAGGAGATGGAAAAGGATATGCAGGAGACAAGCCGGGATAATCCCATGACTGTCATCACAAATGATCGTTCAACAGACGGGGCGGCTGCCATTTTCTATCCCGGTGTCATGGATCAGGTAGGAGAAAGACTGAATGGGGATTATTTTATCCTTCCATCATCGGTGCATGAAATATTAGTAGTGCCGGACGACGGAAATATATCTTTTCGGGAATTAAAAGACATGGTAAAAGAGGTCAATCGGACGCAGGTGGCGCCGGAAGACCTGCTGACTGATCAGGTCTATCATTATGATACTGCGGATCGGATCTTTGAAAAAGCGGGGACATTCGCAGAAAGGAAAAAGCAGAAAGAAGCAGAGAAAGGAATATCCGCAGATAAAGCTGCAGATAGGCTGCCCCGGTCTGAGAAGCGGCATAAAACAGCAGAAATGTCACTGTAATCATTAGAATTCGGATCCCCCGATGGCAATAGAAGCCACGGGGGATTTTTACAGGAGGAAAACAGGATGAAAGAAGAAAAATCCATAAATCAGAAAAATACAGATGAAAAAAAGAAACACAATCCGGATGGTCTGACTGCAGAGGAACTGGCAGAACAGATCCGGAATCTGGACGGACAGGAATTTTTTATGAGTATTCCGATCGGAGGTGAAACAAATGGCAGATAAACTGGATCAGGTAGCAATCCGAATGATAGAGCAGCCGCCATTATACAGTGACAGCCCTATGGACAGTCCGGAAGCGGCAATCCGAGTGATGCAGGAGTTCCTAAGTCAGATGGACCGGGAACTTTTCTGTATCGTAAATCTGCAGGCGGATCTGAAACCAATTAACATGAATGTAGTATCCGTAGGCGCACTGGATCATGCGGTCACACATCCCAGAGAAGTGTTTAAAAGCGCAATTCTTTCCAATGCAGTCGGCATTCTTATGATCCACAACCATCCCTCCGGCAGTCTGACACCCTCAAAAGCGGATATTGCAGTTACGGACCGGCTCCGGCAGGCAGGCGCAATCCTGGGTATCCAGGTATATGACCATATCATAACAGGGCGGGGACAAGAGTTTTACTCTTTTATGAAACAGAATCTGCTGCGCAGTGAGCGTCCGGTATATGCCGGCAGTATGGATCAGATTGCTCCGGACGGACAGATGGCTGCCGAGCAGGATGCGGTGATGGAGCATCCGATCGCATCATATGGAAAGAAGGAAAACACCGGGACAGCGCCGCTTCCGGTACAGGGAAAGGACATAGACAGTATTCTGAAGTCATTGGAAACAGGTGTGAGTGATCTTTTTACCAGTGAAAGATATGAGGAATATCTAAAGACGATGGCAAAATTTCATAACTACTCGTTTAATAATACGCTTCTGATCGCCATGCAGCGTCCGGATGCGACTCTGGTAACCGGCTATCGGAATTGGCAGTCAATGGGGCGTCAGGTGATGAAAGGGGAAAAAGGAATTACGATCATAGCTCCTGCTCCGGTGAAAAAGAAGCAGAAACAGGAAGTTCTGGATCGGGATCACCGTCCCGTACTTGATGAAAACGGAGTACCTGTATTAAAAGAAGTTGAGATAAAGATCCCACGGTTCAAAGCGATCACGGTTTTTGACATTGCACAGACGACCGGAGAACCCATAGAACTGCTTGCCCCGCAGGAGCTGCAGGAGGCAGTCCGGGATTATGATTTCATCCTTCAGGCATTAAAAGACATTTCACCCGTTCCGATCCGATTTGATGAGATCGAAGGCACTTCCAAAGGATACTATCACAATATCAAGAAAGAGATTGTCATTCGAAAAGAAATGAGTGAAAGCCAGACCTTAAAGACTGTGATCCATGAATCGGCCCACGCAAAGCTCCATGATAAGGAACATATGGAAAAAACAGGGGAGAAAAAAGATCAGCTGACAAGAGAAGTAGAGGCAGAATCGGTTGCTTATTGCGTATGCAACGCTCTCGGTCTGGATACTTCGGATTACAGTTTTCCGTATATTGCGGGATGGAGTTCAGGAAAGGAAATGAAGGAATTAAAAACCTCTATGGATACGATCCGCCGGACGGCAGGAGAAATGATCGATGAATTGAGTGAGAAGATCAGGGAGCGGAATGTGGAACGGAAAAAGGAGCTGGAAGAAGAGCAGAAAAAAGAACTGATTCCGGCTATGGAAGCTGCCGGGTACCGGTTTCAGGAGAAAGAAGGGCAGATGCTGTTTGTACCGGATGGCGTTCATGAGATTTCCGGTCCGCTGTATGCCAAGTCCTGGGAGGATGTCAGGAACTGGCTGGATGCCGCCATCAGGAAAGAACCACTTGACAGGGAGCGGATTGAAAGAGTTCTCTACCCCGAACGTTTTGATAAAACTTCGGAGGAAATGATGTTCCAGATGACCGGAACGAGATTTGCGATCTATCAGATACCGGAAGATTCCCGGGGAGCGTCCTATCAATTCATGGGGACAGAAGAAAGAAGGAAGCAGGGAACTGAGGTCAATGCCTCTGACTACGAATGTGTCTATTCAGCGCAGATGCTTCCATCAGATGACCTGCCTACTCTTTACAGCATGTTTCAGGAGAATGTACCGGCGGATTTTAAGTCTCATTCTCTTGCGGTCAGTGATGTGGTAGTTACGAACCAGGGCGGCGAGATGCATGCCTACTATGTGGACCGATTCGGTTTTGAAGAACTGCCGGAATTTGTTTCCCAGAGACAGGAAATCCTGGGAATTACAAAGGAGGATCCCGGCATTGATGTTTTAGATGACAGCAAATGTATCAGTTTCTACGCTGCAGAATGTGAAGAGTTTCCGATCCTTGGTGAGGTATATACGGATCTGAAACTGGAAGATGCCTTTGCCAAATATGACCAGATACCGGAAAACCGCATGAATGGGATCAAATGTATTGGTTTTGACCTGCAGGACGGAAGTGACTGGAGCGGAATGTTCACCCTGGTTTCCGGCGATAAGATCGATAAGGAACTTATCAATTCCATTCCCGGATTTCGTGAGAACCGTCTGGTACAGGAAGCTGTTTCACGGGCGGAAAAGATCCTGGAGAAAAGGAAGCGGGACAGGGAACATACGCCGGCGGAAAAAAAGGAGGAGATGGGAAAAGAAAAAGAACAGAAAAGACATAGGAAAAGGGAGGAGAACAGCCTATGAGAAACATATATTTTGACCAGGATGAGATGACACTGATGGCAATTTTCTCTGCCAAAACAAAGAGAGAAACAGTGGCTGTGCTGAAAGAGGCACTGGCAGATCTGGAGCATGGGGATCCGGACGAACAGGATGAAGAGATGGAAGCTATCCTGTCTTCCCTGATTGAAAAGCTTCAGCAGATCCGGGATCAGCACTTTTACTCGCTAAACCTGCAGGAATATCTGAATAATATAGAGGAGGACACGGATGATGCGTAATCAGTTTGCCCTCTATCGAGTCAATCCTCTGACATCCGGTAAAGTTTTATGGCACAAAACATTTGAGGAAGTACGGGAGATGGGAATTCCTGTCCGGATAGAACTGTATCGCCCGTATCATCTTGAATTGCTGGAAAAGGAAGAGCCGGTAATGGAGATATGGAAACAGATTGAGAATTCTGCTGAGGTCAGTGATGTGTTGGTACTCAATCAAAAAGGGGAAATATCCTGCTTTTATATCAATCCTGATTATCCCCGGCGGATTACGGGGTTCCTGCAGATCCAGACATCCGGAACAATCATCACACTGGATACGAGAGATTATGAGATTGAAGGATATTCGGGAAAATGGACAACGGCAGATGATATCATCATAGATGGACAGCAGTTTTTCCTGATGGAGCATCAGCAGTTCCGCAGACAGGCAGCGATGATCGTTTTGGACAGTTATGGCAAAAAAGTGATTGAAGACTGTAAAAACGGCTTTGACCGGGAAATCAAAGAAAAGCTTTACCGTTATATTCATGAATCAGACTCCTCAATACAGAAGGAACAGTTGAGACGGCTTGAATTCTGGCGGCGTTTTTTTGAAAACGGAACCTATGAGAGAAGCTGGGAATCAGGGATTGAAGTAAACTATGACGGAATAGACGGCTGTGTGAATCATCAAAAACTGGATCCGGGAAAATCATTGAAGGAAATACCCGAAAAGCCGAAAAAGAGACGGTCTGTAATCCGGAGACTGCGTAAGAAGCAGATAGAGATTGCTAAGAAATCCGGGAAGCCGATACCAAGATATCTGGAGCAGCAGATGGTGAGGGAAAAAGCGCAATGAACAAAACAGCGGCAGAGGGGAGAAAGGTATTGTTTCGGTACGATTTATCTGTAAAAAGCCTGGTTTAAACCAGACATTTTATTTTTTAAATCTTGCAGGCGATAGTTTCCCCGGATAGTAGATTCTGAATTCATTTTGCTGGTTTAAAGGAGGGATCATATGAAGCTGACCAGATATGAAAGAGAGACGATTATTCTGTTTAATGAGAAAGAAAAGTATGTAAGCGTTTTTACACATAATACAGAGTTAATAGAGCGGCTGGGGAATTTTAGTAAAAAACACCCGCAGATCTGTTGGCTGAAAGATATGAATCAAGCCGGCGGGCATACGTATCTTTTAAAAAAGTCGGCATTGTCTATCCGACTGATGGCACCGCGCAGTGAAGCAAGTAGAAATAAGGCGGCCGAAAGTATGCGGAAAAACAGGAGATATCGAAAAACATCCGGTTCTGAAAAAAGAGAATGAGTATTTACTGTTACTAAAAGAAGTATTAGTTTGAAGCAGGACCAGGCTGCTCGGGCTCACCTACATCACCGGAGATATTAGGGCTAGTACACCATACGAGAGTGTAGGTATTTTAATGAGGATGGCATGGTGTTAATAGATTGAATTTGTTATACTTAAGAAAAGCGATAACTTGGAATTTTTGAGGGAATTATTACGGGAGAGAAAGATGTTAGAACAACATAATAAAATAATAAATGCAGCAGCTAAGAAAATACTCGCCCCCGAAGGACTTTTTAGAGTGGGATCTTCCAGAACATGGATTGATGATAACGGGTATTTTGTAATACAGGTAGAATTTCAGCCCAGTTCATATGACAGGGGTTCATATCTGAATGTCGGAATAAGTTTCTTATGGGAAACCAGTGAACGCTTAAACGAAACACTGGCGTTTAATATCGGCTATCGTGTAAATAAAGTGGGATATGCTTCGTATAGAGGCAATGATGCTGCCTATGAGAAAAAGATGGAAGATTTTGCAGAAGCTGCCATGGAAAAAGTAAGGGAGTACTCTATGCTGTTTATGGTGATTATTATTTTAGTACGACCAATCAGTTCTTATAGTGAGATTTCCGTTTTTGAATCAAGCGTTGCATTACTTGCGGGTGTATTTATGGCTGATAATTACTATATGGGGTAGTGTAAAAAACTTTGTGGCTTTGGTAAAAAATGGCTCCTTTTTGGTAAGAATTACAGATATGACAATTCTTATCGAAAAGGAGTTTATTTATGGCAGTAGCAAAAGACCAAATCCGACAGATTATTACAGAAAACAACATTACCAGTGTGGCTGATGTTTACTCCCTTCTCAAAGACAGCTTCAAAGATATATTGCAGGAGCTTCTGGAAGCCGAGATGGATGCAACTCTGGGCTATGAAAAAAATTGTAAAGGTGATCTTAAGAGCGATAATAAGAGGAATGGCCACTCTCCCAAAACACTCAAAAGCCAGTACGGGGAATTCCAGATCGATGTTCCCCGTGACCGCAATGGTGAGTTTGAACCAAAGCTGATCCCTAAATATCAGCGGGATATTTCCGGGATTGAGGAGAAAGTAATCTCTCTCTATGCCCGCGGAATGAGTACAAGGGATATTCATGACCAGCTCCAGGAACTTTATGGGATTGAACTTTCCGCCGAAATGGTCAGCAAAATCACGGACAAAATCCTTCCGGAAGTGAAAGAGTGGCAGTCTCGTCCGCTGAACCCTGTATATCCTTTTGTTTTTATGGACTGTATCCATTACAAAGTCCGGGAAGACGGCAGGATCCTCAGCCGCGCTGCTTATATTGTACTGGGAGTTACCGTGGAAGGATACAAGGATATTCTCAGTATTACCGTAGGAGCGAATGAGACCAGTAAATTCTGGCTCGGAATGCTCAACGACCTGAAAAACCGTGGCGTGCAGGATGTCCTGTTCTTCTGCGTAGACGGTCTCCCCGGATTTAAAGACGCAATTCAGGCCGTTTTCCCACAGGCACAGATCCAGCGCTGTGTGATCCATATGCTGCGCAATTCTTTTAAATATGTGAATTATAACGATCTGAAGAAGTTTTCCGCAGACTTCAAGGCTGTCTATAACGCGCCCAATGAATCCGCAGCTCTTTCGGAATTGGAAACGATCAAGGAGAAATGGGGAAAGAAATATCCCTATGCGATCAGTAACTGGGAAAACAACTGGGAAGATGTGAGTTCTTTCTTCCAGTTTTCCGGAGATATCCGCAGAATTATGTATACCACAAACATCATAGAAGGGCTGAACCGTCAATACAGGAAAGTCACAAAGACAAAGAGTGTGTTCCCAAGCGATACCGCTCTTGAAAAGATGCTGTTTCTTGCGAGCAGAAATGTAACAAAGAAGTGGACGCAGCGTTATCGGAACTGGGATCAAGTGTTGAACCAACTGATTCTTTTATACGATGAGAGACTGACAGCATACCTGTAAAAGGAAAACAGGAGTGGATGAAAAACTATTCCGCTCCTGTCTTCCCCTTATTCCTTCGGCATTTATAGTATTCCCAGAAAATCCCAGCTTATTCCTGAGGCCGGGTGTGGGCAGAGCCCACGAAAAAGGGATTACAGATGCCGTTATTTGTGCTGCAAAAAATCTTAAAATTCATGTATAACATGAGTCAAATGGGTAATACTATAAACAGATAAGTAATTCGACAGCCAAAAAGCAGAAGTTCCGACAAGACAATTATACATATCTGTTTCTTATCAAAGAAGAATTTTTCCCATAGACACAGAAAATTTTACGCCCTCTACCTCCACCACCATGTCTTTCGCTGCGTTAGGTGTAATGATACCAACTGGCATCGCTATCACCTCATGGCTGGAAGACGGTAAAATTAAATGCGGTTTATCTCCGAAAACCTTTTCAAGCACTGCAGGTACTGCGAGCATGCCGGCTCCTAAGACTTTATCTTTGTTAGATAATATTCTCCAAGGAGCGTTTTTTGTATCCTCAAACATTTCTTCAGCTATTTCTTCGGGAAACATTTTTACTGCTATGCTTTTCAATATTTCATACATTGAATCGTATGTATAGCAGGTAATCATGTTCGTCTGAGCGTCAGCAAAGACGCTCTCAAAATCTTTGTTCCATTTCTTAAGCATTGCATTAGTTACGTTTACTGTGTAACCCGTTTCCGTTTCATTGCCGAGATCAACGTAGCATACTGCTGCTAAATCATTTGCTACCGTCTGGTGCGGCAAATCCGGTGCAATAGCAGGCTCTGTGCTATAGAGCCGGATGAAAATTTTAGACTGTACACTTTTATAATCAGTTAATATCTTTATAACCGAATTCATACGGTCAGTCTCGCCGTCACAATCGAGGATAACTTTAGCGATTTTTATTGCCGTCTCAGTTGGCGACATACTGGAATAATATGCTTCCAGCGGAATGCTTAATGCCGCAGAGGATGAGCCTTCAGCATTCTTAAAAACCGAAAGCTGTGTGCACAGCTTTCTCCCTTTCCGCACTTCTGCCACTTCTACTTTTGCTGTGTTGAAAGTAGAAGGCAGATAGTCTTTGATCTGCGCTGCAACCTCTTCTGCAAATTTTTTGATTTCTTCCATTCTTTTGTCCTCCTTTTGCTTAGAGGAACTGAGCTCCTCCAATTTTTTGATTCGAAATAAATATGAATGGATCATTTATAACAAATCTTTCATTTTAAATTTAGGAATGTGAATGAGGAGGTGATTAATTGAATGTACTTATTTTTTGGGCAGTATTATGCATTATAATGATCTTTGTAGAATTATTTACTCTTGGGCTCACAACGATATGGTTTGCTATTGGCGCTGCGGCAGCTATACTCGCCCACTTCTTAGGAGCCCCATTTGTGATACAGGGAATTATTTTTTTGTTTGTATCGATATTGCTCCTTTACTTAATGTCTCCATGGGCAAGACAGTATTTTAACAAAAACAGGATAAAAACGAATGCCCAGTCATTAATAGGCAAACAGGCTGTTGTTACAGAAGCAATCGAAAATTTGCAGTCCAAGGGGCGTGTGATTGTAGATGGCATGGAATGGACTGCCAGATCTAGCGATACAGCCGGGAATATTCCGAAAGGGGCTATCGTTAAGATCAAAGAAATCCAAGGAGTTAAACTTATTGTAGAAGAAACATAGTAAAATATTCAAAAAGGAGAAAGATATGTATTTTGCAATTTTTTTTATCATAGCAATCTTGATCGTGCTGATTGTGATATCATGCGTTAAAATTGTGCCGCAGGCAAATGCTTACATCGTAGAACGTTTAGGGGCTTATCAGGCTACCTGGCAGGTGGGACTGCACTTTAAAGTGCCCTTCTTGGACCGCGTGGCTAAAAGAGTCCCGTTAAAAGAACAGGTAGTTGATTTTGCACCGCAGCCTGTTATTACTCAAGATAACGTGACAATGCTGATCGATACCGTCGTGTTTTTCCAGATTACAGATCCTAAGTTATACGCTTATGGCGTAGAAAAGCCCATCATGGCTATTGAAAATCTTACTGCTACTACCCTTAGAAACATCATTGGTGACCTGGAACTGGACGAAACGCTCACTTCGCGGGAAACAATAAATACGAAAATGCGTGCGTCCCTAGATTCAGCCACGGATCCATGGGGCATAAAAGTAACACGTGTAGAATTAAAGAACATCACTCCGCCGCAGGCTATTCAGGAAGCTATGGAAAAACAAATGAAAGCTGAGCGTGACCGCAATGGTGAGTTTGAACCAAAGCTGATTCCGAAATACCAGCGGGATATTTCCGGCATTGAAGAAAAGGTGATCTCTCTCTATGCCCGCGGAATGAGCACAAGGGATATTCATGATCAGCTCCGGGAACTTTATGGGATCGAACTTTCCGCCAAAATGGTCAGCAAAATCACGGATAAGATCCTGCCGGAAGTAAAGGAGTGGCAGTCACGTCCGCTGAACCCTGTATATCCGTTTGTTTTCATGGACTGCATCCATTATAAGGTCCGTGAAGACGGCAGGATACTCAGCCGCGCTGCTTATATCGTACTGGGAGTTACCGTAGAAGGATACAAGGATATTCTCAGTATTACTGTGGGGGCGAATGAGACCAGTAAATTCTGGCTTGGAATGCTCAATGACCTGAAAAACCGGGGTGTGCAGGATGTTCTGTTCTTCTGCGTAGACGGTCTCCCCGGATTCAAAGATGCAATCCAGGCTGTTTTCCCACAGGCACAGATCCAGCGCTGTGTAATCCATATGCTGCGCAATTCTTTTAAATATGTGAATTATAATGATCTGAAGAAGTTTTCCGCAGACTTCAAGGCTGTTTATAACGCCCCCAATGAATCTGCAGCTCTCTCGGAATTGGAAACGATTAAGGAAAAATGGGGGGAAGAAATATCCCTATGCGATCAGCAACTGGGAAAATAACTGGGAAGATGTGAGTTCTTTCTTCCAGTTTTCCGAAGATATCCGGAGAATTATGTATACCACAAATATCATCGAAGGACTGAACCGTCAATACAGGAAAGTTACAAAAACAAAGAGTGTGTTTCCAAGTGATACTGCTCTTGAAAAGATGTTGTTCCTTGCGAGCAGAAATGTAACAAAGAAGTGGACTCAGCGTTATCGAAACTGGGATCAGGTGCTGAACCAGCTGATCATTTTATACGATGAAAGACTGACCGCATATCTGTAAACAGAAAACAGGAGTGGATGTAAACACATCCAGCTCCTGTCTTCACCTTATCCCTTCGGCATTTATAGTATTCCCAGAAAATCCCACCTTATTCCTGAGGCCGGGTGTGGGCAGAGCCCACGAAAAAGGAATTGCTGATGCCGTTATTTGTGCTGCAAAAAATTTTGAAATTCATGTATAACATGAGTCAAATGGGTAATACTATAAACAGATAAGTAATTCGACAGCCAAAAAGCAGAAGTTCCGACAAGACAATTATACATATCTGTTTCTTATCAAAGAAGAATTTTTCCCATAGACACAGAAAATTTTACGCCCTCGAATCTTTTTTTGCAGAAAGTAATACGAATATCAGCACAGCTTTCAGAAAAGCCTATTAATATACCAAGTTGTTTCTGTGTAAGATGATTTTTCTTTCTTAAATGCTTTAGTTTTTCTCCGAATGTAATCATAGTGATGTTTTCCCTTTGTCTACTGATTTTAATGATCTGGGTGCCGGTAATAAGCCGGCACCTGTTATAAATCTTTTTCTATTCTCCTGTACTTCCAAAAGCATGGGTTCCCCGCTTGTTACCGAGATTAAATACAAAGTCTGCAATGATCACGGGTGTGATGACAAGCTGCCCGATCCGCATGTCCTTTGAGATTGACTGTCTGAAATTACTGATATTGCTGATGATCGCATGGATCTCTCCGCGATATCCGGAGTCTATAGGAGGCAGCTCACAGACCAGTCCTTTTACTGCCATGCTGCTTCTCGGAAATACAAAGCCGGCATATCCGTCAGGAAGTTCCAAACCAAATCCAAGAGGCACTTTTATAATCTCCCCGGGTTTTAAAGTACAGTCAAAGGGAATATATACATCTGCACCTGCATCATTTGCGTGCAGCCTGAGGGGAGAATGTTCCGGAACCAATCCGAAGTCAATCAGCTTTATTTTCATTCTGTTTCACCTCCGGTCAGATATGGATAATCCTGATGAAGGATCTCATGAGGAAGGAGAAGTCTGCTGATCGGATGACCGCAGGACATTTTTCCTTCCAGGCATTTATCCCGCTGACAGTATGGACCTGTCAGAGCCGGGGCAAACAGAGGATTGCTGTATTCATAAAGCTCCTTCCAGACACGGAGCATGACAATCCGCGTTTCGTCTGTGTTTCTTCTGCATGAGCGCTGACCGATCATGTGCTTCCACTGATAAGGTGTGGCGCTGATGATCAGGATATTTCTTAATCCCTGAGGCGTGGCATAGCCTGCGGCGTCGTGCCCGATCCCTGCTCTGCACAGCCGGCCATAGCAGTCGAGGTCTGACCGGCAGCTGTCTTCATAAAGCATCTGTATCTCTGGGGAAGCTGTCAGTATTTCATAAGGAACTGCAAATTCTGCTTCGCCGGAATAATTGCTGTACTGCAGGGAGGCACTCATAAATTTTACTTCATTCTGATGCCGGGTGATCTGTGAGAGAAATCTCCGGCTGGCGCCGACCACAGCGACAGTAATGACAGTAAATTTCTGGATTGCAGGATGAGGAAGCTGACCGAGAGTTTTAACAGTTTCGTCCAAAAAGGATTTTTCGTACAGCTTCACTAAATCATCCATCGAATGGATCATATGTCCCCGCTGTGTAAGCCTTGCTGCAAAGACCATGTTTTTTTCCGCTTCCCTGACAGCGGAGCAGTTCAGGATTTTAGTTTCAATTTTGTTCATAGGGTGCCTCCTCTCTGATAATTGCTGCTAATAAGAAAAGATAATTCAGGCTGTCGGTAATCTTTTCTTCCCACATTTCTTTTTTAAATGATTCGTTTTTGGCATAACACATATCATACAGAGATACGATATGTTTTGCCATCATTCCCACCAGAGCGCGCTGGGGCGTGCAGCCCTGTAAGGAGGCGGCAATTTTAAATGCGGAGAGCCTGTCCAGGTTATCGCCGGTATACTCTTTTCTTTTGTTATTTAAAGTGGTCTCACATTTCATTACCTGATTGGCAAAGATCAGCTTAAATTCTGATTGTGTCATAATGCTTCTTCTTTCCTTTCTTTCTGTGATTTTTGATGTTCTGTTGTTCTTGGATGAATTATTTCTGTTTCCATAGCCTGGCGCCTGAGGATAGCGTCCACGTTGGCAGAAACGGTTTCTAATTCTTTACAATGGTTCTTATAGTTATGAATAACTGTTTTCTGGCTGTCGATGGTTTCCTGCAGTTTCTGCTTCCTCTTTTTTAGTGATTTCAGTGAAAGCATTTTCCCGTCAGGATAGAAATCTTTCAGCCAGTCCCGGGCTTCTTCATAAGCCGTGATCTCAGATACATGCTCGTTTCTGAAATTCTTCTTGTTTCCGGATTTTAAAAATTCTGCATAGATGCTTTTGGAAGCGAAGTATTGTCCGGTGTAGTGGATCTGCGAGTTGAGCACTTTCATTTTTTCAGTGAGCTCCCGCTTTTTGTCGTAAGCCTCTGTCAGCCTTTCCTGCGCCTTCGAAGTGACTGCACTCAGATCTTTTCTGGTATTGTAGCCATGCTCCTGTATGTAGATCAGGGTGTTTGCCATTTGCTGGAGATTGGTGATCTTTACTCTCTGCGCATATGCTTCGCTTTGCATAGCTTTTACATTTGTCTGCAGATCAACTACCAGACGAAGCTGTGTGCGATAATAGAAGATTGCAAGCGGATCTCTCCGATAATCAGTTTCCGGAGAATGATATGCTGTTGCTTTTTTCTCTGCACGTATCCCTTTTACATTCCGGGAGAAAAGTTCTTCCAGATGATCCCGTCCATAGTCCGTACCCAGAGCTTTTTCAGTGATACGCTGGCTGCGGTCCGGATGAAGATAGCGGTACCTGCCTCTCTGTGAGATCACCGAGATATTGTAATTCTCCAAAAGAAGGGATTGGAATTCTTCAAAATTTTTTGCTTCCCGGGAGCAATCTTTTATTGCCTTCCGCAGGAAATCTTTTTGCGTCTGGAATGTCGTTGCAGATGGCTTGAGCCCCTCAGCAGTAATCTTTTTATTGATCTTTTCCATCTTTTCCTGACCGCGTGACTTCGCACGGAACTCAGCCTCCGTTACTTTTTCGGGAGCGGGCGAGAGCAGATCGATCTGATGTAACCCTTCCCGTTCACACATAGCCATGACCTCTTTTTTGAAGTGTTCCATAAATTTGTTCGTAGATCTGTGCTTTCCTCCCGCTTTATAGTCACTTGCCTGAGTCATATAATCTTCTTTTTCCGTTTCGTTTGCTCTTACGCTGTTGATCACGATATGTGTATGTATGTTTCCGGAATGATTTTCGCCGTCAGTATGTGTAACCACAAGAGCCTGATGTCCCGGAAACATTTTTTGAGCTACCTCTAAAGATAACTCCTGAGCCTTTTCCCCGGTAAGACCGCAATCTGATGCATCCCTGGGATCGTAACTGATGATATAATGATGGCTTTTGATTTCGCCTGGCCGTCTGTTCTTATTGAATGTTCTATTAGTCCCGGAACAGTCAAGATCAAAAGTTTCAGGAGTACAGTTTAATCCATCTTCATAGAATTCTTCTCTGAGCATAGGCTGTCCATATTCGTTAAGGAGCAGTGTTTTTGTTTTTTCATCGTGCTGATAGAAGAGATAATTTATGGCATCTGTGTAGTTGGCATTTTTGCTTTTAATATGCTTTACGATTGCCATTCAGATCACCTGCCAATTTCAAAATTTCTTTTTTCAGAGAAAAAAGATCTGCCAGGCAGTGATGAATTTCTTCTTCCATCGCCATAGACCTTTCACCACCTGTATTAAAATATTTTGCAATCTGATTGAGGTTAGAACCGATTTTCCCGTACTGCATCAGAAGTTCACGAATGTCGTCACTGTTGATTACAATCTGATATTTTGCTGTCATTTTTTTATTCAGAATGAGACCGCGGATATATTCAGAACGAGATAAGCGTACTCCGTCAGCATGTTGATCGAGAATTGAAAGTTCGATATCGGTAAGTTTTACACACACAATATTTTTTCGTTTTTCGCTTTCTTTTTTTTCTCTGGGTGCCATTCTTCCTCCTTCCTTCTAAAGTCACAGGCTTCCGCAAAACTGAACCTCCACTACATCTGGCTGTCCCTTCCAGATATAGTGATGCGTACAACTTATGTTGGAAGCCAATTTGAATTTCATAGCAACTATCAATGAGAAGTCACAGGAGTTGCTGTGAAATTTCCGAGGGTATGGGGAAACGGAATCCCCATCAAGATCGCTACTAAGAGCAATACAGAGAAGTCAAGAATGACGATACTGTATTACTTAGTGGATCTTGCTCTTGTTATCCCGAATTCGGGATAACGCTATAAAAATCTAAAAACCCTCTCACTTAAACAAATGGAAAAACAGGAATATACAATCGTCCTTCAAAAATTCTTTAAAAAAATGTAAAAGAAATGGTGAAGGCAATCTCTGTCAAAAGAAAATAAAAAAAGTAAAATCGGGAGTTGTAAAGCCCCCTTTGAGCATTTGTTTAATATGAAGAGATTTTTTTCATTCAAAATAATTTACAGAAAGAGGTTGTGCGTTATGGCAGAGAAAAGATGTTACACGGTGCGCGAATTACAGGAAATACTGGGGATCAGCCGTCCGACAGTTTATAACCTTTTGAAAAAAAATGAGTTTCGCTGGATCCGGCTGGATGGCGGAAAGTACCGTATCTCCAAAAAAAGTTTTGACGACTGGCTTGATAATCAGCCGCCGGAACAGTAAAAATAATCCGTCGATATAGTAACGGTTTATGAAAATATCCGTTATCCTTTCTGTAAGAAGGGAGAGATTCTGATGAATAGAAAAACAGACATGACAGAAGAAGAATATCAGGAACTGGTCAGAAATATTGAAGAACACAGCCAGTACCAAATGAAACCTTCTTTGCCAAAGAAATGGATGACTGTTACCGAAATGGGAGATCTGTTGGGATTAAAGAAAACGGATCGTTACTGGCTTGTCCATAAAAATGTATTTGAATCAAAGAAGATTGCCGGAAAGATGCGGGTTAATATCGGCAGCTTTGAAAAATGGTACGCCAATCAGGTGAAGTACAGGAAAATTACCGGAGAGGAGCCGGGGCAGGAATTAAATGAATGGTCTTTTTCTGCCCGTGATATTGCTCATCTGTTGGGAATTACTGAAGCTGTGGCATATGACCTGATCAAGCGTGAGAAAATCGATACGGTTAAGGTCGATTATTGGAACAGGATACCTAAGGAAGTTTTCTGGAACTGGTACAATAATCAGTCGAGATATCAGACCGTTGAAGACCGAAAAGCGAAGAAAGACTTGTATGCGGCTACCATCAGTATGCCGGAAATAGCAAAGTTGCTGGGAATTAGCAGAAAAGCTGTTTATACGATCCTTAAAAGCAGGAAATACGGGAAATTATTTGAAACTGTGGTGATTGCTGATCAGAAGCGGATCACAAAAGAGAGTTTTCAGAAATTCCTAAATGAGCAGGATGAGTATCAGCTGGATCCTTCCAATGATTATGAGGAACTTTCCAAGGAAGAAAATATTGCTCTGGCAACTTTCCGCAGAAAGAAGCTTCTTGAAACAGGGAACCGCAGGAGCAATGGCAATCTAAATTATCTGACACCGGAGGAAGCGGCGATGATGGCGAAGGTTTCAAGATCGACAGTTGTAAACTGGTACCAACAGGAAGAGTTTCCGATCATATATGTTGGTAATCGAATACGTATCAGGCGACGGGAGTTTGAAAAATGGCTGAAAGAAAGGAACAGGGTAAATGGCATCCATAGTAGAAAGAAATCATAAGTTTAAGGTAGTTTATTATTATAAGAATGATGCGGGAAAAAGAATACAAAAATGGGAAACCTATGACACAAAAGCAGAAGCCCGCAAACGGAAAAAGGAAATTGAATATAAGCAGGAGCTGGGAACTTTTGTGGCCCCTAAATGTACTTATCTGTCTGAACTTCTTGATGAATATGTAATAATATACGGAACAAAGGCATGGGTAATGTCTACATATCAGGGGAAAGTCGGCCTGATAAAAAACTATATCAAGCCGATGATCGGTAAAGCGAAGCTTTCCGACCTGAATACGCATTTCATTGAGAAATATTATCAGACTCTTTTGAATACACCTGCTGTAGTCAATCCGATGACCGGGAAGGCAAAGAATGAATTCGTAGGGACGGGTACTATCAGGGAAATCCATAAATTGCTGAGAAATTGTTTTGAGCAGGCGATCAAATGGGAGCTGATGGAAAAAAATCCATGTCAGCGGGCGACTGTTCCAAAACATACGCCGATGAAACGAGAGATCTGGGGAGCGGATACCATGATGCATGCAATGGATGTATGTAAGGATGAGAAAGTTGTGATCGCATGCAATCTCATTTTTGCCTGTACATTGCGCCCCGGTGAGGTTACAGGGCTCACATGGGACTGCATGGACATATCGCCTGAAGCGATTGAAGAAGACAGAGCTTATATCATTATAAATAAAGAATTGCAGAGAGTGACAAAGGAGGCTCTAAAAGCATTGGATGGAAAAGATGTTCTTCTGGTGTTTCCGGAAACAAAGAAATCAAATAAAACGGTACGTATACTGAAAAAGCCCAAGACAGAGGATAGCGAAAGGAAAATCTTCCTCCCGAAGACAGTCGCTCTTATGCTCGTGGAATGGAAGAAAAAGCAGGAGCAGGAAAAGGAAGTACTGGGAGAAGAATACATGGACTTTAATCTTGTCCTCGCAACGGCTTACGGACTTCCGGTCGGAGAGGCGGTCATATTGAAGGGCTTGAAAAAACTGATCGCGGATAATAATCTTCCATCTGTTGTCACACACAGCCTCCGGCATACCAGCGTTACTTATAAGCTGAAGCTGAACGGCGGCGATATCAAAGCTACCCAGGGAGATTCCGGGCATTCTCAGGCGAATATGATACTGAATGTTTATTCTCATATCCTGGATGATGACAGAAGAAAAAATGCAGAACTGTTTGAAAAAGCATTCTATGAAAAGAAAGAACTCAATCCGGATATCCATCGGCAAATGCCGGAGAATATGTTACAGGTACCTGAAGGAGTGAATGCGGAACTGCTGGAGAAAGTACTGGCTAATCCGGAGATGGCGGCGCTGCTGGCGTCTATGGCGAAAACGTTGGAATAAGCAAGAAAGACAGTAGTGTCATTACAAGAAAAATGGCATACAATACTTTACATTTATGCTTAAAAATAATAAAATATAAGAAAAACTGTAAAGAAGAGATATGTATGACTAAAAGAATGATTTTAGAACAATTACTATGAAACAAAACCTTCCGGGTAGCCCAAAAAGCGCAGACTGCCCCTATCAAACTTAAAAAGGTTGATTTTGAACTGAACTGACAGGCTTATGCGGCAACTACTGGAGCCTCCCAGCCAAGCGCTTTTAACTTCTTAAGGTACGCATTGATCTTGCGTTCCTTATTGAACTGATTGTAATAATCAGCTCCAAGATCCTTGAAAATAACTCCATCCTTTAGGATGTGGTATATCGCAATCAGCATGGAATGGGCTACTGCCACATAGGCACGCTTTGACCCACGGTGCGCGCTGATCCTCATAAACTGCGCATGAAAGTACGACTTCTTATTTTTTACAGCTGCATGTGCACAGGTGATTAGTGTCGTCCGCAAGAGGGAGTTCCCTTTTCTTGTTTTACCGGACTTTCTTTTCCGGGCACTTTCATTGTCACCTGGGCATAATCCAGCCCAGGATGAAATGTGTTTATCTGTAGGAAAGCGGGCCATATCTGTGCCAATGACGGAGATGATGGCCTGAGCGCTGGTGTTACCTATGCCGGTCACATCCCGGATTACCTGTGAAGCCTGCTTTTCTTCCGGTTTCATAAAGTTGTCGATCTCATCATCCAGGTTTTTGATGTGATCATTCAGTTCATCCAAGTGGGCAAGGAGCTCTTTCATCATCCTGCGCTGGAGAGGGGACATCACGCCATTCAGGTCATCAATGATCTGCTCCTTTGTGGCTTTGAGGTTATGGGCAATGATTTTCCGCTCATACATCTCATCGTATTTTGCCCCGTCAATGGATTCCCCGGTAAGGAGATATTCCAGGATACTGCGGGCACTTTTGCCATTGATGTCTGATACGGTCCCGGACAACTTGATGTTGGCCCCTTCCAACATTTTTTGGAGTCGGTTCAGTTCTCTGGTACGTTCGCCCACAAGGCTCTTGCGGTAACAGACTAATTCTCTTAGTTCCCTCTGATCCTTGTCGGGAATGTAACTGGGCTGAAGCAGACCGTGTTGAAGAAGGTCTGCGATCCATTCCGCATCCTTTACATCCGTTTTCCGGCCGGGGACGGCTTTCATATGGCGGGCATTGACCACCATTGCGTTCAGGCCGGAAGATTCAAGGATGTTATACAGAGGCTTCCAATAAGAGGCTGTGCTCTCCATGGCGACCATTTCACAGCCGCCTTCCCTGAGCCAGTCAGCTAATTCAAGAAGTTCTCTGGTTGTTGCACCAAAGTCACGTACTTCCTGCTTTCTGCCGCACCGGAAGCAGGCAACGATAAGCTTTTTGTGCACATCAATACCACAACATTTGTCGTAAATTTTCTCCATACTGGCATCTCCTTCGTAAAATTTACGGCACGGTACTCTGTCTCTTATCATTTTACTATACGTCCTTTTGTCTATGAGATGGCTGGACAGGTGGTGGTGTGAATGAGAGTACCTGAAATCAGTTTAGTTAACGAGCTGCAGGCTCAAAATAAACACGATCTTTACCGTTACCATAAATATAAACGGGAATACCAACAAACTCAATACCTTACAGCCTGCACAGTTTCATTTATGGTGGTGCCAAGTGTGCGGGCATGGGGGTTTAGTTAAAAAAAACCATGGGTATCTCCTTACTTCTCTGGCAGAAAAAAACCAGATTTCCAGGACATATGTAATGGAATATGTGAAGGAGCATGCTATGGAGAAAGTTGCCCGGGGGATTTATATCACTGATGATGTTTGGCCGGATGAATTATTTATCCTTCAGACCAAAAATCCTACTGTTATTTTTTCCGGTGAAACTGCCCTTTATCTGCATGGATTGATTGACAGAGAATATACAGAAGTCTGTATTACAGTACCGAATGGATATAACGCTACTCGTTTGAAAAGTGCTAATGTCAGGGTGAAATATGTGACAAAAGAAATTCACGGTATGGGAGTCTGCAGCGTGCCTTCCATCAGTGGAAATACCGTAAGAGCTTACGATCAAGAAAGATGTATCTGTGAATTGATCAAAGACAGAAAAAAATATGAAGTACAGAATTTTCAGACAGCAGTAAAAGAGTATATGGCAGGGAAAGGGAAAAATTTATCCAGATTGGTGGAATATGCAGAAAAACTGAAAATCAGGGACGAAGTAATGAAATATGTGGAGGTACTGGTATGATTCATACATCAAAACAGTTGAAAGATAAAGTCCGTAACCTTTCAAATCTGGAAAGGTTATACAAAATATACACGAGCTCGTAGTCGAAAAATCGTAGACAAACCGGCCATTACACGGTATAGTATAGATAGTAAATCTGGTCAATTGAATATTGTTATCATTCCTGCAGGGACAGGTATGGTAGCCGATCCTATGTGCAGATGCTGACAGTAATACAAACACCTTTTATTAGCTGCAGCCAATATCCGGCTAATATTCACAGGTTATTTGGGTTTTACAGAGGCTGACAGCAATTGACCGGAAACGATTTGAACAATTGGAGAATAGTGATAAATTCTTATCTTGCGGGTTCTGAACTTGTCAGTGATTGACAGTGGGGAGCAGACCTCCTAAGCGTGGGGTCGGAGGTTCAAATCCTCTCTGGGACGCTGGAAACAACGCTGTAAGCCTTTGTTTTCAAGGGTTTACAGCTTTTTTTGTTTAGCTGTACTCTTTAGACAAAACCATTTTTCTTTTATTGGAGGTTAATGTATGTTTATGAGTTGGAACTTATATTTTGCTAATTGGAAACGAACAGAAACGATGTCCTTGCTAATAAAAATAGCTTCCTTGCTAATAGGCAACTGTCTTAGGCAGCCAGACCTTACGGATGCTGGAATCTGTCTTTGGTTTTTTCAGGATTATCCGGGTGCTGGTATTCGGCATTAACGGAGTAAAGATATGGTAAATGTCTTTTTCTCCTAACGTCTCAATCGCCTGTTTGGACGCTCGTGCCAGTTCTGCTTCTATGTAGATATAAGCATTATCAGTTGCTATGTTTTCATCCTCAATATGAACATTTTTCCAGGTTAGTCCAAGAATCTCCCCCATACGCAAAGAACACGCAAAAGCAAGGTTCATGGCAATATACAGTTTACTGTCGGTACACTGATCCAAAGCAAGACGAATCGTTTCAGCATCCCAAATATCGCGCTTTTTATATTCAGTCTTGGGAAGGACTACATTGTCAAAAGGATTTTTTTCAATCAATTCCCAACGAACAGCTTGCTTAAAAGCACACCGTAGAAGTTTGATGATTTTCTCAATCGTTGAGTTCGTGACAAATTCTGTCCGTGCTTTCCTATTCTTCCGAGAAACAGAAGGCGTCTTTTGAAGTGTTTGAATATACTTATCCACCACGCGGGTAGTAATGTCTTGCACTTCCATATCTCCGATAATCGGATTGATATAGTTGGCAATCAGGGCTGTTTGACTGTCATACATAGACACGCCCCATTTTTTCTCCCCATACGTGGAAACAAAATCATACAGAAAATCTGAAACTTTCTGATTATTCGGAGGAAGGAATGTACCATTGTTCTGTTGGTTTTCAACCTCCGCTTTCCGTTTCAGCGCTTCTTTATGGGTATGCCAGGTTTCCCATTTCTGTTTTGTTTGAAGAAAACATCTTTTGATGATAATGAAAGATATGTAACGCTATCTACTTGTACTTCAGAGAGTACAAACGGCAGACATCTTCTAATTGGAAGAATTTTAGAAAATAATGCTGATGAAAAAGGAGAACCGCAATATGAAGAAAAATAGACAGATACTTGTGTTAGCAGCTCTATTGTTTAGCTTCTTGTGTTTTCCTGCTGATAAAGTTTTAGCTGCATCAAATGTAGTAGAGGTTCCGTTAACAGTTAAGCAAAATTTTGAAGAAAATAGCAATGAAAAAGGAATTGATCTTACTGGAACTTATGAATTTCGTGCATTAGACATAGGCATTCCTATGCCGGGAGATTCTGATAACGACAGACATGTTTTTGTACTGGATGGTAATAATGCGGAAAAGATGATTTCATTGCAGTTCCAGCATGGCGGAGTATACCGTTATCATTTGGTTCAAACAAGTAAGGATAAAGAAAATTATACATATGATAGAAGTTCTTATATTATAGCTGTTTATATCAAAAACGGAGAAAATGGGAAATTGGTTCCACAAGTAATTGCAGAAAAAAATGATGGTAAGAAGTGTGGAGAATTAATGTTTTACAATTCATATAATAAGAGGAATATATAGATTATAATCTGGCGAAGGCAATGAAGTAATGAAAAATAGTGAAATTTTAGTGGAAAAATTCTGCAGGAAATTATTCAATAGAATTACATAAAAGCGTGTCGATGAACATAAAATAGGAGTAGATATTGAAAATCTGTTTTTTCTGTGGTAGAATTTCATTACTAAAAATTGTGCAAATGCATAAAAATGAGGAATTAGATAATGGAAATTAAAAGAGATGCTTACTTACAACAGTTGATAGAGCGAAAAGATAACGGAATGATAAAGGTAATTACTGGGATTCGTAGATGCGGAAAATCATTTTTATTGTTTACCATATTTAAGAGATACTTACTGGAAAATGGTGTTGATACAGATCACATTATTGAAATTGCATTGGACGGTATCGAAAATGAAGAATTGAGAGATCCCAAGGTGTGCTATAAGTTCATTAAAGATGCTATGAAGGATAGTAAGAAGTATTATCTTCTTCTGGATGAAGTACAGTTTATGCCACGATTTGAGGAAGTGTTGAATAGTCTGCTACGTATGAGCAATATTGATGTGTATGTTACTGGAAGTAACTCAAAGTTCCTTTCCAGCGATATTGTGACTGAGTTTCGTGGTAGAGGTGATGAAATCAGAATCTATCCCCTCTCTTTTGCAGAGTTTTATTCTGTTTATAATGGAGACTATGACGATGCATGGGACGATTACATGACTTATGGTGGACTGCCGCAGGTCGTAGGTCTTCAGAGCGAACGACAGAAAGCAGACTATCTAAAGAACATCTTTGCTAATGTATATCTGAAGGACGTTATAGAGCGAAACAAGATTCAGAATGTGGACGAGATCGGTATTTTGGTTGATGTGCTTGCTTCCGCAATTGGCGCACCTACTAATCCAACGAAAATTGCCAACACATTTTCCAGTGAACGTCAGATGAGCTATACCAACAAAACAATCTCCAACCACATAGATTATCTGGCAGAAGCCTTTTTGATTTCTAAGGCTAGCCGTTATGATATTAAAGGCAGAAAGCATATTGGCGCTAATTTGAAATATTACTTTACTGATCTGGGATTGAGAAATGCCCGACTGAATTTCAGACAGCAGGAGCCTACTCACATCATGGAGAATATTGTTTATAATGAGTTGTTGATCCGTGGCTATAATGTTGATGTGGGTGTTGTGGAAGTATTTGACAGGAATAAAGAAGGTAAGCGTGTTCGCAAGCAGTTGGAGGTTGATTTTGTAGTAAATCAAAGCAGTCAAAGATATTATATTCAGGTTGCATACGACATGACCTCGGAAGAAAAGCAGACTCAGGAGTTCAATTCTTTGCGTAATATCCCGGATTCTTTTAAGAAGGTTGTCATTGTAAATGGAAGTAAGAAACCTTGGAGAAATGATGAGGGATTTGTCATTATGGGAATGAAATATTTTCTTTTGAATGCAAATAGTTTGGAATATTAGTTTTGCTTGTTTATAAAGGCGCATATGTAATTTGGAGACTTACAAAGATTAAATAAGAGGTCGTTATGTTAAAAATATATTTAGGAAATATGGAGAAAGCGATTTATCATCCTCCGACTTATTTTGATAATCAATATGAGGATGAATGGATTACAAAAGAATTATCAATCAGGATGATTAAAGAAGTTGATAAATCAGATGTGATAAATTCAAGTCTGATACAGAGTCCGGTATTGGGAACAATTTCTGTGAAAGAACTATCAGGTTCTGTAAAGACATTGATGCTAATGGCATTTAAATAAAGATATATAAAGTAAAGATAAAATAATTACAGATTTAATCAATTACCCATTCCATTCCTTTCCGTCCCTCTTAATTCTTTCTCTGACTTTGCTACTCACTACCTGTCAAAACGGAATTGCAGAATAGCTTTGATAAGCTGTGTTTTCAAACGGTCTTGAATATCGTCGTTAATATATCCTCGATATTTGGACAGATATTTAATGCGTGGACTGTAATGTTGTAAAACAAGTTCAATCGCTTCCGGTTCTCCGGCGACTGCCTTTTCAATGACTTCAAAGGGTATCAGCTTCTTGTTCCTCATGTTCTAATCTCTCCATTTCTTTTCGCAGCTGTTTTAGTGCCGCTAATTTCCAGTAATTTGCTGTACTTCTGTTTCGCCCATACTCTTTTCCGATTTGAGCGTCGGTATAACCGAAGAAAAAGTACAGGAACAAAACATTGCGTCTTTGTTCGGTCAATTTCAATAGTGCGTCGGCTAACCGCTTACTTGCGACAACAATCTCTTGCCCTTTTACAGCAAAGAAGGTCGGTTGGTCGTACTGCTCAAAATAGGTATCCGTTGTGAACGGTTCAAGCGGTGTTTCGGATATTAAGTATTCAAGCGATACTTCTCGTTTCTGCTTCCGTCCAAAATCACGATAGGCAGTCATTTGTACCTTTTTTCAGACCGTCTAAAGTAACAGTATCAACAATAGTCACACTTTTACCAGCGACGATTGATTTTTCACCTGTTGCTTTATCGGCAGCAGTCGTATGGATAGTGATTTCTGGTTCGTATTCATCTGTCAGCGTACCTAAGTCAATCACGGTCTTATTTCTTGAAACTACCACATCAAAAGCAGGAATCAGCGTCATTCCCTTATTGGAATCGCAGCGCAATTCCTCAATCGTATAGGTATCGTAAGGCAAAGTTGACCGGGGATGTCGTATTAGACGAAGCTACGCTGACTTTCAAAATTATCTAATCAAAACAGGACTTTCATTTACAAAGTGGGATTCTCGGGTTACTATTTACCCCCTAAAATATGATATAAAAACCAATATAAATGTCATATCATTACAAATGTATTGAATTAGAAATGATTAGGCATTATAATAAAGAAAAACGGAGGTGTGAAATATGTCAAGTACAATACAAATTCGAGTCGATGATGAGTTAAAAATGAAATCCGATCAGCTTTTTAAAGATCTTGGGACAGATACAACTACAGCAATTCGGATGTTTTTAACGCAAGCTGTAGCAAATAATGGTTTTCCATTTGAAATTAAAAGAATCGTACGAAGTCCATATAGTCCTATGACGGAAGAGGAGATTTTAGAAAAACTGGAGAAATCCAGAGAGTCAGCAGCAAAGGGAAATCACAAATCAGCGGAAGTGGTTGTTTCAGAACTGAGAGGAAAATATGGATTATAAGGTTGTCGTTACATCAGATGCAGAAGAAGATTTGGATAGATTTCTTCAATATCTTCCCTTTGAAAAGAAAAATGAACAAGCAGCCGGAAATATTCTTGACGATTTTGGAGATACATTAAATTGTTTGAAAAATGTTGCAGGAAGTTTGTCTTTATGTGAGAACCAAAGACTTAGAGCGTTAGGTTATCATAGAATTAATTTTTTAAGACATCGATATTTTATGCTCTATAGAATCGAAGAAAATACGGTGTTCATAGATGACATATTTCATGAACTTCAAGATTACGAAAACAAAATGAAATAAAATCGAGATAACAAAATAAAGGAAAAGTGCATTCACACTTTTGGGAAAAGAGACGATTGATTTTTATAATACTTCTGATACCAGAGGGACAAGCCAATTCTATGGTTTGAATTATCAGAAGACAGGTTTTCTGCAGAGAATGACAAAAGATATACACACGAAGAAGTGTTTGCAAATCTTCGGAGAAAAATAAATGGCTAATACAAATTATGAGTTAAGATATTTGCTACTATTTTACCGGGATTTGGAGGAAAAAATAGTATATATAGCAGAAACTTTGCAAAATCCCCAGGCAGCAAATAATCTGTTGGATGATGAACCTAATGAGGGTTGGTGTATGATGTTGTTAAAACCTATGTAACTGAAAAAATAGGTGACTTAACTGGTTTGGAGGTTATGGCAACATGTCCGAGAAGTAGTCAAAGTAAAATAAGAAAGAGGAACACCGGAAACGGCGTTTTCTTCGGAATAGTAGATTTGCACAAAGAAGTTGAAGAAAATATATAAAAAATGCTCAAAACATAAAAAAGTGTTGACGAAAAAATTGATTTGTAGTATTCTTTTTGTAAATAAATACGAAACAGGGAATCATAGGCTTGTTACTTAATCTTGGTTATTAAGGCAAATTCTATAATATGACTGTAAGAGTGAGCAGTCATTTATAGAGTTTGTCTTTTTTGTTGTTTTAGGGAGGAGGTGTGATAGTGAAAGAAGATACAGGGCAAATTTTGATTGTGGATAAGATTGTTAATAATAATATTGTGATAGCGAAAGATTTTCGTGGTCGGGAAGTAGTTGCCATAGGGAAAGGAGTCGGGTTTCGTAAACGTAAGAATGAAGCGGTTCACAGATCTGAGATCATGAAGACATATGTGCTGTTGGACAAAGTTGACAGCGGTGTGCTTACGTTGTTTGAGGAAATACAATTTGAAGTTATTGAAACTTCGCAAAAAATTATTGATTATGCTCAGGAAAAGTTGAACGTTAAATTTAATGTAAATTTGTTAATGAGTCTGTCGGATCATATTAACTTTGCATTAATCCAATACCGGCAGGGAAATCACGTACCCAAACTGGTGAATGAGGAAGTAAAGCGTTTTTATAAAGAAGAATATCATATTGGTGAAATTGCCGTCCAAATGATTAATGAAAGATTTCAGATTCTTTTTCCAAAAGACGAAGCAACGGCTATAGCGTTTCATTTGATTACGGCAACAGAGAACAAGTCGAATCATCAGATGATGATTATCATGAAGGCTGTTTCGGATATTGTAAAAATTGTAGAAGACTATCTGAATGTCTCTTTACATGAAGATACCATGGCTTATTCGAGATTTGTTATTCATCTAAAATTTTTGTTTAAAACTGTTTTGTCAAAGCAGAATGTACCGGAAGTTGCAGGGATGGATTTCATTTTTACTCAGATTAAATCAGAATATAAAAATGTTATAGAGTGTGTAAAGAAAATCGCAGATTATATTATGGAAAAATTTAATTACCGATGTACAGACGGGGACTGCATTTATCTTATGTTACATGTTGTACGATTATATGAAACTACATTGAATTGAATGGAGGATGTGCTATGTCAAAAATTGATTATCAGGATTTATCTGCAAAAATTATGGACAATATCGGCGGAGTAAAAAATGTAAAAACAGTTACGCATTGTGTGACGCGATTGAGGTTTTATTTGCATGATAGAAATATAGCGGAAGATAGCGAAATAAAAAAACTGCCGGGAGTCCTTGGAGTAGTATATGGGAATGGACAATATCAGATTATATTGGGAGAGCATTTATTTAATGTTTACGATAATATCGTAAAAAATTATTCTGTAGAAACAGAGGATGCTATTGATGAAAATCTCGATGAAGATTTAGTGCAAAGCAGTGAAAAGAAGAACTTTAAATATTATTTCAGCAAAGTGATCTTGTTTATGGGACAGGCAATGACTCCGTTTATTACTGTTGTTTACGGAGCCGGAATGTTAAGAGTTGTGCTTTCTCTGGTCAGCTACTTTGCGCCGGCTGCTGCGGAGAGTTCTACATATCAGTTGTTTGATTTTATGTCGCAGGCTCCGTTTTATTTTATGCCGATTCTGGTAGCTTATGGAACATCAAAAGTATTGAAAGCAAACCCCGCTTTTTCAATCGCTATGGCAGCGGCGCTTTTATACCCGAATTTTATCGCTATGATGGAAGCCGGAGAAGCAGTGACAATGATGAAACTTCCGGTTTATTTAACGACATACGGAAGTACGTTGCTTCCGGGAATTTTCTCGGCAATACTGGTAGCCTATCTTGAAAAATTATTTTATAAAATCATACCGGGAATGTTGCGGTCTGTATTTGCACCTTTATGTGTTTTCCTGATCGGATATCCGTTGACAGTTCTCGTACTTGGTCCTGCAGGCGCTGTTGTTGGATCATGGATTGTAAAAGCAATCGTATTTATACAGGCTCATGTGGGAGGATTTGCGCCTGGAATTATTGCGGCAACGCATCCGTTTTTGGTAATGATGGGAGTTAATATGTTGATGGTTGCACCGATGACAGAACTTCTGACGAGGGTAGGAAGTGATAATGTATTCCGCCCGGGATGGATTTTGCATAATATTTCAGAAGGCGGCGCATGTTTTGCAGTAGCTGCCAGAACAAAAGATAAAGATATGCGTATGGCAGCATTGTCCGCAGGGATAGGTGCGATTGTATCAGGAGTTTCAGAGCCTGCTTTATATGGTGTGAATTTGAGACTTCGTAAGCCCATGATCGGACTTGTACTTGGTGGTTTTATCGGTGGATCAGTTGCAGGGTTTATGGGTGCAAAAGCGTTTAGCATGGGATATTCAAGTATATTGGGCGTTGTCATTTTTGAAAAAACGATTGCTGCAATTATAGCAGGTGTAATCGTTTCGTTTCTTGTATCATTTATTGTTACATTTGTTTTATTTAACGGAAAGGAAACAAAGTGATATGTTAGGATTTGGAAAAAGAAAATCTGTTTCACCAGGAAATATTGCAGCCGTTGTCAGTGGACAGATTATCCCCATTGAAAAAGTAAAAGACGAAGCGTTCGCGAAAAAAATGATGGGAGACGGTGTAGCGATTGTTCCGTCAGATGATTATATCGTATCTCCCTGTGATGGAACAGTGTCTATGTTGTATCCGACGCTTCATGCTTTTGCCGTTACAAGTGAAGACGGAATGGACATTTTAATTCATATAGGAATTGATACTGTGAAATTAAAAGGAAAAGGATTTCGGAGTTTTGTAAAGCAAGGGCAGAAAGTTCATGTCGGAGAGCGGATCATAAGAGTGGATTCTTATGACATGAAGAATAAGGGGATAGATCTGACAACTATGATACTGTTCCCTTCAGCCGATAAAAAGATAGCTGTAAAAAAAGAAGGCTATGCAGATCAGGGGAAAACAATAGTTGCATCCTATTCTGTATAGGAAATAAAAATAAAACAAGAAGAAAAGGAGATTTAGATTATGCAGAAATTCAGTAAAGACAGAAAAGTTATGGATAGTTTTCCGGAAGATTTTTTATGGGGAGGGGCTACTGCGGCAAATCAGTATGAGGGAGCATATCTTGAAAATGGAAAATTGCCATCGGTTGCGGATGTTCAGCCACATGGTGTATTTGGATATCCGGATCGCAATGCTAAATTTTATCCGACTCATGAAGGTATTGATTTTTATCATCATTATAAAGAAGATATTGCCGAGTTTGGGGAAATGGGATTCAAAGTATATCGTACAAGTATAGCGTGGACGAGGCTGTTTCCTACAGGGGAGGAAGACCAGCCAAATGAAAAAGGAATGGAATTTTATGACAAGATGTTCTATGAATTGAAGAAAAACGGAATGGAAATTATGATTACGATTTCTCATTACGAAATGCCGCTGAATCTGGCTGACAAATATGGCGGATGGAAGGATCGCCGGATGATTGATTTTTATGTACGTTTTGTTAAAGCTATGGTAAAGCGGTGGAAAGGTGTAGTTAAGTATTGGCTAACATTTAATGAAATCGGAAACAATATACATAAAATGGAGTGGATGACTGCAGGAATCGACCCATTGAACGATACACTTCAGGATGTTTATCAGGCGTCACATTATCAATTCGTAGCAAGTGCTCTGGCTGTCAAAGCAATTCATGAAATCGATCCACAGGCAAAAGTGGGATCTGTGATTGAATATAAGACAATATATCCGATGAGTTGTGATCCAAAGGATTCTCTGGTAGTATGCAGAGAAAAGCAAAGAGGTTACTTTTTCTCGGATGTCCAGGTGCGTGGAAAGTATCCGGGATATGCATGGGAGTATTTTAAAGATAATGATATTAACATTGAATATACGGATGAGGATATGGAACTCATTGCAAAATATCCTGTGGATTTCTTGAGCTTTACTTATTATCGTTCACGAATTGCATCGAAGGATTATGTGGAATCCGTCCAAAAAGAGACAAATAAATCGGATAAGGAAGTAGAAGGCGATACATCATATAGAGGAGATGATAATATCGTCAATACAGGAAAAACGAACCCATACCTGAAAATAACGCCATCCGGCTGGTCGATAGATCCGGATGGACTGTTCCTGGCATTAGAAGATCTTTATAGCAGATATCAGGTTCCGATTTTCATTGCTGAGAATGGTCTTGGCGTAAAAGAAGAATTAGTTGACGGGACAGTTGATGATACATACCGAATGGAATTTTTAAGAGATCATATTATTTCTATGAAAAAGGCGATTAGAAACGGAGTGGATTTATTCGGATATGCGTGGTGGGGACCGATAGATCTTGTATCAAACGGTTCAGGTCAGATGTCTAAACGCTATGGATTTATCTATGTAGATAGAAACGATGCCGGAGAAGGAACTCTGAAACGATATAGAAAAAAATCTTTCTATTGGTACAAAAAAGTAATCGAATCAAACGGAGAAGACTTAAGTATTTAAGATCGGAAAATAAAGATGCAGATTTGGCAATGGGAACATTACCGGGAGTATAAGATTTAGTCTGTACCGGGGATGATTTACACATTAGAAACCGTAAAAACTATTCTACTTTTCGTAGGTAGAAAAAATCTTCCTGTGGCGTATGATGTGACTATAGGAGGTACGAATAGATGAGTCAACATGTTACAGGAGCAGTGATTAAGGCGCTTCGCGAGAAATGTCATTATACACAGGCAGGGCTTGCGATCCATTGATTGTCAGACCTGTACTGGCTGGAGTTTGTGAGATTATTTAATTGCATTACATAAAAATGTGTGAATGCACATTGTGCTTGCATCTGCAATCGGAGCACCGATGAATCCCTCAAAGATTGCTAATACCTTTGCCGGTGAGCGCCAGATGATTTATTCCAATAAAACAATTTCTAATCATATCGACTATTTAGCAGATGCCTTTTTGATTTCCAAGGCAAGTCGATACGATATTAAGGGTAGAAAGTATATCGGTGCAAATCTGAAATACTACTTTGCTGATCTGGGGCTGAGAAATGCTCGTTTGAATTTCAGACAGCAGGAGTCTACTCATATTATGGAAAACATTGTTTATAACGAGCTGTTGATCCGTGGTTACAAATTTCCTTTTGAACGCAGATAGTTTGGAGTTTTAGTCGAAATACTGTACAGAACAGGCAGTATCGATTATCGGCGGTGCGGATGGCCCGACAAGTATTTTTATTCGGCAGTGGTCTGCGCTTTGAGTGATCTGTGACTTGACAAAGTAAATGATTGTGTTTAAACTCTAGTTAATAAACAGAGAGGGCGCTATTGCGTAAGGTGGGAAAATGATTAACAGATAATTTATTTTAAGTAAAACGCAAAATTGTGATTGGTTGCTGCAAGAGTCAGCTCCTTTTGTGTACGCTTAAATTAGATTATCTTCCACCGTATTTGTTATATGAATTGACGGATATTTTGCGTCAATGTATCTGAACATGGTGATGAGAGGCTTTTTTGCGTATGCAAAAAAGCCTTTTTGATGTCGACAAGACAAAGTCAGGACCTGTCCGGGATCTTGCCGGCCGCTTCCGGTGATTCTGTGCGGCAGATAGATTGTAAAACGGAGGAGGAATTTATTATGTCGATGATCCGTGTTGAAAATATTACGTTTTCATATCCTTCAAGTTTTGATCCTGTTTTTGAAAATGTGAGTTTTCAGATTGATACAGAATGGAAACTCGGACTTGTAGGAAGAAACGGAAGAGGAAAAACAACTTTGCTGAAACTTCTTCTTGGAGAGTATGAGTATAGAGGAAAAATAACAGGCGCTGTTACGTTTGATTATTTTCCATTTCCTGTTTCGGATAAAACGCAGATGACAGAAGATATTTTGCGTCAAGTATGTCAGAATGCCCGGCAATGGGAATTAATAAGAGAGCTGTCCTACCTTGGAATAGAGTCTGAAGTGTTATGGAGGCCGTTTGAAACAATGTCAAACGGGGAGCAGACGAAGGCGCTTCTTGCGGCGCTCTTTTTAAAAGAAGAGCATTTTCTGTTGATCGATGAACCTACAAATCATTTAGATGTGGAAGGGCGCAGACAGATGGCAGATTATCTGAAAAGGAAAAGGGGATTTATCCTTGTTTCACATGACCGTTATCAGTCGGTCATTTTTTGCGGACAGTTCAATACATGCCCTTCGGTTCCTCTCCCTACTCCTGCGTTTGCTCTCGTTTGATTTCTCCCTCTGTATCCTCTTAGCACAAGCGGGACAATACTTTGATATTCCAGAGCTGGGGACGTATTCAACACCGCACACCGTACAATTTTTAGGCTTTAACGCCGTCCACCGCTTTGTGGGTGTGATATGTAATTCACCGACAAAGCCGATGAATTTATAGTAAATCTTGATTTCCTGCCTTACTGTCCCGTCCGCAAGTTTCTCACGTTCCGAAACAAGTATCTTGTCTATGAGTGCGTTTATGATGGTTGCGTCCAACTCTTTCAGCCCCTGATAGTTGCGGATTAGGGATAGAAAGTCCCTCACGCCCTGCGATTTCTCATAGCTGTCATTGAGCGTTTCCGTTACCTCTTTCAGCCGTGCTTCAATTTCAAGCTGCTCTTTCTGGTATTTCCCCGACATCATCTCAAAATTCCGCTCCGTGATACGCTCCATTACCTTGTCCTCATAGAGAGAGGAAAACAGCCTGTCAAGCTCCGCAAGGCGTTTGTTCAGCTTCTTCTTTTCTTTCTCTAATGATTTCGCCCTGCTCTGGTCTGTTTCCGTGAGCCGCCTTTCTATGGCTCTGACCGCCTTTTCATCATTGACCGCCATATCCGCAAAGCGGTTGATGTCGGCAAGGACGGCATTGAATAAGTCCCTCGCTTCAATGCTGTGTGCGGTACACATAACATTGCCATATCTGCCATAATTATTGCAGGTGTATTGTACGCAGTCGATGATGTCGGGGCGTTTCCTCCTGTTGGCACTCGCCGCCCGCATCGCATAGCCGCAGTCCGCACACTTGATAACGCCCGAAAAGATATTCTCAAATCCCCCTGCGTTCTGCTCCCGCCTGCGGCTCGTCATAAGCTGCTGTACGGTGTCAAATTCCTCCTGCGTGACTATCCCCTCATGGGTGTCTGGTATCACTTCCCATTCTTCGGGCAGCTTAGAGGGGCGTTTCTTGCTTTTCATGTTGGCTGCAATCCGCTTGTAGCCTGCAAGGTTGCCCGCATATATCGGGCTTCTTAAAATGCCCCTCACGCTGTTCTCGCTCCAAATATAACGGTTTTCCTCGTTATCCTCAAAGTACCGCTCATAGCCTGTTGCCCCTTGCTCCACCGCATAAGCGGCAGGGCGTAGGATATGCTGTTTGTTGATGTGCTTGCGGATTTTGGCGATGCCGTTGCCCGCTAACGCAAGGTCGAATATCTCCCTTACCACATGGGCAACTTTGTCATCTATCAGCAGATGGTTGTGGTCGGCAGGGTCTTTGACATAGCCATAAGGGGCTGTTGTTCCCATGAATTTCCCCTGCTGAAACCTCGCACGGTACGCCGATTTTATCTTGACTGACACATCGGCAGAATACATTTCGTTTAGGATGTTGCGGAAAGGCGTGATGTCCATAGCGGATTTGTTTAAGGTGTCCACGCCGTCATTGACCGCTATATACCTCACGTTATGCTCTGGGAAAAAGACTTCCAGATATAACCCACAATCAAGATAGTTCCTCCCCAGACGGGATAAATCTTTTGTAATCACGCAGTTTATCAGCCCGTTTTCAATGTCCTTAATCATATTCTGGAAACTTGGTCTTTGGAAATTTGTTCCAGAGTAGCCATCGTCAACATACGTTTTTGCTAAATGCCATCCCTGCCTTTTCACATAATCCGTGAGGATGGATTTTTGTGTCGCAATGCTCGCACTCTCGTTATCCGTGCCATCGTCCTTTGATAAGCGGCAGTAAATGCCGACTTCATAAATCTTGTTCTCCGTTCTTATTCCTGCCATACTGTAAAACCTCCATATCTGTCCTAACGTTTTCATGTTCCATTGCGTACATTCTAAGCGGACAGCCCCTCATTGTCGAAGGT
>ERZ791875.462-NODE-462-length-44684-cov-4.477761_pt1 | contig 44684 bp, 55 predicted proteins | sample MGYA00510278_ERZ791875 | MGnify/ENA primary metagenome ERZ791875 (study PRJEB30046, sample SAMN00792078) | human gut metagenome | study: EMG produced TPA metagenomics assembly of the A metagenome-wide association study of gut microbiota in type 2...
TTCATTTAATCCCATATTCCTTTTCTCTATCTAATTATTAATACTACCTTTGTATTGCTTAAACAAAGGGATATTTCCCTTAATGTTTGTTTTGTTTGTGTTTATAAACCGCTAACTCGTGATGAGCAGGCGGTTTTTTATTCTACCACCCTGACATGAGCTGCCAAGTCTTTTAAGTCATACGGCATAGCCTGCATGGCATTATAGCACTCATATAAAATGTCGTATTGGGTATAGAACTTGCCATGTTCCAAAGCCATGTTCCGGACATAGGCAATCGGATCATCCTTCGTCCCGGTACTCTGTTCCTGAATCACTTCATAAAGAGATAACGTATCGGTCGATGGCGGATACTGTTCCTGCACAAGATGTTCCTGCCGGACCTTATACAGTTTGTCATCGTAATACAACCGTTCGCCTTGTGACACATTGATGCCGATCTTCGAGCTCCACGTGTCATACAGCACCTTCTTTTCAAGTGCTTCACTGTCTGAGAGCGTCATCAACTGAGGCTGCATGAATGACCGCATAGCCATAACCATCTCATCCTGATAGGGAGCCAACTTCGGCTGTGGCACGACCGGTTCGGGGGTATACTCCGTCCATCCCGCTTCTATATACTGCTCATGCGCAGGATTGATCACCTGCATGTCACCTATGATGATTCGCCGTCCGGCGAATATCTTCTTTCCGTTTTCAATCTTATAATACTGTTTCATAATCCTTGTGCTATAAAGAAATTATATTTTTCATTTGCCCCTAGTTCTCTGTTATCAATACGCATCGCATTTATTTTTCCGTTCCAAAATTCTCCTATTCCTGAAGCTATTCTGTTTGCTCCCAGCAACAGTGTTTCATCGGTGTGGAATGAAGGAAGTGATATACTGGAAGGAATCCTATAAGTATAAGCGTCATTACTGGTCACGATTTTACTATAAGTAACTCTATTACCGTTAGAAGTCAAAACCAGCCCTCTTCTGACGCCATACACACTATCATCAAAAACCGTACTAGGAGTATATCCACTTTTTCCAATCATACTACAGCGTTCAAAGGCTGATCCTGTAAGTTGGGAGAAAGTGACACCATGCTCACTTCCATGGTTACGTGTAGTGAATATGGTCTGATTCGCTCCGTTATCCACCGCTCGTGACGTGAAGACCAGCATCAGCGTAAAGGGTTGTCCGGTCCATAACTTGATGCCGGTATCCAGATACTGGTCCGTCCCATTAAAATCATATGGGTTCTCAATCTTCTGCTGCGCCATCATCAGCCCTCTTCTAAAGTAACTCATTCCACACCTCCTATCACCGCTATTTTGTTAACTATAGATACCTGATATGTCTTATTAGCCTCTATCACGGGTTCATTGACCCATTTAATGTAAGCGGGCATGGTCAGCACTGTCGGAGAGATTCCGCTGGTGAACTGGAAAATATATTCATCAGCGGAGTTCTCAGATTCCGGCATGCTCACATTTAAAGTAACAGGATTGACAGCGACAGGAAAATTATCGGTCCGCAAGTAAATTACGGCCGCAGTGGAAGAATTTTCATCTACTTTTCTGCCGCCAAGTATGTCTCCCGAAGATGATTCGACCTGAAGTGATGGGGTGATTACCCATTTAATAACCGAAGCACCAGCAAGATTTTGAACTGCTAATCCAATAATAACCGACAGTGATATTATGCTGTCATCTCCGACCATAGAAAAAGTCGGAAATCCCATATATTTGTTATTCTGAACCGCATCCAATAACCCGTCATATTGCTCTTGTGTACAATTTCCATCTTCATACATATCCAACAGCCAATTGATATCATAGTATTCAACTCCTCCTCCCGCTCCGGCAACGACTTCCGACCATGCACCGTTCTTCCTGCCGTATTGCTTATTGTCCGAGGGAGCATCCGGAAAGTTATTCGCGTTAGCCTGAATTCCCGCCAGCTTGTTCTTTTCTGCCTGCGAGTAAGCTACATAGCCTTGCAGGGCGACATACAGATTTTGAGCTTCCGTCTTTCCCAGCTTCTGAGAGATTGCATTGTCGATAGCCGTCACTGCTTCCTGGTTGTTCACAATCGCGTCAGCAAGCTCTCCGAGCGTATCAAGTATCTCCGGTGCCGATCCGATAAGGGCGGCTATCTTCTCATCGGCATACCCTTTAGCCGTCGAAAGGTAATCTGCAATCAGAGAACGGATGTACGGATGGGCTGTTTCCGAGGTATTATGAGCCCCGATTTGCGCCGAGACGTCCGGCGTTGGAATCTTGTCGATTTCCTCGTCCACATACGTCTTGCTTGCATAGTTGCTGTCGTTCGTCAGCTGGCTTACCTTTGTCGGGATCGTCGGTTTATTCAGGATGGCACCTTTCCCGCTGGCAGCATTCCAGTCCGGCTGTACCTGTTCGGGAATGGTGGGTGCTGTGTATTCCACGAAGGAGCCTTCCGTACTGTTATTACCGGCAGGAACGAAAAGATACTTCTTCCCCGATACCAGTCCGCTGCCGGATGCGGATACATTGCCTGATCCTTCGCCCGGAAGCCCTTTGTCGCCACGCGGGATGGTCAGTGAGAGCAGGTATTTCGGATTGCCCGATGTCGTCGTTCCATTGGCCGTCAGCGTAGCGGATGCCTGCGTGCCAGGATTGCCGGTGGTAGTACTACCTATTTCCAACACAGGAGTTTTTCCGGTATCTCCCTTGTCACCTTGGGGAAGGACCAGGTTGATTTTGTATTTCGGATTGCCGGCAGTATCGGTGCCGTCAGCTGTGACGGTAGCGGAGGCGGAAGTGCCCTGACTGACCGTTCCGATAGCAAAGGAAGGCGTCTTGCCGTCCTCTACGTTTTCAGCAGCTGTATTGGCTGCGCCTGCCGCGTCTGTAGCCGATTTAATCGCAGCGGCCGTATCCGTCTGGCGTTTCTTTTCCGCTTCTACACGCAGGGCTTCGGCCGCCGTTATGCTTGTATTTGTATTTTCCAATTCTGCAATCATGTCCTGTGCAGGCTGCTTTAACTCCGCTATATCCGCTTCGGTCAGGTCACTGAAATGGAGCTTCAGCGAATCTTTCTGTGCTTCGGTAAGATCGTCAAAGGTCAGGGAGATGGATTCGTAATTGACCAGCAGCTTCCATGCCGTATCGGTCGTATACTTCCATTCAATGCCAAGGTCACCCTTGCGGAACTCGGGGGTCTTTCCGGCGGCTACGATTCCGGTATTAACGGTACCGATCCACCAGACGTTCTCCTTGATGGAGGGTGTAACATCATTCCTGACAGCCGTCTTGAATAAGGCGACCGTCATCTTGCCGTTTACTCCCGTACTCTGTACAAGCAGAATGTTATCAAGTTCCGATACGGTTGATACACTCTGAAAGTCTTTTATGTCTTTATTCTCCATAATCCTGTTTTTTAAGATTGTGCCTCGCTATCTTCACAGACCGCTACGGCTATAATTTACAAATTAAAAGTTCTCCTTAATGCACCACCTCGTAATAAGGGATGTTATTGTAATTCCCTGTCACTCCTATGTAGCTAAGCTCCGAGTAGGGATAGATACACAGGCTGAACGGATAGCGGACTTCCGTACCATCCTGCTCAATCACCGTGACTCCGCCATTCTGATAGGTTAAGGCGTTGGGAATAACAACCCCTCTGAACATTTTGCCGGCGGGTATTTTGATCTTGACCGTCGTAATTGAGTTTGCATAAGTCACATCATTTGATAACTGTACATTCAGAAACACATATAGCGCATAACTGTAGAAATTACCGATAAACACCTGCGATCCAAGTTCGTGCATGTAAATCTGCAGACCGATACCCGTATCCGGATTGCCGAGATTGTTGATTCTGTTATACCCGGAAGCATTCAGAACCATCCATGAAAGGTTCTTTTTCAGATCCGTACCAGCGTCAATGATCTGATACGCTACTCTCACGTTAGCCATCGCGTCTATGTAACCCGCATTTCCGTCAAGCTGTAAATAAGGCTTAAACCATTGCATGTCAGATTCACCCACATCCTTGATATCCGTCTCCGTTCCTCTCAGCAGACCAAGACGGGATTTCATCAGCAGATTCTTGTACATGAATCCGGCAATATTGGCACCGTCAATCAAGGCCGTGTCCATGGCTACGAACTTGAACTTGCCGGCAGGTTCCCAGTTGGCGTCACCGGTGGAGGATGTCGGAGGCGTCGTGACCACCGCACCATGTACCTTCACCTGGAAGGTGAATACTCCGCCGTCGATATTGTAGTTGATAATGTCACGGGTGGCGTCCGTATAGGTGTAGCCCACACCGCTCTCGTAGAATCCGCAATAAACAGGCATGGCACCCGTTGCTCCGGTATCCCCTTTCTCACCGTCATGCAGGACGCTTACGGAAGTGCTCAACAGATAATCGCTGCCGAACGAGGCGGAGGATGTCCCGTAGGTACGTACCACAAAGTATTTATAAGGATACCGTGCCACGTTAATAGATTTCGAGGATACGTTCTCAACGCTTCCAATCCGCGTCCACGAGTTGCCGTCATTGCTGCCCCAGACTGCCATGTAAGCATTGACAAGGGTACCTTCCGTGTCCTTGTGCGAAACGGTAAACGATTCCGGTTCATAGCTGCCGGTCATGGTGCGTCCGATCTGTGTGACCGAAGGGATCAACTGCGTCACGACGGGAGTTATACCGTCATTGCCGTCCGTACCGTCCTTGGCGAAGTGGGTGAACAGGATCGTGTTCTCATAATTATCCCATTTGCCGTCCGTAAACTTACGCGAACACTGGTATTCGTAAGGGAACGCTTCGCCCGCTCCTGATGGATTGTCTGTCCACCATCCGATATCCTCCCAGTTCGTGGACGTGTCCGGAGCGATGCCCGTGCAGCTGATCAGGCACACCCTGTAATTATTGTTATATCTGACGATATTTCCCCTGACGTATGCTTTCTTGCTGTCGTAAGCGGGAGCCTCACCGATGTACTCGTCCGTGTAAGGGGCAGATGAAGGGAAGTCCACGACAATATGTGACTTCGACAACAGGTATACCTGTTCGTTTTCCGGCGTATCGGTCGGAAATAAGACAGGAGCGCTCCAGGCGGAAGCATTCGTATTCGGATTGATGACTGATGTGGACAGCCAGCAGGTGCGCGGATAAATAACCTGGTATTTCATGCGGTCCTCATTCCGGCTGAGAGAACTGTCCTTTTTATAAACGATATCGATGAAATGGGAACCGGAGAAGGGAACGGTGATACTCAGCGTTTCCGAAACGATTCCAGACTTCCTCCACAAGGCTGTTACATTATCGGTATAGGCTACGTCGATAGGGCAGACAAGGCCGAAGTCGCCAGCTTCAGAAGATACCGAAAGGAACAGGTCGATCACCTGATTCTCATAAGACGTAACGAAGGTTATGCGTTCCTTGTAAGTAGCGGAGTCAGATGCCGGGGTCGGGGAAATATACATGTTATCAGTAAGTATGAAGTCACCGGTATGCCGGATAAATGATAAATCCTTCGGTTCGGGAGACAGAAACCACCCCGCGGGATTCACACCCGCAGGAGCCGCAGGCTTGTCAAAGGCATAGCGGTAACGGAGTTCGGTATACCTTCCATCAGTTCCGGGGTCCCCGTCTTCTCCCTTTGCCTTGATACCGGTGTCTATATACTTTCCTTGTTCCGCATCCCAGACCCACCAGGTGCCATTCTGTATTTTGGGAGAATGACCGTCATCTCCCTTTGCCGGATCGCCGGAATCTACGTATTTTCCCTGATCTGCATCCCACACCATCCATGTTCCGTTTTCAGAGATATAAGGGCTGTGACCGTCTGTGCCATCAACGCCGTTCTTTCCGTCCTGAACGACGGGAATCGTTTCCTGATCAACCAGGGTGATACCCGATGAGTTTTCAGCGTACATCCTGAACGTAATATCCTTTGTGATACCCGATATGGCAATATTGCTTCCGGGTGTATAGCTTCCAACCGATCCCGAATCTATTATATAATCCAGCGAATAGCCGGAGGGACGGGAGGAGACAACCGTAGAGGAGCCGTCGGTCTTCAGGATCCGGCAGGAAATGTTTGTCGTATCGCTGTTGCCGTCCTTATCCTTTTTAATCACATTAGTGGATGGCTGCAGGGAGTAGATGACGGCATTCGCTCCGTCATTTCCATCCGCGCCGGGCTTCACCTTGTTGATAGAAAGATGAATAGTGCGCTCATATTGTACGCCGTTATAGGTTGCTTTTCCGGTCACCGGGAGACGAAGGGTATCAGCGGCATCTTTCGTGATTGCCGTGACGGTTACTATTCCCGTGTCCTTGTCGGTTGTAACGGTTACGCCAGGCACGCTGCCACGGGAAAGCGAATCGAGCGTCAGCTTCGTGGAACTGTAGTACATTGAAAAGGTGGAAGTCAGCGGAAGGCCGGAAGTGACCGTACCGTCAGCACTACAGGAAACAGACTGCATCTCGTCGCTAAAGTCAGCCGTGATGCTTCCTTCACCGTCGGCGCCGTTGCGGACAACCACGACCGAGAACCGCTTGTCAAATACGGCATTTCCTTCACAGTTGATCTTCAGGTCTACGTAACACTCTTCGTAATTGGTGACCTCCGTGATGGTGAGGATACCGGCAGCCACGGAAGCGCGACAGCCGGTGGCGGATACGACAACGACATATCTGTCCTTGTCCACTGATTCTGAAAACAACAGTTCCGTTTCACCCTTGAATGCCTGGATACGGGTGGAAAGGTTATACACGGAGGTAACGACGTTCTCATCACCGGAAACTATATTCTGATTACCGGAGATGACGTTCAGCTCTTCATATAGAGAAGTCAAATTGCCTGCACTGTCAAGCTTTACTACGCGCTCGTAGGAAGACAGAGAAACGTTGTATGCCGACTTCCCTTGTAATTCCTCTATCTGAGATGGAGTAAACTGTATGTTGGGACCGGTCAGATAAGTATTCTCCTGAAAGGTGCCGTGCCCGTGCATCACGAAACCACCGATCGTCAGACCTTCCAGAAGACCGTCCTGCATCGAGATGTTCCTTGTCGGGTCAATTACCCAGGTATCGACATTTTTAAGACGGCGGGTGTAATAACGGGTCTCGTAAGTCATTGCCTGACGGGTCTCATCGGTGAAGTTACCGTAAGCGTAGAAGTTCATGCCGGATGAAGGGTGGACGGTTGTTCCAGGCTGCAGGGTATATTTAAACTTCATCGCTCCCGGTTCGTTCAACAGAATTTCGGAAGGTGTGAAATAGGTCGTAGCGAATCCTGAGTAGTTTAGGAATCCGTTTGCGTCTGCGCTGTCAGATGTCTTGTTTCCACTTTCAAGTTTATGAAAAACGCCGCGACAGATATCGTTCACTTTCGGGGTGCCCGTCTGCCCTTCAAGCAGGTCAAGTTCAATGATCCGGTTTGCTGTGTCTACGGACCTGATTGTTCCGAATGCGAAGGTATTGGCCTTATCGCCGGAGATGACGTCAATGCAGTTGAAGGTGATCTTAGGGACAACAAGTTCTTCACGGAAGATGGCCTTATCAATCTCCATTATTGTTTTGCCCGTCTTCTCCTCAACTGTGACAGCACCGCCAGAACCGCCGATCATGCCGGTGACGAAATCACCGAATCTGACCCCTTTCCGGAATATGGACACCGTTTCGGACACGAGACCTTGCAGGAAGGTGATCAGGCCGGAGGCCGTGTCATCTTTCTTTTTACTGATATGTTCCTGCATTGATCTCTTTGCAGAAAATACACTCCTATCGGATGGCAAGGTCTTATCGTTAACTCCTATGACATAGATGCCGGTTCCACCCCCACCGACAGCACTTCCGGAATAAGTATGTCCTTTGTAAGTAAGATTATCAAGCCTGCTTTCTATCTCACCGATACGCGAATAGGCAGCCGTTTCACCAATTGTATATATAGGATGATCGTATGGAATATCCAGCGGCCACTCGAAACCGATGATACGGGATTGACGACCGTTGGGGAAATAAGCCCTGTTTATAAGGTTTATTTTATCACCCGCTTCATATGTACGGATATTGCCATTATTATAGATAAAATCAGCTTTCATCTCACAATCGTAGGTGGACGGGTCAATCATGGACTTCTTTACGTGTTCCTTTGTCTTCTTTAATAGTTCTTGCCCTGCGTCCGGCAGCATCTGTTCGGAGATGAATGCGGTATCGAATCCGTAGAGTACATATGTATCTGCAGGAACATCCTTTCCATCTTCCGTATGAGCGGCTTGCGGGAATAGTGCATCGTCGGGAAGTGCGCGTCCGTAGTCTTCATTATGTAATATTTCAAAGGTTGTTCCGGTATTATCGCTTTCTACAATATTGATAGCAAAGTCCATACCGGCAAGCTTACCAGTTTGGAATATCATGTGAAGTTCTTCACCATTCAGTCTGAAATCTTCTGTAAAGTTCTTCAGTCCTGTATCTTTGAAGGTATAGATAGGATATTTATTGCCGGTTGGCTTATCATCAACCTTTTCATCTTCCCAAGTAGGAGCAGGAACTACCACAGTACTACCAATATACTTAGGATATTCATCCTCGAATATGACAATCTCTTCGATGGCTTCCTCTTCCGGCATTTCCACGTTATCAGGATCGTCGTAGTTTTCATCTCCGATGTTGATACGTTCACCGGTCGGGCTGTAACGGTAGGCATCCACATAAGGGACTTCCTCCGGGAGCATAAGACGTTTCTGGACCACACCATTTAAGGTGAGCTCCTTGTCGTCTTTGCTGAAGTAGCTGTCAGGTACCTTTCCCTTGATGATGTTGTCAATCGTATATCTGTCACCAAAAGAAGCCGTAACTCCACTCGGCAATTGTATAACATTAGCCGAATCTCCTGTTAAATGGTCCGGATTATATACACAAGAGAATGTATTACCCGAATTTAGTCCGGAAAGGAAGGTTACTGTAGCATCTGCAGATGATCCTTTGAACAGAGTTATATCGTATGAAACATAAGCCGAGAAGGAATCGTTCAGAATAGAGGACTCACGAGATGGAACACGTACATATATTCTAATCTTTAGATCTGTGGCATTTCCTTCAATCTGTAAAGAAGAGGATACAGCAAACGCTACAGATACTTCGTATTGCTGATCCTGATCTAAGGTTACCGTTTGGTTACCTATAGAAACTTCTTTAGTTGAGCCGGATACTTTATAGATATAAGAGGCCTTCAATACATAATCACCGACGGGAAGAAAAGAACGCCCCGCTCCGATTGAAGGAATAACCGTAGATACATTAATTGATATGCCATCTCCTGAGGAAACCTTATAATCCCCTGAAGGCAACGAAGCTACAATATCAGTGTCATGCGTCCATTCTGTATATGACGCGGTAAAAGCACCACTACCTATGCCCTCATTTACTGGATATTCCTCCTTATGAACCACTCGGCCAGGAAAGTACTTTATATCAAGAGGCCTTGCTGTATCAGATATTTCCCTGCCATTGACCTGCTTGACATCAAAAATAAGATTCTTACGGTAAGTAGAAGGAATGTTACGAGTAGAACCAAAAGCATAAACACGAGTAGCATAGGTTGTCTGGCTGTCACTGCGTGTCATACTGTTGACGTTCACATTCTCAGTATCTGTCAAATCACCGGCCTTGAAATCTACGGGAGAGCTGTATTCACAGCGCCCGAAATGAATCGTTTTGTCCGTTATCCACCACTCGCACTCCCATGTCTCCGCCATTTGGGTAAGGGCGTCAATCAGGTTCACGTTATCGTACGAAACGAGCTTGGACGAATTTTCCACAGTGGAGTCAATCTCATATACAAAATCTTCTGCTCTATATTTGTATCCGAGTGATTTTAGATTATCAAGAAAGACTTTAAGATGAACATCAAGAGTAGCAGTAAGGTTCCATCCGGATTCACGACCAGTAGCTTCCGGTGTATAGAAGAACTTTTTGTTCTTCCACTTCCAATAGTAAGCATCAAGACGGAGTTCGTAGTCGTATGCACCTGTCGTTGTATTGTAGGTAGGCTTATACAGGTCTACTAACTCAAATATTCCCAACTCATTGTCTACGTAGTCACCCAGCTTAAAATATACAGGTTCAGAAAGAGAAAACGTCAAAAGAATATAGTCCTCTTTCATTAATAGGAATTTACGTTTACTACCTTCGTTGATTGGAGTAGAAAAACGGGGATTGCCGGATATGTCTTTGATATCTACCATACCCCAAAGTACGGGGATAAAAAAAAGAGTGCCTAAAATTTGGCACTCCCATATGCAACAATAAAAGGATTGTTGTGAATTAGGTTCTGTTATCCGGATTTGGTTCGCAAAACTTCATTGAGCATTTCCCAAATGTTCTATCTAAACTCTGTGCATAGGTAATATTCTTACCTAAATAAATCAGATGATAAATCTCAGTACCTGCTAATGGTACTTGTATATCAATTACACCTTTATACAATTCCTCAAAGAAAGCCTTCTTCTTTGCTTGATAGTCAGAGGTAGTGACTCCTTCTATAGTAAATGACAAAGTAAGTTCTCGCTCATCTACCTTTGGATTAATGATTATTACTCGTTTTCCATGTTCCAAACGTGATTTATTCTCAATAAACTCTTTCATAAGGACAGATGATCCAAGCGCATCAAGAAACCCTTCTCCCATTCTAATGCCCCATGTAGTAAAGGCATCCTTTCTATTGATAATCAAGTCTCCTTTCATAAACTATAATTTTGATATATTCTTTTTTACTTCTGCTATATCCGCTGCTATATCCTTAATAGGTTTAATAATAGCTCCTGTATTCTCTCTGATTCCTTGTAATTCTAAAAAAGAATTTGCTTGAATAGTACGTATCTCATCTGCAATATTTCTAGTATCGGTATTTATCGAAAGAATAGAATCAGCTTTAACTGTTAATATATTGAGCGATTGAGATTGAAGGATATTCTGATTTTTTGTTTCTTCCCATGCGATTTGTCCAGCGGTAAACCTTCCATTAAGTTCATCTATTGAATCTTGTGATGCTGTTGCAAAACCTTTCTTTGAAGCTTCTTGGGATGAAGAAGATGAACTTCCAATAATAGAATCAATGTTTTTTGCTTCCTCTGTAGCAGCTTTTATAATATCATTCCAGTCTTTTCTTAAATCACTTATCTCTTCTGCTGTTAAGTCAAGTTTCCCGTTTTCGTCGCTATCAGCAAGGAGTGTATATTTTTTATAAAAATTTTGCGCTTTTCCTCTTAGCTGATCTATGACAAACGATTGCAGTAGAGCATTACGCATTGTTTCTTCAAAATCTTCCCCAAAGTCAGCAATTCCTCTTTTACCACTTTTCAACCCTTCCAATATTGCCTCTTCGATACTTTGTGAGGTAGTTTGAAATAAATCTTCGTTTAATGTTTCTTCTAGTTCTTTTGCCTGATCGTTAAGTTCAACAAACTTATCAATAGCATTCTGCATCCATTCTGGAAGCTTAGACCAAATATCGGCATTGCTCTTCATCGCCCAAATCGCTTCCTCGGATATGAGCTTATTTTCTAAATCATAACCTCCATTAGCATTTATAAAATCAAAAATTTCTTTAGAATTTTTAGCACCAAAGTTATTTTCAAGCATTTTATGTGAAAACTTTCCATAATTAAGAAGTTGAGCAAGTCCGAATGTTGTAGAATCCACATCACCAATAGGCATAGATTTAACTATGTCTTTGTATGCCTTCTCTCTAGCTTTTTCAAGTGTGGTTAATGATTGGGTAGCTGTCGCAAAATAATCATTTGCGGTAGCTTCTTTCAATAATTTCAGATAACGTTCTGTCTGATAATTGATAGAATCCCAATATCCTTCCTGTCTACGCTGGTATTCAATATTTCTTGCTTGCTCTTCAGCGGTGGTATCAAAGGCGTCCATTACTGTACCAATCAGAGTGGTTATAATACCAATAATTCCACTTATTCCTTTGACAGTATCGCCAGCAGACTTTTCCCCTTTTTTGCCAAATACTTCGAAAGCTGTAACCCCATCATTTATAACATCTACTGCTTTTTGAATGCCCTCTCCAAGTTCATTGGAAAAGGTATTCCCAAGAGAAGACAATGAAGCCCCTAATGCTGATATATTATTTTTTATAGATTCACTAGCTTGTTCTACATTACTCCAAGAAGTAGAAGCCCCTTGTTTGTCTCCCTTTTTTATCGCTTTCTGATACTTTTCATATTCTTCTTTTAGAGTTTTGAAAGGATTACGCATAATAAGATTCTGACGGGCATTGTTTATTGTATCCATCATTGCTTTCATATCAACGGCAGAAAGATTTGTTACTTTAACTAGTTGTTCAGCATCAGACAACAATTTTTCTAATGTTTCAGTAGAAAGTGCATCAATATCCCCCATTAACTGCTTCCAAATACCAGAATCTTCAATCTCGTTCTTTGAAATTTCCTGCATACCTTTCTTCCTACGCTTTGCCAATTCGTCCATTACTTCTTGAATTTCCTTCTTTTCATCCTCCGTTTTGGCTTTAAGCATTCTATCTTGAAGAATCTTTTCATCTTCTTGGTATTCATTTTCTAGCTTCAAACGCTGACGATTAAAGTTCTGGTATTTGTCCAATAATTCCTTTAAATCATCTCCACGATTGTATTTAGTATTTTCAGTTTTTGTTTTTGCTTCGGCTGTCTTGTCGAAGGCTACAAATAGCTTCTTTGTCGGTTCTGATGTGACAAACTTATCAGCATCGAAAGATTTTCCTTTGTTTTCAGGTTTAGCTTCAAAAGCAGACCGGGCTTTTTCTATTTCTTGAAGTTTCTTATCCTCAGCCTCTCGCTTTATAGCTTCCAATTCCTTCTCATGGTTAAGCTTTCTTTGTCTAAGAACTTTTTCGCTACCTTCTTGTAAGCCGTTGATTTCGATTTGCTCCATTTCGTACTGGGAATATATTTCCATCCGTTCCTTCTCACGATTCTGTTTATCAAGAAGTAGTTTGTATTTCTCCTGCTCTTTGCGGAGTTTTTCAGCTTGGTTTTCTTCTTTTGTAAGTTTACTTCCGGTCAGACCACCAAGTTTTTTATATACCTTTTCAGCTGTTTCTTCCCGCTTTTTTGCTTCTTCATGTTGTTTTGAAGTGAACTTGGACTTATCTTTTTCTATTTCAGAGAGTTGTTTTTTGGCATCTTCCCAGTCTTTTTTTGCTTTTTCGTAATCCTCCTTATAGTTTGAAGTTTTGCGTGATTTCAACTCTGATTCAAGTACGTCTAGTCTGCTTTGCAATTCTGATTCGGTAGTTATACCTTTCAAAGAGCCAACGCCTATATTCAAAGAATACCACTTATTATTCTTTCTTGCTTGTTGAAGGCGTTTCATCTCATTCAGTTCTGATTTTATCTGAACGTCTGTATTTTTCTTTAAATCAAGCTGCCATTGTGCTAGTTCATCGGAGCGAACATCTTTCTGATACAAGTCTCTTGATGGTTTTGCGAGTTCCAATTTTCTCCTTAAAGAAGATTCTGTTTCTCCTTTGTATTTTTCAGCCAATTCGAGTTCTTCCTTAGATAGTCTTTTCTTACGATAATAAGGGTTTTCACCTAACTTCTTCCATAGTGATAACATCTTCTCATATTCTTCAATATTCGCTGTAGAATCACTAAGATTCTTTTTATTTGTCTCTACCTTATTTTTGGTAACTTCCTCATTATACTCTTTCCATAATCCGATAAGGTCTTTAATATGTCCTTTCTCATCTATGTATTTTTGAAACAGAGAAGGATACTCTTTTTTTATGGCCTCTATAGCCTTCACTCTGTTCATGGAAGAGGTGTATTCGTTTTGAATGGTTGCTATCAAGTCCTCTAACCTGGATTTATGTTCTTCTTCTTTTTGTAAAGAATCTGCTTTTGTCTTGTTGAAACGTTTTTGAGCCTTTTCCGCCGCAGTAGTAGAATCATGTAAAGCCCACATAGCAGTTGCCACCCCTACTAAGAGCGTTGCTGCTAACACATAAGGATTAACCTTCATTGCAGCATTTAAGGCTAGTTGAGCTACAGTCTGCGCTTTAGTTGCAATAGTCTGTATTCCTTTTGCTGTCGCATCAGCCCGTGCTGCTACTGCCCAACCACGAGTTAGCGCAATGTTTGTGATAAGAGCAGTTTTATAAACGCCATAGGTGGCAATCATTCCTACAAGTACTTTACCTATAGTTTCATAGTTTTCTATTAGGGAGGTAGTCAATTGAATACCAGACATAATAACACCTTCCGACTTTTGCCCCATCTCGTTAAATGCCGCATCCATAGCATCTTGCATCATAGAAATCTGTCCATTGATAGTCTTAGATGCGTTCTCGGACATATTATAGAACTTACCTCCGGCAGATGTTGCATCAATGAATGCCTGTTGTACCATTTCTGCGGAAATAGCCCCTTTTGACATTTCATCTTTCAAAGTAGCGATAGATTTACCTGTCTTCTCAGAAATGATCTGAAGTGGATTGAATCCAGCATTAATCATCTGGTTAAGGTCTTGTCCCATAAGTTTTCCGGCTGCGGACATTTGAGAGAAAGCCAATGTGAGAGAATTAAACTTACTTGATTCCCCCATAGAAATATCGCTGATAGCTTTCAGATATTTAATGGTATCTTCTGCCTGAATATTGAAACCAAGCATCATTTTCTCAGCCCCAATCATATCGGACATAGTAAGCGGAGAAATCTTAGCCAACTCCTTGATTTGCGGCAACAGCTTGTCAGACATCCCTTTACCGACCAAAGTTTCAATGGCGGTCTGCATGGATTGGAACTCACCACGAACACGAATGATTTCAGAGCCAAGCTGTTTTAACACAGCAACACCACCTATAACCCCCAAGGCCTTTTTCCACGATATAGCTATATCGTTGTTGGTTTCAACAACTTGTTTTCCATTATTATTGTAAAGAGCATATTCATCCTGAAGCTTCTTAACAGATAATCGAGCGTTCGCTTGTTGTTGAGTAAGGTCAAATAAAGCCGATTTCTCTTCGTTAAGTGCTCGTTTAGCCGCGTTTAATTCACCTAGCGCATTGCCAGCCTTTAAAGGGTTCATACGTACGGAACGATATGCATCGGTAAGCCGTCTTACATCTGCCTCTACATCCTTGACTACTGACTTCTGACTGATTATCTTTTGCGTGAAGTCATTGACAGCTTGTGATCCTTGGTATATTTTACTCTTAAAGTCACCATCCATCACTACAGCCGCTTTTGATGCTTCGCTGACCATTCCCTTGAGTTGTGATTGAGCCTCGTTAATCTGTCTGTTTAACGTTGCAACGGCTGCGGGTGCTTTATTAGCATCCATGGACTTCATTTGCGTTTCAAGTTTAGAGATTTCTTCCCTAAGTTGCACAACTTTTTCCCAGTCAGATTCTACACGAAAGTATAATTTAGGCATATCTATTTGTTTTTTGATTTGTTTTTAAAATAATCTTCCTCTGAAACCTCCTCCATTTTTTCTCCATAAACAGGGCGAAGCTTATCTTTCTGCATGATTATTAAATTTCGGTAAGGAATAACTTCAAACACTTCTTTATAGGTCAAATGAAGAACATCTATAAACGTAGCTACCTGACCTAATAGAGTGTCGTTCCCGGCTACTTCTGCTTTGCCGCCATCACTGACATGGATTTCAGCGAAGCGGCACATGCGAAAAAATCATCTCCTCCGGCAAGGGAGATAACCTCTTCTTTGACCTTGTTTAACTCTGATAGATTGAGCTTCATTAATTGTTTTCCAACCCTATGAGCTTTCCATCTCCAATTCCTAACATCGCCAACTATCAAAGCAGATAAGCCTTTAATGATATGTGTGCTATTCAGTGGAAGTTCGGACAATACTGTTAGTTTGTTGTATTCTCCATCCATTCCTATCTTTGAGAACTCGGATATAGCCCTACATAGAACCTTTATAGATGGAGGATAAACAGTAAAAGCACTATTGCCAACCTTAATGGTTACAAACTCATTCAATAAGCTATCTGTTACTAATTTTGATGCTTCGTTCATAATTTTAAATTAAAAGGGGACATGGGAATAACCCCACATCCCCTTTGTGTTAACCTAAACCAATCTTTAACCTGCCGGAACAGTCTCAACCTCTGACTTATCTCTCCAAACCTCTGCCGACAATCCTGTTACCCCTGTCTCCATCGCAACTGCCGTCACTCCTAATCCAATGTTTTTATCAGTAAAGTTTCCCTTACCTATGATAGATGCATTGGGGAATGCGATGTAATTACCGGTCTTTGTCTGTGCGATAATGCACTTAGAGATATTCTCTTTAATGGCCGGTCTATCCCATCCCGTTGTAGTGGCAGTACCACCTTGCAATGCAGCCTTATCGGAATATTCATATTCACCCATCGTAAAGCTGATTGTAGCGGCTCCTTCCTGTTCCACATCACGGTAGTAAATCTTACCTGTTAGCTGATTACGATATTCTGCGATGGTTGGATCATCTTCGGCATAACCCCAAGTATCCTGATGTACGTTCTTTACCTCCTTAGTGGCGGCATTATCAATTAAGGCCTTGATTTCAGCACCTGAAAGTGAAGCCCCTGCAATGGATGCAATAGCATCTGCATACCATACTCTCTTAATTCCTATATACTGTTTAGCCATAGTTATTTTACATTTAAAATCTCAAATAAAATTCTTACATTCACATAATGACACTTTAAATTAGTGTCCTGCTCTCTTCCGATCTTAGCTATTCCGTAATAATAGTGCGTACCATCATAAGAGCCTATAATATCATCCAACAATGACTGAGCCTGTCTTTCTAACTGCCCTAGTCTTATTGAGTTGGCTGAATTTACACCTAGATCAGGCACACATAGGTTTACCTCTACAAAGCCTTTCTTCCATATTCTACCCGGTTGTTGGCTTTTGGCATGAATGACAATTCTTTCGGCAGTAATCTCACCCGTAAGAGTTTCTCCGTCGGGGACTATCTGAATACCGAATGCCTTGCAGTCACGGTAAAGAATGTTAGCTATGTCGCTTGATACTATCATTCAAATTCTTCTTTTAGCTTTTTCTCGGCAAAGAGTGCCGTACCACTTAAAACATCAAATCCTTTAGATTCTACACACGAAGCGTACTCCGTTTCATTCTTGAGTAATAAACCTTGTTCATCTACTTCAAAGTCGTTTGACTTTCTCAATAATCCTGTATGATCCTGATAATTCCCGTTATCCTTTGCATATTCTACTGTCTCAACTCCCATATCACGTTCTTTCTCAAGAACACGAGCGGTTTCTTCATCGAACCAAGAATCTACATCGGAAAAATCACTTAAAACCATAGTTCTGTATATTGATAATAGTTAGTAGACTTAACCACAAGTACCTTACCACTACCTCTTACTGTGTCACCGTCCATACACCGCACTTCTACACCTGCATTAATCGCTATCTTGTCACACACGACATGATAACTAGGTCTAAAGACTGTTCCATTATCGGAGGTAAACTCCTTAGTTGTATTATCGTCACACCTACACTCGCATACTGTTTGCCAGTTTTCCCCACCTGTTCCGGGTATTGGTCTCCCATAATCGTCCTTTTCAGGTTCGGTAACGACTTTTAGCTGCAAAGTATGAGGTGCAAAAATCATAAGAATGCTACTTTAGGTTTATCACTAAGTAAATCCTCTATCCCGTATTCATTACATCTCATAGAGTAGTAATCTTTCAACCCTTGAATATCCCAAGACATTGAAAATCCACTTTCTGAAATTGAGGTTGCACGAAGTATTAGATTTGGAATGAACTTTACGATTTTAAAATTAACAAGGTCTTTGTTTTCCTCGGTAACTTCATCTTCTGCGTTCATAGCAATATCCAAAAGGTCAGCCTCCGACACCTGAATGCCGAATGTCTGAAACTTCTGTTGTATGTAGTCGTTTGCCGTCATCTTAGTATGGTGTAATCAATCTACTATATGCAGTGTAACTATAATGCGTACAATGCTTCGATTTATATACGTATCGGAACGGACATTTAGGAACAGTAACCAGCTTGCTTTGAATAGCCGGACTTTCAGCAATAACAAATACAGGTTGCGGGGCTGTTAACACCAAGTAATCCATAGGAACGATTTTAACGACCTCGTTCTGAATCATCGGCAGACCAACATCAACCATCACGACATCTGATTTTGGCAAAATAGGTTCGCTAAAACTTGATGCCTGTACGCCCAACGAAACTAAGGACATCATCAAAAAGCCACACATGGCAAAAATAAAATTCTTCATCTCTTTACTTATTTATAAAATTAAACAATGGAAGGGTAGAGATACTACCCTATCCCTTTTATTCGATACCTAATGCTTCTTTCAAAGCAGAAGTCTTTTCTTCATCCAGTTCGCCTGCTTTAGAAAGAAGTGTTCCCTCTCTCATATTTGCAGTTACAGAAACACCGATAGACTTCAATGCTTCTACAACGTCTTTCTTTTCAAACTCCTGCTCGAAGAGAACAATCCCCTTAGAGGCTTTCTTCTCTTCAATAACTTCGGCAAGTTTGCGATCCGAAAGATCTTTCACACGGGCTTCGTCTTCAAAATCGAGGATTGTACCCGGATTATACACTTCGCCAGTAAACTTGTCGCAGAAAATATTAATCACTTTAATCTTCATAGAATCCTCCTTATCCCTCCGGGATAGCGTTCATGGTTGATAAATCGAAATTCACAATCTTATTCGGAGAAGTAAACTCAGGAATCCACTCAGCAGTGTACTCCATGTATCGACCTTCTTCGTCACGATAGTTGCATACCGACATTTGACCTTCAGCGGTATTATAAGAACGTCCCGGAACCGGATCGGTCATTACATACGGCTTATGGTGGCGCATCTTCATCACCTTATCAGTCTGCAACAGGGTAATACGGTTATCAGCATAAATCTGCACGTTCTCGCCCGCCTGATTCTCTACATAGTCCTCCTTGATCTCGATAGCAGGAAGCCCGATGCCGGTAAATACACTGGAGGCCATCTGGTCAGTCACCAATCCAGCGTTAACCATGAACTCACGCTCGCCAAGAATCATCTTGAATTTATCCCCGAAATCGGAAGCACCTACAATGTTCTTCATGAATGTGCCACGAGACATAATCATCTTGGAGAACACACCGTATTTAGCTTTCAGTTTTTGAATCTCCTGCTGTAAGTAAGAGATAAACTTATCCTTTACTGCAGCTTCTGGAGTAAGGAAGTGGAACGGCAACTCGATATCAAGCAACTCGATATTTTCTTTGTTGTCAGCCAAGTGAACCTGTGCTTTACCAGTCATCAATAATCCAGGAACAACGATATCCATACGCTTGTGTGGAGCAAGTAAAATCTGACGATAATCATCAACAATAAAGTCGATAATCTCCTGTAAGATTGTACTTTGTTCTGCAGTATTGGCAGCATTGAACTTATCAATGATATCCTGCAACTGCGACAAACGTTCGATATCCATTTGATAACGGTCGCCCAAGTAAGCGATTTCAGTATAACCGCTTCCGAGTGAACGCCTTTCCCTTAACGGTTTCTGATCGTTCTTGCCAATAATAGAACCAGCAACAACACCCGTTACTGTTCCAAGATAAGTCTTAAAAACACGGGTTTTAGTTTCCAAGAAATCTCCGTATTGCTTCCAATAGATTGTGTCCAATCTCATCTGAAGCACACGGTCGATAATCGCCTTAACGATTGCAGGGTCTGTGAATAAAGTTTGTATAGTCAAATTCATAACTCTACTTTTTAATGATTAATACTCAAACTGGAAACGGCTTGTCAATCCAACCTTATCCAGTTCATGAATAGGAAGAGCCAGCTTGCTTTCCTTTACCTCATAGGCTTGCATCAAGAGAGTGCAGAGGACAGCTCCATCGCTCTCAACTTTCTTCGCGTCATAAAGAACGAAGTTAGCAGTGTTCTTCTTCACTGTACCACCCACTGCGGTAGCTTCGAAAAGAACCGCATCCTTAGCGATGTTTTCTCCGAAAGCCGCTTTGATGGTTAATACATCGTAGGCTTTATGGGACTTATCGATAGATGCTACTTCTGCGCCTTTCTTTCCGTTTCCGATAAACATACCCTGATAAGCCAAAGAATCTTTTGCCACCTTGATGGTAAGATTAGACTCTCCTGTGGTATAAGCTTCAACCACTTTCACATTACGGACGGGAACGAGTGTCCGTTTATTCAAATCCGCTTGTACCGGAGTGAACACGGGCAAAAAGGAACCAACAACCAAATTGGCTATGTTCAACTTCCACGGTCCGCTCTTTCTAACACCTGTTTCAACACGGTAAAACTCTTCCGGCTTATAATCCGGTTTCAAGTCATAATGTGTACCTGCTGCCATTTAATTTACTTTTTAGATTCAACAATCGTTTTTGTACCTTCCGAAATCATACCAGCAATAGATTCGTTTTCTTTCTCAATCTTCGTCTCCGCTGATCCGGGAGGGTTCACACCACTAAAGCCTATATTGGCGAGTTCCTGCTTTGCGTCCTTGAAAAAAGTATCTAAGTCCGCATCATCGGGAATCGCATAACGCTTTGCGAATGTTTCGGGAATACCATACTCCTTTGCCTTTGCCATAATCTGCTCCTGTCGGGTAGCCTGTAATTTTTCTTGCTTTAAAGCGGAAAGTTCAGTCGAAAGATTCTTATTTGAATCAATCAAAGCTTGTGCCCATGCAGGTACATCATCTTTCTTGTCTTCCGGATTCGGATTTGGGTTAGGATTGGGATTCTCTATTGGCTTACCATCTTTAAGGTTATGCTTCTTCTCGTAGTTCTGGACAGAAGTACGGGTAGCATCCCCTGCACGGAAATCACCATAAGAATTTAACACGTCCGAAAAGCTGATACCCTCAACAATAGAGTTTACCTTTGTCTCGTCCGTTACACCCTCTGCCTTTTTAGTGGCAATTCGGGTGAGAATAGCAGCATCCACCCCAGAAAACTTGGTTTGAAGCCCTGCTAAAATAAGTTCTTGAATATTCATACCGTATGAATTAAATTGTTATTTGAAATTCGTGGAAGTAAAAATACAACCAATACAGATGATTAGTAAATATTTAAACTCCCCATTCACAACAACAGGACCATTGTTGTGAATACGGTATAAAAGTAGGAAGTAAGTAGGTGGAAGGGAAATAATTAGATGGTGTAGAATTCACCAAGAAGAGATTGTGAAGAAATAGAATAAAAAAAACCGTGAACTAATAAAGGAACACGGCTACATTTTGAATTTATAAAAACTTATCTTTGAGACATTAGATACAATTCATCATAAATAACTTCCAGTTTTGAAGTATCAATATAAAACTGGGTTGCATTTTTAGGAAGTCCAAAGCCATCATCATTGCATCCTATAGGATTCCAAATGCAAGAAACACTATCCTCTGAAACTTTCTTTCCGAATTTATTATCTCTAATAAATTCCCATATCATCCGACCAATTCTATCATTCTTTGTTTTAGACATCAACCCATCTGCCCTCTGATTCTTCCTTATATAAAGGATAAAATCATCATTACCAATCTTTATTTCACTCATAGTATCAAAATGAAATTTATACTTAGTATTATATTTTTCAGTTTAAAATCCAAGCATTGCAGCTGGAGGAATATTCAATACCCGACAAAGAAGTCTTGCTATCTTCAATGTTGGCTCCGAACGTCCAGAAAGATAGTCATTAACACGTGAAGGGCTTATTCCGATCTCACCGGCAAGTTGTTTCTGCGTCATCCCCTTTTCTTCAAGAGATAATTCTATCAATTTCGCAACGGTCGGCTTTTCTATCGGATAATGCTCCTTCTCGTAAGCAATCACTATATCGGACATAACAGTGAGCTCCACTGCATTCTTATCGTTTGCAGGGGTGTTATCATCAACCAATGGCAAAAGTTCCTCTATTCTCGCCAGTGCAAATTCATATTGTTCTTTCGTTACTTTATTCATATCCTATATCTTAAATGGTTGAACAATCTATTTTATCATAATCTTTATGAGTACCAACCCAGCGAATGAAGACGTACCCAATTGTAAACTTAACAACGACAACCAACCGATAGTTGTTGCCTCTGATATTGAAAACGTAGTGTTGGTTGCCTACATAGTCAGCAGAAAGAAAATCAACCTTTATATCAGACAAATTTTTCCATTCGGCTTTTTCTGCTATATCATACCAACGCTCTAAGGCTATGCGTGAATCTTCATAACCTTTGGTTTCATAGAAATCTTTCAGCTTTTTATGTGATACTATTCTCATACGTTGTTCATTTGATACAAAAGTACTAAATAATTTTGAATTATAAAACTATTATAGCATAAATATTTTATAATATCGAATTATACACAATAAAAAAGCGGGACTGAAAAGCTCCGCTATCTATTCACAATTAACCAAAAGTCATTCTTTTGTAGCAGAAATCACCTTTTCATTTTTCAAACTCTGTTCTTCCTCGATTTCTTTCAACTCTTCATCAATTCTATCAGCATTTCCAGCAAACATAATCCCCTCACGCCTGGACCATACTCCGCCACCCACAGCAGAAACGGCAGTAGCCACCTTATCGTTCAAGTCATCAATCATAAAAGGAACCAAGTCTGTCTCGATATCAATCGTCTGTGATGCCTTGTTGAACTCAGTTGGATTAATCGCCCCTAAAGCGGAAACAAGGAAATTGACCCTTCGTTGCAGAAACTCTCCTATCACCTCTGCATGATTACTTACGCTCATATGGGCACCCATAAACATGAAACGGAAAGCGGTTCCTGATGCTTTGCCTACGCCCTTCAATGTCTCAAAGGATATTCTTGGAGTATTGGACATATCATAAGCGTTGTTCGTAAGTGTTTCGGCTTCAAAACGTATTGTTTCTGGGACTTGGTTCCACGTCAAATATTGAGCATCTGCACCTTGCCCGGTAAGCTTCACGATTTTGTCTTTATTCTTCCCGACAAAGCCTTCCACATCACCGACTAATTTTAGCAATGGGAAAAAATGATAATCTATGCAATCGGCATAATTGGATAACAGTTTCTCTAATCGGACACGGAAGGTCTTTATCTTCTTGCAATAAGGTTCGGGACGATAGGCATAGAGAATCGGCAGTTTGGGGAATCCATGAGCGAAAGCTATTCTTTCTTCGTACCCCTTAGATAAATCCCACTGATAAACCATCTTGTCCGTAATAGTCATAAAGCAGATGACTTCCGAATCATCCATGAGCTTCTTTTTGTACTCACGTGAGAAAGCAATCATTTTACCTTCATCGTTGAAGAACGGATAAAGCTTATCCCCACGGAACGGAGACCATAATACGCTTTTCAGCTTCTTGGTAGGTTTTACCTTGCCTCCGAATGTAGTCTTAACTTTCTTCCAGAACTTCGCCCAGAACGAATCATCATCGGTTACGTACCAATATTCCGCTACTTCCTGCTCGGATAACCAGGCACGAACTATCTTCTTATTCTGGTATTTGATTTTATTGGACTTGAATACAGCTTTGACCGCATCCAACAGCTTCTTTTCGTCATCGTCGGTCGGAGTACAATCCATAGACGGTTCTGTGCCGACCGTGAAAGCTGTTTGAATGTTCACTATATCCTGTTCCAATGGAATAGAAATACGGTTTACCGGTTCGTCCTTGTACTTCGCTTCAATTTCGTATGTTTTACCGGTCTCTTCATCGAAAACTTTCTCCGCTTCTTTTTCAAGCACTTTTCTGTCTGGGTACTTCTTTTTATCCACCATGATTTCATGGCGTTCGGGATTCCAGTCGTCCCAAAGTTCACAACGGTCGGGGAGCTCGGTTTTTCTACCTTTCTTCAAGTAGCTTATTTTCTGCCCGATGTCAGGCAATGCTAATATTTCTTCAAGCGTTAATGGCATAATCTATATTTTTAGTGTGTGAATATTCCAGTTAAATCTTTCGGCTTCAAAATACGTCCCAAAATATGTCCCAAGATATAATATCTAATAGGATCGATACAGTGATTCCAAGCGTCTACCGGCTCATTGATATAATGCCCGTCTTTATCTTTATCCCAAACATATTTACGGAGTTCCTCAATGATATGGTATGAACGTTCAGTAACGAATAGTTCCATCTCATGTATCTTGTCAATACCGGCTTTAATAGAACCAGGGAATTTATCTACCGGATAGATGTTCACACCCCTATTTTTGATTTCCTGAATCAAACGAGGGTCGGCACTATCTCCGTAGACTTTCAGCCCCCACGGCTTCAATTTTTCGGCAATGGCATTTGTGAGCATTCCTGTTTCATAGAACAACTCATCCACATAGAGTCGGTTGTCTACGATGCCACAACGAATACCTGTTGACGGGTCGTTGGTATAACCCCAGTCGGAAGCAAGAGCCACTTTCTTTGCCCAAGTCGGGAACTCTTTTACAATTCCCCATTTCTTAAACACAGCACCTTCCGCAACATCAGCCCAGCGGCCGATAACCACGTGAGCATACTTTTCAGGATTACTCACCTTCATATCCTCCACTTCTTTCAGGAACTCCGGTGAAAGATTATTCAAATTATCCTGATAGGTAGTATGGATATGAAGTACATTCGGGTGAGTGGATACTTGAACCTGCACACCGTCAATCTCTACAAGTTTGTGAGTGTTCTCAATGTATTTCTTATAGATAAAGTGATTGGAATCGCACGGGTTCATTATGATAATAATCCGGTTCTGAATACCCTTCTTACGGATGGAGAGCATTATTTTATCGAACTCTTCCTCATTCGTCCACTCCTCCGCTTCATCACAGACGAAAGTGGTAATACCTTGGATGGATTTCAGTTTCGCCGTCTGATTCCCTGAAGAAGTTTTGATACCACGGAACATAATACGGCTCTTTGTCATCTTGTTAACTATATCCGTTTTGGTGGTCTTGAAATACTTGATTGTTCCATCAAGTTCTATCTTCTCCATCATTTCGGGGATGATAGACATACCGGCAGAAACCATCGTGTAGCGGGTGTAGAGAATCTGATGAACAATCTTCTCGGCTTCCGTCATTTCAAAGGTCAGCCGTTCGATGAAAGTGGAAGCATTAAAGGACTTGCCAGAGCCGCGACCACCGGTGATAAGGATAATGAATTTCTCATTATCGGTGTACAGAGGGTGGTATATCGCCTGGGGTTCTATCATTTCAGTTTGTCTTTAATCCATGAATCAATACTGATACCGTGGTTTATGTCGGTAGGAATGTCAGCTTCTTCGTCAAGCTTACGCTCTGTTTTCTTCCAATCTTCATCATAGTGGTACAGAATAACTGATTGAGCCTGTAAACTCGGAGCAAGTTCGCTTATTGTTTCTTGAACAATGGATTTATCGGTAAGCGTTACCCATCCGGTCCCGCCACAAGCTGGGCATTTTTCATCTTCTCCCATGCAGTGGCATTTCTCTTGAATGAATCTACGGGTTTCACTCTTAACCTTTATTCCCCCCATAGCCATTGCAAGGTATTTTGCCCTTACGGCTGCAGTAATCGTTGCCCGCCCACGCACTAATACTTCACTTAATTCTTTGTATTGCCCTTTCTTCTCACAGAACTTTTGCGGTGACAATCCAATAGCCAAAGCTATTTCCTTATCCGTGAATCCCTTTTGGGCATACTTTTCTATGAGAGAAAGAAAGTCTTCGCTTGTATAATCAAACTTAGGCTTTCTTCCTCCACGACCTTTTATATTTTGAGATTCACTATTTGGCATATCAATCTATCCTTTCTATTTGCTCATCAAAGATTTCTCCCTTGATAAACTTCATCCCAACATCATATCCGAATCGTTCACAGAAAGCAGCTTTCGCTTCATAGGTATCAAAGGATAACATAACATAAGCATCCATATCCTCGGCTTGCTTCTGTGCGTTCTCCTTGACTTGTTGCTTGACTTCTTTCATGTGGGCAACCTTTTCAGCACGTTCAATTTGTCTTTGAGCCTTTTCTGCTTCATTCTGCTCGGTTGCCTCTGCCATCATATCAGAAAGAGCATCGGCAATTGAGCTTTCCTCTTTGGTCTGCAATAGATAATCAACGCCAATCATATTTAAGTCGGCATCCGTTAAACCTGCATCTTTCCAATCAATATCAGGAACAATATGTGCTAGAGCATCAAAATCCCATGTACCTTGCGCATTAGGGTTGTTCATCAAAATATTAAGTTCCTTTTCCTGCTTCTCATCTACATCAATCACATCAACACGGATTTTATAGTCATTATCTGGGAATTTCTGCAATTCATCCATCACAGATAAACGCTGGTGTCCACTAACTACTGTCAACCCAGTTCGTTTGTTCACGACAATTCCACCGACTAAACCGAATTTCTTGATACCACGTTTTAATGTCTTCCGTGATTCATCAGAAAGTTTCCTCGGATTATAATCAGCAAAGTGAATGGCAGAGCGATTAAGCTCTACCGATTCACTCTTTATGTATTTACTTAGCTCCATGTTAACCCGATATTAAACCTTTACTCGCTGATTGCTTTTCCATTTTGCTTCTTGCCCTCATGAACGCATTTCGTACCCTTAGTTCATTTCGCAAGGCGTTTCTACCCATCATGTGGTCACTATCTCGTAATCTGTAATATTGGGCTTCTAATTGCGCTTCTGTTTTTCTTCTTCTAACTCGGCATTCCTCCTATTAATTTTGTTGATTATGATACTCCCAAAGCACTCTTTCAGCCATTGGGAAAACTTTGTAAATTCTCTGTAAATCTTGTGGGTAATTCTCCTCCATCCAAAGCATACAATCAAGATTGAAACCAACACCTGAGCTGGCTTTCAACGAATATCGGACAGGTTCAGGTAGGTTGTGTTGCCTCATGTAAGCAAGAATATCCTTTTGCGTCCAATCCGCTAAAGGATAGCATAACCCTTTGTTCTCGTAACCGTTACCTTCGTAGCCTTTTAACATCAATCGCCTATTCATCCCATCGGCTTTCTTCATCCCGATAAATGTGTAATAAGCCCCATGTTTTAGCTGCATGGCTTTAACAACATCGGCAAGTTTCAATAACTTAACTTTTGGGTTAGGAACACAATACATACCGCCACGGAGAATGTATGTAAGATTCCAGTGAGGGATTTGTACAAATTCTATCTTAGGATATTTGGCTTTAGTCCAATTTATCCAACGGCTGATGTGGTCTAAATCTTTGACGAAGTACATGAACACACAAACAATCCTGTCAAATTTCGGATAGATTAAATCAAGAAGAACAAGTGAGTCCTTTCCTAAGGACAAAAACAAAATGCAAGATTTAGATTTATCCGCTACAGCTTCAATATACCTGTATGTCTCTAATGTTTTATTCATTTGAATGCAAATATTCTTGAAGTTTAGCTTTTACATACTCTAAATCTTTAGATTCTGCAACATACTTTCCCTTTACACTTGCAGTATAAGTACCATTCCTTTTTCTGTAGAAAATATATTTAGGCAAACTTTTTATTTTCTTGAATTTTCTTTCTTCATAGAATGACTCAAAAGCTCCTTTATCTATGGATTCTTTAGCTTCTTTATAAACAGCATGAGCATTTTCTTCGCTTCCCTCTGTACCTAAATAGAACTGTTTCCCATTATAAAATATTCCTATCGTATATCTTTTCCCACTGAAGTTAACACCTATATGCGTTTTTGTAGAGTTTCGGTTATTACAATTTTCTCTTCTTGTCACAATTCGTAGATTATTCAATGAATTGTTAGCTTTGTTCCTATCTATATGGTCTATTTCCATATCAAAAGGAATAACCCCAACAAACGATTGATATACTAAACGATGTACTTTGAAAGAGATTCTTTTCCCATCAATAGTTGCATGGAAGAATTTATATCCACCTGCATCCGTTGAAGGGTTAAGTGCAACACCTTTTAGCCGCTTTGTCTTACCACTCTTATCACAGATACATCTATCAAGCGAGCGTACCCTACCCAACGAACTAATTTCATACATACCTTCTAACCCAAATGCTGACTTCCAAATTTCTTCCATATCAATAGTATTTTATACCAAAGCCTCACTCGATCTTTCTCGAATGAGGTCTATATACCGGTTCGCTTGTTCTACCTTATTCATGGCTAACCACCCGATAGTCCAAATGAAGTGCGAAGGTCACTATAACGCTGTCTCCGTGAACCTAACTGGGACGTGCCTGCCGCACCTCCTCTTCTTGCAACTAATCTACCGCCTGCACCTGCACCATTCATATTCCGGCGCGGTCCAGATACTCTGTTTACTCTTTTTGCGACTCAGCAATAAAAATTTAAATTAAACAATCAATCTATATGTTTCTCTAAGACTTTACCTAGTGCATAATCAATCTGTGCAGCGAGATACTCTTCACCTTGATGCTCATAAACAATATCTTCGTCATTCTCATCTGTTAGAATTGACGCTTCTGCGTTCTTCACCTCTACAATCATATAAGGACGTTTCCCCTTATATTCGCCTGTAAGAAATTTAATAGCATCATACTTAATGGGATTTAGTTCAATTTCACCCTCTTCGGGTAATTCTTCGTCCACTTTATATTCTTTACCACCACATAGGTAGGTGATATACTTCTTTGCATTGGTAGGTCTGATTTCACGGTATTCATGCGTTTTCTTACCAGCCAGTATTTCATCAAAATACCTTTGCTTAATACTAAGCGTCAAAATTTCCATAATCGTGTATATTTTATAAATTAATAATTATTGTTGCGGGACGAGGATTCGAACCTCGGACCTCTACCAAGTCAAAGTAGCAAGCTGACCACTGCTCTACCCCGCGATAGTATCCCCAAAGGTACTACCACAACCAAAGATAACGAAATTTATCTTAGTCTGATACACAACAACTGTCTTATTGTTGTAAACTAAGCCACTTATCACGTTTTTCTCTGCACTTTTCTAAGGTTGCCGCACAACAGGCAAATAATTCGCCACTTTCAGCACGGTAGTCATATTGGTACATTCTCACTTTCTTACCTTTCAGCTTGGTGTTATAGGTACAGTAGTTCTCTTTACCAGGGGCGCATACACTGCAGCCGTTTTTGTTTATTGAGTTCATAATCGTTATATATTGTGGTAGCCCGAAGGCTATCGGATTAAACCTACAAAATTTTATCTACCTATTAATAAAAGTTCTTCTCTCTTAGAATCGTATTGCAAATCACTATGTACCTCAAAATTATCCGATAATTCATCCCATTTCTTAGCACACAGATCAACTTCTTCTTGCGTAAGCTCATCGTATTCGCTTAGTCTACCAAACTGTTTTTTGAACCATTCATTATATGCTTGTTCTATTGTTTTCATAATCATGTGTATTATGCAGCCCTTTCAGGCTGCTGGTTAAGTTTAAAATATGATGCGATAGTGTTGAGTAAAACTTATAAGAGCCTGATATTCTGCAATCTCTTCATTCGTCAAATCAACTTTTTCAAGTTCAGAAATACGAACTACGACTTGCTTGAATAATTCGTTATTTGTGTATTTCAAAGCAATTTTGCGCACTTCGTTGTGCTGGTTATTATCAGTTAAGCGTTCAGCATTCTTTCTATCAGACGCATTTGTTATTACAATTTCTTCTATTACCAATTGACAGTGAGTTTGAGTTTCACCACCAAATTTCGTTGTCCATGTTACTGCTTTCATAATCTTTATTTTTAATCGTTATTAATTCGTTTCTGATGATGCAAATGTATATCTTTTATTTGATTTAAGTATATACTAATATCACTTTAACATAAGATTAACATTTGATTTTAGTATATACTTATAATATATACTATCTTTGCGGAAAACTTAATATAACAATGGTAGGAACAAAAGGAAAATCAGGTGGAAAACGAGATGGGGCAGGACGACCGTTAGGGGTTAATCAGAAACCTGTATTGGTAAAATTTGACTCTGATTTGCTCGACTATCTTAACTCTAAAGATAATAGAAACCGTTTTATTAACGAATGTATTAGAGAGAAAAAAGAGCGGGAAGAATAATATCCCGCTCACCCATTGATTAACCCTTTGAATTTCAAACGATTTATAATTTCGGTGTAAAGATAGCCTATATCCTCGCTAAAATCATCGTAATTTTGATACAGAAACACAACATCTTCACAGTTGTTGGAAATTGTACTTTCAGATTGGATGCCAACAACCTTTGCTATTTCTCCTCTTATCCCGTAAACAGTCTTTCCACCGGCAAGAGTACTGGGTGAAAACAAGTATAGTATAATAAAGATGAACTTCTTTCTTTGGGTGACATTTTCGAGGCATGGGGGACAATCTCTTTCGTTGAGTATCTCAGCGAATATCTTATAGATTTCATAGATAAGGCTTTTATCAGATAGTATAGGCATAGATATTGCATTCTCTTCTTCGGAAAGCTCCGATTTCTTGATTCTAATTTTTTTTAGACGAATAATTCTATCAAAATCCAGTTCCATAACACGATTATTTAAAAAGTAAATAGTATATTTGCATCATAATCGTGTAAGATTTGGGAGAATCAATGCTTGGTCGTGCTGGCAGGTTCTCCCTTTCTATTTTAAAGACCTATCCCTTTTGAGAATGGCTTTATTTCTCTTGTCTACTTCTCTGCTCCATATTGAAGCGTTATAGATAGAAGTTGCATATAATCTCAATTCCTCACTATTAGCAAGAAAATCTACTCGTAATGCCATTTTCATTGATTCAGCATACAAGTTCTGGTCAATATAATTATCCATATTAGTTATTGATTTTACTTTTTAAAAAACATATCTCCCGAAATGGATCGGGCAGTATCGTCACCTGTTAGTCGAATATACCGGAAGAAGTTCTGTTCTGTCCGGTGTCCGGTGAGCTTCATTATTTCCAGCGTCTTCATCCGACCGGTTAGATACATATTGGTTGCCGCTGAACGTCTAGCTGTGTGGCTAGATATTAGTTCCCACTTTTCACGGGTAATTGTGATGATCTTGCCTCCTTTGGTGAATGAGTAAGTACCCGGGTCATTAAGCCCAATCTCTTTCATTATCACCTTCAGATATTTATTGAAGTACTGGATACATAAACCACAGGGCACAAATCCACCATACTTTGCGAATATTTCTTTCACATAATCGTGAGCCGGGACTTTAACATCTACATTGGTTTTCTTTGTCCGGATCATAATATAGTTATTTATTAAGTTTTGACTTGTCAATCTTGAATAATCAGAGTAACGCAAAGCAGTGAGGCATCCCAATACAAACGTGTCTCTAATTCTCTCCTTTGCTTTCCGCTTATCCTGCTTAACAAACTTGTAGTAGTAGATACGGGTAATCTCATTCATTGACAGGAACACGGCATTAGTCGGCTCTGTACGTAGTTCGATTTCATCGTAGGTGTTATCTACCGCATAGTTGTATTGAGATGCCCGGCGAATGAGTGTTTGAATCTTTAGGATATAACCTACAATCGTATTGTGCCGGAGTCCCTGATCTTCTAGGTAGATTATAAAATCGTCCAGAAACTCAGCCGTAACGGAATTGGTATAAATGTCACAATCAAACTCTAATGAGAAGTTATCAATGTGTTTTATGATCGCATCGTAAACAGCGGCATAGTGTTCAGACTTGCGTCTGCTTCGCTTTTCAAGAACGTCCCGGATGAAGTCTGTGAATAATATACCTTCTAACGGTTTTTCACTCCGGAAGTGGTTAATGTAGTCCTTACGCACTTGGGCGGTCCGGACCGGTTGTGATAATTGTAATGCTTTGGCTGTATCATTTTAAAGGGTTAGTTATTATGTTTATTGAATATCATTCCGAGGTGCTCCTCGATATGATTCGTTGTTATCTTGTTTTACTCTAATTGATTAATTCATGTTTCAAAAACCTCGCAAGCGTATTTCTATCGACCTTACATATTTTTGCTATTTTACGCTGTGATAAGCCTTCGTCAATCAATCCTTTTATCAAGGCATTTTTCCCATACAATTTATATTTGTCAGGAGAATTCTTTCTGCCTTTAGGACGACCAAGAACTACGCCTTCCATTCTCTTTCTTGCTAATGCTTCTTTAGTCCGCTGGCTAATCATGTCACGCTCTATTTCAGCAGCAATCCCAAAAGCGAAAGCAAGAACTTTACTCTGTATATTATCGCCAAGTTCGTATCCGTCCTTAACAGTATAAACCTTAACCTCATGAAGCATACAGAACTCTAATATTCGCATAATCATGAATAATTTTCTACCAAGACGGGAAAGCTCGGATGTGATTATAACATCACCCTTTTGCAATTTCTTCATAAGCTTGCCCAATAACCGTTTTTCAGGCTCCTTCGTCCCAGATATGCCATCATCAATAATCCAATCATCAACTGATAATCCCAAGGATTCCGCTTTTTTACAGACTCCTAACTTCTGATTATTAGAGTCCTGCTCATCCGTGCTTACTCTTAAATATCCGTATATCATAATACTGATTCTATTAATTGCATGGCTTCCAAACCATAATATTTAATAATTATTTCCTTCATAGACATGCACTCCCATTCTTCAGGATACATATTCCGCAATCTTTTGTCTAACGCAATTATATCAATAACCAATCTATTCTCGATAGCTGATAACAGTGCATCATGTAAGTCAATTATCGGAACATTAGGTAATAGCCGTTGAAATTCGTTACGAAATCTCGCCCACTCGCCTATTTTAAAATGACTTATTTTCTTCATGGTTAACTAAATTACACCAAGTATTATCATTCTCCCAAAACCATTGATATCCACCGACATGTTTACGCTTACCGGAACAACAACTAATTATATTTCGTCCGCATATTCCAGCTTTTCTGCCAGCCTCGCTTGCAGAAGGATAAATACCAACGAGTTCATCATCTTTTATTGCAACAACAGGCTTTGCATTCCATCCGGATATTCGATAGTTTCGCACAAGATTTTTCACTCCAATTCGTTTTATCCTTTTAGCTTTACGCATATCCATGTAATCAGCCCACCTTTTTCCCTTGTTATGAGGAGTGTGCCCTTTCAAGAACCTGCCGTTTACCAAACTCCTCGTAGGACGTTCTATGGGTATATATAATTCACTCATTTCTATTATTGTTATTAGTTAATTAGGTAGGATAAATTCCACATTATCTTGACTCATATACTCGGAAAAAGAAGCCTGTGAGCATCCTTTTGAGAAATCATTGTAGCACCGTCCACGCACAGAAAAATAATATCTTTTATCATCAAGTACTCTTCCCTTGCAAACTTCTCCGTCAAAGAAGCACACTATCTCATCACCATTATCCAGCAATCTTCTAAGAAGCTGATAATCCTTACTCAATTTATACGGTTTATTCATATTTCTTTTGTATTGATCGTCTTCCCGATATCAGGAAAACGTTTTGGTTATTAAATAAAAAAAATAGCGATCTGATAGACCACTATGTAAATCGAACTTGGGGATATTTTAAATTCTCAATAGCTTCTTTGTCTCCATTGGCAGCACGTCTCTTAGTCTCCAAATACCAAGTATAGGGATTATACCCTTTGGGGATTGTATATCCGGCAGGCAATTCCCGTCTAGCTAATGCTTCCTCATTAATCTTTCGCTTTTCACATCGATCAATTTCTTTCTGTCTCTCTGGAATAAACTCTTTGAAAAAAGCATTTCCAATCCTTCGGGCATCAAATTGAGAAAAAGAGTTATCGTATCTTCCGGACTTGTATCGAGAAAAAAACAGCATTAGTTCTGATAGTTTGTATATCTGAACAGACGATGCAAATGTCTGAGCAAATATTCCGATTCCTTGTGCTACCCCTTCGTCTTTACAAGAACTAGACCCAAATAATGCCAGCACTTGTGCATAAATCCACATTTCCGCATTTCCTTCTCCATAAACTTCGTCATACTTCTGAATCGTGGGACAATTTGAAAAATATGCTTTTTCAGGATTCTGAGCCACATAAGCCCAATTTGTCGGAGAAAAGACACGCTCAATATCAGAAGGGTCTTTCCACTTCGTCAACCAAGCCTTGTTCTCTACGCTGACGCTCGGTAATGTATTGCTGCAGGGCATGGTCATTTGCTTCCTGCTTGCTTGTACAAGGTTTCTGATTGTTTCCATACTTTTTTTGTTTTAGCCATTCTTGATAATCACGTTCAGTACCAGAGAATACGACTCCGGTCCAATTAGATTCTATAGCTCGCTCTATTTGTCGGATAGCGAACTCTTCTTCAAATTTACCCAGCTTGTTTAACGAAATCTGCAAAGCATAATTTAGCTTTCCTTTCCATTTTGGAGTTTTCACAAGTTCCGTCCATGCCGACATAAATGCTATCGAATCGAAAGGATAAACTAAAGGCTTCGAATCTCCTTCTTTTTTCCTAGATCGCTTAGGCTTTTCGGGTGGGGTGCTCTCGTGCGTATGCGCGAGACTCTCTTCTTGTTTTATGTTTATATTATCTATAATAGGTGGAAATTGCGTTTCATCCTCAATATTTGCGGATGATGTTGCGGATGATGTATTTTTATCATCCTCATTTTTTGCGGATGATGTTGCGGATGATATTGCGGATGAATTAACAATCTCCTTCTCACTATCATTCGCACTTTCATCCTCAATATTTGCGGATGATGTTGCGGATGATGTTGCGGATGATAGTAAATCATCACTGATACTTTTCATGAATGAATAATAACATCCTATGCGCTTGTCTTTACTGGATCGAAAATGAATAAGACCAGCGTTAGATAAACACTCCCTCGACTTGCGAAGAGTATTATCAGACATATCTAAATTCCCACAAAGAATATTACTACGAACGAAAAACACATCCTTCCACTTCATATCATTACAAATCGCTACAAGCTCATGATATAAGGCTTGCGCTGCTGTAGTTAGGTAAGTATCATCACGTACCTTTCGGAGCTTGGAAATCAGTTGATAACTATTCATTGATGTCTAATTGTGGTTTATTATAAGCCCCTCTTTTGATGCTTTCTTTGAGATAATTAATACATCTATTCACATCGTAAAAATCTATTTCTATCAATCTTTCTTTGAATAACTTATATTCTAGCCCAACAGCTTCGAGGTTAATTCTGATATTCATATCTTCATCCAAAAACCTTTCATATACTTTATAACTTACTTCTCCCATGTCTTCCAAAGTAAGAAAAGACTTCTCATCGATAAAAAGAAATTCAGGATTTGGAATATTATAGGCTTTTATATATTTAAAAAAAATACCAACAGCCCAAACATTATCACCTATAGTAGGAACAAAATCCATGTTAAATGGAAAGATCAAAAACAACTTTCCATTTGCATACAAGTTAAATTCTACATTCATAACTAATATTCTTATTCATAAACGGAAATATCTATTTGCTGCACATTCATCAAAAGACTTCACACGCTCTATAAGACGCTTCTGTCTCCTTCTAAATGCTAAGTTATTATCGTACCTATTATGGCATTCCCGACACAATCCTACGATGTTCTGAGGATTGGTGTAATGTTCCGGATACATACTCTTAGGGATCAAATGCGCGGCATCCACTGCCGGCTTTCCACATATTGCACAAAAAGGAGAAAGCGACTGCTTTATTTTAGCAACTTCCCTGTTTCTCTGAGCTTGTTTACTGCTTACCTGTTTCATATCTAATATTTATAGGTTTCTAATTAAAAGCCCCGAAGCGTATTCTTCGGGGCGATTCAACATTTATTCCAACGAAACACGCTACTAACAGGAACTTATACAAGGCTTCGGCTTCTTTTCAGTCGTGTCACTAGCAATCATCAGCCAGACCCCGTACTTTGTATAAGCTGCATTCCCGCTTTTATATGCTTCTCTCTCTAAGGTTTGTGGACGGTGAAAGAATCGAACTCTCCTAATGCAGTGCACTACATCATTTCTACCAGACATGCAACCGCCCGTGTGCTGTTTTATTTATGTAATTAAAAACAGCAAAAAATAACCACGCTCATTTCAATGTTTTTATTGAGGAATCCGAAAATAAAGCGAAAAACAACGTTCCCCATTGTGGATAAGCCCGGACTCGAACCGAGAAATGTAGGATGTCTTATTGCTCATTTGGCAATCAAGGGATGGATTAGTTTTATTCTCCCCCTTTGCATGGAGAAACCTACTATAAACAGAGCATTCAGCGTCTACCGATTCCGCCACTTATCCGTTTTGCCCGCTATATCTTCGCAGACAAGCAGGCAGGTTAACAAAGTTACTTACCATGTTTCATTCGATGACAATCTTCGCAAAGAGTTTCAAGGCAATACAGGAACTCTAATTCATGCCCAACTATGGAATATCCCGCAACATCATAGACCTTGTGATGAATCTCCAAATTATAAGTCTTTCCACATACTTGGCACTTGTGCCCGTCACGGATTCTAATCTTTCGTTTAACCTCTTCCCAGTAGGGGTTATTCTTCAGGCTCTTCCGGTATTTCGTCGGTCTCCCCTTCTTGTGTGCTAATCTCGTCATTTTCGTCCTCCTTCCTCCATGGACTTTCTTCAATTGTAACTCGATGCCATTCGTGACGTTCAATAGGAACTACTTCACTGGTACCTTCATCTACGAAATCTTCAATCCATTGCTCCAGCCATACATCTTGACCATCTTCCTCCCATACCTCGATTACATCCTCTCCTTCTCCGAATCGGCGGACATTCTTACGAGTATCTTTAAAATCAACGTTTGGCAGTTCGTATCCCAATTCTTTGAATGCCTCTTGATTCTTTTCTCCGGAGTTAAACAGATCGTTGTATTCATGCTTCGGAATTTCTTGAACTAATGCCAGACGAAAAGCGTCATTCACCCATGAATAGTACAGATAATACCCCGTGACCGGAATACGGAAAGTATCGATCATCTTCAAAGGATAATCCTTCACACCTTTCTTTGCAAGGTTTACAAGATCCTTAAACTGAGTATTTAATGCTGAAATCTTTGCCTCAAATTCTTTCTTCTCGGTATTGAACTTTGCTTTCAATGCTTCGAACTGTGCTTCAAGTTCCGGCATCTGTTCCTCGGCAATCTCACCATAATTCGCACGGATAGTTGATATTTCATAATCATCCATCACCCGGTTAGCGATCACGTCTTTCTCTTGGATGGTGACAAAACTTTCTGCCAGTTTCTTCTTTACATCGTCCATAGAGACACAATCAGAGAAAATCACTTCGGGAAATTTCACGGTGGTAGGGAGCTTAAATTTAAGTTCCTCCGGTACATAGTCTTTTAAATCAATCATTGTTTCTTAGTATTTAATTTCTTAAGCATTTTTTTGCACCTTCTACATAAATCCTGATCGGGAGATGTTTTAGGAGCATATTTCTCTATTTTATCAGAGCATTGTCTAAGTAGGCGCTCTATCGTTTGAATATCCGTTTGGCATAATTCCATTATTCAAAATCATCAATAGCCACCGGATGAAGCAATTTTTGACTCCATTCCGGAAGCTGCATATCAATAATACCTCTAGCTCCTTCTTCGGCTTTAGCATCATATCCGGGAAACCATTTCTTGTCGAAACAGTCTTTTACGATTGAGAGAGCATAGCGATATTTATACTTACCATTTGCCAAATCATCGGGCGACCAAAAGAGAACAGCGACATCGTATGGTTCAACCGTCTGTAACATGATCATAATTGTTACATTAAAGTTCCGTCCAGTAACGCTACTCATAACCTCTTGGTACATCCCTTCTGAAAGCTCATACTTGAGTTTGGCACAATCATAGTAGAACTTGCCGAGATCATCGGCACGTGTGGTCTTAAAGGAAATAACCGCGTTTACACCGATATTTTCCTCTACATTGAAATAATCCGGTCGGACCCTTACATTAAGCCCCGTTTCTTCATCCTTGCCATAGAATGATACTTCTGAGTATGCACCTTTCAAAAGCTGCTTGATGATGCCGCCACCATACCAATAATAGTTTCTTTCAAGAGCTTTAATTATCATACTCATTTCATCACTGATAAACGAGTATCCCAAATCAATGCACTTCTGTTTCTTATTATCACGAAAATCTTTCAGATCACAGAAATTCCACCTTTCAGAAGGTATTTCTTCTTCGACATCTGGAACATAATTCTTATCATTCAGGAGCAATTCATTATAGAACCGAATCATTCCAAGCACGCCATCTTTCGATGATTGGTTACACTTAGGTTCTACTTTGACAAGCTCGAATAAACGTGGTTCCAAAAATGCCATGTGGGCAAATGTCCCTAACTGAAAACAAGGTTTTTCTTTCTCTTCAAATGTCCTTTCGTAATCATAATAAAAGGATCGTGGAGTTTTAAGAGCATTTTTCAAATTGGAAGAGGAAATATGATCGCTTTTCAAATACATCTCCATAGGATCACGCTTTACTACTCCGTTAACGCTCAATTCCTTCAAATCAATATTAACAGGTGGCTTATTGCAATTCAAAGAGATAAAATCAAGCATCTCCTCTTTGGTAGGATAATCTTCCGGATTATAAGCAGAAGGGTTGAGTTCTTCCCCTTCTGCGCAATCGTCCAAATTAAAATCTATCATCCGGCAACAGGCAAGTTAATACGCAAAGGTTTTACAGACCAATTATCTGACTGGAAGTTATTAGTTTTGTTCTTACGCTTGCCCATGTAAGTTATTTTAAGAGGCATACCACTTTTAAGTGATCCGTTCTCAATATACTGTTCAAGAATACCAACCAATCTACGAGAACCATTTGTTACTGTCTGTACCGTACCATCTGCTGATTTCTCCAAAAAAGTAGCACAATCTAAATCTATTAATTCACCTGTACTGGTAGCACTCAATACCTTCTGAGGCTTGATCTCTACAAAGTACATTTTTCTAAATTCACCCGGCTTCTCCGGAGTCCAATAGTTCCCGCAAAGGTCAATTGGTAATTCCTGTGCATCCTCCAAAGAAGGAAGATCATTTTTACTTAGGTCTGCTGCCTGAACTGCAAACGAAGATTCTTTGTCTCTAGTTACTAAATCATCCATAATCGTAATATTAAGTAGTTAATAAAATAGTTCCCGGATACCGAACCAACGGACACCGGGATAATTCAAAACTTAAATAGCGGACTGGATACCGCACGGAGTCCTTTACTCCGGAGTTAGAGTTAAACAATAAATTATTTGCGTTTTTGAAGGCATTTCAATATGTTTCCTTTTTCAATAGCTTCTACCAAATCAGATAATTTATAATAAATATATCCTTTCGCCTTTTTAATAGGTTGACCTTCTTCGTCTACTACTTCCTCAACTCCGAATTGATATGGAAATACTAGTTTTCTTTTTAATAAATTTTTAAGGACACCACTACCTAAACGTTCTTCTGCATCCGATTGACATATAAGAATCTTTTTATTTTTAAGATTCGCATTCCTTTCGTTTTTCCAAGCTTCAATTCCATATTTAATACCAAACTGAATGGCTTGATTTATAATAGGATCGTTCTCCATACCTCCCTCCTATTCTTTTTGATGTACCTCTTTTGAACTTCTCTCTAAAAGCATGAACACAGTTAACAATAGCATTATAATACATGATATTGTTTCGTTTCTAGTCATTTCGATTTGCAATACCAGATGAGTCACCATAGCAAGAGCAATGACAGCAATAGCATTTTGAATTTTATGAATAGTTTTCATAGAACATTATTTTTTAGTTAATACTAGACGATATAAAATGAATCACAGTCCTTTCTATTTCTAGTTGCTCGTACAGAAGTCCTTGCATTAGATCGTACCCTACAACGTCTCATGTCCATTTGATAATCCGGTGTTACAGCAATTACCAAAAACCACACAGAGAAGAATAACTCAATACCGTGCTTCCTAATCTCCTTCAAATCAAAGTTTCTTTTAGTCCTATCACATAGCAGGAATAAAGTAAGCTCTACGTTATTGTTAATGCCTAACTTCTTATGAATATCCCTAATCTGTGCCTTTATGGTCCAAACTGACTTTTTGAGCAAATCGGCAATTTCATCTGGGGTTTGTCCTTTTGCGACTTCATTAGCTACTTGATACTCACATTGAGTCAGAGTTTCCATCACGAAATACGTTTAGCTCTAAAAACTCCCTTTTTATAGTCCAACTCTCCTTCTCTCTTGATTATAATTCCAAATCTGCGTCTAACACGATATCGAATTGTACTCATTATTCCATCATAAGCAGATATCGGAAATTCTACTACTTCATTTAGCTTCATTTCACTGATTGATTTTGTCCAATCACCAGTTATTTTTTTCACTTCTTTTGCCATAAGATTAATTATTTGATTATTATTGGTGCCCGCGATACCTTATACGGATTCTTCCACGTATCGAGACGTGACGGGCTGTATGTTGAATCACTTAGATAGCGTTATAGCTCGCCTAACCTGCTATATGCTTACTGATAAAGACTTTTCGGACTTCCAAGTGATATATGTAACTAATTCGAACCTTCAACCGATCACGGCATTCCTGCTACGGTTGAATTTCTTTTCGTATGATCCAATATGTCAAAGAACTATTTAGTAGTACTTGCGTAGAATATTCTCTACGTCTACGCAAGCTTTTTTCTAAATCCGCCCAGCTGGTTTCCCTTTTGGGGATTTCTATATTGTTATACTAAACTTATTGCTTATCTGAGTTTTGTTTAATGAAATCGTAAATAGGTTTAAGCATCTTCTTAGCCTCTTTTACAGTAGGAGACAAACTACCCCGTGTATAGATATGAAAGTCAAACTCCCTTTTCTTAGAAAACTCCCAACTATCTTGATAAGCATAAAACTGAACGGCATTAACATGGGGAGATACTTCGATAAATATCTGGGACCCGTTCTCTTTCGAGAAGTTCATGCTATCTATGATAGCCTTCTGAACTAATCCCATTACGCTGTAATTCTTCTTTTTCATAATCGTATATTAATATTATTTTAGTTATTTGTACATCAGTCTTACGATATCAATAGAATAATGCTCATTATCTCCAAGAACTATCACGATTTATATAATCAGCATGATTGCCAGCAAAGAACGATTTCAACACATTACCATTGTTAACATTGAACACCGGCTTGAAGGACTTTTTATCTTCTTCAATCTCCCTGTATTCTTTCTGCTGTCTCTTTGCCAAGAACCAAGCCTTTTTCAAAGCTTCACCCAAAGAGATACGACGATACGCTTTCAAAATGTGAGCGTGTTTCATTATCTCACTGTTATTGAATTTTCCGTTTTCAGTCAAAAATGTAAATGCGTTCATCGTCTTACCTATTTTTAGTTATGTAAAATATTTGGTTTTCTCACTCAAACTTCGCACCTTTGCAGTGTTGGATGTTGTTTGATGTTGCAAAGATACAAACTTTTGTTAGTAAAGCAAACATCATACAAACTTTTGTTGATATATAAACATCATTTAACACTAACAATAGTTGGTATATATGAAAAAAGAAATAATAAAAGAAGCTTTTGAATACTTAAGAAGTAATGGAGAAGCCCATACACAGCAGGATGTAGCTAATAAAATGGGAATTAGTAAAACTAATATTTCACGTGCTTTTAATGGAGATGAAAAATATCTCACTAAGAGTTTCTTAGAGCGTTTCAATGAAGCCTATAACAACATATTTAATTATGATTGGTTAGTAACAGGCGAAGGAGAGAAAATAAAAAGAACATTCAAGCCTATTTATAATGAAGCTGCGCCCATCCAACAAGACGTAGTTTATATCCCGTTAGTTAATCAATTCGCTTATGCGGGATATTTAGATGGATACACAGACACAACTTACATGGAGCAATTACCTAAGATACCTTTTATAGTTGATAAAGAAGGACATGGAAATTATATAGCCTTTGAAGTCAAAGGCGACAGTATGAACAATGGAACCGAAGAAAGCTACCTAGAAGGAGATAGACTTTACTGTCGTGAAATACAGCCCCATTTGTGGGTGAGTTCTAAACTCCATCTTCGCAAATGGGATTTCGTTATAGTACATACCGATGGAATAATAGTTAAGCGCATTATAGATCATGACGTAGAGAATCACACCATTACTATTCATTCATTAAATGATATGTATCCTGATCGAGTTATTGATTTATGTGATGTAAAGCAGATTTTCAACGTTATAGAATCAGTTAGACCTAGAAGAAGATAGAATAATCATAAAAAAAAGAATTATGGGAATATTTAATTTTTTAAGCAAGAAGAATGAACTGAAAGATTTCTTCAAAATTGATATAGAAAATATATTTAAGTATAATCCTCAATTTTCTCATTCTGAAAAAACTGAATCAGGTAATGAAGTACAACATTACAATTTACAGTTAAAAGAGTTAGAATTAGAGCTTTTTTATGAGATTGAAATACTAAAAGTAGGAGAAAACGAGTTCAATCTAGTTTTTAAAGGGAAAAATAATACTATTACCAAAGATTTAAAAGCTCTCGTTAACTTCTGCTATAAGAAATATGGATCAGATAGTATGGGGAATGGAATAATAGTAGATTCAGATTTGGCAGATGCAAAGAACCATTTATTTCTTCGTTTATGGGGCGAAGTAATGATAAGCAACCACTATGGCGATAATAACATAGGCATGACATTATTCAATATAAAACAAATTAGTATATAACAATGAAAAAAGTATTATTAGTATTTGCAGTATTAATGGTTGCATTAACCGCTTCTGCACAACTTACTTCAAAAGGAAAACCTACTGTTCTCAATTCTTTCCGTATGGGTAACTGTAAACTTATAGAGACAGGTACATTGTATAAGATCGAATCTACTATAAAGGAAAACACCGACCTTAAAATGAATATTGAATTGGGAACCAAAGAGGAAGCTATTAAACTCATTGAATCGCTTATTGAATATGAACCTACAAAAGGGGAAATAGTATCTCTAAACAATCCAACTAACAATACGGCAGAGTATAAATCAATGCAGGGAGGTTGGCAATTCTATATATCTGAAATGAAAGCACAGTCATCATGTGCCAGCAAAGGAGAATTAAAGAAAATGCTAAAATCTTTAAAAGAGAAATAGCCATATTCACCACAATGGAAGTAGAAAATTACCACTCATTTAAATTAGCCCGTCTAAAAAACGGGCTTTTTTTATTGTCCTCCATATTCAAAAACGTGTTCCACTACTTTATTTATAACTCTGTCTATAATAGAGAAATCACGTTTTATATATGTGTCAGTTATTGTTTTTCCTGATGAATGATCCAGGCACAAAGCAATATCATCTTTACTGATTCCACATTCATTACGTGCAATAGTTGCGAAAGAATGCCGGGCTGAATAAAATTGAATGTAATCTATTCCTAATTCATCACACAAAGACCTCATACCCCGATGTATTCCTTTTGTCAGGTTTCTCACATTATTGTACCTTTTATGGAAATCAAATAAATGCTCCCCAGATGGATCACGATATTTTTCTATAATTGAAATTGCTAATGGATGAACATAAACAGAAATAAAAGCCTTATCCTTTCTTCTATCCTTAGTTTTTTGGCGTTCATATTCTATTCTACCATCCACCATGCAACAATTTAGCATATCAACAGCATTCATTCCTGCCAACAGGAAAGACAAAATATAGATATCACGAGTAAATGTAGTGGTTCTTCTTCGTTTATTTATAGGTGAATAATTATATATCTTCCTAATTATTTCGGTGTCTACAGCTCTCTTCTTCGCTTCCAATACCGCTGGAATAGCATACACTTTAAACGGATCATTGGTTATAATAATATCCCCTTTTTCATAATCATTAAAATGCAATAAAGCAGCATTAAAAATAGATTGAATAATTCCCATATAAGAATGTACCCCGGTATCATTCAATGGTGGTCTCTTTATCGTTTTATATTCATTTTTAGCTGCCTTATTTTGTTTAACAGTGATAAACCTTTCTTTCCGTAACCATCCTTCATATTCCCTCAGAAATTTAGAAGTCAAATCTTTTATTGCTAGTTTTTCGTTACCATTCTTATATTTAAGGAAATGGCATAGAGCATTGATTCCAGTTGTTTTTACCGTTTTAGTGCCCTCGTTAGGAGTCGTTACTATATGTTGCCTAGCAAATTCTATAAAGTCTATATCTTTCCGCTGTTTACGTCTTTCAATCATTGCAACGATATCTTTAGAGGTAGCACACTCTTCGATTATATCCTGATTTTCATTTATTATTTGTCGATACTCCCTTACTAAATCATCCAGTTCTTCTTTTATCCTTTCGGAAGTAACAGTTCCAGAAGCTGATCCTTTTTTAAATCTGACCAATTCTGTATATATCGAAGTAGATATATAAGAGGAAGTTCTATTATGAGAAATCCGAATCTTAGGATTGTATGTATTATCCGATTTCTTATGATGTTTAAACACTACCCAAGATACTGTTGCCATACTTTTATATTTTCGTAAATCATTTGTAAAACAAAGATAGAATTTTAGCAGGAATACACTCTACTAAATGAGGCTTTTTAACATTTCAAGTCAATCTATAAACTAACTCAAGCCGCACAGAAGCGATATAAAAGGCTTTTTTCAATTTCTTGATCCCAAATATAAGAATATCATTCCGATTAACACGAGGATAAGGTCAATCGCTTTGC
>ERZ791875.465-NODE-465-length-44336-cov-2.883133_pt1 | contig 44336 bp, 28 predicted proteins | sample MGYA00510278_ERZ791875 | MGnify/ENA primary metagenome ERZ791875 (study PRJEB30046, sample SAMN00792078) | human gut metagenome | study: EMG produced TPA metagenomics assembly of the A metagenome-wide association study of gut microbiota in type 2...
CGTCTGCGAAATCTGCGTCCGGTAATACAAACATAGCGACGCACCGTCAAATCATCATTTATATTATTTCTTCTAACGCTTTAAAACCGCTTTTATTGCTTTCACTATCAAAAAGAAAAGGACGAGGACGAGAATGATAAACGCACCGGAAGGAACATTCAGGAAATAGGACAAGACCAACCCTGCCACACAGCCTAAAAAGCCGATGGCAATACTGCCGAACATGATCTTTTTGAAGTCTGACGTAAAGAGGTTTACCGTGATCTGCGGCAACGTCAGCAGGCTCATCAACAACATGATACCGACCAGACGGATCGAAAGGACAATCGTCACGGCAATGAAGAACATCATCACATACTCGATCCACTTGACAGGCAGCCCTTGCGTAACAGCAAAATCTCTGTCGAACGCCACATAAACGATCTCACGCAGGAAAAGGCTGAAAAGAACAACCAGCAACAGTGCCAATGCCGCAATCCAAACGATATCGCCCGTCGAAATCGTCAGTATATTCCCAAAGAGGTAAGCAGACAGGTTCGGCGCATAGCCGGGAGTCAGGAAGATAAAGATCACTCCCAACGCCATGCCCAACGACCAGACGCCGGCAATGGCGGAATCTTCCCTCACATTCTGCGTCTTGCTGATCCACTCCACACCGAACGCGGAAAGCACCGAAAAAAGCATCGCCATCAAGATCGGATTCGTCCCTAAATAGAAACCCAATCCCAATCCCCCGAAAGAGGCATGCGTAATACCACCGCTGATAAAGACCAGGCGGCGGGACACAATATACGTTCCCACAATGCCGCAGGCGATCGCAGTAAGCAAGCTGCCCAAGAGGGCATGTTGAAAAAAGCTATATTGCAGTAAATCCATTCTTTTTCTTATTACATCCTTTTTTATTCCATGGGCATGAAAACTTAGTTCCATGCCCATGAAACTAAAATTCCACAGGCATGGAAATTAATGTACACGCCGTTCGCCGACAATCAAGAACGCCTCGTCTTTCAGGGCATCCGGCAAACTGATCGCACGAAGTTGCAGGCTGCGCAGCCAACCGGCCACCTCCACATCCTGCAAGGTATAAAGCACGTCGCGAAACTCGTTCACGGCATCTTCGTCATACGCATCGGAATCAACGCCCTGAAATCGGTCCAGTTCTTCATCATCGTAATATTCGATTTTCTTGCTGACGGCAGCCAGGAGGCTGTCGCGTTCGCAGGTTTCATGCTGCCCGCAACACTCGTCCGTGACAAGCTCCTGCGCTTCGGGAATCTCCGAAATCTCGCCGCGTTCCAACATCTTCTGCAACTTCCGGTTCCGGAAATAGCCGGCGATGGCGGCGATGACACCTAATACGATAATACCTATGACAATATACCACATATCCTTGTCCTTTTTTCTATATTCACTTTTTCATCTATTTGCGTCGGAGCTGACAACAAATCCGGCCATCTTCAGGTCCTCCCAGAAATGAGGATAACTCTTGCTCACCACCTCCGGATCGGCAATCTCGATCCCTTCCGAGCGCACCAGGGCGGCAGGCGCGAATGCCATTGCCATGCGATGATCCTCGTAGGTCGCAATGACCGGATGCGCTTCCGGCTCACAACGTTCGCCGTTCCATTCCAACATACTGTTGTTACTGTCCGTCAGCAGATAACCCAACTTGCGAAGCTCTGTTTTCAGCGCCTCGATGCGGTCTGTCTCCTTTATCTTCAGACTTTGCAAACCCGTAAAACGGAAAGGGGTATTCAATAACACACAGGTGACAACAAAGGTTTGAGCCAGATCCGGCTCATTCACGAAGTTATAGTTCAACTTCTTCACGCTGTTACCGTTGTGTTTCAGGACTACGCCGCAGTCAGTGAAAGTGGTGCCGACGCCGAGTTGCGCAAACAGTTTCACCCCGGTAGCGTCTCCCTGCAGGCTATTCTTAAACAATCCCTGCAATTCGATCTCCGCATTCCGGGACAATGCCATCATGGAATACCAATAGGAAGCGGCGCTCCAATCGGATTCGACCGTAAAAGGAACCGGGTTATATTCCTGCGGGCGCACTTTGATCGTCTGCCCGTCCCATTCCGCCTTCACTCCGTATTGCGCCATCAGTTGCAAAGTCAGGTTAATATAAGGTTTCGAAATAATATTCCCCTCCAGATGCAACGTCAAACCGTTTTCCATCAAAGGAGCGATCATCAGCAACGCCGAAATATACTGTGAGCTGACTCCGCCGGCAAGCGAAATCTCGCCTCCGTGCAACGCACTTCCGAAAATACGGAGCGGAGGATAGCCTTCCTTCTCCATATATTCTACCCGCGCCCCGAGCGCGTTAAGCGCATCCACCAATATCTTGATCGGCCGGTTCTTCATCCGCTCCGTCCCCGTAATTGTCCATTCGCCCACCACCTTAGACAAAAAAGCCGTCAGGAACCGCATTGCAGTCCCCGCGGCTTTTATATCAAAGTCACGATCATTCGAATCGAGTGCCTTCACCATCACCTCCGTATCATCGCAATCCGACAGATTCTGAATCTCATACGGACTATAACTCAACGCATTCAGTATCAACGCACGGTTACAGATACTTTTGGAGGCGGGAAGCTTGACGGAAGCTTTCAGCAGGGAGGGAGCTGTTATCTTGTACTTCATTTGACTATCACATTAATGGAGCACAAAAATACTGATTTTATCGGAATAAACAGCCCCGTCCCTTCATAAGCAACTATAAAATGCGCCGATACCCGTTTGTGCCGAATAAATATTTTACCATTGCGGATTTTGCGGATACACATTCGTGCATCTATCGATCTGGCTCTGCGGAATAGGACGTAATTCATGGAACGGCTTCATATTGCCGTGCGCCTTCGTATTGTACAAGTCCGTTCTCTCGATCAGTTTGCCCAACCGTTTCAGGTCATACCAACGTTTTCCCTCTCCACAAAGTTCACGGGCGCGTTCATCCAAGATAAAGTCTATGGACAGGTCAGAAGCTGAAATCTCCATCTCTTTTTCTTTCCCTTCTATCGCGCAATTCCTACGCAATGTATTAATATATTTTACAGCATCATCCATATTTCCATCTCTGTAATACGCTTCCCCTGCCAAAAGATAAGCTTCGGCAACCCTGAAACAAATCCAGTCCCTTGTTCCTCTCGCTTCATTGACAGTAGGACGCTTAGGGTCCTCAAACTTTTTCAATTGCAAAAAGATACGATTATTTACCGTCTGATAGTTTACGCCCAAGTTTTCACTGGACTCCGGATTGTACACCATATAATTCTTGGAATCAATCTGGCTCTTTCCCCATGTTTTCTTAGGTAAATAAAATGCTGTATCTCCAACCGCAAGCTTATCTGTTGCCATAACCGCATACCATGTATCACGCCAATAAGCCTCATAACGGGAGTCTATCGACGCGTCATAGAGATCCGACATAAACTGAGTCGGTTTGAAGCGGGCGTAAGGGCGTCCATATTCTATCACACGGGTCATTCCCGGAATATTCGCATCATATTTAGGTATAAAATACAAATGGGTTTGGTTTCCGTCTTCCCTTAAAGATTCATCCTCTGAAAACTGTAAGCTCCAGATAATTTCGTTGTTCATATCATATTCCCGATCGAAAACCATCGCTCTTTTGGCTTGCAGTGTATATTGAGATTCATTGATAACACTCGTTGCCAACCGGGCAGCCTCTTCAAATTGAGGTTTACCGCTTCTTTCATCGGAAAGCAAAACATACGAGAGGAAGAATTTGGCTCCATAGACGTCTATCCGGCCGTAATCGGTCTGTTTGGCCGGTAAATTCTCAACGGCATACCGTAAATCCGGATAAATGACTTCATCAAAAATCTGGTTTACAGGAGTCCGGTTTGCTTCCGTTTGAACCCCGATAGTCGGTTCAAGTGATAAGTGGACATCACCAAACTGCATCACCAAATGATAATACATATATGCCCTTAAAAAGCGGGCTTCCGCCTCACGCTCTTTTTTCTCCGAATCAGACATATTGGGCACCTGATCGATAAAATAGGTCACATTGTTACAGGCATTAATGCCAATATAGCAATCCTCCCATACGTTGGTGATCTGTCCGGCTGTAAGTGAAATATTATAAGTATCAAAATTCACATCTCCGTCAATTCCGGCTTCAAAAATATCCGTTCCCTGTTCTGTCAGCTGCAATAAATTAGTCGTCGATGCAGTAAAAGAACGTAATCTGGCATAACATGCATTTAATAATGTTTCTATACCTGTTTTCGTATTGTAATATCCATCAGGTGGTAGCACTGTTTTAGGATCTTCATCTAAAATGTTACAACCGGAGAAAAGAATTGAAAAAACAAGGCATGTCAATATAATCTTTTTCATTTCTATTGATTTTTAGGTTTAAAAATTAAGATTGATCCCTAATTGATAGGAAGTAACAGCCGGATACGATCTTTTATCCGTTCCGACTTGAGGGTCCTGCCCGTCAAACGGTGTAAAGACAAACGGGTTATTGATGTTTATATAAACCTTTGCATTTTCCATCTTGAATCTCTGAATGAAACTCTGAGGTAAAGTATATCCTAATGAAATATTGGATATACGAACAAAAGACACATCCTTCACAAAGTAGTCGCTATTCCCCAATTCAGTGTATGTACCCTTAATTGCAGGAGCCGGATGACTGTTGGATTGATTTTCAGGCGTCCAGTAGTTAGCACTGAAACCTCTATATCTTACCGGATCATCATTACTTTGTTTATGAGTCTCCGAAAGAGCTTTAACTCCCTGTCGAGTATATAAACTCACATAGAAATCAAAGCCTTTATAAGCCAATGACGTATTTAAACTTCCAATCCACGATGGGTCTCTACCGATAATATATCTATCGTCATTCAGATTAATATTCGGTTCCTCCCCTTCTTTATTATAAATATCCCGATATTTAGGATATCCGGGCTTCGCACCATAACGTGCTGCTTCAGAAGCCTCATTTTCTTGCCAAACTCCGATGAAATCCAACAGATAATAAGCCCGTATAGGACTACCTATAAAGTAGTTAGACCCGACATCGTCTTTCTTGTCTCCATACAGGTCCAAGATTTCATTCTTATTCTTCAGGAACGTAATTCCCATATTCCATCTAAAATCGGAATTTCTGATAATATCCCCATTCAAGACAATTTCAACCCCCTTATTTCTTGTACTTCCGATATTCTGAAAGATCTCGGAGAAGCCTGATGTTACAGGAAGTTTCCGCTTAAGGATCAAGTCTTTCGTTGTTCTATGGTATAAGTCTATAGCTCCTGTCAAACGGGAATTAAACAAACCGAAATCCAATCCTAAGTTATATTCCTCCGTTTTCTCCCATTTCAAATCAGGATTCGGAATGCCGGTAGGAATGGTTCCGATAGCAGCGCTTTCATTCCACGAATAATAGGTTTTGGACAATTTACCTAATGTCTCATAAGGGTCTACATTTGTGTTACCTGTATTACCCCACGAAAGACGTAATTTCAGATTATCCAGAAATTTAGCTTTTGCACCGCTCAAGAAAGATTCTTCAGAAAGTCTCCAGGCAACAGACATAGAAGGGAAACCTGCCCATTTATTTTTATCGGAAAGCCTTGAAGAGCCGTCATAACGATAAGTAAGAGTGAAAAGATAACGTTCCAATAATGTATAATTGATACGTCCCATAAAAGACATAATCCCCCACTCTGACAATTTCGTATTTTTGTCAAGAATTGTAGATGCAGATTCCAGATTATAATACAACCCGTCATAATACATATCAGTTCCTTTCAGATAGACTGATTTTTCCTGAAACTGCTCGACGTTAAATGCCGCCATAGCACCGATTCTATGATTACTATTGATTTCTTTATTATAAGACAATATATTATCTATAACTGAAGACAGTCTTGTTCTGCTATCAAAACTTGCAGCATGTGCCCCTCCACTCCTTTCGCGAGTCTCACTACCTTGATAAATACCTTTATTCGTATCCGTAAAATCCACACCAACAGAGAATTTATATGATAATCCATCCCAAATATTCCAATCCAAAGCAGCAGAGCCTATAACTCCATATTCTTCAGTGGTATTTTGATTGTTTTGAATCTCACACAACGGATTGGTAACCAACGATTCATTTGGCGTCGGATATAATTTCAAATCTCCTTTCTCATCTCTTACCGGAGCCAACGGAGATAGCTGATAAATATGGTATATATAATCAGGAAGAGCATCATTCTTGGAATAAGAGCCTAAAATTGCAGTTGTCAATTTTAATCGCTCTGAAAATTTAAAAGTATTATTGAAATTAACATTGAATCTCTTATATCCGGCATTATCCACTAATGAGCCCTGATCGAGATATCCCAAAGAAAGCATTGTTGCAGTCTTTTTACTGGCAGCACTAACCGTCAAATTATGATTAGTTGCAAAAGCAGTTCCTCCCCATACTTCATCAAACCAATCCGTGAATGTTCTGTTTTTCCACGAGTTTAGTTCCACATCATCAAACATCGCAGCGTCCGAATTATCTTGTCCGGCATTCGCCAATGCTCTCCGTTTATAATCGACAAATTCATCTGCAGACATAAAATTCGGCGTTCCTGCAGCTTTATCAAATCCGACCCAACCACTATAACTTGCCTTGATTGAAGATTCTCCCGCCTCGGCTCGTTTTGTTGTTACAATAACAACACCATTTGAACCTCTGGCTCCATAAATAGCAGAAGCAGAAGCATCTTTTAAAATATCTATCGACTGCACATCATTCGGATTCAAATTCACACTCGAACTCTGCATGGGAATTCCATCAACAACCCAAAGCGGATCATTAGAACCGGTAATAGAGTTTATACCACGAATTTCAATTGTCGGATTACTACCCGGTTTCCATACTCCCCCAATATCAACGGGGATTTTACCTTGCAATGCAGAACCCAGGTTCGGACTATTGGTCTTCGTTATCTCTTCTGCCCGGACTTGCGTAATAGCTCCTGTCAAATCCTTTTTCTTGGCAGTACCATAACCGATAACCACCACTTCTTCCAATGCTTCTGTATCTTCAGACAATTCGACAATAAGAGAAGACTGGCTTCCAACAAGTACCTCCTTAGGAGTATATCCGATGTAAGAAATCAACAAAACAGCTTTATCCGGCACATCCAGAGAAAAACGTCCTTCCACATCTGTTATCGTTCCGTTGGTAGTTCCTTTCTGTACCACATTCGCGCCGATAACAGGTTCACCGGTATTGTCTTTTACGACACCTGTGATATGCCGGTTTCCTTGTTGCATCTTAGCCAAAGAGCTACTATCCATCTTTTTATCAGCAGGATTTATCAATATCAGATTGTTTTCCGTAATTTCATACTGAACCCCTTCCTGCTCAAAAAGACGTTTTAAAACTGTTTCTACGGTTTGTCCTTTTGCCTGGATAGAAACTTTCTTATCCAGATTAATCTTTCCACTCTCATAGATAAACCGGAAATCAGATTGATTTTCGATCAAATAAAGGACCTCCTTTATCGACTGGTTCCGTACATCCAATGACAACTTCGTATTTTGTGAATAAACGGTTGCAGAGATATTAAGCGAGAAAACAATCAGGAATAATGTCGTTAATCTCATAATAGATAATATCTTTTTAAGGGCCGGAGATGAGTCCAGCTCTAACATATTAAATAAATTCATATATTTGTAAATTGATTGTTAGTTAACTATTAGTGTTGCAAGCACTAATTTTTATGATCAAACTTATAACGGGAGATGTTCCAGCATTTCCCGTTTTTGTGTATTCACATGGTGTTTTCTACTTCATAGGCAATACTATTTAGAGGTTATACTTATATGTTTTCCTTTCACATGATAGCTTATATGACTCAGGCGGGACAAGGCTTCCATTACATCCGTCACGGTTTCTTCCTGTATGACACCGTTGTAGCGGATGTCTTCACCCAGGCCGGATTGTAGCGTAATTTCCACATCATACCACCTTTCCAGATACTTGCAGACAATCGACAACGGCATATCTTCCATGTACAGTTTATTGTCCAGCCAACCATACGAATGGGACAATATGCCTCCTACTTGCTTGATCTCATTGGTATTCTTATCAAAGACGGCTATTTCTCCCGGCTTCATGATCAGTTTTTCTTTTCCGCTTTCCAGTTCGATACAACCTTCGACCAGAGAAGCCTGGACAACCGAATCATCGGTATAGGCCTGCAGGTTGAAGGATGTTCCCCAAACTCTCACATTCAAACCGCCGGCCGTCTTTATCACAAAAGGCTCTTTGTTCTTAGACACATCGAAAAAGCCTTCCCCTTGAAAGGCGACCTCCCGTATTTTCTTTTTCGGGTCATAAGAATAAGCGACTTCCGATCCTGAATTCAGCTTGACGAGCGATCCGTCCGGCAAAACAATCTCCGAACGATTCCCATAATCGGCAGTCATACGTACCAACACATCCGAGTTTTTGGGGAAAACGCCCATAAAAGAAAGGGTAAGAACGATTAATAACGAAGCGGCAGCCCCGGAAACCGCATAGGATATATTCCGCAAATATTGCCGGGAACTCTTTTTTTGCCTGTTTATCGCATCCACCTTTTCCCAGGCAAGACCGGAATCATAAGTCCCGGATTCCGTATAAAGATGGGATTCTTCCCAAATCTTCTTATACAGATCGAAATCCTTCCTGTTTGATTCATCCTCCGCCAACCATTCCGCCAACACCGGATCAACGCCCTTTCCCGCATCCTCCTCCAACAGATAATCGACAATATGATCTTTGATATGTTTTTGTTCTTCCATTAATCCCGCTTTTATTATATGACACGACAAATAAAAAAAGGTCCTATCGAGGACCTCAAAAAATTTATATTCCTTTCAATTCCAGGCAACGTTTCAGCTTCTGGAGTGACGACCAAATCTGATTTTTGATTGTTTTTACAGAGATTTCGAGTTTTTCCGATATTTCTTTCTGCTTCATTCCTTTTATCCGGTGAAGCAACAGTACTTCCCTGCAACGGTCCGGCAGATGATCTATACAGCCATAAAGAGCGATCCTGAATTCTTCGGATTCGACCCTGTTGTCTTCATAAGAAAATTGATCCTGGCTCTCCGACAGATTATTAAAATGCACCTTTGAACGGAGATGGTTTAAGGCCAAATGTTTAGCTGCCCTATATAAATACCCGCTGACATTTTCTCTAATTTCAATCCGTTCCCGATTCTTCCATAAAGTAAGAAACAAATCCTGCACGACATCTTCCGCATCGTCCTTGTCCATAAGAAGACTATAGACATATTGGCAAAGGCAAGCATAATAACGTTCGAACAGTTTATTATAACTAACGTAATCACTCTTCCCAATCGCTTTTATCAGCTTTTCATCTGTGGTAAATGTATTAGACATATTCCTCCGGTTTTATCTCCTCAGCCTTCAAATATACGATAAATTTCGGATTGCAATCGAATCAGCCTAAAGAATAGGCTTTTTATACAAACTGATCGACATATCTCTCTATTCCGGAAGGGAACTTATTGTAATCTATTTAACATGAAGATGTGCCATCCTTGTTCCCACACCTTTGGCACATCCTCATGTTTAGAAGGAGTAAGCTCCTTAATATTCATCAACTTTCTGATCCACTCTGAACTGATCCAGCTGTTTCTGCAAACGAGCGGTAACGTCGGCATAATCCGGGTTGCCGTACAGGTTGTTCAGTTCGTTCGGGTCGTTCTGCAAGTCATACAATTCATCGCAGTTGATCGCCTCGTTGACCTCATTCTTATCGCCGTAGAAATGGATCAATTTATAGCGACTGTCCCGCACGCCATCATGACGGCGTACCATGTGGATAGCCGGATAATCATAATAATGATAATACAGGTATTGGCGCCAGTCCTGCGGAGTCTCGCCGCCGAACAAAGGGGCCAAAGAGGTTCCTACCATATAATCCGGTTTCTCGATTCCCGCTATATCCAAGTAAGTCGGGGCATAGTCTATATTCTGGACCAGGGCCGTGCATTCGCTTCCCGCTTTGATTTTGGCAGGATAACGGATGATGAGCGGCGTACGGAAAGATTCTTCGTACATGAAACGCTTGTCGAACCAGCCATGTTCGCCCATGTAGAAGCCTTGGTCGGAGGTATAAACAATCACGGTGTTATCCATCAGCCCTTCCTTTTCCAGATAGGCGATCAAACGCCCCACCTCATCGTCGATAGACTTGATGCAACGTATATAATCCTTGATATAACGTTGGTACTTCCATTTCACCAAATCTTCGCCTTTCAGGTTCTGGTTGATGAACTTTTCGTTACGGGGTTTATAGGAAGCGATCCAGGCTTCCCGCTGCTCGGGAGTCATACGGTCCAGGGAGCCGTCCCAGCCTTTCAAGTTCCACTCGTTTTGGCAAGCTTCGCTGTGTCTCAGCTCATCGACCTTCAAGTCGTAAACTAAAGTCATATTTTTGTCGATACGCATTTCCTGCGTACGGGCGGCGTCGCAACGGGTGGCATAATCATCATTGAACGTATCGGGGTATGGAAATTCCACATCCTCGTATAAATCCATATACTTCGTATCCGGCATCCAGTTACGGTGCGGGGCCTTATGGTGGACTAACAGACAGAAAGGCTTATTCTTATCCCTTTCCTCAAGAAACTCGATAGCATGATCGGTGGTCAGGGTCGTAGCATACCCTTCTTCCTTTATATACTTGCCGTTTGACTCTTTGCTCTTGAACTCCGGGTTGTAGTAATCCCCCTGGTCCCACAACACATGGTAATAATCGAACCCTTTCGGCTCACATTGCATATGCCATTTACCGACAACGCCGGTCTGATAGCCGTGTTGCTGCAATATCTCGGAGAAGAAAGTCTTCGTCGTGTCAATACCTTTTCCCAACTGCCGTTGCCCGTTCTGATGGCTGTAAAGCCCGGTCATCAGACAAGCCCGGCTGGGTGTAGAAAGCGAATTCTCCACGAAAGCCTGCCGGAACAACATACCTTCTGCGGCCAAACGATCCAGGTTAGGCGTAGGCGCCAACTTGCCCAAGGCATGTCCATAGGCGCTGATCGTTTGATACGAATGGTCATCCGTCATGATATGGATGATATTAAGCGGCTTCTCCGCCACCTCCTTCTGCCCCGTTCCGCAAGCGGAAAGCAAAAGGGCGGGAGCTAACAAAGCTCCGTAGTTGATTGTATTTTTCATCTCTATGTGAATTTATCAGATTCTTACCAATAATACTTCTTCGCGATTTCAGTCATCACCGGATACTTACTGTCCTCATCGTCATATTGGCGTTTTAATTCCAGAAGTTTAGTTTTCAGTTCCTTTATTAAAGCCTTATTTGCCGGGTCATTATAGATGTTTTTCATTTCCATGGGATCGTTCTCCAAATCGAACAGTTCCCATTCCGGTGTGATCGAGACATTCTTGGTGCCGGTCATACCTAAAGACTCTCCATAATAGAATACCAATTTATAACGATCCGTACGGATACCGTAATTTGCGGTAACATTATGGTCGTTATCCGCGTTCATCCAATAACGATAATACATGGCTTGCCGCCAGTTGTCCGGAGTCTTGCCCTCCAAATTCGACCGGAAGCTTTCCCCTTGCATTTGCCCGGGTTTGCCCACCCCCGCATAATCGAGAAACAGAGGGGCGAAATCGATGTTTAACGTGATGTCCTTGTTCTCCGTCCCCGGTTTAATCTCCTTGGGATAGCGAATCACGAATGGCATACGCAGGCATTCTTCATACATCAACCGTTTGTCGAACCAGCCGTGTTCTCCCAGGAAAAAGCCCTGGTCGCCCGTATAGATGATAACCGTATTATCCGTCAAACCATTATCGTCGAGGTATTTCAGGATGCGCCCGACGTTCTCGTCTATTCCGGCGATGCAACGCAGGTAATCCTTGATGTATATTTGATAAGCCCAATGGCGGAACTCATCCCGGCTCAGATTGGTCGGAAGGTCGGTCTTCACGTCGGACGGACGGAAATTTTCCATGCTCATCCGAAGCAATTGTGCGTATTGCCCTTTGCCTTCATAGGTATCCAGGAGATTTTCCGGTTCCGGGACCGTCACGTCTTTCAGTAAATCCTTAAACCGTTCCGCCGGAGTCCACGGGCGATGCGGCGCCTTAAAATGGCACATCAGGAAGAAGGGTTTATTTTTATCCCTTCCTTCCATATATTTGATCGCCTGACTGCCGATCACATCCGTAGAGTGTCCCTTGTAGACTTCTCCTGCCCGTGGATCCGCCTTCGGATCATCCCCCCATTTTCCTTTTTCGATAAGCATCGGATCGATATAACGCCCTTGTCCCGGCAAGACATTATAATAATCGAATCCGGTAGGCTCTGCATGCAAATGCCATTTGCCGATAATAGCGGTCTGGTAACCGGCCTGCTGCAAACATTTCGCCACGTTCGGATGGTCCGGGTCCAGAGGGTCTTCCAAGGTATATACCCCGTTCTTTTGGCTATACTGTCCGGTGATAATAGCGCCACGGCTGGGTGTGCTGATCGAATTCGTAACGAAACAGTTCTGCAGGATCGCACCTTCATGTCCGATCCTGTCAATATTAGGGGTTGGCAAGATATCCGATAGGATTCCACCATAGGCACTTACCGCTTGCGAGGCATGATCGTCGGACATGATATAAATGATGTTGGGGCGATCCCGGTCTGCGGCAATCATAGTTTGTGTGGCGAAAACGCCACACAAACATACTGTTGTCAGATTATTCCTTTTCATACGCTATATTTATTAGTCACCTGTTCAACTAATATCAATTCCATCCGGGGTTTTGAGTCAGCTCCGGATTCAAGTCCATCTCATGTTGGGGGATAGGCATAAGGATCATGTGATCTTTTACGTTACTTGCAATGTCTGTCTTGTTACTTTCCGCGATGGAGGCTTCATAAGCGCTATGTTCCTTCATACGTTCTACAAACTTGTCCATCCGTACCAGGTCGAACCAGCGATGTCCTTCCAACGGGAATTCCAGCCATCTTTCTTTCAGTATGGCATCCCGGAACGCATCTTTTGATAATCCTGTATAGTTACCGGAAGCATCCCCGTAGGCCCGCTCGCGAACCCTGTTCAAAACCTCGTGGGCTTTCGCCGATTCCCCCAGTTCATTCAAGGCTTCGGCATACATTAACAAGGCATCGGCATAGCGGATGATATGCGTATTGATCTCACATTGATTCTCCGCTTTCAGGCCTTCCTGCCAATATTTTCCGAACAGAGGGATCGAAGACTCCATTTCATGCCCGTTATTGGGATTCGTATAATGTGTACGGAAGTTAACCGGCCAGCGCAGATCATTCTTGTCATAAGCATTATATAACTCCATCGTCGGGATATCCGCCTCGTTGGAACCGGCAACACCCACTGTCTCCGGAATAGAATATTTAGGTCCTGCCAATCCCATCTCCTGATTGAAGACCAGTGGTTGCGGCTTAAATTCCACATACAGGACAGCCTCTTTTCCTGTTTCAGTAGCAGGATTCCAGTTATCCGCATAATTCTGATACAGGCCATATCCATATGTCCCTTCGTTCTCGACAACTTCGGCCAACGTGGCTTTCGCATTCGCATAATCGCCCTTTGTCAGATACACCTTACCCAGTAAGATCAGCGCTGCTCCTTTCGTGACACGTCCCAGATCGGTAGAGCTATATTTAGAGGAAACCGGCAATGCTTGGGAAGCCTCCTTCAGATCCGCAATAATTTGTTCATAGACCTGTTCTTTATTTATCCGGGGTCCCATAGCGTCATTGATATTGTCCAATTTCAAGACGAGAGGAACATCCCCGTAGAAACGAACCAGGTTGAAGTAGAACAACGCCCGTAAGGTTTTAGCTTCACCGATAAGGCGGGCCTTCAAAGTCTCGTCCATCGTCACTCCCGGGATATTATTGATAGCGGCATTCGCCCTCATCACTCCCGAGTAATTGTTTTTCCACATGTCCCGGACAAACGTATTTTCCGAATTATGACGCAGGAACTCCAGATCTTGCAAAAAAGCATTCGGCATTCCCAATCCGTTTTTCATGCCATCCGTCGGCAAATCGCACATCAAAAACATCTGACGCTTATATATCTCATAAAATTCCTGATAAATAGCGTCGACCCCGGATTGCGCATCCTTTTGATTCTTATAGAAGTTACTCGTGACTAAGCGATCTGTCGGATTTTCATCGAGGAAAGAACAACTGCTCAACAAACTGGCTGCTATTAGACAGCTATATAGAAATATTCTTTTCATGACCATATTAGATTTCAATTATTTAATATCAAGTTTTATACCAACCATAAATGTCCGGGCTTGCGGATAACCTCCGTAATCCTCACCGGCTTCCAGTGTGGAGGCTCCCTTATAGCTCACTTCAGGGTCATAGCCGCGATACTTTGTCCAAGTCAATAAATTTTGTCCGGTCACATACACCCGCAAACCTTGTATATGCTTCAGTTTCAACTTGGAAAAATCATAGGATAAGGACAGCGTTTTCAATTTCAGATAAGAGCCGTCTTCCACAAAGCGGTCGCTAACCAATATATTACGGTTCGTAGAGGCTTTCGGATAAACAGTGCTCGGATGTTCCGGAGTCCACCGGTCCACCAAGTTTGCGTAGGCATTCGTACCTCCTGTCGGTGTTTCCAGCTCCATCGCGTTGTAGTTGTATATTTTGTTTCCTACGGAATACTGTAAGAAAACATTCAGTTCGAAACCTTTATAATAGAACGTATTCGTCATACCCCCGAAAAATTTAGGATTTGCATCTCCCAAGATTTCCCGGTCGTTGGTTGCATCCACCTTACCGTCTCCGTTCAGGTCTTTGTAACGTCTTAGCCCTACACCGATCGGGGACGCGGAAGAGGTTTGCTTTTTGCATTCTTCTTCATTCTGGAAGATACCGTCAAAGCGGTAGCCATAGAAGATACCGATCGGTTTACCCACGATAAGCCGGCGAATGGCTCCGGTCTTCAAGTGCCCGTCCCCTTCGCTCATCTCTTTATACTCTTCTCCGCCTAATTCCAGGACCTTGTTCCGGTTGAGTGAGACATTGAATGCCGTTGTCCAGGAAAAATCCCGTCCTGTGATATTATCACTCTCGATAGACAATTCCCAACCGTGATTTTCGACGCTACCGATATTCTTCAGCATGGTCTGATAACCGGAAGTATAAGGTATGGCAACATCATATAGCAAATCTGTTGTCTTCTTCTTATAATAGTCTGTCGTAATACGTAAGCGGTTATTCCATAATCCGATATCAAGTCCCACGTCGAATTGTCCTGTCCGTTCCCATTTCAAATCCGGATTGGGTATTCGATTGGGAGAGAAGCCTGTTACTTGTGAATCCCCGATCACATAGCTGTAAGAATCCAGTGTCGCCAATGATTGGTAAACACCAATCTCGGTATTTCCCGTAAAACCATAGCTGGCTCTTAACTTCAAATTAGGGATCAGGTCTTTTACCGATTCCATAAAAGACTCCTCGGAAATACGCCAGGCGGCTGATGCGGAGGGGAAGAAACCATATTTATTGTTCGATCCGAACCGGGAAGAACCGTCGATACGCGCATTGACCGAGAACAGATAACGATGATCGTAGGAATAGTTTACACGGGCCAGATATGACATCAGATTCCATTGGGTAGCGTTGGATTCCGGCTTGTTATAGATGGAACCTGCTCCCAAGTTATTATACAGCATAATGTCGTTCACGAAATTTGAGGAAGAGGCCAAAGCGTACTCCGTATTATTCTGCTGCATGGTAAATCCACCCAATACACTGAAATCATGCTTTTCCGCAAACGTCTTATTCCATGTCACCGTATTTTCATTCAGCCAGTTGATGCTCTTGTTAATGCCGACATCAGCGGAGGCGATACCCCGGGCCTGATAAATGGAAACCGGCGTATATCGGTTCGTTTTATGATACATCACATCCGCACCCGCTACGATCTTTACTTTCAGATCGGGAATGATTTCCCACTGGGCGTATATATCCCCCAATAAACGCGACGTTGCATTATTGAATTTCCGTTCTTTGGCTGTCCCGACAGGGTTTGGGATTAAAAGACCCGGCACATTTATCTGGGTATAAGTTCCCGCCAGCTCGTCTTCATATATAGGAAGCGCCGGATTCATTCTTAACGCACCGGAAACAGTTCCATCCTCTCCACCGGTATCCGTAGCTACTGCATTATTAATCGTGTGAGTTCCCGTAGCATGCGTACCGACCGTGAAATTACTAAAAATATTACGGTCGAAATTCAAGCGGATGGAGTAACGCTTAAAATCAGAATCTAAGATAATACCTTTTTGGTTGGTATAGTTCCCGGAAATGGAGTATTGCGTTTTCTCGTCACCTCCGGAGAAATTCAATTGGTAGGTTTGGGTAAGGCCTGTCCGGTAAATCTCATCCTGCCAGTCCGTGCCATCCCCGACCTTGGCGATCTCCGCTAAATCGGTCGCACTATAATAGGGGTCCAAACCGTCGTTGGTATAAGCCTCATTGACTAACTTCACGTAATCCTGGGCTTTCATCACGTCTATTTTCTTAGAGACATTAGACCATCCGAAAGAAGTCTCGAAAGAAATCACATCACGTCCCTTCTTACCGCTTTTCGTCGTGATCAATACGACACCATTTGCGGCACGCGCCCCGTAGATTGCCGTTGCGGCAGCATCTTTCAAGATTTCGATAGACTCGATATCCGATGGGTTTACAGTCGACAGGCCGCTCATCTGCGTCTTGCCACCGGTGTTACCGAAACCGCTACCGCTATAAACCGGGAAACCGTCGATAACATAAAGAGGCTCGTTTCCTCCCTGCAGAGAACTGCTACCACGTACCCGGATAGAGGCCACGGCTCCCGGCATACCGGATGTTTGGATTACTTGCACACCGGAAGCACGTCCAACGAGGCCCTGGTCGATGGAAGTCATCGGCGTCTGCTGCAATTCCGCCGTTTTGACGGAAGATACGGAACCGGTCAAATCGCTCTTCTTAACAGATCCGTAGCCGATGACAATCACTTCATCGAGCCCCTGCGAATCTTCCGCTAATTTGATAGCAAAGGAGTTTTTGTTGCCAACCGGGATTTCCTGTGTGAGGTATCCGATATAAGAAACCTGAAGTACGGAAGAAGCGGAAACACTGAGGCTGAAGTTCCCGTCCATATCGGTTATAATACCGTTTGTCGTTCCTTTTTCCACGATATTCGCACCAACCACAGGTTCACCTCTTTCGTCCTTCACAACACCTGTTACTTTTTTTACTTGGGATGGGGCGGATGCTTTTTTTGAAATAATAATATGACCGTTACTGAATGACACAGAACAATTCGTCCCTTCCAGGAGTTGTTCCAACACATTTTTCACGCTGTTTTCCTTCGGTAATTGTTTAATGACCTGAGAGTCATTCACCTCTTGTGTATTGTAGTCTACAAACAATTTTGTCTGTTGCTCTATTTGTTTGAAAGCAGACTTTAAGGTTAAACTATTTCCGGACAACCGAACTTGCTGATTTTGAGCAAACACAAACGAGCTGTTGATAAACAATGCTCCCATTATAAAAATACGGAAAAGAGTTTTTCCCGCTTTTATATGTATTAGATTCATAAAGTTTATATCTTTGTATGTTTGAAATTTATTTATTATTTATTTTTCAACGCTTTACGTTGAGTCCAAAAAAGTTATTATTTGATTTCAAACGCCGGAAAGAGGGATTTTCGCACTTTCGTTCTTTCCGGTTTTCTTTTGTTCATGGTTTTTTCCTCCTTTATTTTAGTTTATAAATACTACATTCTCTTTTATTTTATAATGAATACCTATTAATTGATGCAGGACGTTCAAGACATCCTCCAATGTTTCATGCGGGGCAAACTTGACGTTATAAGACTCACCGGCATACTTCTGTGAATTATAATGAATCGTTACATTAAACCTCCGTTCCAAAGAGGACATCAAAAGACTGAAGGGTACGTTTTCATAAATCAGATAACCGCTACGTTTCAATCTATAAAGCGAAGCATCGACAGGCTGGACCGTCACAGTATGCGCCGTATGTGAATAAATCAACTGTTCATTCGGCTTTAATATCTCAGACTGATGCTCGTCGGATCTCACGTCGACCTTGATACTCCCTTTTTCCAGAATAGCACTCGTACATGAATCACCCGGATAGGAAACAACCGTAAAAAGAGTTCCCAATGCTTGTACTGCCAGATAAGTCGTCTTTACGATAAAAGGTTTTTCCTTATCTTTTTGCACGGCAAACGAAGCCTCGCCTGTCAGGTAAACCGTACGTGTTTCCGCATCAGTAAAATCTTTCGGGTAAACAAGCAATGAGCCGGCATTCACCCAAACACGGGAACTATCCGGAAGAATCACCTGCCGGCTTTTGCCATAGGGAACAAACAACTCTGCCATCTCCACATGCCGGGCGGGTTTCAGGCGGTCAGTAGCAAAGAAAGTCGCTGCTCCGGTCAACAACATTAACGCTATCACTGCCGCATATTTCAATTTCCGCTGAAACGACAAAACAGTTTGTTGAAAAACCGTCTCCGGCTGCAGGCATCTCAACAAGCCATCCCAATCCTCCAGGGTTTCCTCCGTCACGTCAGTCACCGATTCTTCCCAACAGTTTTGCAACGCGGCTGTCTTTTCCTTCATTCCGTCTTCAGCCCGCAACCAGCGGCCAAACAGGATGCGCCCGGAACGGGAAAAACGCTTCCCGAAATAGAGTTGTATAAGTCGTTTTATATTGTTGTTTTCTTCCATAAAATCCCTGTGCTTTATAATGGAGTCGGCTTGCTAAGGAAATACACACAACCTAATATGCACTTTTTTTCAATTTCTTGTAAAACAGTCAGCAGATTGCCTGTAAAATGGTATTGCAGTGCTTCATGGGGTTATTGTGCCGTAAAGGAAGGAACCACCCGGCAGATAGAATGAACGATGCGGAATGTGCGCCCCTTCCATACCGACCCGCTATTCATGTCACAGCCGTGAAACAAAAGAAATCCAACTGTAACATAGAAGGAAGACAATTGTGACATAAAAGGAATACAGCCGTAACATGCAATAGAGGACCGATGTTTATCCGTTATTTATTCAAATATTCATAACAAAGAATAGATAAAGGACTCTGCGAAGAATGGCAAGGGCGGCGGTCAGGTGGTTTTCCACTGTCCGTTTACTGATATCGAGGCGCATAGCGATTTCGTCATTAGACAAACCTTCCTCACGGCTCATCCGGTAGATTTTGCTTCGCTGGGGAGACATTTGATCGACCGTACGGTTGATGATCGATTGCAGTTCGCGAACAAACAAGGCTTCTTCCTCTGATTCGGCCGGAGAGGCCTCCTGCAGGTATTCGTTCGTATATTTTTCCGATACAATGAGACGGTCGAAGTAGTCGTACACGGTAAAACGCGCCATCTGGAAAAGGTAGGAGGAGAAAGAGCGGACATGTTTAAGTTTTTCGCGGTCTTTCCATAAAGAGCAAAACAAGTCCTGCGCCATATCGCGGCTGGCTTCCTTGTCGTGCGTCAAGCCGATAAGAAAATTCACCAACCTCGGCTGGTATCGGAAAAATAACCGCTCAAATGCAGCTACGTTTCCGGCTGCAATCTTCTTCAAGTCGTTTTGCTCTTCCGGTAATTTCATAATAAATGCGAAGTAGCGAAAAATATCAGAATAATCAAAACAAAAGGCCGAAAGCTTATCTGTCGCTGTTCCGGTTTTACTACGGGATCGTGAAAAAACAAGTGTATAAAACAGATAAAGCCTATTATTCCTATGCTTCGAGAATTAGGAATAATAGGCCGAAAATACAATCTTTATTTACTTACTTCAGATAGGGTTTCCCATCTTTCCAGAAAACCTCTTCCTGTGTGATATACCAAGTTTTTCCATTATCATTATTTCCCTGATAAAACAGATATGTCCGCCCATCCAGATCGGTAAATAAATGTGGATGTCCGGATTCACTGGAGTTCCATTCACCCGGTTTGCCATTCCGCAGAAAAGGTTCTTTCGAAAGGCGCTTCCAAACAATACCGTCTTCGCTTTCCGCAACACCTATTTGTTGGGGAGCGTTATTATAAGCTCCGGCATAGAACATAAACAGTTTGCCATCTTTTTTTGCAATCGAAGCACCTTCGATACACTTGCCTTCCCACGGATATACCGGATACAGAATGGAGGAGTCTGCCGCCTGTGTCCAGTCTTCCCGGTTGAAACCGGTGTTAGCCGGTGCGACAGCGACACCCTGCATCTGGATGTCATAATCCTTATCGCGGGTTGCAAAGTAAAGAAAGTAACGGCCTTTAAATTCACACACTTCCGCGTCTATGGCACGCCCGCAGGTCCAGTCTCCGGAAGGATGAAAGATCGGATTCGTCGGATTTCTTTTAAAATGTACGCCATCATCCGAAACTGCGTGGCAAATGGCATCATTCTTTCCATTTCCATACGTCTGGTAAAACAGATGCACCTGTCCATCCTTCACCAATGCACCGGGAGCACATAGTCCTTTTTTCTCATAATCGGCACCGGGAGCAGGCGTTATCTCACCAGCCTTTGTCCAGTTAACCAGATCTTTACTCTCCGCAATCCCAATATTCCAGCCGGAAGCCTCATCTCCCTTTTTAGGAGGAATGGAATGATACATCAAATACCGTCCTTTAAAGTTTACCACATGCGGATCTTTCGAGTAGGGACCCCCGACTCGGGAAGTATCGCCGTACATCATGCGAGGATGTTGAGCCTGCCCCCAAAGGGGCAGACAAAGTGCTAACAAAAATAATAAACGTCCAATCATTTATTTCGTTTTTAATGAATAATCAATTACCATAACCCGGATTCTGTGTAAACTCTTCCGGATTTGATACATTTGTGAGCTGATCACGAGGTATAGGCCGCAAAACATGATATTCTTTGAATTTTCCGGCTGTAGCCGGGCTCATCTCCGGGTTATTCATTCGTTCATATAACTTTCCTGTACGTTTCAAGTCATACCAACGATGCATTTCCCCCATCAACTCACGAGCCCGCTCATCCAAGATAAAGTCAATTGTTACATCAGCCGGTTTTATTTCCATCTCTGCCTCATGCCCCGGAATAGCCGCACGATGGCGTATTACGTTAATATAGCCAGCTGCTTTCTGAGAGTTCCCAGACAAAAATGCCGCCTCCGCCGCCAATAAATAAGTATCCGCCAGACGGAAAACAAACACATCACGGGAACCGGGGGTCCAGTTAACCTCCGGGCGTAAAGGATCCAAATGCTTTACCAGATAGGCATACATCTTATAATTGGTAAAGCGTGTATTCGACGGCCATTCCGCATCTGGATTGTCTACAGACTGAACATCCTTTTGAGGATCGATCTGTTCACGCATATATTCCGGCTGGAATACAAGCACAGGCCATACCTCTTTGATCTGTTCTTTTGTCCAGGGACGTTTAGGATCAATCATTGCCAATTCTCCTTTTGTCCAAACTTTTTCTTCCATCTTTTTCGTGAATGGGCTAAAGATACTTTCTTTTACCGAATTTTCGGTTACATTCCAACGTGATATAAAGCAATCCTCCCAACGCTTGTCAATTGTTTCATCAAATAAATTCAATGCATAATCGGTCGAGCGTTCACGGCTCCAGGGCCTGCCATATTCAATAACACGTTTCACTGCCGGATGCTCTTCCGAATATGCGGAGCAGAAATACATATGTGCGGTATTTCCATCCCCATTTAATTCTGCATTTTGCGTATATAAAACAGGGAAAATAACTTCTGAATTACGTTTATTATTAATATCCCACAATTCGGCATGAGACTTCACCAATGCATATTTTCCCGAATTGATTACCTGTTCTGCATAATCCAATGCTTTTTTCAAATCATCATCACTCCGTTTTACTGTAAGTAAGACTCTTGACAAATGATGCATTGCTGCATATTTGGTAATATGTCCGTATTCAGACACGGGATATGACTCAGGCAAATTGTCAATGGCAAATTCCAAATCCGAAATAATCTGTTTCCAAACTTCATCCGCATTTGTCTTATGTGCTGCCGTTTCAACAGATTCAGTGGGCTTCAACGGCATAGGAATATCATTAAACTGTTGAACCAGGTGATAATAATAATGCGCTCTGATAAACAGGGCTTCTGCCTGATAACGAATCCTTAAACTCTTATCCAAGCCGGGAATCTCATTATTCTCAAGAGCATCTAAAACAGAGTTGCACTGGTTGATAGACTTATAGCCATTATACCATAGGCTCCTAACATTACCATTTGTTGCATCTATCGTCCAGTTTCTCCATTGGTCACCACCATTATAAGCGTTCCAGATATCCGAAGGACCTTCACATAAATAGATCAAATATTCATTGATATACACATTCCTCAATGTAGAATACAATCCGTTCACACCATTTGTAACTCCCTCTTTGGTTGTGTAAAAATTACCGACTGTTACCTTGTTATATGCTGTCTCGTCCAAAAAATCACAAGCAGACAAAGCCAATAAAGATAACGAACCAATTAAAATCTTATTTAGTATTTTCATATTCTATATTCCTCATTAGATGATTAAAAAGTTGCATTCACACCAAAAACAAATGATGTCAGCGGGCGATGGTCCGTATAAGCATTACAGTTTTCCGGGTCAAGCCCAACATAATCACTCTTTGTCCATGTATAAGGATTCTCAACCATGAAATACATCCTGAATTTCTCACTGTAGAATTTCCGGGAGATATCCTTAGGCAGTGTATATCCTAAATTGATATTCTTTAAACGGATGAATGACAAATCCCGATAGGCATAATCACTGGAAGTCAATAAATCCTGCGGCAGGCTTCGGACATTCATTTGCGGGATTATCCGGAGTCCAGAAATCAACATTCAAGTGATTATAACGGGTAGAGCCCGCCTCATCAGTCAAGATACCTAAAACCTGTCCGTATTTCTGACGCGTATAAAAATAGATATTCAAATCGAAATTCTTGTAGTAAAAGCCTGTAGATAAACCGGCTGTCCATTTCGGTATTTTATTATATGTAAATAAATCATCCTGATCATAGCTTCCATTATTATTTACATCTTCCACCTTGGGAGCTCCGGGTTCACGTCCATATCTTGCCGCCTCTTCTTCCTCGCCATACTGCCAAACTCCTGCATATTTATACAGGCGTTCCACATAAAGAGGTTCTCCGATAAACCATTTATTCCCCGGACTGTCTTCTTTTCCATTAAACAGTTCAACTATTTCATTCTTATTATAGCCGAAAGTAAGATCAACAGTCCATCTGAAATCTTTAGTCACGACAGGAACAGTGTTCAAGGCTATTTCTATACCGGAATTACGCGTTTTACCAACATTCTGCCAGGTAAATTCATAGCCAGTGTTGACCGGTAAATTACGTTTCATCAACAAATCGCTTGTATTCCGGATATATCCGTCAATCGAACCGCTAATCCGATTATTCAGGAATCCGAAATCTATACCGACATTATATTCTTCCGTACGTTCCCATCCTAATTGATTATTAGCCAATTCGGTAGGAAGATAGCCCATTGCCGATTGTTCCGTCGTTCCGAAATAATACACATATTTACCTAATGCACCCTGAGTTGCATATTCGGATATTGCCGTATTGCCGGAATTACCCCAGCTTAAGCGCAGCTTTAGGTTCGAAAGCCAATCGACCTCTTTAAGGAAAGCTTCATCATTCATACGCCAAGCCAATGCAGCAGAGGGGAAAAAGTCCCATTTATTACCTTTTGCCAAACGCGAAGAGCCATCATAACGGCCGGTCAAGGTCAACAGATAACGATCCTTAAACGTATAATTAATTCTTCCCATAAATGAAAGAAGCGCCCATTTTTTGATAGAAGAAAGACGCGTATAGACATCCGGTGCTTCATTTACATTATACCAAGAGCCAAAATACGGCATATCTTGTCCGGTCAGGCCCACCAACTCATTTCTGGATGTCTGCATATCGTGTACCAATGAGACATCAAACGCATGTTTATCCAGCACTTTCTTATAATTCAGTACATTGGTGAAAGTAATCTGTTGCTCATTCGTCTTTTTAAATTCAGCAGAAGATGAAGCTAATTGCCGGGATTGCGAAGTTGAGCTCTTATAAACTCCATTCTCAATAGAGGATAAACCATACGTCAAACTCGTGCGAAATTTCAATCCTTTGATTATCTCCCAGTCCGCATACAGGTTTAAAAGGACACGACTACGTTTTTCTTTATTATCCACATTGTTCTTATCAGTATCGAACATGGGATTTGAGTGTAATACAGTCTGATACCAACCGCTATTATAAAAACGCAAATCTCCGTTCTCATCATAAACCTGCGTCAATGGATCGAGTACGGTACCGTATTTCCATACACTGTTGTCCCCGTTATTGCGCGTCGTTAATGCCAACAATGAAGAATATCCGACCGTCAAATTCTTAGCCAATTCCATGTCACCATTGATACGGGCCGAGAAACGTTCATATCCCATATTGTCAATAATACTCTGATCTTTATTATAACCTAATACCAACATATTACGGTTACGCCCATTTGACTGGTTAATGCTAACATTATGATCCGTCTTATATCCCGTACCGCTAAACATCAAGTCCTGCCAGTCTACGAACTGCCCTGTATTCAATGCATTCAACTGAATATCGTCAAATATTTCCTTATCGGTCTTCCCGTAATTTGCCACTCTTTTCCAGTCCGCATACTTTTCACCACTCATCATATCGTAATTCTTGAATGATTTGGATACACCGACATAACCATCATAGCTAACAGACAATTTAGCATCTTTACGTGCACGTTTAGTTGTAATGATAACAACACCGTTTGCTCCACGCGAACCGTAGATGGCAGTAGAAGAAGCATCTTTTAAAACGTCGATGGATTCAATCTCTGCCGGATTAATTTCATCTATTTTTCCGCCGAACGGCGCATCATCTACTACGATTAACGGATCATTACCCGCATTGATCGAATTATATCCACGAATCACAATCGTAGAAGACGATCCCGGAGAATTTCCCATCGTAATATCCGCCCCTGCAATCTTACCCTGCAAAGCCTGCATCGGGTCCTTCATTACAGCCTGGTTCTGAATCGATGAAGATGATATTTGCGAGACAGACCCTGTTAAGTCACGTTTTTTGACAGAACCGTAACCAACCACAACCACCTCATCCAACGCCTGCGTGTCTTCTTTTAGCTGCACATTCAAGGATGTTTGGTTTTTACCTATTGCGACGTCTTGATTCAGGTAACCGATATACGTCACACTCAACTTTGCACCTGCGGATACCGACAAGGAAAAGCCGCCGTCCATATCCGTAATCGTGCCGTTAGTCGTTCCTTTTTCCACCACATTCGCACCGGCGACAGGATCGCCGTTTTCGTCTTTCACGATACCTTTTACGATGATCTGTTTTTGCTGGGAAACGGAGGGTTCAGCATTTCCTTTCCTGGATATAACGATCATCTTATCCTGAATGGAATAGGTCAATCCGTTGTCCAATATGGCAGACAGCACTTCTTCCAACGACGCGTCGTTAAAATTGTGCGTGATCTGTTTTCGCTCATTTACTTCGTCTGTCTTATAAATGATGGAGTACTGTAGTTCTTTCTCTACTTCTGCCAATACAGCTTTTAAAGGAACATTCTTAAACTGCCGGGTGATCCGCTGTGCATTCATGGAGGTAGCTCCAGAAAGCATCAAGGCAAGGATCAAAGCCCTTCCTACATGTTTTCTATACATAAACCAATAAATTAAAGAATTAGATTTAATAATATATTAACAATTGCGCTATTGTTTCTTGATATAAATATCCTTGCCCCGCCGTTCGTAGCGGATCGGAATGATCTCAGAAAGAGCCTGGAAAACATCTCCGACAGTTTCTTCATTCCTAAGCGAGACACGGAAAGCGACCTCTTTCTCCAAGTTGTCATCCAGATGAATCCGAACGTCGTACTTACGGGATAAGCGGATTGCCAGTTCGTTGAGTGTGATTTTATCATATTCAACTCTTCCCTCCGTCCACGACTTATATTGGGACGCCTGCACTTTCTGACGGGAAAAGCTACCGTTCTGCTTATCGAGACTCAGTAATTCACCCGGTGCAACCGCTATATGTTTACCTTGATATAAGATATCGATCGCACCTTCCAGTAGAGCCGTCTTTGCCAGCATATCTTCAGGATAAGACGACACATTAAATTTGGTTCCTTTCACCAATACGCTATAATGATCGGTATTCACCGTAAAAGGCGTGCCATCCGACTGCTTCGTCACCTCAAAATAGGCTTCGCCGGTTAAAAAGACTTCACGATTTTTCGTATTGAAATTACCGGCATAACGTAAAGAAGAACCGGCGTTCAGCCATACAACCGTCCCGTCTGCCAGAATCAGCTTGCTTTTCTCCCCATAGGCGGTTTCCATTGCAAATAGATTGCCGGCGGTGTCTGTGGTCCGATACTGATAGAGACCGTATGTTCCTCCCAACAATAGGAGAAAAGCAATTGCAGCGACTGCGATAAATCGCTGCAATTGCTTGTGTTTAGTCCTAAACACATTGCTTAATGACTGACGTACTTGCATCCGGCGTTGTAGCTGTCTCCATTCATTGGAAACTTCCGGGATAAGTTTACTGGAAAGCATCCATTCTTCTTCCCATCTGCGAAAAACATTCTTATTTTCAGGAACGGCATTTACAAACCGGAAAAGAATTTCTTCTTCGGAAGGAGAAATACGTCCTTCAAAATAACGTATTGCCAACTGATGATTATCGATCTCCTGTTCTTTCATTACTTTTGCTTTCTATATGATGTAACAACTCAATTAAATTCTACCCAACCTATGAGGTTTGAATTTTGCAAAAAAAATTCCATACCAAGATAAATGTCTAATTATCCTGATATGAAAACGATGACTTCACCCGCATTAATCAGCAAGAAGCCAGGCCAATATCGCAATATATATATCCAATGGATATTTTTCCTTGAAATGTACGGAAAAGCGGGCTAAAGCTTTGGCTATATGTTTTTCGACTGCCGTAGTCGATATCTGGAGAGCATCCGCAATCTCCCGGTTTTTCATTTTCCTGAAGCGGCTCATCTCGAAAACTTCGCGGCAACGCGACGGCAGGTCATTCATTACGATCTTGACCTGTTCTTGCAGTTCTTTATACAGAAGGGTATGTTCAGGTCCCAGATTAAAATCCCAATAATAAAGTTCTTCCTGCCCGGCCACCGCATCCAAATGTTCCAGGCTATGTTGCTCGACCAGCCGCAGATGTTTCAAATAATTGAGACAGGCATTCCGCACCATTGCAAAAAGAAGGGACGAGACGGAGACTGCTTCTATCAGATCGCGTTTCTCCCAGAACTTCAAAAAACTTTCCTGGATAATATCCCGGACAGCTTCGTCGTCATTCACAAAACGAGCAGCATATCCTCGCAATCGAGGATAATAACTGTTGAACAGGAACTCGAATGCTTCGCCGTTTCCACCTTTTATTTCCTGCAATAATATTTTCTCGTCTGTGAAGTTCTTCATATCAGAATTTCTGCTTATCCCATGAGCGATACCTTATCTCCCTGTTCATGGCTTATTCAATTGATCAAGGCAAATGTAAACAATATTCTTATAAATCAAATAAAACTGTTTATCTTTACCCACATAAATAATCAGCCATATGAAACATAGAATTATCTTACTATTCATCAGCCTGCTCTCTTACTCGTTGCAGGCCCAGACAGTCCATTACAATGCATTCTCCCACAATGATTACGAACGTACTCATCCGCTATTCGATGCTCTTTCGTTTAACTTCAACTGTGTGGAAGCGGACTTGTGGCTCATAGACGGGGAATTGTATGTATCACACGACACGGTCGCCCCCAATCCGGATATCACATTCGATAAACTATATCTGCTGCCTTTGGTAGAACGGATCAAAAAAAATAACGGGAAAGTGTATCCCGGCAGCGACCGTCCGTTCTATCTGATGGTGGACTGCAAGACAGACGGCGAAGCGATGTATCCTGTCCTGAAAAAGAAACTGGAAACATACGAATCCCTGTTCTGCCATGAGAAAGACGGAAAATTGCAGGAGGCGGCTATCCTGTTCTACCTGTCGGGCAGAAGCCCGCGTAAAGCAATTGCCGCCGAAACCAACCGTTTCATCTTCCTCGACGGCACGATCGACGATCTGGGAAAAGGGATCCCGGCTGCATTAATGCCTGTTATCAGCGATAACTATTCAAAGTATATCAATTGGAAAGGCGATGGAGAAATACCGGCCGACAAACTCGAAAAAATGCGCGAATACATCCACCAGACCCATACAGAAGGAAAGCTCTTCCGCTGGTGGGGAGCGCCAGACAAACCTCTGTTCAAAAAACTCTTCATACAGGAAGGCGTAGACCTGATCGGAGCGGATGACCTGAAAGCGCTTGCCGAAATACTTCAGCAAGATTCCGCGCATAAGGGGGTCTTGTAATTTGCCTAAGCCTCTTATCTCCACGCTGAGAACGGAGACAAGAGACTTAGGTTATCCACTTCTATTTATATGAAGAGATATTAAACAGCTTCTTCATCTCACCTGCTTGTACCTTGGCTGTGAACAGGTCTTGCAAGTCCTTTGCCGAAAGGGAATAGGACGGGGCAAAAGCTACCGATGCCATATATTCCAAAATACTGCGATAAAACTGTCGAGCTTCCGGTTTATCCTGCACAGCCTTCAGATCGGACATGCAGACCAGCAATTTGCCTTCGCCGACCTTGAACTCGAACAACAAACCTAATTTGTGGTTGCGTTCTATGTTGTCGATCACCTGAACAATCGGACGATAGTCATCGGAGAGGCGGTCCAGAATCATCGGATAGCTCTGTTTAATAATCGGGAACCATTGCCAGTTGGTGTGGAACTCGGTCGGGAAATCAGCCAGTGCCGGATGGTCAGGGTCGGTCAGGATACCCAATGTCCCGGGAGAAACCGGACGGTTCAGATTCAGACAGATCGTGCTGAACATGCGATAATTCCAGTAATCCGTCTGGAAAAGCCCGCCGACTGTCTGCTCTTTATACTTGTCTTTCGAAGGGAACCAAAGCACTTTGCCCCCTCCTGTCAGGTACTTCAACTGGGTATTCAAATCGTCGGTCACACGAATGTCTTCAGCCGGTTGCGCTTCGTTATGAGCCGGATAAATCCACAAGGAGTAACTGTTCCGGTAAGGAGTTCCGTCTATCGATAAAGTAAGATTTACCTTTTCAGCTTTCTGAATGGAAGAAATCGCGGGTTTCAACGATCCGGCTTTTGCCAACTCACCCTGTTTGACCTGCAAAGGAAGGACGCCCTGGTCGAGCACCTGCTGTTTGCTGTCGGTCAGGGTCCAGGAGAGTTGCTTGCCGCTTAGGTCATCCTCCGAATAGTTGGCGATCTCCACATCGCCCGCCAGTATTTCGTCGTTCGTCCAGCAGAACTTTTCGGTGCAGAACAGCGGAACTACTTCCGAGCAGAACTGCCGCCATTCTTCGGGGGTAATCAGGCCTTTGCTCTCCATAAAGGCATCCAATATGCCGACGTAGGCGGAGCCTTGCCCCGGATAATCCTGCAAGTCGAGCAACTGGAAACCGCCCCATTCCGGCGTACGGAGGTTCATTTCGATATCTGCCCGGTAAAGCAGTGCCGACCACTTGCCGGAAGCCATCATAAAATCGTGCGCCTGGCTGAGCATTCCGGCCTCCTCGAGACGCTTTTTAAAGACCTCGAAGTTGCGGGGTTTTAGCACGCCGGTGTATTTCTTTATCTCGTCGTAGTTCGGATAAATCTGGAACTGGCCTGTCTCGTGGCTGATAATCGGAATATCGCACAAAGCTGTGGCCGACGAGAAATTCATCTCCGAGTTCGGGTATGTATGGTTCAGATATCCGCCGTCATAGGCATCGGCAAAAGAGAAGGAAGCGCGGGCATGCGTATTGAACTGCCCTTTTTCTTCCCGTCCGACACGGCAAGTCGTGAAATAATCCTCATCCTCCTGTTTACCCTTAAAGCCGAGGTAATTATTCGATCCGGATGCATAGATATGGCGGTTGTCCTCGCGCTTGAAAGTTTTTATCAACATGCCAAGCCCTTCTTCGCCTGACATTTCATTGCCTAACGCGAACATGACGAAAGAGGCATGGTTGCTGTATGCTTGATGCAGGTTCCGTCCCTCTTTCAGCAGGTAGTCGCACAAGGCAGTATCGTTGATGTCGATATTCCCCCAAACAGGGAGTTCCGGTTGCAGGTAGATGCCTTCGATGTCGGCAGCCTCGAAGCAGGCTTCGGGCGGACACCAGGAATGGAAACGGTAATGATTGATGCCATACTGTTTGGCCACCTGGAAATAATGGCGCCATGTTTCTACATCCATTGCCGTATGGGCAATCAGCGGGAAGACACAGGCATCGTGTTTTCCACGGAGGAAAGTCACCTTGTCATTTATCGTAAACTGCCGGCCTTTCACCCTGAAATCACGCAAGCCGAAAGTGGCTTGCTTCGTATCGGTGTACTGGCCTGCACTTAGCGAAACCGACAGGCGGTAAAGGGCCGGCGTGAACTCACTCCATACCAGGGCACGGTCACCTAAGGAAAGTTCGAAATCCTGTTCCGGTTTTGTCCAATCCACCTCGATGGTCTGAACAGGAGTCTTATGTTGTTTGTCTGTGTTCCAGGCTTCCGCATAGAAAGACAAGGATCCTTTCCCCGCACTCTTGTCCGGATTGCGGAGGGTTACTTTCGCCTTCACGGACTTTTTCGCCACATCGGGATAAAGCTGTATGTCTTCTATTCCGCACAAAGGGGCACTTTCAAGATAAAAATCACCGATAATCCCATTCCAGTTAGTCTGCGTGGAGCCGGAATAGGCATGTGAAGAGCCATAGACTTTTTCCGGGACAGCCTGCTTCCCGTTGTCGACCGCAATGGCAATCGTATGGGTACCGGGCGAGAGAAAAGTGGAAAGGTCATATTGCTGGGCAGTGGAGATATCATCGTTCGTCCCAGCCTCTTTCCCATCAATCCAGAGGGTCGTGGGTTTCGTCCGTTCCATTACCAGGCGAACGGAAGTTCCGGCCCAGCTTTCCGGGATATCGACAGTCTTCGTGTACAACGCCTTTCCTTCAAAAATATATTCGCGGGAAAGGGCGGTTGTTTGGGTCATATCCATATTGTAGGTTCCCTTTTTCCCCCTGTCGGTCGTACCGGGAAGGAGAAGGGAGTCTGTACAAGACTTTGTCAGCAAGTCCGGTGTAATGCCGGTACCGGCAGTATCGAGTTGCAAACCCCAGTTGCCTGCCAGGCAAAGCCGGTCACGCGTATCTATCGGCAGTTGCTTCGAACAGGCCGTACACAGGCCGGCTATCAGGAACACGGCAGTCAGTTTAGTTGTAATTTTCATGATATATAAAGTATTATTTCATTCGTGCTTCAGCAGTCACAGCTTTTCCCGGTGGACAGATGATGTCGACAAAGCTATACAGATTGCCGAAAACATCGGTCATATGCTCTGCCTGCATATCGTTAATAGCGGGGACATTACCGGGGAACATAGCCCTCCAGGTCAATTCTTTGCATGACTTATTCATAAAGACACTCTTGCTGTCCGATTGGTGCAAGATAGATATTTTCCCTGAGAATACCGGAATATTCTCAATTGAAATCCAGCGGGTAGCAGCCGTAAAACGGGGAAGTGTCGTAACCGTGCGGGTAGTCGCATCCGCTTCCACCCCGGCAAGGCCGCAGACGATTCCTTCGATCACACCGCTGGCGACTTCCGGATAATCGCGGCGCTCATTCGCGAACAATTCGTTCAGGTAACGATACCCCGCTTCACTGCGTCCGTTCCGGTAGAAAAGGGCCGGATAATAAGACATGCTTTCCACATTCGTTTCCTTCTCTGCCATAAGGGAAAGCAGACGATTCACCCGTTCCGGTCGGTCGATAATGCCGAACCAGAGGGGGAAGACATTGCAACCGCCTTCCTTCAGGTTTTCGCCTTCCAGTTTATAGGCATAATAATTCTGTGTCTCTTCATTCCACCAGTCCTGATTGTACAACCGGGCATATTCTTCCGCTTTTGCGGCATATTGCCGGGCGGCATCGGTATTTCCTCTTATTTGCAGAATCTGTGCATAGGATTTCAGCCCCCGGTAAATGGTAGCAATCAAATCTCCGGTCACTGTCAGTCCACGGACCGATTCTTCATACGAAGGAAGCCCCCGGAAGGATTTGAACTTCGGATCGACACGCGAGTCGTCTTCGTGCATGACTCCCGGACGCTGCATAATCTTGTCCGCCTGCAACTGCCACCTGTCCACATATTCATTCGTCGACAAACGGAAAAATTCTTCAAAGCGGGAATCATTGATATACATCTTATTTCCCGTCCAAAGATACAACCGGTAGCAAGCGTTCAAGACATCGAAGTTAGCATTCAGGTTATACCAGAAGTCCTGGTCGGAAACATAGTCCGCCTTAGCCGGAAGGTTATTTTTGTCTATTTCCCAATAAGAACAATAGTCTTTCGATTCGGAAATATTCTCAACAAACCGTCCCATCATATTGGCATTCTGCCTGCCATGTCCGTTCAGTTCCTCCCCTATACATTGATGCGAAACATCCCGCATACAGAAAGCTTCGCGATTAGGCAAAGCCGCCTCGTACCAAGGGCCAACGGGATCAGAATCACTACCGACATACCTGTCTGAACTTCCGACAGCCCAATCAAAGATATTCACCAGTGTCGTGTCGTCGGACGTCACGCAAAACGTACTGCGGGCAGCATCCGTGATGTCAGGGAACACCTGACCGCGCTGGCTGCAAGCACAGCCGAAAGCCAGAATTATAGATAAATAGGATAATTTCATTTTTCCATATTAGTTATGTTACTACAAAAAAGCGCATCAGGATTATCTGAAGATATTCTGATGCGCTCGCTCTCTATGATTCAGAACTGACGACTATTTCCAACCGTCATTCTGATGAATAAGATCCGGATTCAAGTCTATCTCGGCTTGCGGAATCGGCCACCAGAAATCTCTTACGGTATAAGCATCCCGCTCTGCCGGGATCAATACCGTATGTTTAGGTGTTCCACTCGAGAAATCGCGGTATTCAATACCTTCAATTGGTTTATTCATCACATCCAGCAAGATATTCCAGCGACGGATATCGACGAAACGAAGACCTTCCTGTGCCAGTTCGACACGTCTCTCATTGCGAATCAGATCTAACAGACTGCCGTTATAGCGTTCGGCAATCATCTTGTCAATATCGTTCGTGTTACCAGCTCTGTCGCGTATCACTTTGACCATTGCTTTTGCTTCGTCCGTGCTACCACCTGTTTCAACCAATGCTTCTGCTCTCAACAAATATGCCTCTGCATAACGGAAGACGATAAAAGAATTGTAGGTCGTCCAAGTTTCAGGTTCCTGATAGTATTTTTTCCAGGCAAGTCCGGTTGGAGTCTTGTTCCATTCACCTCCACCGCCTTCTGCCAATACATCGCCGACACTGACTTCTTTATCTTGCAAAGCACCGTAATCCTTGCTGGGATCAAAATAGGTCTTACCGTCTTTTTCAACCACATTATTCGGGATCGTATTGAAGTACTTGCCACGCAATTCCATTCCCGGAGCATAGATTGTCTCATAGAAACGGGGATCCTTATTCAGATAAGGCTGTGCCTCGTTTCTCTCTCCTACATATTCGAAAGCATCTGCCAGCGCTTTCACCGGAGTCGTCACACAGTAACCGCCGATAGACTGATTATACCAGTCTCCCCAGCCATTAGTCGCATCCAGAGAATAACGTCTCACCAGAATCACTTCGTCCAGATCTTCGCAGCCGGTCACAAACAGTTTATCAAAATCAGCTAACTGCGGAGCAGAAGCTACCAACTCCGAAGTTTCAGCCAGTGTAATCTGGAAATAAGACTTATCCTTCAGGTAACCGGCTGCAACAGCTGCGGCACGTGCACGAAGCAGGCGGGCTGCCGATTTTCCGATTTTCGATTTATTGCTGGGCTTATCCGGCAGGCCGGCAATCGCTTTATCCAAATCATCCAGAATGAAGTCGAAAACTTTTTTGGGATCCTGTATCTGTTCTACTGTTTCACTCTCTGCCACAGTAGCAGGATTTTCCGTATAGAACATAATATGCCCGAAGATAGAAACCAGATCCAGATAGAAGTAAGCGCGTAAAGTACGGGCTTCTCCAAGCACTTTGTTTCGGTTCGCATCGCTCTCGCCGCCGGGCCATTCATATTTGTCGATGTTATTAATCACATTATTGGCACGCTGAACTGATACATAACCGTTATTCCATTTATCGCTTGGGAAAGAGGATGCAGTATTTCCGATACCACGTCCGATGTCGTAGCCTCTGTTCCAACTATGCGTAACCAGCCCATTATCTGTCACGGCATCCATCCATAAATCATAATTGTTCACATTCAACCTCTCATACAGACCGGTCAATGCCTTTTCATAATCCTCGGCAGATTTGAAATAACCGTCTGCCGTGATAATACCTTCCGGATCAAGATCTATATTACTGTTACAACCGCCAACCATACAAAGAGCAAAAGCCAATGCTCCATATAGCAACGATTTCTTATATATTTTCATAATGCTCTATTTATTAGTTAGATTAAAAGATAATGTTTACTCCGAAATTAACGATCCTCAACGGTGGGAAATCATTAATTCTATCGCTCTTTCCTTCTGGATCCAGCCCTTGATACAGACTACTGAATGTCAGCAAGTTTGAACCTGAAACATATAATCTCAACTTCGTAATTCTCAGGTTATCCGTGATGCTCTTAGGGAACGTATAACCCAACTGGGCATTCTTCAGACGAAGATAGTTCGCTTTTTTCAGGAAGAAAGAGTTATAGGTTGAAGCATTCCGGTTATTGGCAGCTTCCAAACGAGGCATTTCGGCATTTCCATTCTGGTTTTCTTCCGTCCATCTGTCGCGGAAATGTATGCCGGTGAAGGCTTCGTAGCTCGGTCCTTCAATCCATTCGCCATACATCATACGGTTTGCGCCGCTTGATCCCTGGAACAACAAAGTCAGGTCAAAACCTTTATATTCACCACTGATATTCCAGCCGAAAGTAAACTTCGGAATGTTAGGATTAAAGATCTGACGGTCATCTGGGTCGATCGTTCCGTCACCATTCGTATCCACCAGTTTCACATCACCGGCATGGAGATCTGACATACCACGCGGATCTGATTTATATTTGGCCTTGTATTCTGCCAGTTCCTGTTCGTTGGCAATCAAGCCATCTGCCTGATAGATATAGAAAGCATTCAGAGGAGAATCGATTGTCTGGATATTATAGCCGCTGATGTTCTTATCGTCACCGCCGCGGTCTACCCACTTATTATTATTGTAAGCCAGATTAAAAGAAGTGTTGAACGTAAAATCTCCGAATGTTTTACGGAAACCGACCATCGCTTCTATACCAGAGTTACGAACGACACCGGCATTCTGTTCGGGAGCATCCAGTCCGATGAACTTAGGAATACCCAAAGCCAGCAAGATGTCTTTCGTTTCTTTCGAATACCAGTCCAATTCACCGTAAATCATATTGTTCAGAATACCGAAATCCAAACCGACATTTGTCTGTTCCACCGTTTCCCAGGTTACATCCGGATTCGCCATCTTTTTCTGATAGACAGCAGAGACCAGACTGCCGTTCATCACGACATTCGAGGTGTTATATTGAGGCAGGTACATAAACGCGTCGATACGCTCGTTACCGGTCTGTCCCCAGGAAGCTCTCAGTTTCAGGTTATCCACAAAAGCCAGATTCTTCATGAATCCTTCTTCGGAGATACGCCATGCAGCAGAGAAAGACGGGAAAACACCCCATTTATTACCTTTGGCAAAGCGGGAAGAACCGTCGGTACGGATATTCGCTTCAAACAGATATCTATCCTTAAAGCCGTAATTCACACGACCGAAGAAAGAGTTGATGCCCCATTTTGTCGGTTTGCCTTCTGCAAACTGGCTGCCGGCGGAACCTAAAGAGACATCGGGCAGTGCATCCGAAATCAGATCCTTGCGCTGGGCCATCGAATAGTAGTTACGATAAGAGATCTGCTCCATACCATAGAGTAAAGCCAGATCGTGATCATCGCCGAAACGTTTCTTGTAATTAGCCAGAAAGCGTAAAGTCATCTGATAACTATCATTACGTTCGTCCTTGACACTGTTCGGGTTATTACGCTGGGTAACCAGTTCACCTGCATCATTAAAATATTTATGGTTCTTATAGTGGATCTTTCTTCTGTCCCATGAGCCGTTCAAAGAAGCCATACCTGTAAATACCAAGTCTTTAATCGGTTCGAAGTCGGCTTTTACCTGTCCGTAAACGATATCTTTGTTATAGCGGTCTTCACCGACAACGTCCATATCCATAAGGGAAATGGCATTTCTGTTCTGCTTATCCAAGCGATAATCACCGTTTTCATATCTTACCGGCGACGTTGGTTGCATACTCCATACGTCATACTGCACACTACCCAAAGATTCCGGCCACAGGCGGTCGATATGCCGGTACGTCACGTCACTGCTCACCTTTAACATCTTGCCGATATTCAAGTCCGTATTGACCCGGTAGCTGTAGCGTTGGTACTCCGTATTCTTAATCAAACCCGGCTGATCCAGGTAGTCAAAAGAAACCAGATAACGTCCGACTTCACTACCACCTGTCAGATTCAATGTATGCTGTGTGATATAATTGGGCTTATACACTTCATCCCCCCAATTAATATAAGAATGGTTATAAGGATCATCTCCTCTTTCCGTTGCGAGAATATCTTCCTCCGAATATTTGATCGAACCTCCGGAGTTGACAAGGGCCTCATTCGCCATCGTCATATATTCACGTGCAGAAACTTGTTTAGCTTTGACCGCTCTGTCCTGGAATCCGATTGTCCCGTCATAAGATAATTTCACTTTGCCTTCTTTACCACGTTTGGTTGTAACCAAGATTACACCGTGAGCAGCGCGGGAACCGTAAATAGAAGCGGAAGCTGCATCTTTCAATACAGATATATTTTCGATCTCGGAAGAAGGAATCTGGCTCAGCGACATTTCGATACCATCGACCAAAACCAACGGTTTAGCATTACCGGTCGTACCGACACCACGCAAATAGATTTCAGGATCATCGCTACCCGGAGCACCGCCACGGTCGACGATCGTGATACCCGGACTTAATCCCTGTAACGCTTTCGTTGCATTGACCACTGTCATTTTATTCAGGTCTTCGCCTTCCAGTTTTGAAACAGCGCCGGTAGTAGTCACTTTACGCTGGATGCCGTAACCGACAACCACCACTTCACTCAAGGCCTGTGTATCTTCCACCAGCTTAATCGCCAATGTGGACTGGTTACCCACTTTTATTTCCTGTGTGTTATAACCGATATAAGAAACCTGGACAATCGCTCCCTGAGCAATCTCCAACGTGAACTTACCATCCATATCGGTAATAATACCGTTCGTAGTACCCTTCTCGATCACATTGGCCCCGATAATCGGTTCACCCATATCATCCGTGACAACACCTGTAATCGTTTTTTTCTGTTGGGCAACGGCCGGAACGGAAGTTTCTTTCGCCTTATAGCTGGACAACACAATGTAAGAGCCTTTTTGAGAATAGCTCAATCCTAACTGGGAAGACATATTATCCAGTACCTCCTTTATGGATGTACTAACCATATTCATGGAAATCTTCTTATTTACATTGACGCCGGCATCATAAATAAAAAGATATTCCGTTTGCTTTTCAATAGTATTCAAATAATCTTTCAGTGAAAGATTATCACCCTGCAGGGTGATCTTTTGCGATATCGCATTCTCTGCATGCAAGCAGAAAATGGCTGCAAATAAGAACATGTAGGTTATTCTCATAATCCTAAATAAATGTTTATGTCGCGATTTTAGTGCAGGACAAAATCCCGACAAAGGTATTTTATTCATAACTTTGTGATATTAAAGATTAATACTTGTTTTAAGACACGTGTTAGTTGGAAGGCGGTGAATCTCGCACATTCATCGCCTTTTTTCATGTTGTTTTCTCTCTTATCCCATAGGCTTCTTTTGTTTTTAATTTAAGGTTACACATTTTACTTTATATAGATAATCGTATTATCGTCATTCCGGGAAAAAGTAAACCGCGTACTGCGCTGCAACACCTGCAAAATGAAATCCACGCCATCCGAAACACGGCATTTTCCACTGCATTTATAGTCATCCAGTCTTTTGTTTTGAATGACAATACGAATGTCATATGTCTTTTCAAAACGTTTCATTAAGTCGGTAAAACGAATGTTCTCAAAGCAAATCAGCCCCTCCTTCCAACGATAATTATCCAGACTACGTATCGAATCGACAACCATTTCACTGTTCCTCCATTCTGCCTTCTGCATCGGAGACAGCCGGATTTTAGCATCCGGCTTCACTTTATTTGTCAATTCGATAGAGCCTTCCAACAAAGCAGCGGAAAACTCACAATCCAACTCCTCTGCCTGAACATTGAACTTCGTACCCAAGACCTTTATGTCGCAACTTTTTGTCTGCACGACAAAAGGATGTTTGGCATCTTTGGAAACATCGAAATAGGCCTCTCCTTTCAACGAAACATTACGGGTATCCTGCGTAAAAGAAGCCGGATAAGTCATCTCGCTACAAGCATTCAACCAGACATTCGTTCCATCGGACAACGTGATATTCGCACGTTGTCCCGGAGGGACGACAATCTTATTCAGGGCTACTGCAGGAGCCGATTTCACCACCGTATTATATATGTACAGAGAAGAAACAATCAGTATGGAAATCGCAGCGGCAACCTTCAACGATTCCCTGATGACAGGAGGCAGGCCAAAGCGACGGACAGACTGAACCTTTTTGCTGTTCTTTATATTACGCAGCAACAAGATGTCAAAATACTTCCGTTCCCGGATCAGCTCTTCCCGGTTTTCATCGGAAGCATCCACCCAGTTACAAACAGCCTCTTCCTCTTCAAAAGAGGCTGTTCCTGCAAAAAAACGTTGTAAAACTTTTCTGTCCATATATTAATAAGCACCTCAGAAAAGAGACCCCCTAAAATTTTATACGAATATTTTCACCTTCTCTTATTTTCCGGTTACTGATGACTTTTCCATCGGTAGCAACAACGACTTGCAACTTGCCGTCAACACGCTTCACTTCAATATCAAATACTTTATCGAAAGCGCAGATCTTCCGCAAATTCATATGATCCCATTCCTGCGGAAGACGCGGAGTAAAGACGAACGAATTCAGGCCGGTCGGACGAATACCGAACATTCCTTCCGTAATAATCCGGCAATACAAACCGCTTTCGGCAGACAGATGTCGCTGGCTTCCTTCCGGCCATGCCTCGATTGCATACGGAACATGTTCGCCCAGCAGGCGTTGATTCGAATAAAACTTCAGATAATCGGTTGCCTTTTCCGTTTCACCGCAAGCATACACACCCCGCAGGGCATACAGAGTCGAACGATCCCAGAACGTTTCACTTCCGGCCTGTGTCAGCAAGCCGTTTTCCGTCCAAAGACGCGGAGAAAACAGGGCTTGTATGGTTGCATCTTTCCGGTCGTAAATTCCGACAGTCAACGGGATGCAAATCCAGGAACGCAACACATCGTTACCTTCATAGTATTGATAGGTATTGAAGCCTTCAACCGTTCCGCCAAAATAGCGATCGATATTCTTCTTCAAGGTCTCCGCCTGCTTGGTATATCCAGCCAGTTGTGAAGCCGGTTTACCCAGATCCTTACCCAGATAAACAGCCGAACGCAACGCATCATAATAGAGAGAAGAGGTACAAAGGTTCGCTTTCCCTGCCGGAAAACGTCCCTCCAATTCGTCGGCATCGGAAGCCACGACACCGCCTTCATTCAGGTTACGCCGGCAATATTCGAGTGTCCATTCAATCAAAGGCCAAAGTTTCTCTGCTTCGGCTTTATCCCCACGCGACAGCGCATAACGCGAAGCGCCGTAGGCAACCATGGCAGCATCACCGCGATCACCTGCTCCGGCCCAGATATCCGTGCCCTCGGCAATAATCGAACTGGGCAACGGCTTATATTCCGGATTCATAAAGCGGGCAAAATGTTCGTAAGAACACAACGCCGAACGGTTCCCGACCTCATATCCCAGATAAGGGAAGAACGGATTGATATATTCCGCCTGGTCGTTTGCCCAGATAGCGGCATAGTAAGATTCTCCGCCGGGACCATGCATCAGGCCTCCCTTCGTATCATAAATACTTTCGGCCCCGCGTATCTTGGCAAAGGCAAACATGGTATTAATCACGGGATCGGGTGTTTCCAGTATCAGGTTATCCCAGAATCCGGCAATCAAACTTTGGCGTGCCTTCAATTCCCGGTCTATATCAAACACCTGTTCGTTTTCATTCTTTTTATACCCGGCAAAAGTAGCGCTAAAAGAAAGCGCTTCACCCGGCTGTAGCTGACAGGCGGTCTGGCCTGCAATCGTAGCAACCAGTTTATAACTCCCGTCCACCCCTTTCGCCGCATCCGTTTCGACAACAGAACGGGAAGAAGGGATCTCGACCGATACCGCGGATTCGCCGACATTCCGCAATATATACTTCTCACAAAAAGCAGGACTTGCGACAGAAGGGAACAAAATACGGGTCAGTTCGAGTTTACCTTTACGGGGAAGCAGATATTCGCTTTGCACGACCATCGTTCCGTTCAAGGTAATATCTTTCACTTTTTCATTTAAAAGAGACTGCCCGTTCACCTCGACCATATCCGTCACATTCCAGGCAAAACGGCGCATCAGGCTGGCATGCGTATTATTCGGAATCGTACGCAGCATCGGCCAGACCATGCTACGGTTCAACATAAAAGCCCCGTTTGCATCGACTCCGTAACGAAGGACAGTCGACACTTTCAACCCACTCATTTCGATATGATCTTCATGCGGTATTTTTTCATTCACCTGCCAAGTGATGCCACCGGCAGAATTAATCGTCCAACGGTCAGCGGCCGAAATGGAAATACAGCTAATCCACAGAAGGGACAAAAGGCAATAGATTCGTTTTCTCATATTATTTACAAATATTGATGATGTGTTTTTCAAGTTCCATATATTTATAAGCACCTCAACAAAGATACCCCCTAAATAAACAGATTGTTTTTTTGGAAAACGGTTTTCTTTTACAGAAACAAGATTATTGTCATATAATCTTTCAGCTTTACCTTCAGTATCTTCAAGGCTTTGGATATATGAAATTCGACACTTTTGACCGACAGGGAGAAATGGGCGGCAATTTCCGGATAAGTCTTATTCTCATAGCGGCTCATGATAAAGATTTGCCGGGTTTTATCGGACATCATCGCCAAAGCCTCGTCCACCAGGCGTTGGGCCTCGTCACTGAAAATTTCCTGCGGGTCGCAGGCTTCGAGGGTGACAATACGCAGGTTAGTCACGCGTTGCTGATGCTCCCGAAGACGTTGCTCCACATCTTCACGGACACGAAGGTGGCGGAGATAATTCAGACATTTATGTTTGATCGTTTCCAGGATATAGGCCGGAATATTCGAGTCGGAAGCAAGCGTATGGCGGTTTTCCCAATAGTACATAATTCCCTCGACAGCAATATCCTCAGCTGCCGCATCATCTTGAATATATGTGTTGGCGAAACGCACAAACAATCCATGATAATCAGCAAACAACTTATTAAAAGCTTTTATATCCGAGGTTGTTGTCTCCATGGCTTTTCTTTTCGCCGATAAAGATAGGATAATTTTTCTATATTAAGGTTTGTTACAAAATGTTCCTCATATGCATTTGGGGCATTTCGCACCGGAAACGCCCCAAAAACAATGCTTAAAGCCACTTCATTTTATTTTCTCAAACCAGGGTAAACGTTCCAGCGGTGCCGTTACTTCGATTGTTTTCGGTCCCTTGAACTTTTTGCCTGTATCGTCCAGCCATACGCCTTTTGGCAACCTGACTGTGCGGGCATGTTCTTTCGTCAGGACGGGAGCAACCAGATATTTGTCGCCCAACATAAACTGGTCCTTGCAATCGATGAACCCCTGATGCGGGAATACATATTCCATATGGCGGATGATCGGTTCGCCGGTCTCGGCGGCATGATGGGCCAGTTCGAGGATATAGGTCCCCATCTTTTCGTGCAGATGCGCATAGTCGCGACAGATAGCCAAATGCTTCTCGTCGAGGATGCGCCAGGGGGCTACCGAGAATTGCATCATCGGCATCAACGCATGCACCTGGCAGGAACGGACGATCAGTTCCTGATCGAGCTTCGTCTGGTCCACACCTAAGAAAGAGCCGAACTGTCCTCCGCCGATCATATCCGGGCAAGCATACGCATAGCCCAGCAATCCGGCGGCAATCATATCCGGCACAAGGAGGCCGACAGCCTTCCAGGAATAGTCTTTATCACCTAAGCGTTGCACCAATGCCTCACCGCCCATCTTCCATCCGGCACGATATTCATTGAACGGGAAGTCCAAACCGATCTTCGCCCAGTATTGGCACATATCTACCGAAGTGGCCGACTTATCATAAAACTCCAGCTCCGGGTCGTTATAGTGCCCGATGTCACCGGCATCGAACTTGAATCCGTCCACACCGTATTTTTCCTGCATACCGCGCAACTGTTGTTTCAAATGTTCGGCCGCAGCCGGATTGCTCAGGTCATAGCAAGCACTGTATCCGTTCCACCAGGGAATGATCGCTGCGGCATTCGTCCCTTTCTTCTTGATCAGATACCCTTTCTGCTGAAGTTCGCGAAACTCGGGACTGTCCGGGCTGACAAACGGGCAAATCCAGAACATGATCTTGAAACCCTGACGGTGCAAACGGTCGATCATCCCTTTCGGATCGGGAAACCGTTCGGGCTTGAAGTCGAAATTACCGTAGTATTTCTGCCAGTTATCATCCACCATAAAGACGCCTACCGGGAATTTGTTCTCCAACACGTTATCCGCATATTTCAGGATATCCTCCTGGTTCTGGTTGTACATCAGCTCGATCCAGGTATTATACTGTGGCATGGAGAAGAACAGCGGGTCCGGCAGCTGTCCCGAAGGCGGGAAATATTTTGTAGCGGCCGCCATATAAGCATCCCGTAATGTCCGCCCCGCCAGGACCGGCTCCATTTTCTCATAATCGGAATAGAGGCGCAGCTCCCCATTCTCCACCTTAAAAGAAAAAGGCTTGTCGCTCCAGATATACCGTCCTTCGGAAGAAAGCAGCAGCGGCACATTCTGGTTATTCAGGTTCTCGGCAGAGAGGTCGAACAGGCGCAAGTCCCCTTCAAAAGGCATCTTCGAGCCTAAGGCAACCATGCCGCCCCACCACTTTTCTCCGGCAAGAGAAGATATTTTCGATTCATACTTGCTTCCGGCAAAGCAGGGCAATGCCAAAAGAGCCAGTAAAAGAAGACAAATTGTTTTTTGATTCATGATATAATGATTAGTCAAATATTTCTGCAAATATACGTTTTACCGTCGGAATACAATCGCCTTCCGGTTCGCTCGGATAGGCATTTGTCGCTTTTGTCCAAGGTTCTTCGATTGCATAAAAATCGATTTCGGCAGGATTCTTGCCTTCCAACCGCTGCATTTGATAGTCGAACCAGGTTTTCCAGCGCATATAATAAAAGTCTTTCAAGATACCGTTCCATTCCCGATGAGCATAGTCGCGCAAGCCTCCGTCGTCGGCTGCATTGCGATTCCCCCAGGTAGTTATCTGTACACGGGCATTCCATTCATACAGGTCCTTTTCTCCGGCAGTATTTCCAAGACTGCGGGCACGGCCGATCCAGGTTCCGACCTTAAACTCGGAACGTGTTCCCAACAGTTCATCCTGTAGAAGGATCAGCCGCAGGAAGCGGTCGGCAGCTTCTTTATACAGCACTCTGTCGCCGGCGGCATAGGCCGCTTCCGCCACCTTTTCCGTCAGGCGTCCCCGCTCGGCGATCGCCTGGCGGACAATATCGACCAGATCATATTCGAAATTATTATTTCCTTTGAACTGATCGGCAACGGATACCATCAGGGCAGCAGCGCGGATCACATCGTTCGGATCATAATAATCCTTCATTTCCGACCAACTCGAAACCTCATACGGGTGTTCGGTTGGACGG
>ERZ791875.466-NODE-466-length-44254-cov-8.419218_pt1 | contig 44254 bp, 41 predicted proteins | sample MGYA00510278_ERZ791875 | MGnify/ENA primary metagenome ERZ791875 (study PRJEB30046, sample SAMN00792078) | human gut metagenome | study: EMG produced TPA metagenomics assembly of the A metagenome-wide association study of gut microbiota in type 2...
GCCCTTCTGCGGCCCATGCCCCGAAGCGGCCAATGCCGCCGAATCCCCCCCGGCGAACCCTCCCCCGGTGACGGAATCGGGCCGGGCCGAAGCTGCCGAATCGGCCTGAAGGCGGGCCAGCGAATCCGCTTTAGCCGCTTCCGCAGCCCTGCGGCGGGCATTTTCGTTGACCGTGAAGAGAAACATCGAATCGGCCCGCATGAAGAGCGAGTCGCCCTGCGAAAGGTCGTAGCTCACAATCGCGGGACGCCGCGTAAGGAACGCATCGCCCGGCTCTTTCCAGTATTCGCCGTAGTCCCCGAAAGCGAGCACCTTGTGCTCCGTATCGTCGATCTGGATGTCACGCCGCAGAATCACATGGTCTTTGGCGCGGTAATAGTCGATGCTGTCGCTCCACATCTCCTGTTTCTCGGTCAGCACATAACCGCTGCGCGTGACTTTGTAGAGCGTATCGGCTTTGTCGTACGAGCCCCGGTCGGCATAGAGGTAGTCGCCGTCCCTGCTCCAGATATTGGTGTTCTCGAAGAAAAAGGCGTTGTCGGTGGCCATGTTGTAGACCACCGAATCGCCTTTGAGTTCGTACTCGTCGTTGCGCATCTCGACCCGCTCGACGCAAATGAGGTCTTTGGTGTCGGCGTAATAGTAGCCGCGCACCGACTCGAGGCGGTTTTCGCGGTTGAGCATGACGCCCCCGTCGGCGAATTCGCCGATATTGTCTTTCGTATTGAACAGGAACTGGTAGGTATAGAGTGTCGCATCGCCGTCGACCACCTTGACGATGTCCGAAAAGACGCGGGCCTCGTTCACCTCGCCGTCGTATACGGCACGGTCGCCGTAGATATAGGTCGTGTTCTTGTTAATCAGTACGTTGCCGAAAAACTCGATGCGCATGTCCGAATAGCGCACGGCGCTGTCACACGTGATGACGGCGCCGTTGTGCTGTGCGGCGAAATTGCCGACCAGGAAAATCACCGAGTCGCCCGGGGCCACGGGGCCCATGTTGTCCGACTTGAGGTCGATGAGTTTTTTTTCGGGCTCCTGCTCCCGTCCGGGTGCCTGCATTCCGCCGCGGACCAGCATCACGCTGCCCGCAGCCAGCACGACGGCGACTATGGTAAAGAGCCTGCGCACGGTTTTATTTCACCCAGTTTTTGTTCTCGAACTCCCCGTCGCGGAACTCGGGGTCGATGTAAATGTACATGGCGTCGATCTTCTTGGTCAGCCACTCCTTGAAGACACGCTCCTGCTTCTCGTGCAGGGCCATCTCCTCCAGGCGCAGGTAATCCTCGTTGAGCGAAGCCACATGCGTGGGCACGACCTCCACGAGCTTGACAATCTTGGCCAGCTGGTTCGCCAGCACGTCCTCGGTCAGAAACGCATCCGAAACCTCGCCGGGTTTGAGCCGTATCAGCGCATTGTAGTCGTCGAGGGCGTTGAAGTGCGCGAAGTCCTCGCGCAGGAATTTCGTAACGGTGAGTTTCGCCTGGTCGTTGGCCGCATACCGCTCGATAATGTCATGGTTCGAAACGATGCCTCCGTTCATCTTCGACGTAGCGTCGTCGGAGTACTGGAGGGCGGCTTTCTCGAACGTGAGCGAATCCTTGCGAATCAGGTTGGCGATGCTGTCCAGCAGGTGGGTGCCTTCATTCAGCTCCTCGGTCGTATAGACCGGACGCAGCAGGATGTGGCGGAAATGGTAGAGGTTGCCCCGCTTGTCGAGCAGCTGGATGATGTGGAAACCGAACTGCGACTCCACGACCTCCGAAATCTGCCCGGGCTTCATCCCCTCGAGTGCCGCGGCGAACGAGGGGTCGAGGCCGGCGAGCGCCGTGGGATCCATCTCGCCGCCGCGCATCATCGTACCCGGATCCTGCGAGTACATGCGGGCGAGATTGTCGAATTTGGCCTTGCCCGCGATGATACGCTCGCGCATGTCGAGCAGACGTTCGCGCGTACGCTGCTTGGCCTGCGTAATCGACTTGGGGAAACGGGTGATCTGCGCATAGATGTACTGCTCGGCGATGGTCGGCAGGCTGTCCTTGTCGATCGCCTTGTAAAAGCGCTCGACCTCGCCGGGAATGACCGACACCTTGTCGATGACCGTGCGCTGCATCTCCTGCGCATAGGACTGCTCCTCGTAGCGCTGGCGCATGTTTTCACGGATGTTGAAGATGGCCATGTGGTGCTTGGCCTCGAGCTGCGGAATGGAGCCCTCCATATCGATCATATTCTGCAACTGATCCTCGACGGCCGACACGATGCCGCCCGTATTGATCTGCACCGAGTCGATTTGCGCCTGGTTGAAAAGCAGTTTCTGGGTCATAAGGGCTTCGAGCGCCTCGTTCATCGGGTCGCGGTCGGTGGTATAACCCTCGGCACGGCGCTGGGCGACGAGCTGGTTGGCGTATTCCGACACTTCGGAATAGAGGATCGACGAGGAGCCCACGACGGCCACCACCTTGTCGAGCATCACCTGCTGTTTCTGCGCGAACACCCCTGCAGCGAGCAGGGCGAGAGCCGCCCCCAACATACTTTTTCTCAACATTTCGTTATTGTTTATCGTTTGTATTCTCTTTCGTATTGTCTAAAATCTTCACTTCCCCGTTTTCCGTCGCACGGTTGAAAAGTTCCTCCTCGTAGTTGCGGATAATCTCGCTCTGGCGCTGGTTGAACAGAATGCGGCGAATCGTACCCCGCAGCCGCTCGAGGGGAATCGGCTCGCCCTCGCGCCGCACGGCGTCGATCTGGAAATAGTAGTGCGAACGGATGTCGCGCATCTCCTGCACGGCCGTCGACGCCAGCACCGAATCGTAATTCTGCGACCGCAGCGTCGGGAGGTAACTCAAGAACTCCGGGAAATCGACCCACTGGTCGCGGAAATCGGTGATTGTGAAGTCGTTTTTCGCGCAGATGTCGCGGAAATCCTGCTGTTGGGTCTCGGACTTCGCCCCCATCAGTTCGCGCAGCTTCCGCGCCTGGCGGTAGCCCTCCCCGAACTGGACGATGCGGCCCTTGACCAGCGTGCGGTCGAGCCGGAAATCGGCCTTGTGCGCATTGTAATAGGCCGTAATCTCGCTGTCGGTAAATGTCGTGTCGATACTGCGGTCGACGTAGTGCTGATCCAGCTTTCGTATCAGCAGCGCCTGCCGGTACTCCTCCACCATCTTGTCGATGTCGTCGGCCGAGGAGGAGAAAAGAATCTCGGCCTCCTGCAGTTTGAGCTGTTTGCGAACCCAGCGGCCGACATAAACTTTCATGAAAGCCGCACTGTCTTCGCCCGTGACCCCCTTGGGCACCACCGACTCCACGTCGCGCATCCGCAGTTCGTTGCCGCCCGCCCGCGCCAGCGTGGTGTCGCTGGCAAAATAGCCGGGCAGTTCCTGACAGCCGGCCAGGAACAACGCAGCCGCCACGACCGCTATTTTCGCTCGCAAATTCATCATCCGGAGGACAAAGATACAGTTTTTACTCGTAACTAACGCAGCCGCAGGCGAGATTATTACGCCGCGGCGCGATTTTTCTCCTCGGCTTTAAGGCGGCGCAGGGCAAGCAGCATCATGTAGCCCGAAACGGCGAAGACGGCCAGCGCGGCAATGTAAACCAGCACGTAAAGCGTGCGGCTGCCGACCACGTCGATCAGCATCGAGTTGCCGTGCCCGGCAATCAGCGCCAGGTAGGCGATGCCGTTGTTGACGGCATGGAGGATGATCACCGACCAGAGCGAATCGGTGCGCAGGTAGATGAAGCCCAGCACGAGGCCGATGAAAAAGGCGTTCACCGCCACGGTGGGATGAACATGTACGATACCGAATATGGCCGACGAGACCAGCCAGGCGACCATCACGCCGTATTTGGCGCGCGTCGACTCGAGCAGCACGCCGCGGAAAATCACCTCCTCGAACAGCGGGGCCATCACCACGACCGTCACTATCGCCCACGCCCCGCGCCCGTAGGCGTTCGGCACTTCGGGCAGCAGTCCCAACAGCGGTTCGAGCACCACCGAGGTCGAGAGCATAAAGAACACGCCCCAGAGCAGCAGCACGGGATTCAGTCCCCGCCGGGAGAAGTGCGCCACGACCTTGGGGCCGTGCCTCCGGCTGCGGTAAAAGAGGAATCCCGCGAGCGTCACGGACATCGCCACGAAATACGAAACGGCATTGAAATGCCCTGCGAGCACCTGTTCGGCAGTGCTCACGGCCTCATCGGGACTGGCGAGCAAGGCCGGATCGGGCCACTTGCACCCGACCAGCCACGCGATTGCGGCGCCGGTGACCTGCGCAAGCAGGAAAATACCGAAAAATACGAGATAATCGGCCAGTACGGGAAACCGCCCCTGCAGTTTCCAGATTTTATCCGCGGCAACGGGTGCCTGCACCGGCTCCTGCACGGGAGCCTCCTGTTTCTTTTCTGTCATAGAGCCAGTAACTGTCAATTCGTTCCGGCTTCAAAGATAGTGCAAGGCGAGAGCAATGCCAAATTTATTTGCGCATTGCCGGGCCGCAGCCTGTCTAAAGCAAGGTTAAAGATAGTGCAGGTCAAAGACAAAAGCAAATTTATTCGCATTCGCCGGGGCACGCCTTATTTCCGAAAAGAAGAGCAAATTTCGGCCACGGTTATGGATTTCCATATAAAATCATTAAATTTGCCCGATTATAAACCCGATTGAAACATGGCAAAGGTTATAGCTTTAGCGAATCAGAAAGGCGGCGTGGGCAAGACCACCACGGCCATCAACCTTGCGGCGTCACTGGCCCTGCTGGGCAAAAAGGTGCTGCTGCTCGACGCCGACCCGCAGGCCAACGCCACATCCGGACTGGGCTTCGACATCAACCTCGAGGGCATCTACGAGTGCATCGCCGGGCTGAAAACCCCCGACGAGGTCATCCTCAAGAGCCCCGACGTGAAGAACCTCTGGCTGCTGCCTTCGTCCATCGACCTGGTGGCCGCCGACAGCGAGTTGCCGAAGATGGAGAACGCCCACCACGTGATGAAGCGCATCGTCGACGCCGTCCGCGAACGGTTCGACTACATCTTCATCGACTGCTCCCCCTCGCTGGGCTACACCACCGTCAACATCCTGACGGCCGCCGACACGGTGCTGATTCCCGTGCAATGCGAATACCTCGCGCTCGAGGGACTCTCGAAACTGCTGAACACCATCCGCAAGGTCAAAAGCGGCCTGAACCCCGCGCTCGACATCGAGGGATTCCTGCTGACGATGTACATGCGCAACCGCCTGAACAACCAGGTCGTGAACGAGGTGCGCGAGCACTTCGGCGAACTGGCATACGACACAATAATTCAGCGCAATATTCGTTTGGGAGAAGCGCCCTCGCACGGAAAGCCCGTCATGCTCTACGACGCGGGCGCCGTCGGCTCGGAGAACTATCTCACGCTCGCCCGGGAGTTCCTCAAGCGCAACCGCAAAAAAAGTAAATAACATACCGAAATGAAACAGCCAAAGGGATTAGGGCGCGGACTGGACGCCATATTCGGCACCGACGCCATCGATGCCAAGCTCAAGCCGATGAGCCAGATGTCCGAGATCGACATCACGGAGATCATACCCAACCCCACGCAGCCGCGCACGCAGTTCGACGAGGAGGCCCTCGACGAACTGGCCGACTCGATCCGCCAGCTGGGAGTCATCCAACCCATCACGGTCAAAAAATCCGGCGACGGGAAATATATCATCATCAGCGGCGAGCGCCGCTGGCGTGCCGCGCAACGCGCCGATTTGACGAGCCTGCCGGCCTACATTCGCGAGGTGGACGACGAGAACCTGCACGCCATGGCCCTCGTGGAGAATATCCAGCGACAGGACCTCAACGCCATCGAAATCGCCCTGGGCATGCAGCGCCTGCTCGACGAGTGCAACCTCACGCAGGACGCCCTGTCCGAGAAGGTGGGCAAGAAGCGTTCGACCGTATCCAACTACATGCGCCTTTTGAAGCTGCCCGACGAGGTGCAGCTGGCGCTCAAGGAGGGGCTTATCTCGATGGGCCACGCCAAAGCCATCGCCGGCGCCCCCGAAGAGTCGCAGGTGCGCGTGCTGAAAAAAATCCTCAGGAAAAGCCTCTCGGTGCGCCAGGCCGAGGAGTTGGTGCGCACGCTCACCGCACAGCCCGCCGCCGCGGCACAGAATGTGGAGGACGAGGAGTACCCCGAGAGCTACTCGCGGCTGGTGGAACAGCTCGAAAAGTTCTTCTCGCAGGACATCAGCATCAAACGCGCGAAAAACGGCGGCGGACGAATCGTAATCGGCTTCGACGACGACAAGGACATCGAACAATTCATCCAACGGTTCTCCGGACGCCTTAAATAAATATGGTAAGAATCCGGTTCAGATACCTGCTGCCGATGCTCGCGGCGCTCCTGTTGTGGCTCCCCGCGGAGGCGCAGTCCCACCGCGGGACGCGCACCATCGTACGCGGCGGCATGCTCGTCAAGCCGGATTCCCTGCGGCAGCGAAGCGATTCGCTGGCGGGAAACGCCGTCATGCGCGAACTCGACTCGCTCATGACCGGCGACTTCACGGCCGACTCGCTCGCCGTCACGGCCCTGCGCACCGACGACATCCGCCATACGGACTCGCTCTGGCAGCTCCGCATGGCCGGCATCAAAACCGAGGCCGACACGACCCGCAAAAGGGGATGGCTGATGAGCGACTCGATGTCGCTGTCGAAAGTCTGCTGGATTTCGACCGTGCTGCCCGGCTACGGCCAGATATACAACAAGCAATACTGGAAACTGCCGGTGCTCTACGGCACCGTGGCGACGGGACTCGCCCTTTATATCAACGAAAACAGGACTTATAAACCCCTCAAACGCGAATACGAGGCTTACACGGACAAGAGCCTTTCGCGCACGCCGGAGCTCGATGCCCTGCAGACGAAGATGATTCGCAGCAATACCAAGCGCCAGGTCTACCTGGGTCTGACCGTCGCCTCGTACATCTATTTCATCGGCGACGCCGCGGTGAACTACTCGACCAACGACGTGTCGGACGTCAAAAAGGCCACCACGCTGGCCTGCATCTTCCCCGGCGCGGGACAGATATACAACAAAAGCTACTGGAAAGTACCCTTCGTGGTGGGCGGTTTCGCCGCGATGATTTACTGTATCGACTGGAACAACCGCGGCTACCAGCGCTTCAAAAAGGCTTACAGCCTGTTGAGCGACTACGAAAAGAATCCCGACAAATACCCCGACGGCCCCACTGATGAGTTCCACGGACGCTATTCGGCGGACTTCATCCGCAACCTGCGGAACAATTACCGCCGCAACCGCGACCTGTGTATCATCATCTCGGCCGGACTGTACGTGCTGCAGATCGTCGACGCCCATGTGGACGCCCACCTGAAAGACTACGACATCTCCGACGATCTGACGATGAACCTCGAGCCGATGGTCGACTACACCTATGTCCCCTCCGTCGGCGGCAACCGCCCCGTATTCGGGTTCAACATGAGTATCAAATTCTAACCGATGAGAATCCTCCTGACCATACTGCTGCTGCTCGGCGTCACCGCTTCGGCGTCGGCCCTCGACCGCAGCCCCCGCAAAAAGAAACGCGACAAAAAAGCCAAGACCGAAACCGTCACGGCGCCCGCAACCGCTCCGGAACCCGAAAAAACCGTATGCCCCGAGCCGGAAACGGAGGCCGCAGGCCCGGCGCCGGCCGAGGTGCGGCACAACGACCTAACGCTCGGACTCACGGGCCAACAGGCCGACTCGCTGGTAGCCGTCTGGCGCGAGAGGCAGTGCAGCGGCTCTTTCCGGGAATTTTTCGACAACTACATCCTAATCGACACCACAGCCGCAGGCAGCGTGCCGGACTCGGTTTACACCCGGCGGCTGCTGGCGCTCGCCTCGCCGATCCAACTCCCGTACAACAGCATCGTGAGGGGCTATATCAACCGCTACACCGACTCGCGCTACGGCACAATCAGCCGCATCCTGGGCATGTCGCAGTACTACTTTCCGCTGATCGAGGACGAACTCCTGAAAGAGGGGCTTCCGGTCGAGCTGCGCGCCCTGCCCATCATCGAATCGGCGCTCTCCACGACGGCCGTATCGCCGATGGGAGCCGTGGGGTTGTGGCAGTTCATGCCCTCGACGGGCAAAAGCTACGGACTGGAGGTCAACTCGCTGGTCGACGAACGCCGCGACCCGATCCGCTCGACGCAGGCCGCATGCCGCTATCTCAAAGACCTCTACGCCATCTACAACGACTGGTCGCTGGCCATCGCCGCCTACAACTGCGGCCCGGGCAACGTCAACAAGGCGCTGGCCCGCGCCGGTGAAAAAAGCCGCACGTTCTGGGACATCTACGACTACCTGCCCCGCGAAACGCGCGGGTACGTTCCCGCTTTCATCGGCGCCTCGTACGCCTACGCCTACCACCGGCAGCACGGCATCGAGCTCACCGAGGCCCCGATTCCGCTGGCGACCGACACCATCCGCATCAACCGGCTGATGCACCTCGGGCAGATTGCCTCGACGATCGACGTTCCCATCGAAACCCTGCGCCAGCTCAACCCCCAGTACAAACTCGACATCATCCCGGCCACCAACAAGGTCTACACGCTGGTGCTTCCGCAGCGCAAAATCACGCAATACATCGCCAACGAACCCGAAATTTTCGCCAAGGATTCGGCTTACCTCAAAGAGTATATCAATCCCGCGAACCTCGACAAGAAACGACAGGAGCGCTCGGGTTCGGTCTACATCGTCAAAAAAGGCGACACGCTGGGCGCCATCGCCCGCCGCTACCGCGTGACCACGGCACAGCTGATGCGCTGGAACGGCATCAAGAACGCCCACAAGCTCCGCCTGGGGCAGCGAATCCGCATCGAGGGAAGATAACATGAACTGCGACCACGATACCATCGCCGCCCCCGCAACCGCCGCCGGAGGGGCCATCGCCCTCATCCGCATAAGCGGAAGCGAAGCGCTGGCAGTCTGCGACCGTATTTTCCGGGGCCGGCAACCGTTGGCCGACGCCGACGGCTACACGGTGCACTACGGCCGGATCATGGACGCAGAACGCATCCTGGACGACGTGCTAATCACGGTCTTCCGCGCCCCCCACTCCTATACGGGCGAAGACGCCGCCGAAATCTCCTGCCACGGTTCGCAGTACATCGTGGCCGAAACCCTGCGGCTGCTCACCGCCGCGGGCGCCCGCATGGCCCGGCCGGGCGAATTCACCATCCGGGCCTACCTCGCCGGCAAACTCGACCTCTCGCAGGCCGAAGCCGTCGCCGACATCATCGCCTCGTCGTCACGCGCGGCACACGCACTGGCCGCCAACCAGATGCGCGGCGGCTACTCCGAGGCGCTCGAAGCGCTGCGGGAAAAACTGCTGCACCTCACCTCGCTGCTCGAACTGGAACTCGACTTCTCGGAAGAGGACGTCGAATTCGCCGACCGCACGCAGCTGCGCGACACGATGCAGCAAATCGAAACGCGAATCGACGCCCTGCGCAGCTCGTTCTCGCTCGGCAACGCCCTCAAGGAGGGAATCGCCGTAGCCATCGCCGGAGCCCCCAATGTCGGCAAAAGCACCCTGCTCAACCGGCTTCTCAACGAAGAACGGGCCATGGTATCGGAGATTGCCGGCACGACGCGCGACGTCATCGAAGAGCGGCTCAACATCGACGGGGTCGTCTTCCGGTTCCTCGACACGGCCGGCATCCGCACGACGGACGACCGGCTCGAACAGATGGGTATCCAGCGCACGATGTCCAGCATTTCGCGGGCGCAAATCGTCATCTACATGGCGGACGCGGCGCAATTCCGAACGGCGGACAAAGGAGTTCCGCAGGATTCGCTGCTTTCTGAAATTCCCGTTCCCGCACCCGGCTTTACGGTACGCAACGACCAGACGCTGCTTACGGTAATCAACAAAACCGACACGGTGCCGAACCTGCAACTGCCCGCCGGCACAATCGGCATTTCCGCCCGCAGCGGCGAGGGCATCGACTGCCTGCGTAAAATCCTGCGCGATACGGTCGATACGCAGGCGCTCTACCACGGCGACACGGTCGTTTCGAACAGCCGCCATTACGAAGCCCTCACAGCGGCGGGCAACGCCCTCCGCACGGCCCTCGACGGCCTGCACGACCAACTCCCGGCCGACCTTTTGAGCGAAGAAATCCGCGAAGTCGTCCGCCACCTCGGCACCATCACCGGCCGCGGCACCATCGCCCCGGACGAAGTGCTCCGAAACATTTTCTCGAAGTTCTGCATCGGCAAATAATTTTCCGATTTGGCTTGGCCCGAATCGCGTCCCCCGACAGGCAGCGAAACGGAAGGGCCCGATAATTTGCGCATGGTATTATACAAATAAAAATTATCGCGAAACAAACCCAATCACCTTGAGAATTTTTTCGTAACTTTACAAGAACAACCGACAAACGCATACGGCGGTACCGGAATCGATTTTACGAGCTAATTCTCTCGCAAACAGCTGAAATCGGCAAATCGGCAAATCGGCACCTACGGATGTGCTCTATCGCCTGATTGAACCGTCCAGTCAAATGCGCCGGTAATTTTGAAACAATGATAAATTACATATGGACTCAAACCAACTAATCAAAGCCCTAACCGTTTTCAGAACGTGGTTTAAAGCCAATAAGGCACAGGCAACCGCAGAGCAGAAAGAGCGGGAACATCTCGCAGAGTGCACGCAAAGCTTCACCAAAGAGCGGCTGTTGAATATGTCGGAAACGGATTTTTTCGAATATATCGCTCCGCTCTGGGCAATGGCGATGTGGGGGAACAAGCACTATCAGGTGGACAATGTCATCGAAGCGAACGGCATGCCGCTGCTGCGCGAACAATTTTCCAATCTCCTTTACGGCCAATCATCGCTTGAAAAACGATGGGACGAGTTCAGATCCAAAATCAAAGGAGTCGGGCCAGCCATTATGAGTGAACTGCTGTGCAAAACCTACCCGGACAAATACCTGCTTTGGAATAAGAAAACATACAATGGGTTCAGTGCGCTCCAGATTCCAAACCTACCCCGTTACGAAGCCCGGCTGACAGGGAAAACATATGAATATCTCTGTGCCAAGGGACGCGACATCGTCGCGTTTGCAAAAGCCGACGGATATGCGGAAGTGTCCGACATGCTGACGCTGAACACGTTCATCTGGCAGCAGTTACAAATCAACAATCACGACAATCTCGCAAAGCCGGACACGCAGGAAGAGTTAACCCCCAAAAGCAAGAAAGAAGCCCTGTTCGTCCACAACGACGTGCGGGACAAGCTTGCCGACATCGGCCGTTTTCTGGGATTCCGCTCTGAAGTCGAAAAGAAAGTCGCCGACGGAGCCGTAGTGGACGCTGTCTGGGAAGTCACTATCGGCAATATGGGACGCATTATTTACGTCTTCGAGGTACAAACCTCGGGCTCTATCGACAGTCTTATATTAAATTTGATCCGGGCTAAAAACAACCAGGCCGTACAGCGAATCATCGCGGTTTCCGACCAACATCAAATCGAGAAAATACGGAAAGAGGTGGCCGGGATTAAAGAGATCAAAGACGACATTAAATACTGGGACTATACGGAGGTGCTGAAGATACACGACTCCATGCAATTCGTAAACGAATCGATCAATAATTTGGGATTGGTTCCCAGCGGCTTTTAAACAGCGGGTTAAGGGGCAGATGGAAATCAGGCAGCTCCCGACAGGGCGCTTGCGGAGAAATTTAATGATAGTCCCTTTGATGGCAATGGCCGCTTATCCCGATCGGCGTCAAATCGCCACGACATACCCCGCGAAATGCGCCGATTAAAAAATTCCGGTTATCTTTGCCCCGGTAAAACCGATATAAAATGAAAACAACGAGAATCACCGCGCGTGATTACATCAAGGCCAACCGCAAAGCGAGCCGGGAGGCCGAAATCGGAAATCACGGCCGCCCGGTCAGTTTCTGCCGGGTACACAAGTCGAAAAAGGTCTATGACCGCAAAAAGCAGAAGGCAGATGATAAAAGGCATCTGCCTTCCCTGTTTCCATGCGTGCCGCCGCTTACGGCATGTTAGCGCTGCGGACAGCCGCAAACAGGAGCCCGCACATCGATAAAACACCGGCCGGCAGCTCCCCCCCCAGCCCCTGTAAAGGCGGGGCCTGTTTATCCCCGAAAATATTCTATCTTTGCACATCAACACGCAAACAATGCTCGAACAAATCATATCACAACGGCTTCAGATCGCCCTGCCGCAGGTGCAGGGCACCGTCCGCCTGCTGCGCGAGGGCGCGACCATTCCTTTCATCAGCCGCTACCGCAAGGAGGCGACCGGCTCGCTCGACGAGGTGCAAATCGGCGCCGTCAGGGAGCAGCTGGACAAACTCACCGAACTCGAAGCGCGCCGGCAGACCGTCCTTGCGACAATCGAGGCGCAGGGCAGCCTGACCGGGGAGTTGCGCCAACGCATCGCTGCGTGCTGGGATGCCGTGGAGCTGGAAGACATATACCTGCCCTACAAACCCAAACGGCGCACGCGCGCCACGGTCGCACGCGAACGGGGATTGGAGCCGCTGGCGAACATCATCCAAGCGCAAAACGCCCGTGATGCGGCGCAGCAGGCACGGCGGTTCGTCACGGCCGACGTCCCGACCCCGGAAGAGGCCCTCGCCGGAGCCTGCGACATCATCGCCGAACGTATCGCCGAGGACGAGCGGGCACGCAACAGCGTCCGCCGCACCTTCGCACGCGAGGGAATCGTCCACTCGAAAGTCGTAAAGGGAAAAGATGCCGGGGGCGTCAAGTACTCCGACTACTTCGACGCCACGTCCCCGCTGCGCAGCATCTCGTCGCACCGTTTCCTCGCCATGCGGCGGGGCGAGGACGACGGCATCCTGAAAATCTCAATCGACGTCGACGCCGGGCGCATCACCGAAAACCTCTGCCGCCAGTTCATACGCCCCGGCTCCGCGACGCGCGAATACTTGGAAGCCGCCGTCGCCGACTCGTTCAAGCGCCTCATACGCCCCTCGATTGAAACCGAGATGCTCGCGGCCGCCAAGGAGAAAGCCGACGACGAGGCAATCCGGGTCTTCGCCGAGAACCTGCGGCAGCTGCTGCTCTCCGCCCCGCTGGGGCAGAAACGCGTCATCGCCGTCGACCCCGGATTCCGCACCGGCTGCAAGGTCGTCGTACTCGACGCGCAGGGCAACCTCGTCCACAACACGACCATCTACCCCCATCCCCCGCAGAACCGCTATGCGGAGGCCGCCGAAACGCTCAAAACGCTCGCCGCGAAATACAAGGCCGAAGCCTTTGCCGTCGGCGACGGCACGGCCGGGCGCGAAACCGAACAACTCGTCCGCAGCCTGGGACTGGACGGCTCCGTACAACTGTTCATGGTGAGCGAGGACGGCGCATCCGTCTACTCGGCATCGGCCGCGGCCCGCGAGGAGTTCCCCGACTACGACGTGACGGTGCGGGGCGCCGTCAGCATCGGACGCAGGCTTATCGATCCGCTCTCGGAGTTGGTGAAAATCGACCCGAAATCAATCGGCGTGGGGCAATACCAGCACAGCGTCGACCAGCCGAAGCTGAAAGCCCGGCTGAACACCGTGGTCGAAAGCTGCGTGAACCGGGTCGGCGTCAACATCAATACGGCATCGAAACACATCCTGACCTATATTTCGGGACTGGGGCCCGCCCTGGCCGGGAACATCGTCGCATACCGCACCGCCAACGGCAGCTTCAAAAGCCGGAAAGAGGTGCTGAAAGTTCCGCGCCTCGGCCCCAAAGCCTACGAGCAGGCGGCCGGCTTCCTGCGGGTTGTCGGCGGCGAAAATCCGCTGGACAACAGCGCCGTGCATCCCGAGTCGTACCACATCGTCGAGCGCATGGCCGCCGACGCGGGCGTCAGCGTGGACAGACTGCTTGCCGAGAAGGAGCTGCGCAAAACACTCAACCCCGAGAGGTATGTGTCCGAAAAAGTGGGGCTGCCGACCGTGACCGACATTCTGGAGGCGCTCGACAAACGGGGACTGGATCCGCGCGAGCAGCTGCAGGTTTTCTCGTTCGACCCGAACGTCCATACCATCGACGACCTGCGCACAGGCATGCGCCTGCCGGGTATCGTCACCAACATCACGGCATTCGGTGCGTTCGTCGACATCGGCATCAAGCAGGACGGGCTGGTGCACATTTCGCAACTGGCCGATCGCTACGTCGCCTCGCCCGCAGATGCCGTACACCTCGGACAGCACGTCGAGGTGAGGGTCACGGCCATCGACACCGTCCGCAACCGCATCTCGCTGTCGATGCGCAGCGAAGCGTAACGACTGCGGCGCACCGGGCCCTGCAAACCGCACCGGAGTGCAGGCCCCCCCTCGTCAGCGCAGCCGCCGGGGAATATACCGTGCAATCAGCGTGTCGGCAGCATAGCGCCCCGGCCCGGCAATATACATCAGCACGAAAACCGCCAGGTAGACCAGCGCCAGCTCCCGTGCGGCGAACGGATCGCCGCCGTGCACCGCGAAAAACGCCACGCACATCGTAAAAATCATCGGGATAAGGGCCAGCCGGTAGAGCAGCCCGGCAATAAACCCGGCCGGACAGACGACTTCGCCGAAAATCGCCATCATGAGCGACACGCGGCTGCCCGCACCCAGCGGATCGGGGAACGTAGCCGCAAGCGTGTCGAAATTCAGGCATTTGGCGATTCCGTGCGACATCAGCAGCACGCCGAAAACAATCCGGGCCGCGAGCAGCAGCCACGAAACGCCGGGCGCATCGTTTTTTTCAGGAAACAGGAAATTCAGCATCACAACGTTTATTGGTATCCGGAACGCTAATATCAAAATAAATACCGGATTTTCCAACTCCCCGGCGGCGGCATCCGGCCCCAAGGCCGTGCAATGCCCGATTTTTGCTATCTTTGCCTGCACATCAATCATCCGTCATGATACGCCAAACCGAATTCACGCTCCGTCCCCGCAGCCGCGGGTTTCACCTGGTCACGGACGAGGTCGTATCCAACCTCCCGCCGCTGCCCGACGCCGGGCTGGTACACCTTTTCATCCGGCACACCTCGGCCGGACTCTCCATCAACGAGAACGCCGACCCCGACGTACGCACCGACCTCGGGGCGATTTTCGACCGGCTGGTGCGCGAGCGCGAAGCCTACTACGTCCATACGCTCGAAGGCGACGACGACATGCCCGCCCATGCCAAAGCGACGCTCACCGGGGTCGAACTCACGATTCCCGTCACCCGGGGCAGGCTCAACCTCGGCACGTGGCAGGGCATCTACCTCTGCGAATTCCGCAACCGCGCTGCGGGACGCCGTATCGTCGCCACCGTCATCGGATAGATCGCCGCCGGGCAAAAAGCGGCCGTTGGCCTGGAATTTGCATATTCCCGTACCAGCACCGACACAGCAACAGCCATGACGACACAAACCAAACCGCACGACCGCCTCACCGCCGAAGAGCGGCACGAACTGCCCGACGCGGCCTTCGGAATCCCCGAAACGCGCGAATTCCCGCTCGTCGACGCCGAGCACGTCCGGGCGGCGGAAGCCTATTTTCGCTACGCCCCCGACGACAGGAAAGCGGCGCTGGCGCAGCGCATCCTCACCAAAGCCGCCGAATACGGCGTAAACGTGCAGAGCCATGTAATCCGCAGCTGGGCGGGCGAAAAGCCTTAACCCGTCCCGCAAAGACACGAAAGCGGCGGCAGGAGTGTTCCTGCCGCCGCTTTACATCGTCGTGCATTCGGTACGCCCCTGTCCGGAGCGGCCCGGGCGTTACTTCTCCGAGGTCGAGATTACCAGTCCGCCCCCGTTCAGCGCATCGTGCGACACGAACCAGCCGTCGACGGATTTGCCGCCGCAGGTGATGCCCGTGATCTTACGTCCTTCGCCCTCGCGGCGAATCGTCCAGCGGTTTCCGTCGCCGAGCGACACCTCGACCTTGTCGAACAAAGGTACGGTCACGATATACTCCGGATCAGCCGGCGAATAGGTATAGAGGCCGATGGCATTGAAGACGTACCACGACGACATCTCGCCCGCGTCGTCCATGCCGCACAGCGCCAGCCCTTCCGGCCCCATCCCGTAGAAACGGTCGAGGATGTAATCCAGCAACTCCTGCGACCGTTCCTGGCGACCGATGAAGTAGTAGAGGTAGGGGAAACTGTGGTCAGGCTGGTTGCCGTGGCAATACTGGCCGATAAAGCACGAGAGGTTATCCACCTCGTACCCTTTCCACGGAATCGAGAAGAGCTTGTCCAGCTGCTCGCCGAACGCCTCGCGGCTCGGGAAAAGACCGATAAGCCCCTCGGTATCGTGCGGCGCGAAGAACGCCTGCTGCCAGGCGTTGGCCTCGCGGTACATATATTCGTAGTAGGGATACTGATCGTCGAACGGAGTAATCCACTCGCCGTTTTCGAGGCGTCCGCGCATCAGGCCCGTCGAGGGGTCGAAGAGGTTCTTGTAGTTGGTCGTACGCTTCATCAGCATGTCGTGGTTCTGCTTATCGCCCAGCGCTTCGGCCAGCAGTGCGACCGCATAGTCGTCGTAGGAGTATTCGAGTGTCTTGGTCACGGCGGCCTTGCAGACCGTCCACGTCACGGGATTCTCGACATCCATTTCGGAAATGTAGCCCTTGGCGATATACTCGTCGAGCCACGGACGGCTCGGCCCCTGTACCGTGGCGTTGCGCAGCACGAGGTTATAGGCGCGGTTCACGTCGAAGCCGCGGTTGCCGCGCAGGTAGGTTCCGGCCACGAACGCCGACGCATGGTCGCCGTGGAAGAACGTCGGCATGAAACCGCCGCGCTTCTCGCCCTTGTCCGTGTCGGAGCTGATGACGTCAGCCGCCACGTCGGGCGCCAACAGGCCGAGCAGAATCAGTTTGTTGCGGTAGTCGTCCCAGTACGACGGGCCCGTATAGTAGCGGTGACCCGGATTGACGACCTTGCCTGCGGCGTCGGTATATTCGCCATTCACGTCACTGCGCAGCGCCGGCCAGAGGAACGAACGGTAAAGGCTCGAATAGAACAGCCCCTTTTCACGCTCCGTGCCGCCCTCGACACGAATCCGCCCCAGCAGGTCGTTCCACGTCGCGGTGGCCTCGGCGCGCACCTCGGCGAAGCTCTTGCCGAGCATCTCGGCCTCGAGGTTTTCGCGGGCGTTCTTCTGGCTCACGAACGAAAAGCCGATTTGCAGTTCGAGCGGCCCCGCACCCTCGCCGAAGCGCACGATACGGATCTCACGGTCGCCCTCGACGACGGGTTCCACCCCGGTCACGGGACGGTTCGCCACGGCGTAGAAATACATCTTCTCACCCGTTTGCTGCCATCCGGCGAAGACGTTGTCGCCCTCCTTGTGAATCTCCCACGCACGCACGTGCTCGTTCGAACGCTGCAAATCGGCCAGCAGCGAAGCCGCGGCACCGTCAGGGTAGGTATATTTATGGAATGCGCATCGCAGCGTCGAACTCACCTCGGCATCGACGCCGTAACGGTCGAGGAACACCTGGTAATAGCCCGGGGCGGCCGATTCGCGCCCGTGGCTGAAGGGCGAGCAGTAATCGCCCGGCGTCGGCGTGCCCGTCACGGGCAGCAGCGGAATGTGGCAGAGGTTCCAATGCCCCTTGTTGGTGTGCGTGAAGCCGTAAATCACGCTGTCTTCGTACTGGTAGCCCGCACCGCTGTGAAATTTGGTGACAGGGCTGACCTGCACCATGGCGTTGGGCAGCGACGAACCGGGAAACACCTCGGCGCCCCACGTACGTTTGGTGGGCTTGAATCCCAAATCGACGCTGTCCCACAGCGTCGCGGTTCCCAGCATGGGATTCACATAGTCGGTAAGCTGCTTCTGCGTCGGGGCGCAGCCCGCGGCAAAAGCGAATAAAGCAATACAAAGTCCGGATTTAAGCATATAAGGGTCTGATTTATGTTCAGACAAAATTAGCGCTTTTTACAGGGTACCTGCAAGCCCTTTCGGGCAAAAAAACTATCTTTGTCCCGCAGGCAGACTACTCTTGCACAAAATCGGACACCCGCACATGGAATCGCTCACACAATTTCTGGTCGACTGGGGCTACTGGGGCCTCTTCCTCTCGGCGCTGGTCGCCGGGAGCGTCCTGCCGTTCAGCTCCGAGGCCGTCATGATCGTGCTCGTGCACATGGGACTCGACCCGGTGCTGTGCATCGCCGCGGCCTCGCTGGGCAACACGCTGGGCGGCATGAGCTGCTACTGGATCGGCACGCTGGGCAAGAGCGAATGGATAACCCGGCTGGGCGTAAGCGACAAGCAGTTGGCGCGGGCGCGCAAATTCCTCGCGGGACGCGGGGCGTTGATGGCTTTTTTCGCATTCCTGCCTACAATCGGCGAAGCCATCGCCATCGTGCTGGGGCTGATGCGCAGCAACGTCTGGCTCACGGGCGGCTCGATGCTCGTCGGTAAAACCCTGCGTTACATTGTCGTACTGGCGACTTTCGAAAGCGCCGTATCGCTTTTCTGACATGGAAATCGAAATTGTAAAGACCGACACGCCTCGGCGCGACCTGCTGCTGCTGGCCGACGAATCGGAAGAGTCCGTAGCCGACTATGCCGGCCGCGGCACAACCTATGTCGCATGCCGCGGCGGGGAAATCCTCGGCCAGTATGTATTCCTGCACACGCGGCCGTTCACGGCCGAAGTGGTCAATATCGCCGTCGTCCCCGAGCACCAGCGCAAGGGCGTCGCCACGGCCATGCTCCGCCACGCCGTCGCCACGGCCCGTGCGGCCGGGTTCCATCTGCTCGAAATCGGCACGGGGGATTTGGGCGTGGGACAGATTGCGCTCTACGAACGCTGCGGCTTCGTCCGCTGCGGCGTCGACGTGGATTATTTCAGCAAACACTACCCCGTTCCGTTTTTCGAGAACGGCGTCGAGTGCCGCCACATAGTGCGCCTGCGCATGGAACTCAAATAGCGGTTTATGTCGGTCGGATGGAACCCGTGGCACGGATGCCGCAAAATCAGCGAGGGCTGCCGCCACTGCTACGTCTACCGGCAGGACGCGCAGCACGACAAGGACAGCCGCGAGGTGCGGAAAACCGCAGCCTTCAACCTCCCCGTGCGCCGCACGCGCGACGGGCGCTACAAAGTGCCGCCGGGCGAGATGGTCTACACCTGCTTCACCTCCGACTTCCTCGTCGAAGAGGCCGACGCATGGCGCGCCGAGGCGTGGGAGATGATTCGCATGCGCAGCGACCTGCGCTTCTTATTCATCACCAAGCGCATCGACCGCCTCACACAGGTCTTGCCGCCCGACTGGGGCGAGGGCTACGAGAACCTCGCCGTGGGCTGCACCGTCGAGAACCAGTCGATGGCCGACTACCGCCTGCCGCTGTTGCTGGAGGCACCCCTGCGCCACAAGCTGATTATCTGCGCGCCGCTGCTCGGGCCGCTCGACATCGCGCAATACCTCACCCCTGAAATCGAGGAGGTTTCGGTCGGCGGCGAATCGGGCAACGAGGCCCGGCCCTGCGACTTCGACTGGGTTCTCGGCATCCGCCGCCAGAGCGTCGAAGCAGGCATTCCGTTCTGTTACCACCAGACCGGGGCACGGCTGCTGAAAGACGGCCGCCTGTACCGCATCCGCCGCCAGTACCAGCATTCGCAGGCCCGCAAGGCGGGAATCGACTACAAAGTCTGGCGGTAGCGACACTGTACGGCACGCGTTTGCCGCACGCTCCGCCTACGCAAAAGCCGGACAGTTCCGGTCCACGCGTCGCCAGCCCCCCGGCTCCGCTCCCGAAACGCAAGGCGCCGTTGTGCGGCGGCGCCCTGCAAAAAAGCCGCCCCGGTTTCCCGGAGCGGCCGCTTAATAGCTATGGCATTACGAATTATGCGTTGGCGGCAGCCAGCGGCGATGCCTGCTGGTAGGTGCGTGCGGCCAGCTCCTTGTCGAGCGTATAGAGGCCGAACTTGTTGCCTTCGACAGCCTCGCAGGCGGTAATCATGTCGCGGGCCGACTCCTCCTCCTCGACCTGCTCGTCGACGAACCATACGAGCATGTTCGACGAAGCGAAATCCTTGTCGGCGGCGGCAATGGCCGCGAGGTTGTTAATCATCGCCGTGACCTTTTTCTCATGCACGAGCGTATCCTTGAACATATCCAGCGGCGAGTCCCATGCGGTGCGCACCTCCGCAATCGGCTGCAGCACGACCTGGGCGTCGCGCGAATTGATGTAGTTCATCAGGATGCGGGCATGGTCCTGCTCCTCCTGGAACTGGACGAAGAACCAGTTTGCAACGCCTTTCAACCCCTTGGCTTCGGCGTCCATCGACATCGAGAGATAAAGATAAGCCGACCATAACTCGGCATTGATCTGCGCATTCAGCGCTTCGTGTAATTCCTTGCTTAACATAGTGGTATTGTTTTAAGTTTGTGTTTTCTTTTCCTGATACAAATATACAATAGTTTTTGCCGATTTGTACCGGAATCCCATCGTATTATTTTATAACCATATAGCTTTCCGTTATAACAAAAAAAAACGGGGCCCGCACCCGATGGCGCGGCCCCGCAAAATGCCAGGCGAAAGGTCAGAGAATCGTACCGTCGGGCAGGATGCGCAGTTCCGCTTCGCGCTCCGACTGCGGCTGCTCCAGTTCGAGGAGGTACCACTCCCCGTCGGGACTGTCGTAATGGTCCGCATCATCGATTTTCCAGTTCGCATACTGCGAGCCGGCGAGCGCCGCAATCACTGCGACGGGAAGCCCGCTGCTGCGCACTTCGGTCTTGGTCCACAGCCATGCATCGCCCGTGCCGAAGCATACCTCGCGCGGCGTGCGGCCGTCGATGATTTCGACCTCGAGCGTCCCCTTTTCACACTCCGCATCGGCGATGCGCGCCCCGGGGTATTTCCCGGCGATGAAATCGCGCACGGCCTGCGGAAGTTCCTGCGGGAGCATCCCTTCGCGGTCGTCGTCGCCATCCGTATCGGGCACGGCGCGCAGCAGCACGCCGTCCGCCGAATACCAGAGGTCGAACTCTTCCTTCCCCCGCTCGACCTCGAGCACATAGACCGTTTCCAGCCCCTCGCGCATCAGCTTGTCCACATCGTCCACCTGCCATGCGGCATAGTCGCCGGATTCGAATGCCGTGCGCACCGCCTCGGGCAGCTGCGCATAGGGTACGTCCTGCTCGGTCATGTACCACTTGCCGGCGGCGTCGAACCACGCCTGCATGCCTGCTCCCCCGTCACGAAAGTCGGCGACCATATATCCGCCCCTGTCCGACCATTCGACATGGGTTGCGCCGGGGTACATCTCCCCGAAAACGCCCTGCACGGCGGCAGGCACCCTTACCGACTCCCTGTCATCGTCATTGCAGGCCGTCATCGCCACCAGCGATGCGAAGCCCAGCATCCATACTGCCAACTTTTTCATAACAGACTCCAGTTTAAATTAATCGTCGATGTCGATCAGGCGGAACTTCAGGTCGAATTTCAAATCGAGGCCGTTGTCCAGTTCCACTTCGTAATCGCGGCGGTCACGGTCGATGGCCGTGATTTTGCGGCCGGGATAGTTCTTGGCCACGTAGTCGCGGATTTGCTGCGGGACAATGGCGGCAGGCACCTCGCCGTACTTGTATTCGACGTCTTTCCATTCGCCGCTTTTCGCGAACTCGACTTTCGCGCCGTTGACGAAGACGACCTTGTAATCCTTGTCGAAAAGTCCCTCGTCCACCTTGGAGAAAGAAACCTCGACACCCGAAAAATGGGTCTTGATAAATTCCTGCGACACGGCCGGAAGTTCGCCGACGGCGATCGGACGGTCGTTATCCGCGAATGCGGGAGCGGAAGTTGCGAGCAGGGCCACGCCTGCGAGAATCATTGTGAGCTTTTTCATAATCGTTTCGATATTAGGTTTAACTTATTATTCACCCTGCAAAGTTGCTACCCAAAGTTGAAACGAATTTGAAATAAACGGCCGAATTCGGTTTTTTTCGAAATTATGCAGGAAAATGCACGGTGAAACAGTGGCACCTATTTATATAAGCGTAGCCGATGCGCAACCCGTAGAGGCGGCACACGGCGTCGACAATCGAAAGCCCCAGCCCCGTCGAGCCCTCTTTTTTCGCCCCCTGGTAGAACCGTTCGAAGATGTGTTCCGCGTCGAGCGGCCCCTGTGCCCCGGCATTGCATACGCGCAGTTCGCGCGCCGCGACCGTTACGTCCACCTCTCCGCCCGCATCGCCGTGTACGAAGGCATTTTTCAGCAGGTTCGTCACCAGGCTCGCCGCCAGCGAAGGGTTCATCAGCGCCGCCAGCCGCTGCTCTTCATGCAGCACGAAGCGCATGCCGCGCCCGGCGTATATCTCGCCCATATCCTCGGCCGTACGCCGCACCAGCGCATTGAGATCGACCTGTTCGGCCTCGGGGAACTGGCCGTTCTCGATTTTCGAGAGCAGCAGCAGCGAACGGTTGAGCCGGACGAGGTAGTCCAGCGTCCGCTGTACTTTCAGGATTTCGCCGAGTTGTGACTCGCTCAACGCAGAGCCGTCGTCGACGAGCATCTCCAGCCGGTTGCGGCAGACGGCCAGCGGGGTCTGCATCTCGTGCGAGGCGTTGCCGATAAACTGCTTCTGGCGCTCGAACAGCGACTCCGCACGTTCGGCATAGCGGCTTGCGGCTTCGTTCAGCCGGCGGAACTCGGTGATATTCGTATCGTTGGCGAGCGGTGCGTTCTTCCCGCCCACGATGTAGCCGTCGAGCCACCGCAACAGGGCGTAGAGGGGCCGCAGCGTGCGGTGCAGCACCAGCACGTTGATAAGCAGAATCGTCAGCAGCAGGAAAAGGTAGAGGCAGACTATCCACCGGAGTATCGCCTCCTGCAAATCGTCCTTTTCGATGGTCGGGGTCATCACGGTCAGCTCCTTGTAATTTCCCTCCCCATCGCGGAAAATCATCCGCAGCACCCGGGCCGGCTCCTCCTCGTCCTTCTCGGGAATGAAGATTTCCTCGTCGCTGTACACCATATGGCGCCGCGAACCGGCGTACTCGGCCGACACGTCGTGCAGGAAATAGCCGTTGTTGCTGCCGGAAAAGGCTTGCGGCAACTCGCGGCCCGCAAGGCTGCGCCTGACCAGCACCTCGGCGTAATTTTCCAGCGAATCGTCCACTTCGTCGTTAATCTCGTCGATGAGCGTGAAATAGAACAGCACGGCCCACGCCGCCAGCAGCAGCGAGAGGGCCCAGGACATGTGCAATACGATGCGGTAAACCAATTTCATGGGGTAACGAGTTTATAGCCGAAGCCGTAGACAGCCCGGATTTCGATGTCGGCCTGCGCGTCGTGGAGCCTGCGGCGCAGGTTTTTCATCTGGGCGTAGACGAAGTCGAAGTTGTCGGCCTGGTCGATATGGTCGCCCCACACGGCCTCGGCCAGCATCGTTTTGTCGACCATGTGGTTGGGGCGGCTCATGAAATAATAGAGGATGTCGTATTCCTTGCGCAGCAATTCGACCTGCTGCCCGGCCACCTCCACGCGGCGGCTGTCGGGAAACAGCCGCACATTCCCGGCATCGAGGCTCTGCAGCCCGTCGCGCTGGTGGCGGCGCACGACGCTGCGGATGCGCGCGCTCAACTCGGCGAGGTGGAACGGTTTGGGCAGGTAGTCGTCGGCCCCCAACTCGAGCCCCTCGACCTTGTCGTCGAGCGAATCGCGGGCCGAGATGATGATGACGCCCGCCCGCTTGCGCTGCCGCTTGAGCTCCTCCAGCAGGCGCAGTCCGCTGCCGTCGGGCAGCATGATGTCCAGCAGGATACAGTCGTAGTCGTATCCGGCGATTTTGTCCAGGGCCGAGGTGTAATCGGCGGCCTGTTCGACCACATACTGTTCGCGGCGCAGGGTCTGCACCATGATCTCCCGCAGGGAGGGTTCGTCCTCGACGATCAGGATTTTCATAGGCGGCAATTGTTTCGGAGGCAAAACTAACGCGCGAATCCGAAAAGAAACTGAAATCGCAACGATGTCCCGCACGCCAAATATACGAAAAATCCCGGTTCGGTCACACCGGCTGCCGGCGCTGCCGGAACAGTTCCGCACCGCGGTAGCGCGCTCATCCCGGCAAAAGCTCCGCAATCCGGGCGGCATCCCTGCATATCCGGCGCAGCACAACACACGGAAAAGCGGGCCGCCGTACTCGGAAAAGCACACCGCTGCACACGAAAAAGCACACCAGGCACACGGGAAAACGGGCCGCAGGACTCGCCCCCCCCACCGTCGCACATGGAAAAGCACACTGCCGTACTCGGAAAAGCACACGCCACACTCGGAAAAGCACACCGTCGCACATGGAAAAACCCACCGTCGCACATGGAAAAGGGCGGAAACGCAATGCGCTTCCGCCCTTCTATCACGTCCCGGCAGCCATTCGCCACCCGGGGAAACTATTTCTTGGCAAGGTCGACCTGGCAGGCTTTCGAACCGTCGTAAGCCCACTTCACGTAGATGGCGCCCCAGGTATACCCGCCGCCGAAAGCCGACAGGATGAGGTTGTCGCCCGGACGCAGCTCCTTCTCGTAGTCGTACAGACACGAGGGAATCGTCGCGGCCGTGGTGTTGCCGTTCCGGTCGATGTTTATCATGCATTTCTCGTGCTCCAGTCCCATGCGGCGCGCCGTAGCGTCGATGATGCGCAGGTTGGCCTGGTGGGGAACCAGGTAGCTGATGTCCGCGGAAGTGAGGTTGTTGCGCTCCATGATTTCCACCGAAACATCGGCCATCTTCGAAACGGCGGCCTTGAATACGGCGTGTCCGTCCCACATAATCGTATGCCAGTTGTTCTGTACGGTTTCGACCGACGCGGGATAGCGCGAACCGCCGGCTTTCATATAGAGCTGCAACTCGCCCGAACCGTCCGAACGCAGGATTTCGTCCAGAATGCCGAATCCCTCCGTATTGGGCTCCAGCAGCACGGCGGCAGCGCCGTCGCCGAAGATCGGGCAGGTCGAACGATCGGTATAGTCGACAATCGACGACATCTTGTCGGCGCCTACGACCACTACTTTCTTGCACGAGCCCGACTCGATGAACTTGGCACCCGTCGTCAGGGCGAAAAGGAAGCCGCTGCAGGCCGCCGAAACATCGTACGCAAAGGCGTTCTTGCAACCCGCCTGGTCGGCAATCAGGTTGCCCGTCGAAGGGAAGAACATGTCGGGGGTTACCGTGGCGCAAATCACCAAATCCACCTCCATCGGGTCGACCCCGGCCTTATCCAGGAGGTTGATGACCGCACGGGCGCCCATGTACGAGGAGCCTACGCCCTCTCCCTTGAGGATGTGGCGCGTCTTGACGCCGATATGCGACATGATCCACTCGTCGGACGTGTCGACCATCGTGCTCAATTCTTCGTTGGTGAGGATATAATCGGGGAGATATTGTCCCACACCCGTTATTGCTGCTGTTATCTTACCCATTAACTTTTTTCCTAAAGTGTATAATTAATTTTTGAAAGCGCGCTGCAACTTGGCGGTCAGGCCTACTCGGATGCAACGCTCGGTCGAAAGGATCATGCTCTTGATGGCCTTGGGCGACGAGATACCGTGGCCGATCACCACGGGCGCATTTACGCCGAGCACGGGCGTACCGCCCACGTTCTCGTAGTTCATCGCGTCCCAGAAAGCGTTGCCGCCCCCGAGCGCCTTGTTGATGCGATAGAGCCCCTCGGCCATCTTCAGCACCGTATTGCCCACGAAGCCGTCGCAGACGATTACGTCCGCAACCTTGCCCGTGAAGATGTACGATCCCTCGACGTTGCCGGCGAAATGGATACGTTCGTCGGCCTTCAGCAAATCATAGGTGGCTTTGGTCTGCGCATTTCCCTTGGTTTCCTCCTCGCCGATATTGAGCACGGCGACACGGGGTTTTTCGATTCCGAGCACGGCTTCGGCGTAGATCGAGCCAATCAGTCCGTACTGGGCCAGCACCTCGGGTTTGCAGTCCACGTTCAGGCCGACGTCCAGCAGGAGCGCAGGACGCCCCGTAACCGTGGGAACGACCGATGAAATCGCGGGGCGGATAACCCCCTCGATCGGCTTCACCGCGTACATCGACCCGACCATCATGGCTCCCGTGCTGCCGGCACTTGCAAAACCGTCGACGGCCCCTTTGGCCAGGTAACCGAAGCCTACCGTAATGCTCGAATCGGCCTTGGCCTGGAAAGCCTTGGCGGGATGGTCGCCCATCTCGATGACCTCGGTGGTCGCAACGATGTCGAAACGCTCCGCAGGGCAGTTTTCGGCCTCGAGCACGGTTTTAATCTTCGCCTCGTCACCGAACAATACGATACGGCTGTCCGGCCCGATTGCATCGAGTGCCATGACGGCCCCCTTGACCGCCGCCTCGGGAGCGAAATCGCCGCCCATGGCATCTACACCAATCTTTAACATAATCGTGCGATTAGGTTTAACTTCATCTACCGCCCCGCCCGAGGGCAGGCACGGTACGCAGCCGCCCGCCCGCATACGGCGGGAACAGGAAGTTGCTGAAACTAAAAAGAGGGCAGCCTCGCGGTTGCACTCTTCCTGCTGCCGGATTTATTCGGCCGCTTTCTTCTCGATCGCCAGCTTTCCGCGATAGAAGCCGCATTCGGGGCATACGCGGTGGTACAGCGTAGCAGCGCCGCAGTTCGAGCAGGTAACTACCGTCGGAACGACAGCCTTGTAATGAGTTCTTCTCTTATCGCGTCGCGTCGACGAGACTTTGTGTTTAGGATGTGCCATTTTACAATATAAATTATAAGTTTAACGTATTTCCGTTCAAAAATATTTCCCGACCGCTCCCGGTGCGAACCGTTCTGCGGCCGGAGCGGCTGTTATTCTTCCTCTTTTACGTGCCCGTCCTGCGCCTCCTCGGCTTCCATCTGCTCCTTGAGCGCGGCCAGTTTGGCCCATTCGCCCCCGTTGTGCTCCTCCTCGGCACGGGCTTCGATGTCCCCGAACTCCGCGTCGGAAACGATGCGGAAGCGCTTCAGCATCTCGGGATTGCACTCCCCGTCGGGATGCACCCGCTGGTAAGGCAGCGCCAGGACGATGCTCTCGTAGATGTACTGCGTCAGGTCGATTTCGTCCTCCATGGGCAGCAGCCACATCACCTCGCCGTCGTACTCGCGGACTTCGTCGGAGAATTTCACCAGCAGCTGCCCCTCGTAATGCACCGGCACCCGGCAGTCCTCCAGGCAGCGGTCACACTCGACCACAACGCTGCCGTCGACGGTAACATCGAGCGTAAGCATCGCTTCGCCGCGTTCCATAACGACCGTGACGCCGCATGCCCCGTCCTTGATTTCGGTGCTCCCGAAAGCTTTGAACAGCGAACCGTCAACCTCGAAATGAAAGTCGTGCAGGCCGCTTTTCAACCCCTTGTAGGCAATCGTATATCTTTTCGCTTCCTCCATACGAGCACATTTAGGGCACAAAGTTACGAAAATATAAGACATTTGCAAAGAAATTGCCGAGTTTTGCACACGGCGCACCGCACATCCGCCCGGCGTATCCTCCCCGGAGAGGCGTACGGAATTTCACGGCACGGAATTCGCCGAACGATGAAAAATCGCTATATTTGTACCCTATGGCAACAAACGAGGGATTCACAATCGAGATTTCGAGCCGCTACGACGGCTGGTGGCGCTACAATGTGGCGCTGATGTGCGGCTGTTTCGACGCCGCAGGCAACCGCACCGGCTTCGTTTCGGCGGAATCGCATGTCGCCGACGTCGGCGCGAATCTGGAAAAGAAACCCGATGAGGCCGGCGGCGACCGCAGCCTACGCCTCGCCACCGAAGCGTGCGACCATCTGCTGCTCTATATTTATATTGTCCCCCACACGCTGCCCGCAGGCAACGACATCGGCGACACGCAACCGTTCGAAGTCGATTTCCGCATCACCTGCGGCGGCAAACTCCTCCGCACCGAAAAGCGCCTTATCAACCAATGGTCGGGCGCCTCCGTCGAGATGCGGGTGGAACGGGAATAAAAGCCCCCGGAGCGGCGACAGCACAACCGCAATCCCCGGCCGGCACAGCAGCCTACAAAAAAAAAGAGGAAACCCGCAGGTTCCCTCTTCGTTATCGAACGGCTTACGACTATTTGTTGTTGTAAGCAGCCATCTTCTCGATCAGCATGAGCACCTTGTTCGAGTAGCCCCACTCGTTGTCGTACCACGAAACGACCTTCACGAACGTGTCGGTCAGTGCGATACCGGCAGCCTTGTCGAAAATCGACGTACGTGCGTCGCCCAGGAAGTCGGACGAAACGACAGCCTCCTCGGTGTAGCCCAGGATGCCTTTCAGCTCGCCGTCGGCAGCAGCCTTCATGGCAGCGCAAATCTCGTCGTACTTGGCGGGTTTAGCCAGGTTTACGGTCAGGTCGACAACCGATACGTCGAGGGTCGGAACGCGCATCGACATACCCGTCAGTTTACCGTTCAGTTCGGGAATAACCTTGCCTACGGCCTTTGCAGCGCCGGTCGACGAGGGGATGATGTTGCCCGAAGCGGCACGGCCGCCGCGCCAGTCCTTCATCGAGGGACCGTCGACGGTTTTCTGCGTTGCGGTGGTCGAGTGAACCGTCGTCATCAGACCGTCGGTGATACCGAACTTGTCGTTCAGCACCTTGGCAATCGGAGCGAGGCAGTTCGTGGTGCACGATGCGTTCGAAACGATGGTCTGGCCGGCGTAGGTGTCGGTGTTGACGCCGCATACGAACATCGGGGTGTCGTCCTTCGAGGGAGCCGACATAACGACGTATTTCGCACCTGCTGCGATGTGTGCCTGTGCTTTCTCCTTGGTGAGGAACAGACCGGTCGACTCAACGACGTACTCTGCGCCCACTTCGTTCCATTTGAGGTTTGCGGGATCTTTCTCGGCAGTTACGCGGATAGCTTTGCCGTTAACGATCAGCTGGCTCTTCTCGACGTTGTAGTCGACCGTACCATTGAAACGACCGTGCATCGTGTCGTACTTGAGCATGTAGGCCATGTAATCTACCGATACGAGGTCGTTGATTCCTACAACCTCGATGTTTTCATTGGTGCATGCAGCGCGGAACACCAAGCGGCCGATACGACCGAAACCGTTGATACCAACTTTGATCTTTGACATAATTTTACGATTTATTTGTTAATAAAAATTCCGTTATTTTTTCACAGCGCAAAATTACATACTTTATGTATATTACGCAAATAAAAATTAAATTTTTTTAGGAATCCCGTCCGGTCGCTCTGCAGCGAGTTTGGCCCGTTTCGCCATGGCCGAGGCGAAGACGAAATCGTTCAGTTCCCGGTTGTCGGCATGCAGGATGACGTCTTTGGTGCCCTCCCACCATTTACGACCGTCATGGATGTATACAATTTTCTCGCCGATTTCCATGACCGAGTTCATGTCATGCGTGTTGATAATCGTCGTGATGTTGTATTCACGCGTGATTTCGTGAATCAGGTTGTCGATGACAATCGAGGTCTGCGGGTCGAGGCCCGAGTTGGGTTCGTCGCAGAAGAGGTAGCGGGGATTGAGCACGATGGCCCGGGCGATGGCCACGCGCTTGATCATGCCGCCCGACAGCTCGGCCGGATAGAGGTGGTTGGCATCCGCCAGCCGCACGCGCTGCAGGCAGAAATCCACACGTTCCATCTTCTCCTTCTCGCTCTGCGAGGTAAACAGGTCGAGCGGCAGCTTGACGTTCTCCTCGACGGTCGAGGAGTCGAGCAGCGCCCCGCCCTGGAAAATCATGCCGATGTCCTTGCGGATGGCGCGGCGCTGGCGGAAATCGAGCTGCGTGAAATTCGTGTCGTCGTACCACACATTCCCCGAGTCGGGTTCGTGAAGTCCCACCAGCGTCTTGAGCAGCACGGTCTTGCCCGACCCGCTGCGGCCGATGATGAGGTTGGTTTTCCCGGTTTCGAATTCAATCGAAATGTCGTCGAGCACCACGCGCCCGTCGAACGATTTGGTGATATGATCGGCGCGTATCATATGAGCAGGACTTGTGTCAGTATGAGGTTGAAAATCATAATCACGACCGAACTGGCCACCACGGCGCGCGTCGAAGCGGCGCCCACTTCGAGCGAATTGCCTTTGGCGTAGTAGCCGTAGAACGCCGAAATCGAGGTGATGATATAGGCGAAAACCGAGGTCTTGATAAGCGAATAGACGATCGAATAGGGTTTGAAGTCCATCAGCAGTCCGTCGACGTAGTCGGCGGGAATCATGATGCCCGTCAGGTAGGCAATCGCCCAGCCGCCGATGATGCCGATGGCGATACTCAAAATCGTCAGGAAGGGGAAGAATACCACAGCAGCCACGATTTTGGGCAGGATGAGGTACGAGGCCGAATTGACGCCCATAATCTCCAGCGCGTCGATTTGCTCGGTGATGCGCATGGTGCCGATCTCCGAGGCGATACTCGACCCGACCTTGCCGGCGAGTATCAGCGCCACGACCGTCGACGAAAACTCGAGAATCATCGTTTCGCGCGTGGCATACCCCACCAGCGAGCGGGGAATGAACGGCGAATCGAGGTTGATGCACATCTGCAGGGTGATGACCGCGCCGATGAAGACCGAGATGATGGCCGTCAGGCCGATCGAATCGACGCCCAGCGACTCCATTTCGTAAATGATGCGGCGGCGGTAGATGGCGGCTTTCTCGGGACGGGAAAAAACCTTTCCCATCAACATGAAGTAGCGCCCTATCAACTCGAATATCTTCAGCATACCGCTATTCTTCTTTCGGTTCCCTGGTCTCTTCGAATTCGACGTAGTCGCCGACATTTCCCGACACCCGTTTTTCGGGAGTTTCCGAGGTTCTGTAAACTTTCACCTCGCCCTCGCGGCCTTTGCGGGGCTCGCCGGAGAAGGGCGCACCGAAGCCCTGCCCGCCGGGATTCCGTCCGCCGAAACCCTCGCCGAACTGATCCTCCATCTGTCGGCGCACCTTGTAGATACGCCAGCGGAACAACAGGATCGCCGCCACGACCAATAATAGGATACCCATAATGCCATATAGAAAAAAGAGCGCGATGCCCTTGAGCAGCGCCGGGGCGCCGAGGGCCAGGATGACGATGACGAGCACCGTCAGCGGATTGCGCTGTACGAATCTCACGAGGGCATCCAGAATCGCTGTTAGAAAATTCATCTCATTTCGGTTTACAACCCTACAAAGGTAGGGAAAATTATGCTTATTTCAATTAAATGTCGTAAATTTGGTGCCGGAACTTTGCGCACGGGCGGGTGCGAAGCCCGCCGGCCGGCCCTGCCGGACAAAAGCGAAGTCCCGATACCCCAGGCGGATTAAACAAAACACACATACCAAATCCATGAACAACCATATGCTCAACTGCCTTACAGCCATTTCGCCCGTCGACGGCCGCTACCGTAATACAACGGAGAAACTCGCCGATTATTTTTCGGAACAGGCGCTTATCCGCTACCGCATCCGTGTCGAAGTCGAATACTTCATCGCGCTGTGCGAAATCCCGCTGCCCCAGCTGGCGGGTATCGACCGCACGAAATTCGCGGCCCTGCGCTCCCTGTACCTCGATTTCTCGCCATCCGACGCCGAGCGCGTAAAGGAAATCGAATCGGTCACCAACCACGACGTCAAAGCCATCGAGTACATTATCAAGGAGAAAATGGACAACCTCGGGCTGGAGGCTTTCAAGGAGTTCGTACACTTCGGCCTCACCTCGCAGGACATCAATAATACGGCCATTCCGCTTTCGCTCAAGGAGGCGATGACGGGAGTTTACTACCCCGCCGCCGAGGAGGTGCGCGACAAACTGGCGGCTTTCGCCGAGGCGTGGCGCGAGGTGCCGATGCTGGCGCGAACGCACGGACAGCCCGCCTCGCCCACGACGCTGGGCAAGGAATTCATGGTGTTCGTCGAGCGCCTCGAGAAACAGCTCGCCATGCTGCACGACATCGCCGTGCCGGCCAAGTTCGGCGGCGCCACGGGCAACTTCAACGCCCACCGCGCGGCTTACCCGCAATACGACTGGGTGGCTTTCGCCAATAAGTTCGTCAACGAGACGCTGGGCCTCTGCCGCTCGCAGTACACCACACAAATCGAGCACTATGACAACCTCGCGGCCATCTTCGACAACATGAAGCGCATCGACACGATCCTGATCGACCTGTGCCGCGACATGTGGACATACATTTCGATGGAGTACTTCAAGCAGCAAATCAAGGCGGGCGAAGTCGGCTCGAGCGCCATGCCCCACAAGGTCAACCCCATCGACTTCGAGAACGCCGAGGGCAACTTCGGCATCGCCAACGCCCTGTTCGAACACCTCGCGTCGAAACTCCCCGTTTCGCGCCTGCAGCGCGACCTCACGGACTCGACCGTGCTGCGCAACATCGGCGTCCCGGTAGCCCACGCCGCCATCGCTTTCCGCTCGCTGATGAAAGGGCTGAACAAGGTCATCCTCAACCGCGAGGCGCTCGACCGCGACCTGGAGAACAACTGGGCCGTCGTAGCCGAGGGCATCCAGACCGTCCTGCGCCGCGAGGGGTATCCCAAGCCCTACGAAGCGCTCAAGGCCCTGACCCGCACCAACGCCCATATCACGCACGAGTCGATTGCGGCATTCATCGAAACGCTCGAGGTGGCCGACCCGGTGAAAGAGGAGCTGCGCGCCCTCACGCCTTCGGCCTACACGGGCGTATTCCGCTAACCGGAAACACGCGCTACCGGGCAGCGCATCCGCGACCGGCAAGCGCACGGACAAAGGCCGCCGTCCCCCAAAGAGGACGGCGGCCTTTATTTCTCCAGCACGGCCAATCAGAGTTTTGCCACCTGCCCGTCCATCCACGCCAGGCGGTCGCTGTAATTCTTTTTCAGCAATTCCACGGCATCGTGCCACGCCAGCGTCTCGTCGCGGTTGAAATTCCCGGTCAGCGTCCACATGTCCCAGTTGGCCCCGGCCGACACTTCGAGTTTTTCGGCTTCGGCATCGATGAACGCCGGAATCGTTTCGAACGCCGGTTTATATGCCTGCCAGCGCTCCTTGACGCGCGCCGCGAAGATTGGATCGGCGAACAGGCGTTTGTACCACAGGCTCCGGTCGCCCCCTTCCTTGCTGAAGTCGGTTATTTCGTACTCCTTGAGCAGGAACGAGGTCGAGGGAATGAAAGTCATCAGGTCGAAATCCCACAGCGGCCCGGCGCAGAGTTTCTCGCCCCGCTCCTTGTACATGTAGCAGCTGCCCGGCAGGCGCGTGTCACGGTTGTGGCACAGTTCGATTACAATCCACCAGTCGGCGAACGAATCGATGTCGATGTAGTCCCGGTAGGCGGGATCGGGCTGCTCCCCGGCACAGAGCAGTTCCTCGACTTTGTTTATATAATCGGCGATATAGGTTTTCTGCCCGGCGGTCAGCACCTTCTCGTCCGGCTTTTTGATGTTGACCGGCAAATCGCGGTATTTCGTCCGGAACTTGTTGGGCTCGTCGTAATAACGATCCACTTCGAGCAGGTAGCCGCCCGTCAGGGCCTCACCCGCGATGTCCTGGGCGGTCATCTCGGTAATATCCACCCGGTTCTTGTCCACGCGTATCTGCTCGCAGAGCTGGTAGCTGCCGAGGTATTTGCCGTTGAGCACGACCTCGACGAAACGGCTGTCGGGCGTCCAGGCCAGCTGCGTGCGGCGGCCGATTTCATAGGCCACGCGGTTGCGCAGCAGCGTCCGGTCGCCCGCATTGGCCAGCAGCACCCAGCGTTTCTGCTTGTTCATGCCCATCACGGGGCTCTTCTCCGCCAGTTTGATGGCATAGGGTTTCTTGTCGCGGCTCCACGAATTGTGGCCGCGGCCCTTGATTTCGATCTCGGCGGCCAGTTCGTCGCATTCGCCCTCCTGCCGGTCTATCACCATGCGGCCGGGAATCCATACGTCGCGCGACGTCACGCCCTTTTGGCCGTCGGTTACGATTCCCACGACAGGACACCCCGTGTAGCCGTCGTTATCGAGCACCGCAGTGAACTCCTTGTACTGCCCGTCGTCGGCATAGAGGCGGTAAACCACCGGCTTCGAAAAATCGTTGGCCGTTTTTCCGGACTGCTGCTCCGCATCGTCGACCGTAACGCGGGCGGCAACGGCGTCGAACTCGGCCACAAGCTGCGTACGGTCGGCCTTGTAACCGGAAATACGGCCGTTCCACCGGCCGGCCGACGCTTCGGGCGCAAACACGACGGTCCCGAATATCCGCTCGTTGGCGTCGGGAGCAATCGCCAGGCTCTTCAGCGCCAGGTCGTCGTAAGTCACCGTTTCGGGAGCAGGCCCGGGGTCGGGAGTCTTCTCACGGGAGGGGGATTTAATGCAGGACGCCATCAACAGCAGTCCCGAAAGCAGCAAACCGAGGGGGGGGGAGATTTTTGTTTTCATAACCGGGAGGAATTAGTGGAATTGAGATACGTCAAAGTTATGCAAATAATCCGGTTTTACCAAATCCGCCCGTCGATTAAACCAAAACGCGCAAACAACAACAAAAACAGGCAGGTTCTGCTATTCGCCCCGCGACCTGCCGTTTCTGGCACGCGCTTTGCAACTGATTCTGTCAACTGCGGAACAGCAACCGCAGTGAGGTTTCTTCATTTATTTAAGTTTGGGTTAGTAGTTTTAGGAGGGCAAACCTCCGGGGGCAGCAGGCAATCGCGAGATTCCCTGCTGTTTTGTTTTGCGGCCGGTGTTCCCTGCGGGCAGGGATTCGTACCTCCGCCGGGCGCAAGTGCGGCACGTTCGGGCCAATCGCATTCCGGGACGAAACACCGACGGTTTTTGCACGTATTTTGTATGAATCGAATCAACTGCGGAACAGCAACCGCAGTGAGGTTTCTTCATTTATTTAAGTTTGGGTTAGTAGTTTTGGAGGGCAATCCTCCAGCAGCAGCAGGCAATCGCGAGATCCCCTGCTGTTTTTTTATTCCCCGCCGGCAAGGGCCGCGCACGCACGATTGCCGGCGGGCGCAGAATGCCCGCACACGCCATGCATCCGCCCGAACACACACCCGCCGTTACCGGCTGCGGCACGAAAACTGATTGGCCGCCAGGTAATAACCACAATTCCACATTATGGCAAAACGTAAAAATATCACCACGACACAGCTCGCCCTGATGACCGCGGCGGCGGTCATCAGCCTGCGCGGTCTGCCCATGATGGCGCAGGAGGAGCTGACGATGTTCTTCTACATCTTCTTCGCCACCTTCCTTTTCCTGATTCCCGCGGCGCTGGTAGGCGCCGAACTGGGAAGCGCATTCGCCTCGCGGGGCGGCGGCGTCTACACCTGGGTCAAGGAGGCGTTCAACCGCCACATGGGCTTTGCGGCCATCTTCCTGCAATGGATACAGAACGTCGTATGGTACCCCACCGTGCTGGGCTTCGCCGCGGCGTCGATCGCCTACATGATCGGCATGCCCGATCTGGCGCAGAACGGCCTCTACGTCGGGCTCTTCTCCATCGCCATGTACTGGTGCGCCACGCTAATCACGCTGCGCGGCACGTCGGCCATTTCGGGCATCACCAGCAAGGGCTTCCTTATCGGCACCGTCCTGCCGGGCATCGTCGTCATCGTCATGGCTGTCATCTGGATGGCCGGCGGCAACTCCATAGCGCTGGAACACATCCCCGACACCGTCACCCAGGTCGTCAACGTCGACGCCGCGCACCACGTCCACCCGCGTCTTTTCCCCCACATCACGGGCATGAGCGACATCGCGTTCCTCGCGGGTATCCTGCTGCTCTTCGCCGGCGTCGAGGTGCACGCCGTGCACGCTCCGGAGCTGAAGACCCCGCAGACACAGTTCCCGCGCGCCATGTTCCTCGCGGCGCTGATTTCGTTCGGGCTCTTCACGCTGGGCGCGCTGGCCGTGGCCATTATCCTGCCCTACGACCAAATCAACCTCCAGTCGGGGCTGTTCACCACGTTCCAGATCGTCTTCGACCACTACCACGTCGGCTGGCTCTCGAACGTCATGGGGCTGCTCGTCGCGTTCGGCGCCCTTGCAGGCGTCATGTCGTGGATTTCGGGCCCCAGCCGCGGCCTGCTCTGGACGGCACAGGAGGGCGTGCTGCCCTGCTTCCTGCAAAAGACCAACAAAAACGGCGTGCAAATCAACATCCTCATCATACAGGGCTGCATCGTCACGGTGCTTTCGTCGCTCTACATCCTCATGAGCGACGTAAGCGTGGCGTTCTTCCTGTTGAGCGCACTGACCGTCGGGCTCTACCTCGTGATGTACATGATGATGTACGCCGCGGGCATCCGCCTGCGCTACACCCAGCCCAAGCTGGAGCGCAGCTACCGGGTGCCGGGCGGAAATGCGGGCATGTGGGCCGTCGGCGGCATCGGATTCCTCGCCGTGCTCTTCTCGTTCATCGTCACCTTCTTCCCGCCCTCGCAGCTGCCCGTGGGCAGCCCGGCGATGTATACCTGGCTGGTGGTCGTCGGCACGGCGGTGTTCCTCTCCATCCCGTTCGTCATCAGTTTCGTCATGGATCGCAGGAATGCCGGCAAAGCCGGGCCGGGCACCGGCAAATAAGCGCCCGGAACACAGAAAAACCGCAGGCCCGGCCACTCCGGGTTCTGCGGTTTGCTGTTTTCATGCGGCAGGTTTTGCTTTTCGGGATTTCCGTCCCGCAGGTTGAAACCGGGCACGGAGCCCGACGCCCCGGCCGGAGGAAAACGCCCCGGGTTCGCCTCGCCGGATGCGGCCGTCGTTAAAACTCGACGGTAATCCCCAGCGTCGGGATGAGCGTTCCGCTCTCCTGCCCGATGTACTTCATGCGGTAACGCTGTTCGGCGGCCGGAGCCCCGGGATTCTCGATTACCCCCGTCGACATCAGCACGTCGGGCTGCCGGAGCTTGCTGCCCGTCACGTTCTGCAGGTCGATATAAAGCCCCAGCATGCAGCGGCGGAAATAAAATGTCTTGTCAATGCGCAAATCCAGCTGTGCGAATGCGTCGAGCCGCCCGTCGTTGTAACGTCCATAGTCGTAATAAGGCCGTCCCTGCGCATTCCACGCCTCGACCAGCGACGACTTGTCGGTGTCGTAGGGCGTATAGGGCACCCCGCCCACGGCGCACAGGCGCGCCCCGACACTCCAGTTGCGCGGCAAATCGTACGTGCCGCTCACATTCACGACGAAGCGGCTGTCCCAGGCCGAAACGATGTAAGCGGAGCAGGCGTCGCTGCGGTATTCGCTGCGGAACAGCGTCACCGAGCCCACGAGGTTGACCTTTCCGGGCACCTGCCAGCGGGCCATCGCCTCGACGCCGTACGAGCGGCCCTCTGCCGAGGAGCGCAGCGCCTCGTTGCCGACCACCCCGTAGTCGTTGCCCTTGCAGGCGAGCGGAATGCCGTCGGCAAGGGAGAGGGGAATATCCCCGTATTTCTTGTAAAATCCCTCGAACGAAATCACCAGGCGGTCGCGCAGCCGCCAGCCGGCCCCGGCGCTGAACGCCCCGACGCGCATGTAATGCAGCGCTTTGTTCACCAGCGCCCCCTCCTGCTTGAATCCCAGTGCGGTATAGGGCGGCAGCTGGTAGTACAGCCCGGCGCTCCCGCTCAACGACCAGCCCTTGCTGAGCCGGTAAGAGAGCGACGCCCGGGGCGACAGCCGGCGCCACAACTGCGCCATGTGCGGCGAATAGTCGCATCCGTCGGCCCGCACGCCCACCGAAGCCGTGAAACGCCTGTCGGCCGAAGCGTAATCGGCGCCTGCGAAAAGGCCCCAGCCCACGATTCCCAGCCGGGTGTTGTAATCGGAAAGCACGGACTCGTCGGCATAGAGCCGCTGCAGGGTGCGGTTGGTGTAGCCTGAATAGCTCAACTCGGCGCCCTGGCGGAGCGTCCAGCGCCCCAGGTAGCTGCGGTTGCCGGCGCGCAACGTGGTCTTCTGCTCCACGGAGCGCAGCCGGAGGGTCAGGTTCTCCTCCGAGGAGTCGTCGTTGTCGCGGTATTTGAGGTTGCGGTTGTTCAGGTAGGTGTGGCTCAACGCCACCTCCTGCACGTGGCGGCCGGCATAATGGCGCCAGGCGGCGCCGACGGTAAAGGTCTCCTGCCGAATCCGCGGCAGGTAGCTCAACAGGTATTCGGCATCCTCGCCCTTTTCGTCGAGGTTGAGTTTCATGTTGTCGAAGCCCGCCAGCCCCAGCACCGTCAGTTCGTCGTGCTCCGAAATGCGGGTCTTGACCTTGAACTGGCCGTCGATGTAGTTGGGCAGGAACGGCAGTCCGATCATCTTGAACAGCAGCTGCAAGTAGGACTGGCGCAGCGAGAAGAGGTAGGAGGTCTTGTCGCCGATATGGCCGCTGCCGCTCAACGACACCTCCGAAGCCCCGAGCGTCGCCTTGAAGGTCTGCTTCTCGGGATTTCCGTCCCGCAGTTTGAAATCGAGCACGGAACTCAAAGCCCCGGCCCGGTCGGCGGGAAACGCCCCGGTGTAGAAATTAATCTCACGAATCAGGTCGGCGTTGACGATGCTCACCGGGCCGCCCGTAGCCCCCTGCGTGGCGAAATGGTTGATGTTGGGAATCTCGATGCCGTCCATGTAGAACTTGTTCTCCGAAGGACCCCCGCCGCGGACGATCAGGTCGTTGCGGTAGCCGACGGGCGAGAACGACACACCGGGATACGAGCGCACGATGCGCGAAACGTCGCGGTTGGCGCCGGGACTCTTCTCGATTTCCCGCAGGCCGATGATCTGCAGCCCCACGGGACTTTCGGCCGTCGCACGGAACGGCGAGGGGGCCACCGTCACGGCTTCGAGCTGCGTGGCGTCCTCCTCCAGCTCTATCTCGATGAAAGGCGTGGCGGCGGAAACGATATACTCGGGCGTCACGACGGTTTTATAGCCCACGGACGAAGCCGACAGGCGGTGGATTCCGGCGCGCACGCGCGCCATGCGGAAACGCCCCAGCGAATCGGTCGAAGTGCCCCGCTGCTCCTGCCCGACAGGAACGACGGCGGCATAGGCCACCGGCTGCCGGGTCAGGCGGTCGATCACCCGGCCGCTCACCGTATAGGTACTCTCCTGCGCGCTCGCCGCCGTGCAGAAGCACGACAACAGGACGACAAATGCACATATAATCCGCAGGTTCGAAGACATGATACTGCAAATGTATAAAATCGGAGCGGTTTTCCAACGACTCCGGCCGGCAAAATTTCCATGCGCGCCGCAACCGGATCGCACACACCCCATGCTCCAATAAAAAAGCCCTTTTTACCAGCCAGCTGTTTCGGACATTATTAATCCGATACAGGAACAAGCCGCAAATGCAAAAAAAATTCATTTTCCCGGGGATTATTTCGTCGGACATATTATTATATTATTATATAATAATAAAATTGCCTGCAACTTTTTCGCGACTTTTTTTTCGCCGAAGAAATAATGCGAAAATCTTGGAATTCAACATATTATATCATACCTTTGCACTAGTGACTAACATTGTATGATGCGACGTACCAGGCATTCCCCGGGATAGGGAGCCGTTCGTTTTTCAAAGGCACGACACCATTTCAGCCTATTTTCCGACCGGTCGGCACCGGTAAAATTGCAGCGTCCTCCGGCACGCTGTCGGACGGTTCGACCCGGATGTTGCGGGCTGCTTGAAATCGATACTTCATACGTCAATTATAAAAATATAAAAGTTATGAAAAAGCAAAATTACACTGCCGAAATCCCGGTCTCCAATCCTTACAATATCGCGGCGTTCGACGACCTGATCGCCAACATCCAGGCCGGTTATAACGAAGAAAAACGTCTGAAGAACGCCGCATTCGAATTCATGGCGGGCAAAGGCCTCTACCCCGAATTCCACGAATGGCTGCATAACTCCGGACACGGCCACCAGGGCGACAACATCATGGGGCGCCTCCGGATGGGCATGGCCGTCACCGACCGGGTTGCCAAATTCTTCGGCCGGTAAGCTCCCCGCCGCTCCGCCGAAAAGGCGCCCCCCCACGGGAAAACATTCGGCACACACGGTTTCTACGTTTAACGGCGGGATAAGGAGCGTCCGGGCCCGCCCGGAAAGGCTACTCCCGGCCCGGCCTCCCCTGCCGGAACTGCCGAAGCCCCCCCCCGAATCCGCCGGGATACCCACACGGGGCCGCAGGAGCCCGCATCCGGAACCCAGAATCTCCCATCATGAACCACTGCAGGAGCTCCCATTCGGAACCGCAGCCCCCAAAGCCGCCGGGACAACCACCCGGGACCACAGGCCCCTTTTCCCGAAAGACCGGAACCGACAGCGGCGACTTTTTCGCGACACCCCGTCCAAAGCCATTCGCCATGAATGGCTTTTTTATTTCCTGCCGGTTCCTGCGCAAAACAGCTGGCATAAACCGAGCCGGTTTCAACACCCGCGAAACCGCCCCGCAGGAAGTTTCCGGCAGAAATGGTTCATTTAGAAACTTCAGGCATTGATTTTTAGAACAATCCGGTTGGTTGAATTTATTTGCGCAGAAAAAAACTGTACTCTTTCTTTGCTTCCGGAACAGAAAAAACAGTTACACTTTTTGTCAAACAAACATTTTGCAAAGATGAAAAAAATCATGATGGTACTGCTTGCAGCAGTTGTATGCTTTACGGCAACCGGAAATGCTTCGGCACAGGACAAAGGTTTGTGGATCGGCGGCAAGCTGGGCTACTGGCACGACAAAACGAAAGGCGTCAAGACCGACTCGTTCTCGATTGCTCCCGAAGTAGGCTACGATTTCAACCAAAGATGGTCGGTGGGCGTAGCCCTCGGGTTCGAATACCTGAAAGTAAAGGACGGCGACAGCTACAACGTGTTCACCGCATCGCCCTATGCCCGTTACAAGTATTATAACAAAGGCATCCTGTCGCTCTTCCTCGACGGCGGCGTAGGTTTCGCCTGCGGCGATTACGAGGGATTCCAGGCCGGCATCACCCCGGGATTAAGCGTGAAAATCAACGAGCACTTCAGCTTCCTGACGCAGGTCGGGTTCCTGGGCTACCGCAAGGATTACTTCAACGGCGGCAGCGGGGAGGCTTTCGGACTGAAGCTCTCTTCGTCCGACCTGAAATTCGGATTCTACTACAAGTTCTGACGAACACCCCGCCCGGCCGCGAACGCCGCACCGGCAAACACCGGGCAGCATCCGTCCCGCCGCTGTCCGTACGGACACATCAAAAATCCGCCCTTATTTCAAAGGGCGGATTTAATTTCATGCAGGCGCACGAACCGGACAGGGTGCTTTACATCGCCTGAATCGATTATTCTTTCGGATGCCCGTCGTACGAATAAATCGAATGGCCATCCGCCAAATTTCCGAACCGTTGCGTCTTTTTGCCGATAAATTCGTCATGCGCATGAAGCCCCACAATTTCCAGGCCCGCTCCGGTGAAACAGTCCGACCCGCTGATACGGGCTATCGGTCGCAAAGCCGCCATATTTCGTGTACCCCGGAGTGAATTTTCCGTCCGGGCTTGAATTCACCCCATTATTCCGCCGAGTCGGAACATGGGCATATACATGGAAATCAGGATTACGGCCACCAGCAGGCCCACCAGCAGGATAAGCGCCGGTTCGAGCATTGCGCCCATGCGTTTAATTCCATATTCGAGCTCTTCGGTCAGCGCCTCGCCCTGGCGGCGGAGCATCTCCGGCAGGCGGTTGGTCTCTTCGCCCACACGCACGAGGGCGGCCAGTTTGCGGTCGTACAATTCCGGGAACCGGGCGATGCCGGCAGAGAATGCCTCGCCCTGCTCCAGCCTGCGGCAAATCGAGGCGAACGACTTCCGGTAAGGATAGAAGCCGATTACGTCGCAGAGCATCCCCACGCCCGCGAGCAGCGGAACGCCCGACGAGGTGAGCAGGTAAAGCAGTTTACAGAACTGCGCCTGCTGGTTTTTCCGCACAATCGCCCCCGCAACGGGCAGGTGCAGCAACAGGCCGGCCAGCCATGCCTGAACCTCCTCGCGGCCCCGGTTCGCATACAGCAGCAGGCAAACCGCAGCGGCTCCCGCACAGGCTGCGCCGGCATAACAGGGAAACGACTTCGACAAGCAGATAACCCACTGCGTCAGGGCGGGCAGTTCGCTGCCCATGCGGGCGTAGACCTGCTCGAACATCGGCACAATCACCGCCAGCATAAAGGCCACGACCGCTACGGCCGTCGAGAGGATTACCAGCGGGTAGCTGACGGCCGAAGACACCATTCTCCGCTGTGCGGCCCGTTTGCGGTAGTAGTCCCGCAGGAAATCGAGCGTGTCGGGCAGCCGCCCGGTCTGCTCGCCGATGCGCACCACGCCGCAGTCCAGCGACCGGAAAGCCCCGCTGCGCTCCATCGACTGCCACAGCGCCGCACCCCCGACCACATCCCTGTAAAGGCATTCGAGCAACGCTTTCAGCCGTACATCCCGCTCGCTCACGATGAGCAGCCCAAAGGCATGCGAAAAATCCAGCCCCGCCGTCAGCAGGGCGTGCAGCCCGGCGTAGAAAACCTCGCGCCGCGCATCGGTCATCTTACTCTTCGTAGCCATAGCCATTTTCTATTTCGTCCAACGCCATCCGGTACTGCCGCGAGGCGGACATCACCGGTAATTTCACCGTAAACCCCACCCCGAACCCGATTTCCACCGTATCCGGCACCGCATCGTATTCCGCCAGCCGCAACGCCGACACCCCGCCGAGCAGGGTATCGCAAAACCCGCCGCAGCGGTAAACCAGCACCGAATCGACGTGCGACAGCGCCGACAGGCGGCCGTTGCGGTACAATTCCAACCGTCCGGCCGCCGGGCAGAGGATACTGTCGGCATCCCCGACAAGCGACACGACACGGGTATAGCCTCCGCTGCGGCGGACGGCGGACGCCAACGCCCGGGCCCGCTGTGTCTGCAACCGGGTGAAAAGCGTCATCCCGTCCATTACGGTCAGGAAGACAATCCCCGCCACGAGCATCATCACCAGCGTCTCGACAAGGGTCGAGCCCCGAAAGGATGCCTTCCGCCACGCCGCACACGGTCTATCCAGGCCCGGCGGCGCCTTACGCGGCGCTTCGGTACGCCGGGAATAAGGCCCGGCAGCACTCCCGTATTTCGTCATTGCCTGCATTCGACGAGCTGTTTATGCACGATGCGTTTGCCGCTTCCGGACATCCGCGCGGAAATTTCGACTACCTGCAGGTCTGCAAAGTCCCCATAACACCCGATCCGCACGCTGATTTCGCCCCAGTCGTAAAGCTCGGCATAATCGCCGCAGGGCCACAATCCGGTACCGTACTTGTCGAAAGCCTCGCCGACACGGTATTCCGCCTCGGCGACCGCCAGTGCATCGTCGTCACGCAGCGTCAGGCGCGGCAGCAGCTCCAGGGCCGCCGCAAAGACCGTCAGGAACAACACCCCGGCCACGACGGCTTCGAGCAGCGAAGCCGCCCGCAGCCTGCGGCACGCCCCGCACACAAGCCGTCGGGTCACTCGACGCATGCCGCCTCCTTTCTCCGCGCCGCCGGCAACCACAGCGGCTGCGCCGTGACGGGGTTTTCGAGCACCGTGACATCGTAGAGCATATCCTTATAGTAGCCCTGCGGCGAAAAATAAACCGCCTGCCGCAGCACCGCACGGCCCGCGACGATGCCCTGCACCTGTGCAATGCCGTCGACATAGAGCAACCCCCGCACGCGCGCCGTACGCGACTGGAGGTAGTTGGCCGTGACCTTTTTACGGGCCACCGTATCCCGGACAATCACATAGCCGTTCACCGCGCCGTGCGCCCCCACTTCGGCGTAACGGCACGCATAGACGCCCGAAGGGTATTCCAGCACGGCGCGGGGTTCGATGACCGCCGTATCGCGCGCAAAGAGCTGCGCCGTAATGCGGGCACCGCTCCCCACGGTTATTTTACGGGCGCAGATAAGCAGGTGCTCCATGCGGCAGGTCGAATCGATGCGCAGTTCGCCGCCGTAGAGCATGATCCGCCCCCGAAGCGAACAACCGCCCACCTCGGCATCCCCGAGCCGGAAAACAGCGGCCGAATCCCGCAGGAACGACCGGAAAAGACTGTCGGGCAGCGGCCCGGCGGGGGCCTGCGGCATTCCCCGGAAAAGCCCCGCGGGCCGGGATACCGCGCCGGCAGACGGGACGGGTACAGCACCCTCCGAGCGCCGGATCGCCGCACGGGAAACCGCCGCGCCCCGGTAAAAATCGGAACCCACCCTGCCGTAGACCAGTCCGTTCTGCGGCAGGGGCAGGATTCCC
>ERZ791875.490-NODE-490-length-42774-cov-8.320232_pt1 | contig 42774 bp, 27 predicted proteins | sample MGYA00510278_ERZ791875 | MGnify/ENA primary metagenome ERZ791875 (study PRJEB30046, sample SAMN00792078) | human gut metagenome | study: EMG produced TPA metagenomics assembly of the A metagenome-wide association study of gut microbiota in type 2...
CTCCCGCCGCCTGCCCGCCGCCAAACCCCGCGACGGCCGTATGGTTCGCCAGCACCGCCACGCGCCGCCCCTCCAGCAGCGGGAAGTAGGCCGCCGTATCGGTCATGCCGACCAGAACGGGCTGCTCTGCAATCGCATCGTCACAGGCAAACACAGGCAGTTGCACCTGCGTTCGGGCCCGCAGTCCGAAAGCGCAAAGTAAAAGGCTGGTGGTGAAAAGCAGTTTTTTCATCGGGAAAATGTTTTCGCCGCAGCAGCGGCCGGGGTCATTACGCTTCGGCGCCGTATTCCATCAGGTAGGCCTTGATAAAGGCGTCCAAATCGCCGTCCATCACCGTCTCGACGGCCGAGGTCTGCACGCCCGTGCGGTGGTCCTTGACGCGGCGGTCGTCGAAGACGTAGGAGCGAATCTGCGAACCCCACTCGATTTTTTTCTTCGAGGCCTCGAGCGCCTGCTGCGTCGCCATACGCTTGTCCAGCTCGCGCTGGTAGAGTTTCGAACGGAGGATACGCATGGCATTCTCGCGGTTCATCAGCTGCGAGCGGGTTTCCATATTCTCTATCAGGAACTCCACCGGCTCGCCCGTATCGGCGTCCTTGCCGTGGTAGCGCAGGCGCACGGCCGTTTCGACCTTGTTGACGTTCTGGCCGCCGGCACCGCTCGACCGGAACGTATCCCATTCGATGTCCGACGGATTGACCGTAATCTCGATCGTATCGTCCACGGCGGGCGACACGAAGACCGACGCGAAGGTCGTCTGGCGCTTGTTGTTGGCGTTGAACGGCGACAGGCGCACCATGCGGTGCACGCCGTTCTCGCTCTTGAGGTAGCCGTAGGCGTACTCGCCCTCGAATTCGAGCGTGCAGGATTTCACCCCCACCTCGTCCCCGGCCTGGTAGTCGAGCACCTTGACCTTGTAGCCGTGCGCCTCGCCCCAGCGGGTGTACATGCGCAGCAGCATCGACGCCCAGTCGAGCGCCTCGGTGCCCCCGGCTCCGGCGTTGATGTCCATAATCGCCCCGAGCTTGTCCTCGTCGCGGCGCAGCATGTTGCGCATTTCGAGCGCTTCGACGTGCTCCAGCGTCTGTGCATAATGGGCGTCCATCTCCGCCTCGGTCACGACCTGTTCTTTCACGAAATCGGGCATCAGCACGAGGTCTTCGACCTCTTTGGCCGCCTTGTCGTAATCCTCGATCCACGCCTTGATAGCAGCGACTTTGCGCAGCTGCTCGCGCGCCTTGTCGGGATTGTCCCAGAAGTCGGGTTCCTGGGTCTTCTCCTCCTCGTTGCGCAGGTCGATGCGTTTCTGCTCTATCTCCAGGCAGCGCTCCAGCACGGCAAGGCGCTGTTCCAATTCCTTTATCTGGTCTGCAAGTATCATAATATCAGCATAATTATCGGATTGACACGCCTACCGGACTTTCACGCCCAGTTTGCGCTCCACGAATTCCAGCACGAAATCGACGGTTCCCCCGATGCCCAGCGCCGACGAATCGACACACAGGTGGTAGGTCGCCGCCTCGCCCCAGCGGCCGCAGCTGTAGTAGTTGTAGTAGGCGGCGCGGCGTGCATCTGCGCGGTCGATCATCGCCCCGGCCTCCTCGGGCGAAATGCCCTGCTGGCGGCAAAGGCGGCCGATACGGTCGGCGCGGCCCGCCGCGATAAAGACGTTGACGCTGCGCGGGTGGTCGCGCAGGATATAGTCGGCGCAGCGCCCCACGAACACACACGACTCGCGCGCCGCGAGGTCGCGAATCACGTCGCTCTGGATTTTGAACAGGGCGTCGTTGCTCAACACGTTGCCCCCGGCATACTCGCTGCCGACAAACGGCGAACGCAGGTAGCCGATAAACGTCGCGAACAGGTTGCGCGACTCCTTTTCGTCGACCCGTTCGAATATTTCGGGGCACATGCCGCTCTGCTCGGCGGCCATGTTGATAAGCTGCTTGTCATAGACCCTGATTCCGAGCCTCTGCGCCACGGCCTCCCCGACGGCCTTGCCGCCGCTGCCCAGCTGGCGCCCGATGTTGATGACGAATTTATCTTCCATAATCGCGCGTTATTGAAGGTTTTCCGAACGGGCCGCAGCCATCTGCGCCCGGAATTTCCGCAACTGGTATGCCAGCATGAAGAAAGCGACGACCGACGCCAGCAAATCGGACAGCGGCATCGAGCACCATACGCCCCAGCTGCCGTTCCAACGGGTATGCACGTCGAAAATATGCGGCAGGAAAATCAGTCCCGGCATCAGGAACAGCAGCTGCCGCGAAAGCGACAGGAAAATCGCCTTCCCGGCCATGCCGATGCTCATGAAGAAGTTGGTCGCCACCATCTGGAACCCGATAATCGGGAAGCATACGAAGACAATCCGCATCCCCTCCACGGCCAGCCGGATCAGCTCCGGGTCGTCCGTGAAAGCCGACACCGCCAGCCGCGGCGCCAGTTCGCCCATCAGGAACCCGGCGCCCGTGACGCACGTCGCGCCGATGATTGTCAGTTTCAGCACCCGCAGCACGCGGTCGTACTGCCGCGCGCCGAAGTTATATCCCGCAATGGGCTGCATGCCCTGGTTGATGCCCATGACAATCATCACGAAGAAGAACGCCAGGCGGTTGACGATCCCGTAGGCGCCGATCATCAGGTCGCCGCCGTACTGTTTCAGTCCCTTGTTTATCAGAATGACGATGAAGCACGCCGCGAGGTTCATCAAAAAAGGCGACATGCCGATGGCCATGATGTCGCGCACGATTTTGCGGCGCAGCCGGTAAATCCCGCGCCGGAAATGGAGCAGCTCGCTTTTGTCCGAAAGGATACGGAACTGCCAGGCGAGCGCGATGACCTGCGCCAGTATCGTGGCAACGGCGGCGCCGCGGATGCCCCACCCGAAGCCGTAGATGAACAGCGGGTCGAGCGCGGCGTTGATAACCACGGTATAAATCGTGGCGTACATCGACTTGCGCGGATGCCCCGAAGCGCGCAACACCGAGTTCAGGCCCAGGTACATGTGCGTAATGACGTTACCCGCCAGAATAATCGTCATGTAGTCGCGCGCATAGCCTATCGTCGCATCGCTGGCCCCGAAGAAATAGAGAATCGGGTCGAGGAAAAGCAATGTCACGAACCCGAAAGCAAGGCCGATGATGAGGTTGAGCACCACGACGTTGCCGAGGATGTTCTGCGCCGTTTGGTAGTCGCGCTGCCCCAGACGCATCGACACCAGCGTCGCGGCGCCCACGCCCACCAGCGAGCCGAAAGCCGCGGCGAGGTTCATCAGCGGAAAGGTCAGCGCAAGGCCCGAAATGGCCAAGGGCCCCACACCGTGGCCGATGAAGATGCTGTCGACCATGTTGTAGAGCGACGCCGCCGTCATGGCGACGATTGCCGGCACGGCATATTGTACGAGCAGTTTGCGAATACGCTCGGTACCGAGCTCCGCAGCCGCCCCTTTTATCGTTGCAGTCATAATTTACGTATGTTATATTGTGCCGCCGCACCGGAATCCCCGGCCGGCGTCCGGGCGGAAAAACCCTGCCGCACATCCTGTGCCGGAGCCCGCCCGGAGCAGGAAATCCCGAACGTCCCGGCACTCCCGCCACACCATCCGGACGCAGCGGTACGCCACCCGGCGGCGACCGACGGTACCGGCAGCACCGGCAGCGGCAGCACCAACAGCACCAGCAGCGCTATTCCAGCTCCCAGTCGCTGCCCTGCTTGCCGTCCTTGACGCGGATACCCGCGGCGGCAAGCCCATCGCGGATACGGTCGGAGGCGGCCCAGTCCTTTGCGGCGCGGGCCTTCATGCGCTCGTCGAGCAGCATTTCGACCAGCGGAGTCACGTAATCGCGCCCCGACGCCGCACCGGCGGCTTTCTCGTCGCGCAGGCCGAGGATGTCGAACGCATAGCGGTAAACGGTGGCTTTCAGCGCCTCGAGGTCGGCGGCCGTGACGGTCTGCTGCCCGTCGGCCAGCTGGTTGATGATGCGCACCCAGTCGAACAGCGCCGAGATGACCATCGGCGAGTTCAGGTCGTCGTCCATCGCCGCGCGGCAGCGGTTCTCCAGATCGGCGGGATCGATAGTCGACGCGGCGGACGGCTTGACCTTGTCCAGCGCCTCGATGCCTTTCATCAGGCGGTCGAGGCCCTTTTCGGCGGCCTGCAGCGCCTCGTTCGAGAAGTCGAGCGTCGAGCGGTACTGCGCCTGCAGCACGAAGAAGCGGATGGTCATCGGCGAGTAGGCCTGCGCCAGCAGTTTGTGGCTGCCCGTGAAGAGCTCCTCGAGGGTGATGAAGTTGCCCAGCGATTTGCCCATCTTCTGGCCGTTGATCGTAATCATGTTGTTATGCACCCAGTAGCGGGCCGAATCGTGCCCCAGTGCGGCGGTCGACTGCGCAATCTCGCACTCGTGGTGCGGGAACATCAAATCCATGCCTCCGCCGTGGATGTCGAAGCGTTCGCCCAGGTAGCGGGTCGACATCGCCGAACACTCCATGTGCCAGCCGGGGAATCCCTCGCCCCAGGGCGAAGGCCAGCGCATGATATGCTCGGGGGCGGCTTTCTTCCACAGCGCGAAGTCGTACGAGTGGCGCTTGTCGCCCTGCCCGTCCAGTTCGCGGGTGTTGGCGATGATGTCGTCGAGGTTGCGCCCCGACAGGCGGCCGTAATTATACTTCGCGTTATACTTCTCCACGTCGAAGTAGACCGACCCGTTCGACTCGTAGGCATAGCCGTCGGCCAGAATCTTCTTCACGAACTCGATCTGCTCGATGATGTGCCCCGAGGCATAAGGTTCGATAGACGGGGTTTCGACGTTCAATGCCTCCATCGCCCGGTGATAACGCTCCGTATAGTAGTGCGCCACCTCCATCGGCTCCAGCTGCTCGAGGCGGGCTTTCTTGGCAATCTTGTCCTCGCCCTCGTCGGCGTCGTGCTCCAGGTGCCCGACGTCCGTGATGTTGCGCACGTAGCGCACCTTGTAGCCGCAGGCCTTCAGGTAGCGGAACAGGAGGTCGAACGTCACCGCAGGACGGGCGTGGCCCAGGTGCGGGTCGCCGTAGACCGTCGGGCCGCAGACATACATGCCCACACGGCCGGGGGTCAGGGGTTCGAACTCCTCCTTGCGGCGGGTAAGCGTATTGTAAAGTACAAGCTTCGATTCCATAATTGCGAAAAATTATTGTGCAAAAATAAGAAATTTAATCGAGATGCGCCAGAATCGCGGAATTAATCGTACCTTTGCACCCAATAATAGTGCGCGTTGGTCCGACGCTTCCCGTTTTCCCACCGTATATTATCAAACTAATTTCATCCGGCACACAACGACCGGAACAAAACCCACATGCAATGACTTTTCAGGAACTGAACCTCATAGAACCCATCGAGCTCGCCGTGGCCGAAAAAGGCTACACGACGCCCACCCCCATTCAGGAACAGGCCATCCCGCCCGCACTCGAGGGCCGCGATTTGCTGGGCTGCGCCCAGACCGGCACGGGCAAAACGGCGGCTTTCACGCTGCCCATACTCCAGCTGCTCACCGAAGAGCCCCGCACCAAAGGGCGCCGCAGCATCCGGGCGCTGGTGCTCACGCCGACGCGCGAGCTGGCAATCCAAATCGACGAATGCTGCCGCGACTACGCCCGCCACACGGACATCCGCCACTGCGTGATTTTCGGCGGCGTCAACCAGCGGCCGCAGGTCGAGGCGCTGCAACGCGGTATCGACCTGCTGGTCGCCACGCCGGGACGGCTGTTAGACCTGATCGGGCAGGGTTACATCTCGCTTGCCGCCATCCGCTTCTTCGTGCTCGACGAGGCCGACCGCATGCTCGACATGGGCTTTATCCACGACATCAGGCGCATTCTTCCGCTGCTTCCCCGCGAGCGCCAGACGCTCTTTTTCTCGGCGACGATGCCCGACGACATCGTGAAGCTGGCCAACACGCTGCTCCACGACCCGGCGCGCGTCACCGTAACGCCCCCGGCCTCGGTGGTCGAAACAATCCGACAGAGCGTCCTGTTCGCCGAAAAAGCAGACAAGAGAGGGCTGCTCATCGACCTGCTGCGCCAGCGCAGCGAAGGATCGGTGCTGGTTTTCTCACGCACCAAGCACGGCGCCGACCGCATCGCCCGCATCCTCACCAAAGCGGGTATCGAGGGCCGCGCCATCCACGGCGACAAGTCGCAGGGCGCCCGCGAACGGGCCATGAACGACTTCCGCTCGGGAGCCTGCCGCGTGCTGATTGCCACCGACATCGCCGCACGCGGCATCGACATCAGCGAGCTGCCGCTCGTAATCAACTACGACCTGCCGGAGGTGGCCGAAACCTACGTCCACCGCATCGGCCGCACGGGCCGCGCCGGACGGGACGGGGAGGCCGTGTCGTTCTGCTCGGAGGACGAACGTCCGCTGCTCAAGGAGATCCAGAAACTCACCGGACTGGTGCTCGACCCGGATTCCGGGGAGCTGACACCCGCCCGAGACAGCCGGCAAAAGCCCGCAGGACAAAACCCCGGCACGGCGCAAGCCGGCGTGCAGAAACAACCCGCACCAAAACAACCCGTGCAGAGCCGGGCAGGACAGCGGCCGGGCAGGCGCAAGCCGCAGGGACGAGCTCCCGGCACCCCGCAACTGCAGGGACAGCAAACCGGCAACAGACAAAGCGCGGACACGCAGCCGCAGGAAGGCCGGGATACCGTGGCACGGACGGCACGCCGCCGGGCACGGCACAGCAACCGCAGCGGAGAAAAGCCGGAGGGACAAAAGGCCCCGGCCGCGAACCCGGGACGCGGACAGGAGGGCCGCAAAGCCGGAAGCCCGAAACCCGCCCGGGACAAACGAACCGCGGAAAGCCCCGAGGCATCCCGCAAAGCCCTGGCTCCGGCAAAGAAAAAGTCCGGCATGGGCAACTGGCTCTCCGGCATTTTGAAGCCGGGACGCAAGTAACCGCCGGACAACGGCCCGCCACACCATCTGCAAATGCCGGAGCGTTGCTCCGGCATTTCGCATCTTCGCATCGAAGCCGTCCTGCGCACGGACGGCACGAACGAACCGCAAGCGCTGCGAGCGCCGCCATCAATCTTTCCATAATCGCGTCACCGTTTGGTTTTTGCAAAGACAGGGAAAACGGGAATCTTACGCACGAATCTCCGAAAAGCCTTAAAAATCGCAACTTTCCGCCTTTGGCGGGTAATATTGATTGGATTTCGCCGTTAAATGATTACTTTTGCACGTACAAAGCGAACATACCGAAAAATATGACATTCTTTAAACGCTGGAACAACATCGTCGGCTGGGCGGTCTTTGCCATAGCCGCTGTTGTCTACCTGATGACCATGGAGCCCGTGTCGAGCCTCTGGGACTGCTCGGAATTCATCGCCACCTCCTATAAGCTCGAAGTCGGCCACCCGCCCGGGGCGCCGCTGTTCATGATTCTGGCCCGCCTGGCCACGCTGTTCGCCCCCTCGCCCGATTACGTGGGCATGGCCGTGAACGCCATGAACTCCATCGCCAGCGCATTCTGCATCCTGTTCCTGTTCTGGACCGTCACGCACCTGGCGCGGCGGCTCGTGACCCGCGACGGCGGACAGCTCACCCGGGCCAACACCTGGGCCGTCCTGGGCGCAGGCGCCGTAGGCGCGCTGGCCTACACGTTCACCGACACGTTCTGGTTCTCGGCCATCGAAGGCGAGGTATACGCCCTCTCGTCGATGTTCACGGCACTCGTGGTGTGGCTGATGCTCAAATGGGAAGAGGAGGCCGACCAGCCCCACTCGTCGCGCTGGATCGTCCTGATTGCCTACATGATGGGCCTTTCGATCGGCGTCCACATCCTCAACCTGCTGACCATTCCGGCGCTGGTGTTCGTCTACTACTTCCGCAAAACCGAAAAGGTAACCTTCAAAGGCATCGCTTACGCCACCCTGATCGCCGGGGCCATCCTTCTGTTCGTCAACAACATCATCATCCCCTACACGGTCTACGTCGGGGCGATGCTCGACCTTTTCTTCGTCAACACGCTGGGCCTGCCCGTCAACTCGGGCATGGTGCTCTTCGCACTGGCGCTGATCGGCGGCCTGGGCTGGGCCTCGTGGTACACCCACCGCAAGGGCAAGGTGGTCTGGAACGTCATCCTGCTCTCGACGACAATGATTCTGGTCGGCTTCTCGTCCTACGCCTCGGTAACAATCCGCGCCGCGGCCAACCCGCCGATGAACAGCAACAACCCCAACAACCCCCATGCGCTGATGTCGGTGCTCAACCGCGACCAGTACGGCGACCGCCCGCTGCTGTTCGGCGCCTACTATTCGGCTCCGCCCGAGGGGTACAAGGAGAAACATTTCTACTACCTCGACGAGGACGGCAAGTACAAACCCGCCTCGGTCATCACGGGCTACACCCACGCCCCGGAATTCATCCACTTCTTCCCCCGCATGTGGGACACCCGCAAGGGCGAAAAGGAGTACAGGCAGTGGGCCGCCTACCGCACCAAGACCGAAATCCTGCGCGACGACAAGGGCGAGGTAATCCGCGATGCGCAGGGACGTCCCGTACAGGGCGAGGTACTCGATTTCGGCCGCAAGAAAATTTACAACGACGGCTACGAAAACCGCACCGTCGTCGAGCCGACGTTCGCCGAGAACCTCAACTACTTCTTCAACTACCAGCTTTCGTACATGTACTGGCGCTACTTCCTGTGGAATTTCGTGGGACGCCAAAGCGACATACAGCCTACGCAGACGACCATCACCGACGGCAACTGGCTCTCGGGCATCGGCTGGATTGACGAGAAGTTCCTCGGGCCGCAGGACAACCTGCCGCGTGAAATCGCCGACAACAAGGGGCGCAACACCTACTATTTCCTGCCTTTCCTGCTGGGCCTCATCGGACTGCTCTACCAGCTCAACCGCGACCAGCGCAATTTCTCGATCGTCATGTGGCTCTTCATCATGACGGGTATCGCGCTGGTGTTCTACTTCAACACCTCGCCGGGCGAGCCGCGCGAGCGCGACTACGTCTATGCGGGCTCGTTCTACGCCTTCTCCATCTGGATAGGCTTCGGCGTGCTGGCAATCCGCGACCTCGTGGCATGGCTCACCAAACGCAACAACGTCGCAACGGCGGCCGTCGCGACGGCTGTGTGCATGGGCGTGCCCGCAATCCTTGCGGCGCAGAACTGGGACGACCACGACCGCTCGCACCGCTACATGGCGCGCGACATCGGCTGGAACTACCTCATGTCGACGCTTCCCAATTCGATCATCCTCAACTACGGCGACAACGACACGTTCCCGCTGTGGAACAACCAGGAGGTCTACGGCGTACGTCCCGACGTGCGCATCATGAACACCTCCTACCTGGGCGGCGAATGGTACATCGACGAGATGAAAACCAAGGCCAACGACGCGCCGGGCGTACCGTTCTCGCTGCCCAAGCGCAAATACACCTTCACCAACGACTGGGTGCCCGTGGACAACCGCTTCGACCGGGCCGTGGACATCAAGGAGGTTATCGATTTCATCCGCAGCGACGACCCGCGCAGCAAGCTCAAGCTCTCCGACGGTTCGACGACCGACTACATCCCCACCAAGCGCATCGCGCTGCCGGTGAACAAGGAGAACGCCATCGCCTCGGGCATCGTGGCCGAGAAAGACCGCGATTTGATCGTCGACACGGTATACCTCAACCTGCGGAAAAATTCGCTGGACAAAAACCAGCTGATGATTCTCGACATGCTGGCCAACTTCGACTGGAAGCGCCCGATTTACATGACGCAGGTCTACATCCTGCAGGACTTCGGCCTGATGGATTACCTCCAGTTCGACGGCTACGCCTACCGTTTCGTGCCGATTCTGACCCCCGTGAAGAATCCGTGGGAAATCGGGCGCGTCGACCCGGACTACGCGGCGCCGCTGCTGCGCGACACGTTCCGCTACGGTAACCTCGCCGACCCGCGGGTCTACGCCGACTACTTCATCCAATACAACCTGAGCGCCTCGCACGCCCGCGACGCCTTTGCCCGCGTGGCTAAGGAGCTGCTGCGGCAGGAGCGCGCCGAGGAGGCCGTCGAACTGCTCGACCTGGGGCTCGAGCGGATGCCGACCTCGCAGATCCGCTTCACCGACGCCAACACCTACCCGTTCCTCGAGGCCTACTACGCCGCCTCGGCGATGGGCGTCGAAGAGGCCGCCGAAAAGGGCGACGCGCTGCTGCGCGAGTACATGCGGACGCTGATCGAGTACATCGAGCATTACTTCCGCTTCGAGGGCGTGCAGGGCGATATGGTTTCCCCGCTCATCGACGACAAACTCGAGCAGCTGGGCGACATTTACTACCTGGCCGTCTATGCGGGCCGCAAGGAAATCGTAGCCGAAATCAACGACTACTACCGCACGCTGGGCGTGGAGGAGGAGAACCTCGTGGATGTCGGCGACAAACCCCACCAGATAGACACGACGCTCCTGCCCCGGCAGGATACCGCAAACTGACGGCCGGACAGCCGTGAACGACAAAAAAGCCCCTCCGCAACGGAGGGGCTTTTTTGCCGAAACAGGCACATGCAGAAAAGGAATGGCATCGCACATTCAGGCATTGATTCTTTATCCGGCACAGGTTCCGCGGCGTTCCTGTGAACATCCGCCATGTCGCACGTCGGATGAAATACCTGTCGTAAAGGGGACTGTTTTACCGGCTGTTCCCCTTTAAGACGCACTCCCGCGAACCGGGACTCCGGCCCGGGAATCTGCGGATGCTCCGGCAGGAAATCATCGATGCCCCGCGGGCCGTCCGGCAAGGTCTTTTTTACCGTTCGTTGTATATTTTCATCTTCTGCCCGCCGTATTCGTTCATCAGCTGCGGATAGGGCAATACACCGTTCGCATCGGCCCATCGGAAATAGCATTGTGCCATTCGGTCAACCCTGCGGGGATGCCGGGCCGACAGATTATGCTGCTCGGTACGGTCGTGCGCAATGTCGTAGAGTTCCCATTGCTGTCCGTTGAAATAGGAAGCCACGAGCTTCCATCGTCCGAGGCGTACCATGCGGTTTCCTTCGTGTTCGGCGAAGATCGCACGGACGGGAAGCCGCCGTCCCCGGGCAAGGGGCAGAAGCGAAACGCCTTCGGCCGGCACCAGTTGACGTCCCTCGTACTCGTCGAGATACCCTATTCCTGCGGCATCGAGGCAGGTTGCCATGATATCGATGAGATGGCAGGGCTGGTGGTCGATGCCGCCCGGGTGTTTCACCCGGTTGCCCCACCACAGAATACTCGGAGAAGAGATCCCGCCCTCGTGAGCGAAATGTTTGTAAAGGCGAAACGGAGCGCAGCAGACATTGGCCCAGCCGGTGCCGTAGTGGTGATAAGTTCCGGGCTGTCCCATGCCGGCGAGTTCCTCGGCGGTGTGGACATGGTAGTTCGTGCCGCTACGGCCGTCGAACCCGAATTCATGCCATTCGGCGCAGGCTCCGTTGTCCGAGAGAAAGAGTATGAGCGTGTTTTCCAATTGTCCGTTATCGCGCAGCGCTTCGATAAGGCGTCCGATATTGCGGTCCATGATGTCGACCATAGCCGCATAAATGGCCATGCGGCGTGCCAAATCACGCTGCTGTTCCTCCGAAAGCGCGTCCCATGCCGGAATCGATCGTGTCCGGTCGATAAACTGACTTGCCGGCACTTGGCCCCGACCTGCAGCCAGCTCCCCGTCGGCCAGCAATCCCAGGCGGCGCAGACGCGCTTCGCGCTCCTCCCGGATCGCATCCCAGCCTTTCAGATAGAGCTCCATGTAATGATCGATACGCTCACGGGGAGCTTGCAGCGGGAAATGCGGGGCGTTGTATGTCACGTGCAGGAAGAGCGGTTTGTGCAGTTCGCGCGCCCGGGCTGCAAAATCAATGGCGTAGTCGGTAATGGCGTCCGTGGCGTAAAATTCGCCCCGGGCATATTCCCGCCGGGGTGCCGTTTCGGGCAGTCGGACATACCGTTCGGGATTCCAGTAGGTCATGGCGCCGTTGAGGAATCCGTAAAAGTCGTCGAAGCCGCAGTCGACGGGGGTATACGCCTTTCCCAGGTGCCATTTGCCCGCCATGGCGGTATGATAACCAGCCGTGCGGAGCGCTTCGGCGATGGTGAGGTTGTTGTCCTGGCGATAGCCCCGGTAACCCTCGGGCCATGCTTCCCGGTGGTCGCGCACCATTTCGCCGATACCTACCCGATGGGGATAGAGTCCTGTCAGAAGGCAGGCTCGCGAGGGGCAGCTGCGACCCGAATTGTAGAGTTGCGTGAGTCGCAGGCCTTCGGCCGCCAGCCGATCCAGTGCGGGCGTTTCGATCTCGCCCCCGAAGCATCCCGGGTCGGAAAAACCGAGGTCGTCGGCCAGGATGACGACAATGTTGGGCGGCGTGAGGACGTGTTGGGCCGACGCTGTGCCGGCGGCGGTCAGCGCGGCAGGGAAAAAGAGGGTTCGGAGATTCATGGGCGGAGCGTAACGACGGTGAATGAGATGCGGCGGTAGAGGTCGTCGGCATCGCCGTTTTCGTAGAGCACGCCTACGCGGTTCCGGTCGAGTCGCACCAAATCGGAATAGGCTGTCGGCCCGGGACAGACGGTTACCAGATGGCTCCATGTCCGGCCGTTGTCGCGGCTCTCGCACAGCGAGAGGTTGTGGCGTCGGCGCGGATCGTGCGGGTTGCAGAAGAGCAGCCGCCGGGTGGGACGGTTGCCGCGCGTGAGGTTCAGCAGACTTCCCTGACAACGGGGTTCGACCAATTCGGGTTGTTCGCCCCGGATGCTCCAGCCTGTCCCGCCGTCGCGGCTTACGGCGTAAAGCCGGAGGCTGTCGCTGCGTTCGTAGTGACGCATGTTCAGCAACAGCGAGCCGTCTGCGAGTTCGGCGACCGTGCTTTCGTTTCCGCCGCGCTGCGAAACAGCTCCCAACTGCCACGTGAGTCCTTCGTCGTCGGAGAAGAGCAATTGCGAATAGGATTCGACCCGGCCGTCGTTTTCCAGTCGTTTGTGGTTGGCCGGGACGACGATACGCCCTTTGTGGGGCCCACGGCGCTTGACGATGGCGTGGCACGGGCCGGTGGCGTACCAGGTCCAGTCCGGGGCCTTGACCCCGGCGGTGATCTCTTCGGGACGGCTCCAGGTTCGTCCGTGGTCTTCGGAGCGAAGCACGAAAACACGCCGCGTATCGACGCTCGTGCGGCGCTCGATCTGCCGTTCGCGGTCGCAGCCGCGATTCCAGGTTGCAAGCATGACGATCCGCCCGTCGTCGAGAACCGCGGGGGCCGGATTGCCGCAGGTATTGCCGCCGTCGTCCCAGACCGTCGTGATCGGGCCCCAGGTGTGTCCGTCATCCTCCGAACGGCGCATCACGAGGTCGATGTCGCCGCTGTCGCGTTTGTCGTGCCGGCGCGCTTCGGCGAAAGCTATCAGCGCATCGTCGCCCGTGCGGACGACGACCGGAATCCGGAATCCCGCATAGCCGTCCTCTCCTTCGGCAAAGACCGTGACTGCCTCGCCGACGACGGGGGCGGCGGACTTACGGACGGATTTGCCGGGCTTGCCGGCAGCGGTGGATGCTGTAAATGCTGTGGATGCGGCTGCCGCTTCGGCTGCCAGCGTTATGCCGAGGAGCATAATTCCCCCGACAAGGCTTCGCAAAGTCTGTTTCATGGTAATCGGTATGTGGACGGGGTTACCGTCTGTGGCGTTCGAGGTAGATCGTGTAGAGTTTGAAATGCTCGACAATGGCGTGTTTGTACCCTTCGAGATCGCCGCGTTTGATGTAATCCAGCAGATGGCGGTGGGTGACCAACTCGCAGTTCTGGATAAGTTCCTGCTCGATGGGTTCGAAGAAGTCGCGGTATTTCTCCTTGACGAAATCCAGCACCGGGTAGATGATATCCTGGAACTCCGAGATGATGCGGTTGCCCGTGATTTCATAGAGCTTCGTATGGAAACGGTGCTCGCTGATGGGGGCGTATTTGTTGTTGCCGATCACCTGGCTCATTTCGACGATCTGTTCCAGTTCTTCGATGTCCTGCGGGGTGAGATTGCTGAAAATGTTGCTGCTGATGCCGATTTCGAGCGCTATGCGGAATTCAAGGATGTCGCGCAGCGTCGATTCGTTCATCAACAGCGGATTTATGCAGCGCTTCATGCCGCCGAGCAGCGAAGGTTCACCCAGCATCATGCCTTTCTTGGTACGTGAAACGATCATGCCGGTCATCTTGAAACGGCTCAACGCTTCGCGCAGAACCGGACGCCCGACGCCCAGCGATGCGGCCAGTTCGATCTCGTTGGGGATGCTGCTACCCGGACGCAGCCCCTTCTCCTTGAAGAAACGAATCAGACTCTCTTCGACACTGTCGACGAGCGTGGTATTGCGGTTGTCCAGTTTCAGAACCTCCATCTGTGGTAATTTTCTGTAAAGATACGAATTATTTTTTGTCATGTCAAATTATTCAGACAAATCGAAAGTACGCTCCGATTCGTCACTCCGTCTGCCAGTCGAATTGCTTGGGGCGCTCGACCGTCTGGCGGTATTTGCGGCCGAAACGGTCGGTAACGATTACTTCGATCGGCGTGTCGGGGGCCGAGGCTTCGACCGAGAACATGTGCGGATTGGCGACGGCACGGAAAGCCGTGGGACGCGTGGGCAGCACATCGCGGCGAATGAGGATGTAGAGCGGATCTTTGGCCCAAACCTGTTCGACTTTCAGGTCGCGGCCCTTCTCGCGCACGCGCACCGTCCATTTTTCGTCCCAGTTGTAGACGTTAATCAGACAACGGTTGCTGCCCGGCTGTCCGCCGAACTCCTCGGGCACCCGGTTCAGGTCGTAGACGCGGAACTGGTTGCAGTCGGCCCGGTAGCCGTTGGGCTTGAACTGCCAGCTGGCCCGATCGCCGCGGTAACGCAGAACCAGGTAGCCGCCGGGAGAACCGTCCTCGCTCACCAGCCGGCTTTCGGGACCGTTGATTTTCCACGACACGGCTGAAGCCGAAACGAGCGTGTGCTGGAAAATGCGGTCGGTCAGCGGGATGTTGATGAAACGGTGGTTGTGACCCGTCAGCAGGCGCACGTCGCCGAACCGAGCCAGCAAAGGCATGAGCTGGTCGTGCATGACCTGCTGGTTTTCCCGGGCCGAGAATTCGGGGATACCGTCGCTGCCAATCCCCGTCCAGTCGGCGACGGGTACATGCATGCAGACGACGAGCGGAGTGTCGCTGCCGACGGTTTCCAGATCGCGGCCCAGCCAGCGGAGCTGGCGCTCGTCGAGCCGGTAGTCATTGCGGGAAGGACGCCTGCCGTTCTTGAGCGCACCTTTGCGTACGATGGTGTTGTCGAGCATGACGAAATGCACCTTCCCGAGGTTGAACGAATAGTAGTTCGGGCCGATAATCTGCCGGAACGGGCGCTGTGCGATGCTGTCCCACTGCGCGTCGGGAATCGCCGGATCGACGAACCGCTCGTTGTCGTGGTTTCCCGGAATGTGGAAGACGGGCGAGGGATAGGTTTTCATCACATCGAGGTACTTGCGCAGCGCGAAGTCGTTTTTATGCCACATGATGTCGGTGGTCATGTCGCCCAGGTGGAGCGAGTAGACCGGGCCTTTGGTGCGCTCGATTTCATGCGAAATGTCGGGCAGGTACCATTTGCGGAACTGCGGCAGGTCGAGTTCTTCGGGATCGCCCCGCAGGTGGGTGTCTGTGGAGATGAAGAGCGTGAAGTTGTCGTTACTGCGTTTTTCGAGTTGGAAGTCGATTACGTCGAGATCGCAATGGGTCGTGTAACCGAAAAAACGCGGAATCAGACCGTCAGTAGCCGTTTCGTAACCTCCGGGAATGGACATGAATACATATCCGCAGGGTTTCGAGGAGCGCATTTCGTAACATCCGTCGGAGTTCGTCCGAACAACCAGTTCGCCGTCCGAAACGACGACCCCGGCGACGGGTTTCCCCTTGCAGGTAACTCGCCCCACGATGTTGGGCTTCTGCGCCTGCGCGCACCAGGCGGCGCAGAGTGCGATGAATAGGAACAGTTTTTTCATTTTCGTTCTCGGTGAGCGGAGCAGTCCGGAGGAAAGTGCCCGGGGCACCTTCCTCCGACCGTTCCGGGTGTTTTATTTTTCTTTCACGCAACGGATTTGCATCGCCTGGTTACGGTAGCCGAGGTCTTCGGTGTCGGCATGCACCTGGGCCGTACCGATAGCCGGAGCAAACATGAACGTATAACGGCCTGCCGGACGGAAATAGAGCAGTCCCGAAGCATAGGTCGCGGACGTCTTCGAATAGGGATTGTTTTCGCCCGTGAACATCGAGCGCGACCAGTAGAACGCGGCGTTGTTCGACTCCACGACGGCTCCCGTGGCATCACGGCGTCCGCCGCAGGGGAAGATGAGGGTTTCCACGGCCGGATCGGTTTCATGCTCCGGCCAGAAATTCCGGGCGTCCGCCACTTTGGGGAAGTCGGCCGATGCGTCGGCCTTGAGCCGGTCGATGCGCAGGATATTCTCGCCGCCGGTCATGTGGTTCTGCGTATCCTTCTCATGGGTTTTGGAATAGGAGGGCGGCGTCGTGGTCTGTGTACCGCCTTTGTTTATCCACAGGTAGCGGACGTACCAGGCATCGGCCGTACCCTTTTGTTTGATGCCGGAGTGGAACATGGTCTCCGTATCTTTCGTGATGGCTCCCGAACCGAAACCTACATAGGGATGCGTCACTCCGTTCGGAAGCACTTCTGCCTTGTCCTGTTTTCCGTTTGCGAAAATCAAGGCGTTGGTGCGATAAGGCATGACGTCGGCCAGCTCCTCGTAGGTCGGCAGCCTCCAGCCTGCGGGACAGGGATTCGTCGTGACGGATTCCCAGTACCGGTCGAAGGAGCCTTCGACGCCCTGCGCGTTCCAGTCCTGCGTTTGGCCCGCATAGGCGATGAACGCCGGGCTGGCGAGGGCCTCCGCGGGGGTCATCTGCGTCGACACGGTTTCAACGTCGCCGGTTGCGGGGAAGGGCATCGTACGGCCCCACTGGTAGAGGTAACCGAAACTGCGCACGTCGTTGGCGAAGGCCTGCGAAGCCCGGAGCGTGGCGCCGATGGAGCGATCCATCCACTCCAGGTTGCCGAACTTGATCGTCTTGATGCCTGCGAGCCCCTGCTGGACGACCTTGACATTGCAGGTCGCACCGCCGGCGTTGACGGCGAAAGAGGCCGTCCGATCCTCGCCGGGATTCTCCTTCAGCGTGCGGATACGGATAGTACCCTCCCCGACGATGGCGGCATCGTACCAGTCTTCCGATATGGCTCCGATTTCGGCCGAGCCGTCGACGTTGAGAATGTAACCTATCGTGAAGCCGTAGTTCGGTTCGGGGGTGAAGGGCAGCGTCACGGTATTCTTGTCCGAAAGCCATTCGCCCGTGATTTGGATGGCATCCACTTCGGCCGCACCGCTGAAGTCGGGCGACAGCACGGCCGTCACCTCCCCGCCCCGGTTGCGGAGCGTCAGTTTATAGTCGTAGTCGGCGTAAAGGGTGCTGGCAAGCGTGGTTTTGCAGACGAAATCGCTGCCCGAGAGAGTGCCTTTCACCGTGACGGCCGTCTGGTTGGCGGTTGCCGGCAGCAGGTAGAAAGCACCGGCCTCTTCGCCCGGCGCGAGGTCGGCCGCTGCGGAATAGTCGACGGTCGGCAGATCGACCGAAATGGTCTTGACAAAGGGATAGACGCTCGCCGAAGCCCCGGAAACCGAAACATCCGAGAGGACGATCTGCCCGGAAAGCGTGTTGCGAAGCGATATCTTGGTGACGGTACGGGCCAGGCACACCGGCACATGGGCATTGCCCGCACTGGCGATGAAAGTCGTGCCGGCCATGACGAAGGGGGCTGCCGGGGCTTTGGTACCGGCAGGGGTTACGACGACGCCGCTGCGGAAATCGTTGAGCTCCGTGGCCGGAGCGCTTTCGGTCGCTTCGTCGAGCGTGACGAGTGCCGGAAGCGTCACGCTGCCGCCGGCATTGCCCAGCACGAAGACATGCTTCTGTCCGGAAGTAGGAAGCATGATCTGCTCGCTGCCGATGCGGTAGTTGTGCGTTCCGGCGATTTTTTCCGGTTCCATGGGGACGATTCCCTGCCTGTAGTATTGCAGGGCATTGGTCGTAACGTCGAAAATATAGATATCGTAACTCGTGACAGTCCGCTCGTCGGCCGAAGCGGTCGAGCGGGTTGAAACCATCGTACCGCTGACCTGCACCTCGACGCTCATCTCGGCCTGTTGCCGGTTGTTCTCCAACACGCTGTTCTCGTCGTGCAGTTCGGGTGAGCAAGCTATGGCGAGAAGCCCGCAAAGAAGGCTTATGGTTCGTTTTTTCATGACTCGGAGGGTTTATTCGTTGATGTATTTTGCAATCGTGGCAGCCGGAATCTTACGGAACGAAATCTGTTCGCTGTAATGCGTCGGCCCGTTTTCATAGAGTATGCCGACGCTGCCGTCGTCGAAGACGACCAGATCCGAATAACCGGACTTGCCGTCGGTAATCGGGTAAACGTCCGTTTTCCAGGTGGCACAGTCGTCCAGGCTGGCCCGAATCGAGAGATGGTCACGTGTGGTGCTGTTGTTGCTGCTGGCCAGGATGACCGACGAAGGAACGCCGTTCGTATTGTAGTTTACAATCGAGCCCTGGCATCCCGGGTCGGTGCGCAGCGGGTTGGCCGTATAACGGCTCCAGGTGATGCCGCCGTCCCCGCTGACGCTCCAGCCGCGCTGTTTCTTGTAAGCTCCCGTGCCGCGCATGTCGAGATAGATGCGGCCGTCGGACAGCTCGACCGGCACGCATTCGTTGCCGTAGTGCAGTTCTTCGTCGAGTTCGAGCATGTGCCAGCTCTCGCCGTTGTCGTCGGAGTAAGCGACGTGCGAACCGTAATAATTCTCGTCCTCCGAATCAGCGGTTACGGGCACTCCGGCGTAGACCTGATATTTGTGGTCGCAGCCGACGAGGATGCGTCCCTTGTGCTGGCCGGATTTCAACTGGATGGCGTGTCCGGGGCCCGCTTTGAAGAAGCCTGTCCACAGATAGGCGTCGGGGTTCGAATTGCGGTTTTCGGTGAACCACTTGAACGGGCCCGACCAGGTTTGGCCTTCGTCGTCGGAGTAGAAGCTGACCACGTGGTTGTGGTATCTCTGCGACTCCTCGAACGAGAAATAGTTGCTTTTGAATTTCGCCTCGGTCGTCCCGGTGCGCGCCCAGCAGCAGAATACCACCAGGCGGCCGCTTTCGGTATAGACGGCGCAGGCGTTTCCGCAGGTGTTGTCCTCGTCGTCGAACAATACCTGCGAGGGGCCCCAGGTCTGGCCGTCGTCGGTCGAAACCCGGTAGACCAAATCGATGTCGCCGCCGTCCTTGTTGGTCGAGCCGGTCTCTTCGCGCGCCTCGCAGAAGGCAATCAGTTTGTGCGGGGTGCGTACCAGTCCCGGGATGCGGAAATTGTGTATGCGTTTGGTGGGATAGACGGCTCCCTTGTTTTTCCACAGCACCTGTGTCGTTCCGGCCGAAAGGTCGGTTCCTTCGTCCAAATCGTGGGTCGGCGTGCCGAACTCGAAGGAATCGCCGCAGGCGACGGCTGCCATCGCCAGCACGGGAAGCAGGAGTTTCAATATTTTAGTTTTCATCGTGGCGTGTTTTTTAGTTGTAACCTACCGTTTGACGGATATTCGGATTTTCGTTCATGCAAGCGGTCGTGATGGGCCACAGCAGGATATTGGTTTCGTTCTGGCGGCCGCGGAGCGATTCGATTTTCGTAAAGGCGTAGCCCAGGCGGATGTAGCTCCACCAGCTTTTGCCTTCACCGGCGAATTCTTTCAGGTACTCGGTCATCAGCGACTCCTTGAAACTGTGGTAATCCGAGGAGGCGTAATAATTGTCGATGCCGTAAGCCCGTTTGGCGACGCGGTTGAGGTATGTGAGCGCCGTCGGGATGTTGCCCCGTTCGTTTTCGATTTCGGCCTTGAAGAGCAGCGCTTCGGCATAGCGGTAAAGCGGCACGTCGGAGATGAAATAGCGTTTGTTGTCGGCCCATTTGCCGGCGAACTTGTTGACCCATGTGTAGCGGTAGCCCTCCTCTTCGTCGGTCCAGTCGCCGTAGCTGACCGGGGTGCGGGTGTCGCGTTCGTCCTTGTAGAGAAGTTCCACGAGACTCGGCGAGAAGATGAAACGCTGGTCGTCGGAGGTCATCAGTTTGACGTGCGTTTCGATATGTTCGCTGGCCGAATGGAACCGGGTCTGCGGAATGAGGTAGGTGCTGGCATAGCCGCCTTCGTACTCTCCCTGTCCGAAATGGAGGGTGAGGATGATTTCGGCATTGTTCTTTTTCGTGATGTCGAAAATGTCGGCATAGGAGCCGATCAAGTCGAGCCGCGAATCCTTGAACACTTCGGCCAGAGCCTCGTCGGCTGCCGTGAGGGCGTCATCGCCGCCTTCGCGGGTCTGGTAAAGCCAGAGATTGTAGTCGGCCTTGAGCATCTGTACGGCGCTGCGTGTGGCGATGGTGCAGTCGGCAGCCGATGCAGGCATCAGGCGGAGCGCATCCTCGATGTCGCGGGCCACCTGTTCGTAGATCAGCGCCGCGTCGCTGCGCGAAGGCTGCAGGTCGCTGTCGCTCGACTCGAAACCCTCCAGGAGCAGCGGTGCATCACCCCATACGCGGGCGATGTTGTAATAGGTGTAGGCGCGCACGAAATGGGCATTGGCCAGAATGAGGTTCTTCAGGTTTTCGTCCGAGAACGTGATTCCCGGCACATGGCGCAGGATGAGGTTGGCATTGTTAATCGTCGTGTAGCTCGAACCCCAGTTGGTGCCTTTGGTTTCGCTGCTGTCGAGCGCGTTGTTGAACATCTTGTCGGCCGAGCCCGAGCCGCCGGCTCCGTTGGTGAAGGTTCCGGCACGGTAATCGCCCCAGTAAATCAGGGCCGTCTGGAACGATGCGCGGAACTGATGGTACATGCCGTAGAGGGCACCCTTGGCATCACCTTCGTCGAGCCACATGTTCGAAGTCGTGATCTTGCTTTTCTGAATGATGTCCATGTCACCCAGGCACGAAGCGGAACCTGCCGACAGCGTGACGAGCAGCACGAGTTTTATGAGTCTGTTTTTCATAACGGTTCTTGCTTGAAGTTAATTAAAAGATCAGACGTACGCCGAACGAGAAGCGCCGGATCGGAGGATAGTTGTAGAATACATCGCCGTCGTAGGTGGTCGACGACCCCGCTTCGGGCGAAATCCCCTTGACCTCGGTGAAATAGTAGAGGTTGTTGCCCGACACGGTCAACGTGACGCCTTTCAGGCCGACTTTCGTGAAGAGTTTCGACGGCAGCGAGTATTGAAGCGTAATCTCGCGCAGGCAGAGGTAGTCGCCTTTGTAGGTGAAAGTGTTGGTGGCGCGGCGATTGTAGTTGTCGTTGCCCCAGTTCGAGTCGTTGGCGTAGAATTTGGCGTACTTGGTTTTGTCGCCGGGTTTTTTCCACGCTTTGAGCACATCCTTGGCCAATGCGTAGTTGTTGGTGAAGGTGCCGTAGAAGTAGCGCGAATAGGATTCGTCGAAAATCGAGTGGCCCGTGGCCCAGTCCAGATAGAGCGACAGGGTCCAGTTTTTGAGCCGGAACGAGTTCTGCAGGCCGCCGGTGAAAGGCGGAACGGTGACACCCAGGCAGAACTGGTCGGCCGTGGTAATCTGCCCGTCGCCGTTCCGGTCGGCCCATTCATAGTCGCCGACGCGTTTGGCGCCCTTCCGGGGCAGACGCGACAGGGCGTCGTAATTGGCATTGGCGGCCTGCTCTTCGGTTTCGATGATGCCCGTGGCAACATAGCCGTAGAAGCGGTTGAGGGGCTCGCCTTCGGCAATGCCGCCGAAGAAAGTGCCGTCGCCCAGGGCGATGCCGCCCGTGCGGTTCTTATCGATACCGTTTTTGGGCAGCTTGAGCACCTTGTTCTGCTGGTAGCTCAATACGAGTTTCGACTCCCAGCTGAAGTTCTTTTTCACGATGTTGCGGGTGGTCAGCTCCAGTTCATAGCCCCAGAAGCGGACTTTTCCGAGGTTGGTCCAGAACTTCGAGAAACCCGTCGTGTTGGGCAGGTTCTGCTGGTAGAGCAGGTTGCGCGTGCGCTTGTCGAAGAAGTCGGCGCTTACGTAGATGCGGTTCTTGAACAGGCCGGCTTCGATACCGATGTCGAGCTGGTTCGAAGTTTCCCATTGCAGTTTCTCGTTGGGCATCTCCGAGGGCTTGATACCCGCATTCCCGTTGTACATGTAGCTGGCGCCGTAGGAACCATAGGCGTCGTAAATACCCACCGAGGCATTGTTTCCGGTCGAACCGTAGCTGGCGCGCAGTTTGAGGAAATTCAGCTGGCGGATGTCGTTGAGCCAGGGTTCTTCGGTCAGCACCCAGCCGCCCGAAACGCCCGGGAAGAAGCCCCAGCGGTCGTCTTTGGCGAATTTCGACGAGCCGTCCTCGCGGAAGGTGGCCGTCAGCAGGTATTTGCCTTTGTAATCGTAGTTGAGGCGTCCGAAGAAGCCGATCTGACACTCGGCCTGCTCCGACGAGGAGATATCGTCGGGTTCGAAAACCGAGGAGCCGTTGATGGTGGTGACTTTGTCCGAAGTACCGCCCGAACCGGCCATCTTGACCGTCTCGTAATCGCGTTTCTGGTAGGAATAACCTCCCATAATCGAGATATTGTGATCTTCGGCGAACGTCTTTTTGTAGGAAACGTAAGCTTCGAGTTTTTGGCGTTCAGTCAGGGTCTGGCTCCACGACGATTTGCGCGTGGCATCGAAGACATTGGCTTTGATGAACTGCTTGGCTTTCGAGTCGGTGCGGAAGAACGACCCCTGCACATTGGCCGTCAGGCCGTCGATAATCTCCCATTTCAGACCTCCGATGAGCGACAGGTAGTTTTTCTGGTTGCTTCGGTCATAGTACTTGTTGTAGAAGAGCGGAGTCTGCGACGAGGAGTTGTAACCCTCGACCGGTGTGCCGTCTTCGTAGTAGGCGTTCATCGTCGGCGGGTTGGCCAGTGCGCGGGAGATGGTGTTGCGCTGGTTGGCATAGGCTTCGGTGTTGGTACGGGCGAAATCCACGCCGAAGCTGGCCGTAAGCCGCTTGGTAATCTTGGCGTCGAGGTTGCTCTTGAAGTTTACGCGGTTGTAACCCGTCGAGAGAGCCACGCCTTCGTCGTCGGTGTATCCCAGGCTGGCCGAGTAGCGGATGCGTTCGCCGCCGCCGTCGATTCCCAGGTAGTAGTTTTGCCACCAGGCACCGTTATAGAGCAAATCCTGCCAGTCGGTATCGCGGTACATGATTGTTTTCGAGGGGTTGACCGGATCGGGCATGGTCCTGTATCCGGCAGGCAGCACATCCGTTGCGGGATCATAATAACGGGTCGAGAAGATGCCGTTGGGCTTGTTGCCGATACCTGCCGAGTGGGCTCCGTTCAGGTAGCTCAGGGCATCGGATACACGCGAAGGGGTGCCCAAATATTCGGCGACCGCCGTGCGGACGACCTCGATGTATTCGCGGGCGTTCAGGAATTCGATCTCGGTTTCGGTGTCCTGCCAGGCCCAGTTGGCTTCAAAGGTGATGCGGGGCGCCTTGTTGTAACCGCCGCGCTTGGTGGTCACGAGGATGATTCCGTTCGAAGCCTTTGCCCCGTAGATAGCCGACGAAGCGGCGTCTTTCAACACGTCGATCGAGGCGATGTCGTTGGGGTTGATGGCCGAAAAGTCGCGTTCGACACCGTCGACGAGCACGAGCGGGGAGTTCGAACCGTTGATCGACGAACCGCCGCGAATCTGGTAAGAGAATCCGCCGCCGGGCGAGAAGTTGGTCTGCGTGACTTTCAGACCGGCGATCTTGCCTTTCAGGCCTTCGCCGACGGTCGAAATCGGAATGTTTTGCAGCGCCTCTCCGTCGAGTTTGGCAATCGAGGAGGTCACCGACCGGCGCGATTGTTCGCCGTAGCCGACCACCACGACTTCATCCACGGCGATGGATTCGGGGGCCAATTCTACGTCGATGCGGCTCTGCGAACGGATTACGGGAACCTCCTGCGTCCGGTAACCGATGAACGATACGACCAGCGTGGCATCGCCGTTGGCCAAATCGAGTGCGAAGCTGCCCTCCGAGTCCGTGGTGACACCCTGGGTCGTGCCTTTGACAATGACCGAGGCTCCGACAACGGCCTGGCCATTGTCGTCCATGACCCGCCCCGTCAGGCGGTGAGTCTGAGCCCAAGCGCTCATACCGGCGAACATAAACGCCAGACAGAGGAGGCATCTCGATGCGACGCTCATCTTCCGTATCCGGAGTCGAAACGCCTCTTTGTAGTAGAGTTTTTTCATTTGGCGGTAATTTTTGGTTTCATGATATAGGGTTGGTTATTATTTATTTGTTTTATAAGACAAATAGACTGGCAGAAATGCTTTTCACGAACCTCATGCCGTAAAAAAGCGGTTGCGAGCAGACTACGTCCGGGATTTTCGTTTACCGTAGATGGTCAGCGAGTCGGTATCGCGGTTGCTGCGGGGCACGCAGAGGCTCGCCAGGTAACCGACAATGAAACAGGAAAGGAATCCGGTGGTGGAATAAAGCAACAGATTGACATACCCGCTGCGGGCCACGAGTATCTGCACGACGATGCTGGCTGCAATGCCGCACAGGGCGCCGAACGTATTGGCACGCCGAGTCGTGAGGCCCAGCAGGAACAATCCGCCCAGGCCGCCGAGCAGAATGCCGAGAATCTTCGAAAATTCGTCCCACAGCGATTTTATCTCCCATGAAGCCATTATCAATGCGAAACCTACGCCGACGAGCCCCAGTACGAGGGTCGAGAGGCGTGCCGTGCGCAGCAGTGCGCGGCCGTCGTGTGCGGCAGGGCTGATTTTGCGGTATATATCCGTGACAAAAGCCGTGGCGGCGGAGTTCATGCTGCTGCTGAGCGTCGACATGGCGGCGGCGAACAGGCCGGCGATAATCAGCCCCAGCACGCCCGAGGGCAGTTGGGTGCTGATATACCACGGCAGGATGGCGTCGCTGTCGCGGACAGCCATACTCAACTCCGCCGGATAGTGGCGATAGAAAGCCCACAGCGCCGTGCCTACCAGAAAGAAGAGGACGGTAGCCGGAATGGTCAGTGCGGCGTTGACGTAGACACCTTTGCGGGCTTCGCGTTCGGTGGCGGTGGTCAGGTAGCGCTGGACGATGGTCTGGTCGGTGCCGTAGGTGGTGATGTTGGTAAAGAACGTTGCAATCAGCACCGTCCACATCGTCGGCTGACGCAGGTCGAAAGTCGTCGAGCCGAGGTTGAACTTCCCGGCTTCGGATGCCGATGCGACGATGGTACCCAAATCCTCGGGGAGTTGGAGGCAGACGATGACCAGCACCGTGACGGCAGCGCCCAGGAGCACGACGACCTGCAGGGCTTCGGTCCACGCTACGGCTTCGATGCCGCCCATAAGCGTATAGGCGAGGCTCAATACGCCCATCAGGGTTATGCAGAGGAAGATGTCGAAACCCGTGACGACATTGAGCGCAATCGACGGCAGCAACAGCACGACGCCCATGCGTCCGATTTGAAACAGGATGAAGGCGATGCTGCACAGGATGCGCACGAGGGGGTTGAAACGTGCTTCGAGGTATTCATAGGCCGTGGTGACATTGAGCCTGCGGTAGAACGGGATGAACAGCAACACGATGACCGGTACGGCCAGCACGATGCCCGAGTTGAAAAGCAGATAGCTCCAATCCGTGGCAAAGGCTTTGGCCGGAATGGCCATGAAGGTAATGGCGCTGAGTGCCGTTCCGAAGATGCTCAACCCGACGATGAACCACGGGATGCGGCCTCCCCCCTTGAAATAGTCGTCGGAGGTCTTCTGGTTTTTCGAGAAGTACCAGCCGATGAATGCCAGCGAAAGGAAATAGAGGGTGATGACGCCGATGTCGAGTCCTGTCAGGCGGTGGATGGTACTTTGGAGCGTTCCCCGCAGCAGGACGGGCGTGCGCACCCCCGGACTTATCTCACCGCTGGTAATCAATATGCCGTCGTTGTCCGGGAGAACATTTGTCGTGACCGGGAGGACGATGCCCCCGGGAACCGGAACTTCCCGCAGTGTTCCCGTAATCGTGTGGTAGAGCCGCAGCAACTGGTCGTCGGAATTGGTTCCGTCACGGCCGCCCATGAGCAGGATGTGGTTGGTTCCGAACGGCGCCGCTGTTCCGGCCATGACCGGAAATTCTCCTTCGAGGCTGCTCCAGCTCCCGAGCCGCGGGTTGTAGCAGTAGCCGTCATGGTGCACGGTCCAGGCAGAATTGCCAGAAAAGTCGCGGCCGCTAAAGAGGTAAAAACAGTTGTCGAATCCGTCGCTTTGCGGCGCCGCCACGGCGAATGCCCGCGCCGGCCCGGGCCATGGCGGCAATTCCTGCCACCCGCGCCCGCGGTCATGGAGATCGAACATGAAGAAGTTGCGGGTAGCAGCAGCTTCGTTTACCCGCTCAATACCGCCCGCCACATAGATACGATGGCCGACCAGGGCCCCTGCAGCATTGGCCAAAGGGCGCGGCAGCGAAGGCCAGGGGGTAAAGCGGGGCTGATCGCCGTCGAGTGTCAGCAGCAATACCTGCTCCGTGCAGTCCGTGGCGTTACAACCGCCGATGCAGAGCACGCCCTCGGGCAGCGAGACCGAGATTCCGTAGGCCCGGGGTACGGGCAGTGCATCGCGGATGACCTGCCAGCCCCCGGAGGTATCATAGATATACAAATCCCGGTGATAGCGTTTCTCCCCGTTCGCAGCGGGAGTGCGGTCGGGAAAGTTGGCACCGCCTGCAATCAGCAGCTTTTCGCCGATACGGCCCGAGAAGGCGCCGGCTATTCCGATGTTGGGCGTCCCGTCGAGTTGCGGCAGGGTCAGCGAGGAGTCCCAGCGGATGGCATCGGTTTCCGTCAGTTGCGTTGCGGGAACCCCTGCTGTCGATACAGCCGTGCCGAAAAACAGGAAAAGTGTCAGTATCAGGTTTCTCATAGGTCGGAAGAGGTTGGCGGTGCCGTTATTTCACAAAGCCGATTCGCTCGAGTTCCTCGCCCAGCTGGCGCATCTCGGCCCCGGTGTAGGGCGCGAAGGGCAGGCGGCAGTCGCCGCAGTCTATTCCCAGATAATTCATAATGGCCTTTCCGCCGCGAACTCCGCCGCCGTGGCGGATAATGACGTGCACGATGTCCACCGACTCCTGCTGGAAGACGCGGGCACGTTCGATATCGCCTGCGAGGAAAGCGTCGTAGAGGTTCCGGTAAATCGACAGCGAATAATTATAGGTACTGCCCACGCCTCCGCGGGCACCCACGGCCATGCCGCAGAGCAGCATCTCGTCGAAACCGTTGAGAATGTCGAAACGGCCGTCTTCGAGGCGGATGCATTCGAGCATCTCCATGAAGTTGTTCGAAGTGAATTTAATGCCGTTCAGGTTGGGAATCTCACGCGAACCTTTTTCGAGAAATTCCTTCATCGGCAGGTTGACGCCCGTTACCGAAGGCATGTGGTAGGTGTAGAACGGAATCGGAGCGACGGCTGCGGCAATCGGCTTGTAGAAAGCCACGAGCTCCTCGACGGATGCGGGTTTGAAATAGAACGGGGCGATGGCGCCGACGGCGTCCACTCCCTGCCCGGCGGCATGACGTGCGAGCTCGATGCAGTCGGCCTGGCAGGTGCCGCCCACGTGCGCAATGACACGCATGCGGCCCGCGGCGGCTTCGACCCATGCTTCAAGGACGCTTTTGCGCTCGGCGACGGTCATCGAGGTACATTCGCCCGTCGAACCGCAGACGAATACGCCGTCGGCACCGTCGGCAACGAGTTTGTCCGCGTAGGGTCGGATTTGCGGGAGATTGATTGCACCGGTCTTGTCGAACGGTGTGAATACGGCAGGAATGAGTCCGGAAAGTTTTGTCATGGTATCTGGGTTCATAAGTTTTTTTAGAAACAGACTGAATAATCCTATTTGTATGACAAATATAGGGAGATAAAATGAAAATCCAAAAAAGTCGGGTATTTTTTTCGTTTCCGGGGAAAATTTATGTATTCGAAGTTATTTCCCCGCTTGACAATTTCAGCCGGGAAAAGCGTTCTTCCGGAGCCCGGCCGGCTCCTGGCAAGCAACCGGCTGCGCCCCTCCAGAAAGAGAGAACGGCCGGTTTGCTATCCGGCTTTGCCATCCGCCTATCGCCGCCCCGCTGCCGGTCGAGGTTCCGAAATCGCCGCCCTGCTGCCGAAAGAACCTACGCCGACAACCTGACGAACAGTCCGCGGTCCTGCAAATCTCCGGGCTTGCGGGCAATCAGTTCCTAACCTGCAACAGGTCATTGGGAACGCAGTATTATGCCCGGAAAATTGAAACCAGTACCGCTGCCTTCCCGTCAGCGATTCTCCTATAAAAAAGAAGCGGCCCGAATTATCGGGTCGTTACAGCCTTTCAATCGCCTGCGGGCTCCCGGGGGAGGGGGTTTCCATACGCCGGAAAACCATGCCCGACAGAAAGACAGGGAACCCCCGCAAGAGGATTCCCCGCAGTCAAAACGGCCCCGGCAACGGCGGGTACGCTTCACAGCGACGCCTCATCCCGCCCGAAGAGCTGCCGCCCCGTTCTGGCTTGCTTTCTGTACTTGTTACAAAGGTACGCAAATTTCTCCGTTAATGATGCATGCATCATTACCAAAATTCGGGGAGCATCGTTTCTTTGTCAGCATGAAACAACCGTGGCGAGATAAACCGTTGCTGAAAGCAATCGCAGGGCGGCTCCGGGAACTGCGTTCCGCCAGGGGCATCTCCCAGGAGGCCGTATACGAGGATACGGGCATCCATATCGGCAAAATCGAAACTGAAAAATACAACATCACGGTCAGCACCCTCGCCCGGCTCTGCCGCTATTACGACACATCGCTCGAAGCTTTTTTCAAAGAGATAGAATAACCCCCGCCGGAATCGGCGCCTCCTGCCGGGATAAGCTGCTCCCGCATCAACGAAACACCCCGCCGACCCGTCCGGATAACGACCATTAAGAAAAAGCCACACACAGGCTTCGCCCCCTGCCGGCTTCGGGCACCACTGTCCGGAGAGCCGCCGAAAATACGCAGTCCCCGCCCGAGCACAACCACTCGCCCCGCACCGGGAGGAGCACGACAAAAACGCCCCGGATGATCCGGGGCGTTCGCTATTTCGTTTCGGGCTTTCCCGCAGGTTGCTGCTCCTGCTTGCCGTGCCCGCTCTTTTTATTATATAGGAACCGTTTGATTTTGTGCGTCGGGGTCTTGGCGAAATCGTCTTTCTCCTCGACGACCTCTGAAATACGCGAGAAACGGTTGACCTTGGCGTTCACGAAATCCATAATCTCCTTTTTGAGCTGCTCGGTCTTGGCCTCCCAGGCCTCCTTTTTGGTCTCCCACTCTTCGCGCCAGTCGTCGATCATCGACTCGATTTCGTCGCGGTTGAAGTGTACGAGGGCCACGAGTCGCCCCTCCTGCTCGGTGACAATCGAATCGGCGATGTAGACGTGCGAGTTGAGCACGGTTTCGATATCCTCGGGATAGATGTTTTCGCCGCCGGGGCCCACAATCATGTTCTTCAGGCGCCCCTTGATATAAAGCCAGCCGTTCTTGTCGAACTCGCCCAAATCGCCCGTGCGGAACCAGCCGTCGGCCGTGAATACCTCACGGGTTGCCTCGGGATTCTTGAAATACCCGAGCATGACGCTCGGCGTGAGGGCCACGATTTCGCCCTGCTTGGTGTCGGGATTGATGTTCTCCAGCCGCAGTTCGACACCCGGCGCCTGCGGCCCGGTCGAGCCGAGGCGCACCTGCGAGGGTGCGGCACCGGCCAGCAGGGGCGCGGTTTCCGTCAGCCCGTAACCGATGGCATAGGGAACTTTCGCCTCCAGCAGGAATTTCTCGGCCCCGCCGTCGAGCTTGGCGCCGCCGATACCCAGGAAACGCAGGCGGCCGCCGAACAGCTTGAGCAGTTTCTTACCCGCCACGCGGTGCAGATAGCGGCGCATGAAGCCGACTTTATAGAGCGTGCGCCAAAATCCGTTGGAGTTGAATTTGGCCAGCACCTGGTGGCGGTAAATCTTCTCGATGATGAGCGGCACGATGAGCATCACCGAGGGCCGTACCGCACGCAGCGCCGGCATCAGCGCCGAAGCCGTGGGCGGACGGTCGAGGTAAACGACCCTGGCGCCCATCGAGAAAGGATAAATCATGCCGATCGAACATTCGTAGGTGTGCGACAGGGGCAGCACCGAGAGGAAAACGTCGTCGGGCTGCACGGGAAAGATGCTCGACGAAATGGCGACCTGGGCGCAGAGCGCCGAATGGGTCAGCATCACCCCCTTGGGTTTCGACGTCGTGCCCGACGTATAGATAATCACGGCCAAATCGCCGGGCTGCGGCACGGCGGTCGAACCCTCGCCCCGCACCCGCTGCGCGATGACGCCGAGGTTTTTGGTGCGCACCACCACGTTGAGCCGTTCGATGGTCTGTTTCGAAAGTTTGGTGAAGAGTTTGTCGGAAACGAGCAGGGCCTTGGCTTCCGAATGCTCGATGATCATGTCGAGCTCCTCGCCCGAGAAATCGGGCAGAATAGGCACGGCGACCATGCCGGCCGACGTGACGGCGAAATAACACACGCCCCAGTTGGGCATGTTGCTGCTCAACAAGGCGACTTTGTCCCCGGCGCGGAGCCCGGCCCCGGTGAGGATTTCCTGTACTTTTTCCATACGACGGCCCACCTCGGCATAAGTCACGTCGTCACCTTCGAACATCGAAAAGGCGACTTTCGACGCGAACTTCTCCACGCTGTTGCGGGCCAGTTCGTAAAGTGTATTGATGGTCATAATTCGTTCTCGTTTTAACTACGTCCCAATAACGCGAAAGTTTGGGGCGAAATTACTAATTTCCGGCTAAAAATCACTATTTTTGAACCAAAATAATACGATGCTCGACCATCTGCACATCAAAAAACTTGCCGCCGATGCGGGATTCGACCTGTGCGGCCTTGCGCCCTGCCGCCACCTGGCATGCAACGAAGCGTGGCTGCGGGCATGGCTCGACAAGGGATACCAGTCGTCGCTGGGGTATATGGAGCGCAACGTCGACAAGCGCGCCGATCCCCGCAGGCTGGTCGAGGGGGCTCGCACGGCCGTGGTCTGCGCCGTCGGTTACAAGAGCCGCATCGGCGAGGGCTATCCCCCGGGGCACCGCACGAAAGTGGCCTCCTACGCCTGTGCGGCCGATTACCACGCGACGATAAAAAGGATGCTGGGCTCCATGCTCGAAGCGCTGCAGGCCGCCTGTCCCCGACTCGGGGGCCGGGCTTTCGTCGACACGGCCCCGCTGCTCGAGAAACAACTCGCCGTGGAGGCCGGGCTGGGATGGATAGGCCGCCAGTCGCTACTCGTGACGCCCCGTTACGGCACCTACGTCCTGCTGGGCGAGCTGCTGCTCACCGAAGAGGCCGACGCCTACGACGCGCCGTTCGAGGGCTCGCGCTGCGGGCGCTGCCGCAACTGCATCGAAAGCTGCCCCACGGGGGCCATCGTCGCCCCGAAAGTCATCGACACGGGGCGCTGCATTTCGTGCCACACAATCGAAAAAGAGCCCCCCGGAGAACTCGGCCTCGACGGCTGGATATTCGGCTGCGACCGCTGCCAGAGCTGCTGCCCCCACAACCACAAAGCGCCGATGCACGCCAACCCGGCTTTCGACCCCGTGTTCGATCCGCTGGCGATGGACGCCGCCGAATGGCTGGCGATGGACGAGGCGCAGTTCGAAGCCCGCATGGGCTGCACGCCCCTTATCCGCAGCGGCCTCGCACGTATCCGGGGCAACATCGCCCCGGAGCAGTATCCGTCGCAAGACAAGGCCCCGGAGTAAATCACTCTTTCATACACCGCACGGGCAGTCCGAATCCCCGCGGGTCGGAATAGCGCTGGTAGATATTGGTGCCCGTAAGGCCGAACACCCACGCCCCGAACGTGTCCGAGGGCGCCGGCGCGCTCGACCAGTAATACCCCGACGGGGTAAACGAGAAGGTGCCGAATTCGTCGTAACGGTAACCCACGCCGGGATAGTAGGTCGTATTCGTACCGTCGTAGACGAAATTCCACCCCTGGACGAAAGAGCCCGTGGCGTTCACGTCACCGCTGGCCACCGTCGCGGTATTGCCCGTTTTGGTAAACGCGCTGAAAACATAGGGATGCGGTATCTTCCACCCCGGCGGGCAGGGGTCGAACAGCGTCTTGACGGTCGTCTGCCCAACGGTGTACCCCGTCGGATTGCCCCAGAGTTCGTTGTTGCGGTAATCCGGCCCGTTGCCCTTGCCCCCGCCGTAATACCAGTCGTAGGAGGTTCCGGGCACGGTGGCGATAAAGATGTCGGGATGTGCCGTGGCATACCACGTGTTGCCGACATAGCCGGCATACTGGCCGGGCGCTCCCGTCGTCTGCTCGGGCTGCCATCCGCTGATGTAATTATGCGGCACGTTCTGCGCGTCGAACACCACCAGTCCCCACGGGAACGGGTCTTTGCGTCCCCACTGGTAGAGAGGTGCCCGGAACGACCGGGCATAGGCGCCGTCCTCCTTGTAGATGGCCCCGAGGTTGCGGTCCATCATCACGGCCGTCCCGGCCCCGTACACCTGCTCGTAGGCCGGGTACATCGCATACGTTTCCGCCTGTGCGAGCAGTTCGTCGCCGGTCTTGTCGGTAATCCAGATATGCCAGCTCCAGAGCGCCTCCGTCGCTGCGGCATCGGCGAAGAGGCCGATCACGGCGTTGCCCCCGAGCGACGTGGGACGCCCGGAGAGGGAGAATCCGATTCGGCCGCCGGCACAGGAGATGCTTCCCGGCTCGATCAGGTAGGGGTTGCTCTGCCACAGCAGGCGGGCCTCGGCGCCGGAAAGCGAGGCCGAGAGCGCACGCCCCTCGAATTTCTGCACGGCCTGCCGCAGGCCGTCGGTGATGACGCCGTTGCCGGCGACCGTCGCATCGAACGAATAGGCCTGCGAGGAAAGCGTGGCGATGTAGCAGTTGGCCGTCTTACCGTCTGCCGTCAGGTCGATGACGGGTTGGCGTGCGGTTCCCGTGGCGACGTCCTGCGTGATGACTTTCATCTGCCCGGAGCCGATGACCAGCCCCGGCCGCGAATAGGTCGCCGTATAACCGTCGGTCGTGGTCACCACGATATAAACCCGGCCGCTGCCGCGCGAATAATCGGCGGGATTCACCGTGAAATAGGCTTTCACGGGCGACGTCCCGAGTACGGGCGGCTCCGTAAAGGCCAGCCCGCACAGGTTGAGCTGCACGGAGGGATAGGTATAGGTCGCCGTATTGTTGCCCGTCGGCGCCGTCAAATCGAACGAGAACCCGCCGGTCATGTTGGCCATATCGGTCAGGGCGCCGTTCGAGGCGACCGAGGCAGCGTCCGTATTGAAAAGCATTACCGAAGCGATGCTTTTCCCGGCCATCTCCCCCGACCCCGTCAAATCGGCTTCGATGACGGCGAAGGCGTGTCTGAAAAGCAGGGCGCCGAATTCGCCCGTCGTACCCGTCACGGCCCCTGCGACCAGGAAATCGTTGTCGCCCAGGTGCGACGAGTCGCCCGCTGCCGCCTGCACCTGCTGCGACGCCAGCGTAAAGTCCACGCCGGTCGCATCCGCGGACGCCTGCTCCGAATAGGGATAATAGGCGTAGAGCGTGTAGTCGGACGCCCCTTCCGCCAGCGTGATGTCGCCGCTGAAGACGCCTCCCGCAGCCGCTTCCGTCCCCGCGAAAGCCAGCGGGGCGTTGACCGTCGTAAAGGTGTCGCCGCTCCGGACATAAACGCCGATACGGTCGCCCGGCGACCAGAGCACGTTGTAGCCGTCGGGGGCCAGTTCGGTTCGCGTCGAGGGCGCGGAAGCCTCGATGCGCACGCTGCGCGTTACGGTCTTCGGCGGCATGACGCCTTGCGTCGGATCGTCGGAGCAGGCGCACAGCAGCCCGCAGTAGACCATCACCGCCCAGGTAAACCTATTCATTCCACTCCTCCCGGTCGAAACCCTCGACCTCACCCTCCAAAGAAGCCGCAAAGCCGCGCCCGACATACACTTCGAGCACCTCGGTTTCCGGCCGGACATACGTTTTACGTTCCATAATAAAGCTGTTGATTATCCAGGCGGCACGCATATTTCGTACCAAAAGGGCGGACGGAAAAGGGGACAAAACAGCGACCTGCGAGAAGAGGCGGACCGGGCATGCACGGGCGAGGGGCAATCAGAAAAAGCCGGAGGAGAATCGCCGCACCGGAGTGCGGCAGAAAGGCATGTCGGACGGGAACAGGCAAAAGCACCGGACGACAGCATAAAAACGCCCCGGCAATGACAGGCGAACACTCCCGAAAGCAACGCGCCCCCCGGTAATGACAGGCAAACGCTCCCGAAAACGACACGAAAAACATCCCGGACGACAGCAAAAGAGATTCCGGACAAGGGCAGACAAACATCCCGGACAGCAGACCGGCTCCCCGAAGCAGCAGGCGGCGCCCCCAGGCGGCAGAAAGGCGCCCCGTACAACGGCCGAAAAAACGCGCGCAGGCAGGCGGGAAACACCGCAAAACCAGCGGCGCCGCAACCGGCCCGGCCCTGTCCAGCTACGGCCCGAATCCTCACCGCAAACAAAAAAAAGCGGGCTCCCCGGAAAAGGGAACCCGCTTCGTATATCGCGGTCTACGCTGTTACTTGGAAAGTTCGGCAATCGCCGTCTTGGCACCTTCGACTGCGGGGCCGTCGGTCACTTTCTTGAACGCGGCGATAGCCTGCGGCTTCATCTCCTTGGCATTGTAAGCCACGCCGATCTGGTAGTACATCAGGCTCTTGTCGGCCGGGTCGGTCTGCGCCGCTGCGGCTGCCTCGCCCAGTTCGATCACCTTGTTGAAATCTTTCTTGTTGGCATAAGCCTGCAGGCGCACGTTCTGTGCCAGCGCACTTTCGGGGTTCTTGGCCAGCATGGCGTCGGCAGCAGCGATGATGCCGTCGAAATCGTTGGCAGCCTGCAGTTTGGCAACCATGTTGTTGGTGTAGAGCGTAATCATCTCCTTGGCCTTGGCGGCGTCATCCGCATATTTGGGATGCGTCTTGGCGGCAACGGCCTCGTAAACGTCCATGCCCTTCTCATACTGCGCCATATCGCCCGTGTTCATGAACATTTCGCAGTAGCTCATACCGAGGTTGAGCGCCATGGCCGTATTGTCGGGGTCGGCGGCGTAGCCTTTGGCGAAAATCTCCGAAGCGGTCACGTAATCTTTGTTGTTGAAAGCGTCGCCGCCCTGTATCTGGTAGATTTTGGCAACCCAACCGTTCGCCTTGGCCATCTGCGTCATGTCGCCGTAGAGTTCGGCCAGCTCCGCCGATTTGCTGAAGTTCTTCAGCGCCTCGTCGTAATTCTTGGATTTCAATGCACCGCCGCCCAGCATGAAATAGGCTTTCGGAAGCGTCGACTTGGCGGTGGCCACCAGCGAAGCCGCACCCTCGTCGTCCATACCCTGGTCGATGACTTTCTCGAAGCCCTCGGCGGCAGCCTGGAAATTCTTGGCGCCGAACGCAGCCGCAGCTTCGTTATAAATTGCCGTTAAATCCTGCGCCGAAAGCGACATTGCTGCCATCAGCGCGATTACCGATACAAATAATTTTTTCATTCCCTATTCGATTTTAAGATTCGTTTTTAAATTTTTCAGTTCTCTGCGCCCCCTTTCCGGGCGCGTTGGATGCAAAAGTATATTTTTTTTCTTTTTTTTCAAAAATAAATGCGGCCTAATCGCGTAAACCCGCGAAAAACGAAGTCATCAACGTTTCGCATTCCGCGGCGAGAACCCCGCCTGCGGCCGTCGTTTTGGGATGGAAAACCGTTTCCGAATAACGCCTGTATCCCCTCTTCGGATCGTCGGCGCCCCATACCACGCGGCCCACCTGCGCCCAGCCGATGGCCCCGGCGCACATGATACACGGCTCCACCGTGACGTACAACGTGCATCCTTGCAGGTATTTGCCCCCGAGCGTCGAAGCCGCGGCCGTCAGGGCCTGCATCTCGGCGTGGGCCGTGGGATCCGAAAGTGTTTCGACGAGGTTGTGTCCCCGTCCCACGACCGCGCCGTCGGCCACGACGACGGCGCCGATGGGCACCTCCTGTTCCTGTAACGCTTTGCGGGCCTCGTTTAGTGCGAGCCGCATGAATTTTTCATCGGTCTTACGTTGTTCTTCCATAGCGGGGATTTTCCGCAAAAATAGGGAAAAACTTTTACAACCCGCAATTTTCCGCCCCGGCCCTCCCCGCAAAAACGGCCCGGCACCTGCGGCGCCAAATAAAATCCCGGACGCAGTTCCTTATTTCGTATCTTTTATTTAACTTTGCGGGTTACAAGAACAAAACGAAACAAAAACTGATTTTCATATGTACAGAACCCATACGTGCGGCTGTTTGAGAGCCGGCAACGTCAACGAAACCGTCACCCTGGCCGGATGGGTGCAGAAAGTGAGGAACCTCGGCGCCATGACTTTCATCGACTTGAGGGACCGCTACGGCATCACGCAGATCGTCGTCGAGGAGCACTCCCCGGCCGAAGCCCGCGAAACGGCCGGCAGGCTGGGCCGCGAATGGGTCGTACAGGTCACCGGCAAAGTCGTCGAACGGTCGTCGAAAAACCCTAAAATGGCTACGGGCGACATCGAAGTCGCCGCCGAAAAGGTAGTCGTGCTGCACGAGGCCGAGGTTCCCCCGTTCACCATCGAAGAGGTGTCGGACGGCGGCGACGACCTGCGCATGAAATACCGCTACCTCGATTTGCGCCGCCCGCCGCTGCAGCGCAACATGATTCTGCGGCACAAGATGGCGCAGGAAATCCGCCGGTTCCTCGACAGCGAGGGATTCCTCGAAATCGAAACGCCCTACCTGGTCAACTCCACGCCCGAAGGCGCGCGCGACTTCGTCGTGCCCAGCCGCATGAACCCCAACCAGTTCTACGCCCTGCCCCAGTCGCCGCAGACCCTCAAGCAGCTGCTGATGGTCGCCGGCTATGACAAATATTTCCAGATCGTGCGCTGCTTCCGCGACGAAGACCTGCGCGCTGACCGCCAGCCCGAATTCACGCAAATCGACTGCGAGATGTCGTTCGTCGAGCAGGAGGACGTACTGGCGATTTTCGAACGCTGGGCCAAGCACATGTTCCGCGAAGTGATGGGCATCGAGCTTTGCGAGCCGCTGCGCCGCATGCCGTGGATCGAAGCGATGGAGAAATACGGTTCGGACAAACCCGACCTTAGGTTCGGCATGGAGTTCGCCGACATCACCGACCTTGCCAAAGGCCACGGGTTCAGCGTATTCGACGCCGCCGAATACGTCACCGGATTCGCCGCCGCGGGCTGCGCCGCCTACACGCGCAAGCAAATCGACGCACTCACCGAGTTCGTCAAGCGCCAGCAAATCGGCGCCAAGGGGCTGATTTGGATACGCGTCGAGCAGGAGGGCGTCAAATCTTCGGTCGACAAGTTCTATTCGCCCGAAGAGGTCCGCGCGATGGCCGAACGCTGCGGCGCCAAAGCCGGCGACATGGTCTTCATCCTCTGCGGCAAGAAGTTCAAGACGCTGACCCAATTGTGCGCCCTGCGCCTCGAAGTGGCCCAGCAACTGGGGCTGCGCGATCCGCAGAAATTCGCACCGCTGTGGATCGTGGACTTCCCGCTCTTCGAGTGGGACGACGAAACGCAGCGCTACTACGCCATGCACCACCCGTTCACCTCGCCCAAGCTGGAGGACGTACAGTATATCGACAGCGACCCCGGCCGCGTGCGCGCCAATGCCTACGACTTCGTCTGCAACGGCACGGAAATCGGCGGTGGCTCGATCCGTATCCACGACTCGAAGCTGCAGGCCAAGATGTTCGAGGTGCTGGGCTTCACGGCCGAAGAGGCAGAAAAGCGTTTCGGCTTCCTGATGAACGCATTCAAATACGGCGCACCTCCCCACGGGGGCCTCGCATTCGGCTTCGACCGCCTCTGCTCGCTCTTCGGCGGCTCGGACTCCATCCGCGACTACATCGCCTTCCCGAAAAACAACGCCGGCCGCGACATGATGCTCGACGCCCCGAGTTATATCGACCGTTCGCAGCTGGACGAACTCTTCTTGGAGCTTCGCAAACCGGAAGAGAAGCAATAATAATCATTTAATGTCCGGCATAGCCTCAAATATGCAAAGAGCCAGACAATAGAATCGTATGACAAAAAAGATCGTAATACCTGTTATAATTGAAAATGATATTTTAGTTGAAAAAGATAAAATCCGGAATTTATTCGATTCCTTTTTCAGCAAAGACTTTTCATTTGTTTTTGCAAAAAAACAAGCAAAAATTCATCTCGCTGTTTTAGATTACACGTTATTTGAAAATACAGCAAAGAAAATTTTAAGCGACAACATTCTGAATGCCGCTTCAAAAAAAGTCATACATGACATATTGTATTCCATAGCTTCGATTAAAAGTTATGGAATCAAGGGAGGAAAAAGGATTTACGCCACTTATAACGACGAAAGGAAAGTACAAAACCGCAAGAAAAAAGAGGAAAAAAGGCAGCAGTTTTATTATACGAAAGGTAACGATTTTTCAAAAACGAATGTAGAGATTCCTGCAGCCTACGAAAACAAAATAATCTGCGGAGATAGTCTGGAAATTTTATCCCGCTTACCAGATAATTGTATTGATTTGGTTGTTACTTCTCCTCCTTATAATTTCGGACTCGATTATACGTCTACAGATGACGACAATCATTGGAAAGTATATTTTGATATATTATTCGCAATATTTTCGGAGTGTATAAGGGTACTTAAATACGGTGGCCGCGCAGTAATTAACGTACAGCCCCTATTCTCCGACTACATTCCGACCCATCATTTGATCAGCAATTTCTTTATTGAAAAGAAAATGATCTGGAAGGGCGAAATCCTATGGGAAAAGAATAATTACAATTGTAAATACACGGCTTGGGGCAGTTGGAAAAGTCCGTCGAATCCCTATTTAAAATACACGTGGGAATTTTTGGAGATTTTTTGCAAAGGAGATTTAAAAAAAGTTGGAAACTCGGCAAATGCCGACATTAGCGCCGATAATTTTAAAAAATGGGTTGTCGGTAAGTGGTCGATTGCCCCTGAAAGAAAAATGAAAGAATTTGATCATCCCGCGATGTTTCCTGAAGAATTGGTACAGCGGGCATTACAATTGTTTTCTTTCGAGAACGACATCATCCTCGACCCTTTTAACGGGGCTGGAACGACGACAAGCGTTGCAAAAAAACTAAATCGCAGGTATCTAGGTATCGATATCTCCGAAAAATATTGCGAAACTGCAAAAAAAAGAACCTCAAATTCCCTTTTTTAATACTTGCTCAATGAAAGAAGCTAATATTCGTTTATTGGATGATTTGGCGATAGAAGCCAATGCACAGATCAGAGGCATTGAACAAATCGCCAAAAAAGATATCGATCGTGCATATGGAGGAATTGTCAGAGCCAAAAAAGGAGCTTTGGTAGAGAAGTTGTGCAAGGCGTTGGTAAAGATTGCTTGGGACGAATTAGGAGGAGATAAAAAATTATTATCGCTCTCTTCGCATAAAGTCCCTATTGCTCTGAAAGAAGGTTATCTGAAAAAAATAAAATCACCGGAAGTACGGCGACACATAGATGAGAATTACGAGAGTTTTATATATAAAGCGCAAGTCGACGTACATGTCTTTATCAGAGATGAATTTGTATTGGGAATTGAGTGCAAGGCCTATACCGAGAATGCCATGTTGAAAAGGATTTTAGTGGATTTTTCATTGCTGAAAACCGTTTATCCTCAAATGCAATGTGCTTTGTTGCAGCTCGAAAGCCAACTGACAGGCGATTATTCACAAATAAATAAAGAGGTAATTTACGGCAGCTATTCAACCCATGTTTTGATGTCCTATTTCAATGTCGACTTAAATATTATGACATTATTGGAGGGAGAGCGAAAGCCCAACAATCCTATTCATAAGCCTGAATGGTTCAAAACATTAAAAACAGCGGTCCTTGTAAAAACAGTTGAAAAAATCAAGGAGCTTTTGCAACCATTTATCTGATTAAACCGAACCGGATATGTCAGCACCCCTTGCCGAACGACTGCGCCCCCGCACGATAGACGAATACATCGGGCAGGAGCACCTCGTGGGTAAAAACGGGGTGTTCCGCAAGTTCTTCGAAACGGGCAACGTACCGTCGTTCATCCTCTGGGGCCCGCCGGGCGTGGGCAAAACCACGCTGGCGAAAATCGTCGCCACGCAGCTCGACCGGCCGTTCTTCACCCTCTCGGCCGTCACCTCGGGCGTCAAGGACGTGCGCGACGTAATCGAGTCGGCCAAAAAGCAGCGTTTCTTCGACGCCCGGCCGCCGTTCCTGTTCATCGACGAAATCCACCGTTTCAACAAGTCGCAGCAGGATTCGCTGCTGGGCGCCGTGGAGCAGGGTATCGTGACGCTCATAGGCGCCACGACCGAGAATCCCTCGTTCGAGGTGATTTCCCCGCTGTTGAGCCGCTGCCAGGTTTACATCCTCAAATCTCTGGAGGACAAAGACCTGCAAACGCTGCTCGACCGTGCGCTGACCACCGACACGGAGCTCAAGGCGCGCCAGGTCGAGGTAAAGGAAACCGGAGCGCTGTTCAAATTCTCGGGCGGCGACGCCCGCAAGCTGCTCAACATCCTCGACATCCTTGCCGGTGCGACCGAGGGCAGACTGACGATTACCGACCGGTATGTCACCGACTGCCTGCAGCAGAACATCGCCCTCTACGACAAGAACGGCGAACAGCATTACGACGTCATCTCGGCCTTCATCAAATCGGTGCGGGGCAGCGACCCCAACGCCGCGATTTACTACCTCGCCCGCATGCTGGCCGGGGGCGAGGAGCCGCGCTTCCTCGCGCGGCGGCTGGTAATCCTCGCCTCGGAAGACATCGGGCTGGCGAACCCCAACGCCCTGCTGCTGGCCAACGCCTGCTTCGACACGGTGCACAAAATCGGCATGCCCGAGGCACGCATCACGCTGGCCGAAACCACCATCTACCTCGCCACGAGCCCCAAGAGCAACTCGGCCTACATGGCCATCAACAAGGCCCTGTCGCTGGTCGAGCACGACACCACCAACCGCCCGGTGCCGCTGCACCTGCGCAACGCCCCGACCAAACTGATGGACAAGGCGGGCTACGGCAAGGGTTACAAATACGCCCACGATTTCGCCGGCAATTTCGCCGAGCAGGAGTTCCTGCCCGAAAGCCTCGCAGGCACGAAATTCTACGAGCCCAACACGGGAAACGCCACCGAAGCGAAAATCGCCGAACGCATGCGGGAGTTGTGGAAAGACAAATATAAGTGAACCCGGCATGGCCCGTTTCGCCTTCGCCCTCCGGCAGGCCGTATCCGCTGCCGGCATATACGCCGCCTGCCCGCGGGTACTCTTTCGCGCCGCTGTACGGCATTCCCCATATCCTGAACACAGGCAAACAAACGACTGAAATAACATGAAACGCATCGGCATCCTGTCGGATACGCACGGCACATTCGACGACACGCTCCGCGACTTTTTCAAAGAGGTGGACGAAATCTGGCACGCGGGCGACATCGGCTCGCTCGAACTGGCCGACCGCATCGCCGCCTTCAAACCCCTGCGGGCCGTTTCGGGCAATATCGACGGCGGCCTCACGCGCCGCCTCTACCCTGCTTTCCTCTCGTTCGACTGCGAGGGCGTACGGGTGCTGATGACCCATATCGGCGGCTATCCCCGCCGTTACGACCCGCGCGCCGTGGCGAAGATACAAGAGCTGCACCCCAAGCTCTTCATCGCCGGACATTCGCATATCCTGAAGGTCGTCTACGATCCCGTCTACGACCTGCTGCACGTCAATCCCGGCGCCGCCGGGCAATACGGGCTCCACAAGGTGCGCACGGCCGTACGGCTCGTAATCGACGGCACCGAAATGCGCGACATGGAGGTCGGCGAGTGGCCGCGGGGATAATCCGGCAGCTTTTCCGGCAACGCACCTGCCGCCCGGCAGCGGCCCGAACACCCCGCAGTACAATTTTCCGGCATATATCCGGCCGGCATTCCGCAATTACCCGCCCCCGACTGTGCCGCGACGATGCGGGCGGCCCGCAGTTCCCGACAAAAAACCGGACGGCATGCGATGCCGTCCGGTTTCTGTTCCCGGAATACGCTAAACCTTTCCGGGCAGGTCACTCCCCGATCTCCAGCCGTACAGGCCCGAGGATACCCGCTTTCGTATCGCCGCGGTAAACCGTGGGCGAAGCGAGGAAGATGTTGGCTGTCGTGTTGCACACCCGTATTTCGATCCGGTTGTTTCCCGCGTGCAGCAGCCCCGTCACATCGAAGCGCCAGGGCGGCGTGAGCCGCAGCCCGGCTTCGCGGCCGTTGACCAGCACCTTCGCCGTCGAAACGACCTCGCCCAAATCGAGCGTCACGCGGCCCGCGGGAGCCGCATCCAAATCGACGTCGGCAGTGTACCAGGCCGCACCCGAATAGGTGCGCAGCGCATCGTTGCGGCACCAGTCGCCGACCGTATAGAGCCCCTCGCCGCAAACCAGTTTCACCGGGCCGTCGATCGCCGCGCCGCCCGCATATCCGCGCTCCTCGGTAAGC